>Ga0182015_10000336_pt1 | contig 67006 bp, 53 predicted proteins | sample 712P3MmetaG_FD_120478 | JGI IMG/M metagenome (GOLD analysis project Ga0182015, IMG submission 120478) | Permafrost microbial communities from Stordalen Mire, Sweden - 712P3M metaG | ecosystem: Environmental > Terrestrial > Soil > Wetlands > Permafrost | place: Sweden: Stordalen | collected...
ATTACGATCTAGGCTATATTGACCTGGAGGAAAAAACTTTGCAGCCCTTGCAGAACCCCTTCGGGCCGAAAGTGTAACCCATGTCTCCGGAACGTTCTGTTACCTATGTCTCCGGAACGGACATACGCAACGTGGTAGGCCCGAATGGACTCGAACCATCGACCTCTTCCGTGTCAAGGAAGCGCTCTAACCAGACTGAGCTACGGGCCTACAGGCAAACGGTTGTGATTTCAATTCTAATGGCGGCGGCTGATTCCGGCAATGTCGGCCGCAGCTCATGTTCGGAATTACCGGTGTATCGGGATCACGTGACAATTGCGGGATCGGTAGAGCGGTTAACTATGCTTAAGTCGTATAATCTCTCCGAGTGATCACGGTTTCCAAAGAAGACTACCTCAAGGCAATTCTTGCCGCGGAGAGCGAAGGCGAGACTGTTATCTCGGCTACGCTTGCCCACTGGCTGTCGGTGTCGGCGCCTGCGGTCACCATGGCCCTACGCCGCTTGAAAAAAGATGGCCTGGTTCGGGTGCAGGGCGACGGCCACGTCGGGTTGACTGCGGCGGGACGCAAAATCGCGCGCCGCCTTACTCTTCGCCATCACCTGATTGAACGGATGCTGTCTGAAATATTCGGGATGGAGTGGTATCGAGTGCATGACGAGGCCGAGCGGTTGGAACATGCTGTTTCACCCGACTTCGAAGCCAGGTTGCTGGCCAAGTTGGGCCGTGGGGGCGCTTGTCCACACGGCAATTTAAGCGAACTGGAGAGCCCCGGCAGCCGACGTCGACGGGGATTGGTCCTCCTCGCTCATGCCGAAGCTGACAAAGACTACGTGGTGAGTGGGATTTACGAGAGGGACCGGCATCTGCTTGAATTTCTCGAAGGGCGCGGCATCCGTCCCGGTGCGCGAGTGCATGTAGCGGGGCGGAACTACGATCAAACCTTGACCCTTGCGACCGATGTTGGAACGGTTGCGCTTGGCCATTCTGCGGCTGAGCGGGTCTGGGTGACTACTGAGTCAGACTACAAAAATACCCGGCGACCTAAATCGTAGCGAGCCAATTCATTTTCCTGCACCTTTAACCGTAGTTTACCCCGTAATGTATACTCAGGCTAATTAATTTAGTTATGAGCGTTGGTTCACAACCGCCGCCGACAGATGCTACCGCAGGCGCAGCCGAGACCGTCGTAATCACGCACGAAGACGTCGATCGGGCGCATGACCGTGTTCGCGTTTCTGCGGCACGGGCGCGGCACGGCTTTTTCTCTAATGCGCGGCTGTTGTGGCTGCTTGTCGGGCCTGGAGTTTTGGTGATGCTGGGCGAGAACGACGGCCCCAGCATGCTCTCCTATGCCGCCACCGGAGCTAAGTTTGGCGTAGGTTTCTTTATTCCCTTCGTCGTCCTCACCTTTTGCATGGCGATCGTTGTGCAAGAAATGACCGTGCGACTCGGCGCCGCGACGCACCGGGGACACGCCGAATTGATCTTTGACCGCTTCGGGCCGTTCTGGGGCTGGTTCTCCATGATTGACCTCGCGATCGGGAACTTTCTTACCTTGATTACTGAATTCATTGCCATACGCGCTGGACTCGGTTTCTTCGGCGTGCCGCCCTGGATCGCAGTTCTGAGTGCTCTTGTCATCTTATATGCGGCCCTGATGAGCCACCGCTATTGGACATGGGAACGCATCACGCTCGCGGCGGCGGTATTTAACCTCGTGTTCATTCCAGTGGCAGTGATGACTCATCCGAGTTGGCATGCCGTGGGCCACTCCTTGATTACCTGGCAGCCACTCCCCGGTTTTAACAAAGACACTCTTCTGATCATGCTGGCTGACATAGGGGCGACCGTCACTCCGTGGATGCTTTTTTTTCAGCAAAGCGCCACTGTTGATAAAGGTCTCACCACCAAAGACATTCATTTCGGCCGTATCGACACCGTGCTGGGAGCGGCATTGGCAACTGCCGCAGCGGTCGCAACTATTCTGGCTACAGCGCCATTGTTTGCTCACCAGATGACCGCCGACAACTTCCAGGCGGCCCAATTTGCCCAGGCTCTGCAGCCGCTCATCGGACGCTTCGGGGCTTCGCTGTTCGCTCTGGGCATAGTAGAGGCGGGGATTGTGGCTTCCATTACTATTTCAACTTCGTCAGCTTACGCGTTTGGAGAGGTTACACACAAACCGCATAGCCTCAATTTGCCCATGGGACAAGGCAAGTCTTTTTACTCAGTACTGACGCTGTGTGCCGTAGCGGCAGCGGCAATCGTGCTAATTCCCGGGCTGCCGCTGGTCTACGTGGTGTTACTGGTTAATGTGGTTGCGGTGTTGGCCATGCCACCGGCACTCGTGTTCCTCTTCATGCTGGTGAACGATAAAGAGGTCATGGGCAATCTAGTCAGTCCCCTGTGGGCAAACATCTTAGCGACGGGCGTTGTACTGATTCTGACTCTTGCTGGCGTGTTGTTCGGCGTCAGCATTATTGCTCCAAACATTTTTGCGCTTTTAGGTGGGAAGTAGGAATATGATGGCAAGAGACGAAGAAGACAACCAAGTTCTGGCCAACCTGTCTGCTCCCAGGTCTGATAATAGTTGGGTTCTGTTGTCGCTCGAACACGACCAACTGGCGCGGGCAAAGAAACATCCTATTCCGAGGCGGCGACTGAAAGGTGCGGAACTTGTCGTGCTCTGGGGGCTGCGAATCTACTTGTTGTTTATGATGGCAGTGGTCTTTTACCAGGTCTGGACTGCCGCTCGCTAGGGTGGAAAGGCTTATTGCGCTCGGGTAGAATTATCAAAATTGGGGACTTATTCAGAGGATGGAGTGTTGTTATGGCAAGCAGTAGATTTTTGCGGTTTGCACTTTGTGTCGGCGCCTTCTTAGGGCTCGCTTTCAGTTCCGTCAGTTCCGCAGCTCAGTCTCCGGCAGTCGATTCTGCAGCGCAATCTCCGACGTCTGATACGGCCACTGGACTCTCCAAGCTGAATCACATCATCTTTTTCGTGCAGGAAAATCGGTCGTTTGATCATTACTTTGGCGAAATGCGCCAATACTGGGCGGACAGTGGCTATTCCGATGAATCATTCGACGGCTTGCCACAATTCAATCCGTCGTCGGGCCCGCCGCCGTATTACGGGCCGCCTCCAACTAACCCTGGTTGTGACCCAAAATATCCGCCACCTGATCAGTGCACAATCGATACCAACAGTCCTAAAGTCGAATCGTACCAGTTGATCACGCAGTGCGTTGAAAACCCCAGTCCATCATGGAACGAGGCGCATGTGGATTGGAATTATTATGCGCAAACCGGCAAGTCAGCAGCCAACTTGGATGGTTTTGTATATACGGCAGGTCACGATGCCAGGGTGCTCGATTATTACGATACAAACGGTGTTCGAGCCATTGGATATTACGACGGAACCGATCTGAATTATTACTATTTCATGGCTTCGAATTTTGCCACCTCGGACCGCTGGTTCAATCCTGGGATGTTCCGTACCCAGCCCAATCGCGAATATCTGGTGGCGGCTACGTCTCAGGGGGATGTCTATCCTGTAGGCACCGACAGCGGAGACAAAAGCCTGCTGACCTCGACAACGATTTTCCAGGAACTCGCAGCCGCGAATGTGAGTTGGAGGATTTACGTCAATCCCACCAACACTGGCTGCAGCGGGCCGCCTTACGATCCGTCCTGTTTGCTACAAACGAGTTACATCAAATACTTCGAATGGGGACAGACGATTCCCACGAAATATCCGAAGAACATCGGCACCATTGGAATTGAAAACTCGGATTTCGAGAACGATTTGAAGAACGGTACTTTGCCTGCGGTGGTGCAGATCGAGCCGGCAACTGACGCGGGATACGACGAACATCCCTCGGTTTCAGACTCAACTCCCAATCGCGCTCAGGAGGGGGCGCTGTACGTTTCCGAAATCATCAATTCCGTGATGGCCAGTTCTTCGTGGAAGAGCACAGCTTTCATTCTTGCCTACGATGAATTTGGTGGATTTTTTGACCATGTTTCTCCCCAGAAGGCGGTAAGCCCGGATGGCATAAAGCCCAAAGATTTTTTGCCCGGCGATATCTGCACCACCAGCACCGGACCGACTTGTGATTTTGTCTATACGGGATATCGGGTTCCGCTGATTGTGATCTCGCCGTTCACCAAAAAGCATTATGTTTCGCACACAGTTGCTGACAACACGGCAATTCTTAAATTAATCGAAACCCGTTTTAAGCTTGCTCCATTAACCAAGCGGGATGCGGCGCAGATGAGCATGACGGAGTTCTTCGATTTCGCACATCCTTCGTGGATGACGCCGCCCACGCCGCCGGTACAGAACACCAGCGCTCCTTGTTATCTCAATAAATTGCCGTAAGGAATTCGCCGAGGCAGGCTGCTGGAAAGCTTGATCAGATAGCCCGCTTGCGGACGAATAGAAAGCCCGCCATGGGAGGGGGTCCGGGCGGGCTGATACGAGGTGGGCGCTTCTGAGCGCCACTTCGTGCTTAGAAGTATTGTGCCGTTTCCGGGCGAAGAAGGTAATTGCTTTAATGGCGAATCTAGGGTGCATTAACCCAGATTTCTTCACCTTCGTACGAGGAGACCTTACTAAAGCTCAGGCTTGGTGTGAGGGATTCCCAATTTCTCGGCCATTCTTACCAACTCAGGCAGAGAGTCCGCATCCATCTTTCGCATGAGTTGGCCACGATGGACTTTAACCGTGGTTTCGCTGGTTCCAATTTCGGCGGCGATTTGCTTGTTGGGAAGGCCCGCGACTACAAGCGGCAGCACCTCTCGCTCCCGAGGGGTCAGCCATTCATAGCGCTCCCGCAGTGTGGCAATTTCCGCCTCTTGCTGGCGTCTTTTCTGGTCGAGCTCGAGGGCGGCGTGAATCGCGTCCAGGAGATCCTGATCGTGCCATGGCTTTTCCAGGAACTCGACGGCTCCCGCCTTCATGGCCCGGACGGACATTGGAACGTCAGCGTGCCCGCTAATAAAGATAATCGGAATGGCATCGTTGGCCTCAGCCAGCTTGCATTGGAAATCTAGCCCACTGATTCCTTTCAATCTGATATCGAGGATCAGGCAGCTCGGCGCCTTCGGCCGTTTCGCTTGCAGAAACTCCTGCGCCGAGGCGAAGGATTCGACCTGTAAGCCCACGGAGCGGATGAGGCTGGCGAGTGCGCTGCGGATAGCTGCGTTGTCGTCGACCACGAACACGATGGATTGCGGTTCGGTCATGAGCTACGCTGCCTTGGGCAAGATCACTTGAAAAACTGCTCCTTGCGCAGACACGGTCTCAGCCCGCAAGCGGCCGCCATGAGCTTCGACGATGGAACGGCTAATCGACAGTCCCATTCCAATTCCCTCTGGCTTGGTGGTGAAGAAGGAGTCGAAGATACGGGATGCTTCCTCGGGATCGAGTCCCTTGCCCGAATCCTGGACCTCGATCACTACGCCTTCCGCGTCCTTGGACGATTTGATGAGCAGCCTCTTTGGGCGGTCGTTGACGTTACTCATGGCGTCGATGGCGTTCATGATCAGGTTCAGCATGACCTGCTGCAACTGGACGCGGTCGCCGAATACGGTGGGAAGATCAGGCGTCAGTTCCGTGCGTGTGATCACGCCACCGGTTAAGAGCTCCCGGTGGATCAGGGCCAAGACCTCTCCGATGACTTCATTCACATTCACTGGTTGCAGTTGAGATGGCGTTTTCTGCAGCAAGGTTCGAAGTCTCTGGATCACCCCGCTAGCCCGATTGGCTTCATTCATGGCGTCGGCCATGGCTTGCCGGGCTTCGTCCAGATTGGGCGGCTGTACCGCGAGCCAGTGCAGAGAGGCGCTGGCATTCGTGGCTACCGCCGCAAGGGGTTGGTTGATTTCATGGGCGATGGAGGCCGTCAATTCACCCATAGTCACAATTCGGGCCACGCGGGCGAGATCCTGCTGTGTCTGACGCAAGCGCTCTTCGGCTCGCCTCTGCTCGGTCACGTCAATGCACGACCCTATAAAACCAGCGAAGGACCCATCAGGATTGAATCGTGGTACCCCAATGTCGAGAACCCATCGGTATTCGCCGTCGTGCCGCCGCAGGCGATACTCCGTGCGAAATGGCTGTCGGCGATCAAAGGCCTGAATATACGTATCCATGCAACTTCTCAGATCCTCAGGATGGACCCCCTCCGCCCAGCCGTTGCCAAGCTCCTGGTCAATGGATCGGCCAGTGAAGTCCAGCCAGGGCCTGTTGAAATAGGTACACAGTTTGTCAGTTCCCGACATCCAGATGATCACCGGGGCGCTATCGGCCACCAGCCGAAAGCGTGCCTCACTCTCTCGTAGTTCTGCCTCCGCCCGCTTGCGCTCGGTGATGTCCTGGCAAGTGCCGATTAGGCGCACCGACCGTCCTTCTCCATCATGAAAAACCTTCCAGTGCTCCTCCAAGACTTTGACGCGGCCGTCTGCCATTACAATCCGGTATTCGACCGTGGAAGGCGCACCCTTTTCGAGCGAGGCCTCAAACGCCGCACCCACTTTTGCACGATCGTCCGGATGAACAAGATCCACAAAGCTGGGACGCGTGGGGCGAAAATAGGAGGGGTCGGTCTCAAAGATGCGGTGTGTCTGCTCGGACCAAGTTATGTCAAGACTGGGCAACTCGGTTTCCCAACTGCCCACTTTGGCGACCGCTTGGGCCTCGATCAAGCGGGCGTGTTCTGTCTCCAATTGCTCTGCGATCTTGTGCTGCACCCGCTCACTGGTTCGGAGGGCATCTTCCGCTTGTTTGCGCTCGGTGATGTCCTGCAAAACACAAGCGACCCGGTCGATGCCACTGGGGCTTTCGATGGGGAAGTAGGATATAGATAAGTCCCTTTCCCCGAGGTCGGAATACTTGTACTTCAACTCGTAGGTAACGACTTTACCCTGGAGACACTCATCCAATTTTTCTTTGACGACCTCCTCGAAAACCCCCGGTTTCAACACATCTGAGACCAAACGCCCCATCAGGGGCTGTTCCTTCTCCAGGCCGCGATATTTCAGGAAGGCACGATTAGCGAGCACGTAGCGGTAATTGCGGTCAACCACTACGATCATCTCCTCCAGGCCTTCGACGGCCTTTTCGTATTCCCGCAGCCTTGCTTCCGCCCGCTTGCGGTCGACAATTTCCTGCCTTAATTTCTCATTGGTGGCTTGAATTTGTGCGGTCCTCTCGGCAACGCGACGCTCCAGGTCCTGGTTGAGCCGCTGAATTTCGGCGTGCGCACGCCTGTCCACAGACGAGGTAATGATGGCGGCCACGAGCACGATCAAAGTCGCAATCAGAACTCCGGAGCCACCAACGGGGGTGATGCTCACGGTGTGGGAAAGATTCGGAGGCGAGGCGGGGAAGAAACTTGCGGCAGCCATGCCGGTATAGTGCATCGCGGAGATGGCAATTCCCATCACGATGGCGCTGCCAACCCTTCGCGGAACCGTCCATGTGGTTTCCTCGCGTAGGTCGAATGCCATCAGCAATGCAATGAGAGAGAACAAGACCGCGAGCAAGAGGGAAACTGTAACCAGAAGCGGGGAATACCTAGTGATGGCAGGCAATCTCATTGCGGCCATGGCGGTGTAGTGCAGGCCCGCAATGCCGGAGCCCATAACGATGCTGCCGACCAAGGCATCGGCCCGGCTCATGTTCTGACGGCTCGTCACATACAGTGCGACTGCGGAGGCGAAGATGGCAACCGAGAGTCCTGCTAAGAGTGTTGGCCAGTGATACTCGACGGGCACGGGCAGGCTGAAGGCCAGCATGCCCTTGAGGTGCATCGTCCAGATGCCGATGCCCATCGCAATGGCGCCGCCGCTCAACCAAGCTAGGCGAATCCGACCATTGGCGGCAGCTACGCGTCCGGTGAGGTCGAGCGCAGCATACGACGCAGCAATGGCTATCACGACCGAGCGAGTCACCTCGCTGTAGTCGTAGTAACCGGTTATCGGCGCGATCGCGGAGACTGTCACTGAAAATCTCCCCGGACCGTTTGGACGCGGCTCCAAACTTAAAACTCAACGCTACCATCGACTTGCCAGTAACTGGCTCAAAGCTTTGATAACACGAATCCTTCGGATCGCGTCAGGCTTTTAGCAGCCAATCAACCATCAAACGGTGGTTCTTCACGTATAGTTTAATTTGTCCGCAATCTTCACATATACCCGCCGAGACCGTCCCTGAATATACGGGACCATCAACATCGTCTGGGCGGACGAAATCCAACTTCACCAAAGTGCTTACCACTTTGGGATGCTGGCATTTGTCCGGAGCCATCTTTCCCCCCTCGGGCAACCGGTTTCATACCGCATGCTCGTTGTTCATTGAGCCAGTTGAAGCCGAGCAATTTAATCAACTGGATAATCCGGCTAATCTACACCTAATAACTGACTTGTCAAGGTTTTCTTAAGGTTCGACCTCCACTCCTCGAAGAAGTTAGCAGGTTTGCCAAGATCGGCAAGGCATTTGCCGCAAGCTGGATACTGTTCGGAAGTGATCGCGGATCTAAACCTTGGTAAGGCTTTCTATGCGAATCGAAAAGCCGGGCGCACGAACGCAGCATAGATTCATACCCTTCCCGGTGCTACTTTCATAATAATGACAAAGTTCGAACTAACCGGGAAAGCCCTCTCCCAAAGGCTCATCAAGAAATTCCCGTGAGGTAATATGAACGACGAACGCTTAAAATCCAGCCTGGATGAGATCGTAGGCGATACTCCGCAGCTCAAACAAATGCTTCAGTTGGCAATGAAGGTGGCTCGGACCGACGCTCCTGTGCTGATCCTCGGGGAAGCGGGAGCTGGTAAACAATTGATTGCTCGGGCCGTACACCGTATTTGCGCCAGGAGACACGAGGGATTCGTCGCTATTAACTGCGCGGCGCTGGGCCAAAATAACCTGGGGCCGCACATATTCGGAAACGCAGGGAAACCGGGCCGACTTGAGGTGGCAAACAAAGGCATGCTTTTTTTGAACGAAATCGCGCTCGTTCCGCTGGATGTTCAGACCAAGCTGCTTCGCTTACTGGAACGCCGCGAATTTGAACGAGTGAGTAGTATGCACGCCGTTCCAGTCAATGTGCGCCTTGTCGCTAGCACTAAATACGATCTTGGGGAGCGAGTCGCTGAAGGAATGTTTCACGAGGATCTGTATGATCAGCTGAATATTTTCCCCCTCAGGGTTCCGCCGTTGCGCGAACGGCGGGACGATATTCCATTACTAGCCAACTATTTCGTGCGATGGTTCGCTCGCCGCATGAACAAAACGATCGACTCGATCCCCAATGAGACGATGGACTTCCTCCTTAATTCTGACTGGCCGGGCAACATACGACAGTTAGAGAATCTCATCGAGCGCGCGGTAGTTCTGGCCGAGGGGTCGGCCTTGCAGATTCCCCCCACATTGATGCAGCTACAGTCTTAGTCAGAAGCGAGTCACTCCCGGAGGCCGCTCGGCGTGCCGGCGCAAATCTCTCCTGATATTGTCCGACCGAAGCAAGTTTCGCCAGCCGTTTTTTGTCGCAGCAAAAAATCTTGAGTCCGTCTATTCTATGGAGCTTGACATCCTGGGCTCTCACCGGGGAACGGCGCATAGGATTTTGATCGAGACCAACTCTATGACGAGAAACGACCGCTGCGTCGGTACTATACTGCTCGGTTTCATCTGCGGATGTTTTGTGTCCGGAGCGTACCCACAGATTGGGATCCCGAATACGGTTCAGAAAGGTGGGCCTGTGGCGACACATGCTACTGGAACATTTGAAGTGAAATTGGAACCTATGGCTGCCGATGATAAGGCTGACGGCTCAACGCTGGGCAGAATGTCCATCGACAAACATTTCCACGGAGATCTCGAAGGCACCAGTAAAGGCGAGATGCTGAGCGCCATGACGGACGTGAAGGGCTCAGCTGGATACGTTGCGATCGAACGGGTTACGGGAACGCTCAAAGGCCGCACCGGCAGCTTTGTCCTGCAACACAGTGCCACCATGACGCGGGGCGTGCCTGAACTCAGCATTACTGTCGTACCAGATTCCGGCAGCGGCCAGTTAGTAGGTCTGACCGGCAAAATGGAAATTAAGATTAACGAAGGCAAGCATTCCTACGACTTCGAGTACTCGCTGCCCGCAGCGCCGTAAAAGCCGTTCCCGCCACGCATTGGCTGGATGGAGCGCCCGGACGAGGCGTCCGGGGCTACGTGACTCTTATCTGCCGACGGGCTACGCATTCGCTCGCAGAACGACTAAACTAGTTATTTAGCGAAATGTAGCCCTCCGGTCGAGTCCCGCCCGGCGAGGCATCTATTATTGTCAGAAAGGCAGGCTATCATGAACAGCTTTGCCAGCCGTTCCACTCTTCGTGTTTCCGGCCGCGACTACGAAATTTATCGCATCGACGCCCTTGATAATCAGGGCATTTCGACCACGCATCTGCCTTTCTCGCTGCGCATTCTTTTGGAGAACCTGTTGCGCACCGAAGACGGCCGGAGCGTGACCAAAGAAGACATTCGAGCTCTGGCGGCCTGGAACAGCAAAGCGAAACCGGACAAAGAAATTGCCTTTACGCCGAGCCGGGTATTGATGCAGGATTTCACCGGCGTGCCGGCTGTGGTAGATCTAGCTGCCATGCGCGATGCCATGAAAACGCTCTCGGGCGATCCCGCCTTGATCAATCCTTTACAGCCGGCCGAGTTGGTTATCGACCATTCCGTACAAGTGGACGAATTTGGCACCCCGCAGGCGTTTCAACTGAATGCTGAACTCGAATTCCTACGCAACAAAGAGCGCTACGGATTTCTGCGCTGGGGACAAACTGCTTTTCGGAACCTGGCGATTGTTCCACCGGACACTGGTATCGTGCATCAGGTCAACCTTGAGTTCCTTGCGCGCGTTGTCTATGTGAACGATTCGAATGGCAAGCGTGTTGCGTATCCCGACACGCTTGTGGGCACTGATTCGCACACCACGATGATCAATGGCCTCGGCGTGCTGGGCTGGGGCGTGGGCGGCATCGAAGCGGAGGCGGCGATGTTGGGCCAAGCCGTCTCGATGCTAATTCCGCAAGTCGTAGGCGTGAAGCTAACCGGCAAGTTGCGCGAGGGTGCGACCGCTACTGATCTGGTTTTGACCGTCACCGAAATGTTACGCAAGCACGGCGTGGTCGGGAAATTTGTCGAGTATTTTGGACCTGGTCTGCAAGAGTTGCCGCTCGCCGACCGCGCAACTATCGCCAACATGTCTCCCGAATACGGCGCCACTTGCGGCATCTTTCCGGTCGACAAGGAAACGCTCACATACTTGCGGTTGACCGGACGCTCCGACGAACAGATTGCGCTGGTCGAGGCTTACTGCCGCGAGCAGGGATTATTCCATGACGAGAAAACCGCCGAAGCGCAATATTCAGAATTGCTGGCGCTTGATCTAGCCACAGTGGAATCGAGTCTCGCCGGGCCCAAGCGTCCGCAGGATCGAGTACCGTTAGCCAAGGCGCGTGAGTCGTTTGAACAGGCACTACCTTCTTTGATAAAGCCGGGTAAGGGCGGCGTGCAGCCGAGTGGAAATGGCAACGGACATCTTCACCACGGCAGCGTGGTAATCGCTGCGATTACGAGTTGCACCAACACGTCCAATCCTTCCGTGATGGTGGCTGCGGGCCTGTTAGCGAAAAAGGCAGTGGAGCGCGGCTTGCAAGTTCCGTCCTGGGTAAAAACTTCTCTAGCTCCCGGCTCGAAAGTGGTTCGCGATTACTTGGAACGGGCAGGCTTGACTCCGTATCTTGAGAAATTAAAGTTCCACATTGTCGGCTACGGATGCACTACCTGCATTGGAAATTCTGGCCCGCTGGCGGAAGAAATCTCCAAGGCGATCGACGAGCAGAACTTGGTCGTCGCCTCAGTGCTCTCTGGCAATCGTAACTTCGAAGGCCGCATAAACCCTGATGTGCGCGCCAATTATTTGATGTCGCCGCCGCTGGTTGTCGCATTCGCTCTTGCCGGGCGTATCGACCTCGACCTGCGCAAAGATGCCATCGCTAACGATAACGAAGGCAAACCGGTGTATTTGGCTGACCTCTGGCCTTCGCGCAGCGAAGTGGATGAAGCGGTTAAGAAATCCATTTCGGCGGATATGTTCCGGCGCAGCTACGGCGAGGTTTACCGCGGAGACGAGCGTTGGCGCGGTTTGCCTGTGCCCAAGGGCGAGACCTACGCGTGGGATAAAGATTCGACTTACATCCGCCGCGCGCCATACTTCGATGGCATGACGCTCAAACCATCGGCCATAGAAGACATCAGGAATGCGCGAGTGCTGGCCGTTCTCGGGGACAGCGTCACCACCGATCACATTTCTCCGGCCGGTTCCATCAAGAAAGATAGCCCCGCTGGAAAGTATCTGATCGAACACGGTGTCAAGCCTGCCGATTTTAACTCCTACGGGTCGCGCCGGGGCAATCATGAAGTGATGGTGCGCGGCACGTTCGCCAATGTTCGCTTGCGCAACAAGATGGTTCCCAACCTCGAAGGCGGGTTCACCCGTCACCTGCCCGACGGCGCGGAGATGAGCATCTTCGAAGCTTCGGAGAAATACATTGCGGAACGGGTTCCGCTAGTGATTCTCGCAGGCAAAGAATACGGATCTGGGTCGTCCCGCGATTGGGCTGCAAAAGGGCCGCTGTTGCTCGGAGTGCGTGCGGTGGTCGCTGAAAGCTACGAACGCATTCATCGTTCGAACCTGGTCGGCATGGGAATTCTCGCTCTGCAATTCCTTGAGGGCGAGAATGCGCAGTCGCTGGGGTTGACGGGCGAGGAAGTGTTCGAGATCGCAGGCATTCGCGATCTGATCGGCAACTTCGCGTCAGGACGGCAGGTTACCGTGCGTGCCAGCGCGAGCGGCAAGACTAGGGACTTCAAGGCGCTAGTCAGGATTGATACTCCCCAGGAAGCGCAATACTACGCGAATGGCGGAATCCTGCAATTCGTTCTGCGGCAGTTGCTCTCTATCCGGCCGGCTCCGGTGCATGCGTAAACCGCTGCCGAGGTTCACTCGGCCCGATGGCCGGGGACGGCCGTCGCCACGTGATTCTCGCTAGTACGCTAGGAGGTCAGCGTTGAGCGATCATCTCTCGAAACGGGCCCCGCTTCTCGCTGAGATCCTCCGGTACATTAACGACGGCAGATACGAACAAGATGGAGAGGCGTGGTCTTTCGGAATGGGCCATGGCACTTTTCGTGATCAGTTCAACCAAGACGAGCTTGTCTTTCGAAAAATGCGTCGGTTGGTTTACGATCACGTTGCGCGCACCGCTGCCATCGAGCGCACATCGCTGTCTAGCGCGCCTACGGTAGATTCTCTCGCACACGAATTCAAAAAATTGATGGATGAACTGACGCCCGCAACTCGGGAAGCCTTAGGCCAAGCAATCACTCCGATCGCTTCGGGTCATGAGTCGCCGGCAAGCGCGCCCAACGACCAGTTAGACGCGCTCGATCGCTACTATGCAGAAGAAATTCTGGAAAAGCTGGATGGAATTGTTGCTCGTGCCTCAGCGCTGGACCGCATGGGTTTGGAAATTGTGCCGAACCGTAGGGTCCAGTTCCTTTTTGAGGAGGCCCATCGCTGTTATCTCTACGGTTTTCACCTGGCGTGTGCCGTCTTCTGCCGTGCCATTTTGGAGGGCGCACTCAAAGAGGTGGCTGATCCGCAGAGTGAGACCAATCAGTCGATCCACGATATGATCGCTATGGCAGTGGAAAAGGGGATTCTCACGGACGACTGCCCGCGCTGCGCTCGCGAAGTGGCCAAAGCGGGCAACCGCGCAATTCACGATCCCGAGATGTTCGACCGGGATTATTCCGCGGAAAAAGTGCAGGAAGTTTTCATCAACACGCGGAAAGTGCTGGAAGAATTGTACCGACTGCCTGCGTAACTTGGAGCCTTGTCCGGGTACCGCATGAGCGAAGCGAAGGCCTCTTGGGGCTGTTCGGATTACGCCTTTGCTAATCGTGAGGGTGACGGCGAGGGAAATTGCGATAGCGGCGGATGCGCGCCTACCGTTTTTTCGGTTGTTATAGGAGACGACTTCTTTCCATTGCCGCGCTCGCCAGACTCCGTGCCTCCGGACATGCCGCCCAAGCTGTAAGCATAGAGCACGACCTCAACCCGCTTGGAAACACCGAGTTTGTCAAATATACGGAAAAGATAATTCTTAACCGTGTGCTCGGTAAGGCCCAGTCGTTGCGCGATCTCGCGGTTCGACAGTCCCTCGGCTACACAACGGACTACCTCAACTTCACGACGCGAAAGCAACGCGGTTCCGCGCGTGTCCACCACTCGTAAAGGTAAAGCCTCGCCCAGCGCCTCCAACAGGTAGCGCAGTTCCCTGCTATTGGCCCAGATCTGCCCTTCGCTCACGCACTGTATGCACCTGGCGAGCGACAGGAGCGATTCGCTGCGGCAGAAAACTCCGCGCGCACCCGCGCGAAAGGCCTCGACAACCTGGTTGCGTTCCGATAGGTCGAGCAGCATAACTACGCGAGCCTCGGCGTGCAGAGCCCGTAACTCACGCGCAATCTCGAACCCCTTGCCTTTTTCATCGTCGAGTTCGGCGCTGATCACGACTACTGCGGGCTTTTCTTTGGCAACCGCAGCAATGATTCCTCGAGCGTCTGACACCGGATCTAGAACTTGAAAGCGTTTGTCGCGCTCCAGGGCTGCAGCCAATAGTTGGCTGTTCATCCGGGTAGCGTCAGCGGCCAGCACTCGAATCACGTTGGAAGCTTCTGGTAAGGCAATAGCGTGTGCCATAAGAATAGAGACCATGTAGCTGGAGCACTTCCCCAAACTGTTTCCCTTAACCTTCGAGATGAGACTACCCCGTAAGGTAGGGCATGTTTTGCACAGAAGTTAAACAGCTATGAGGACGGGTCACAAATTTATGGAGGAGAATCCCACCCCAACTCCAGCCGCCACCCCGGCGACTGTCTTAACGAGACTTTATTCTCATAACTATACACGGTAAATGGCACTTTAGTGCCATAAAGGAAAAGTAAACCTTTAGCCAAGATGTTTATGGTAACCGATTGTCTCGGAATGACTTAGCAACCATGTCCAACGAAAGCGACGGAAAACTCGCCTCCGTGTGCAGTCCAAAATGGGGAATTCGAGACTGCGCTCAATTCAAACCGAAACTTTGTTGCGCCATACGAACGATCTCACAGCCAATCGGAAGTGAGGCTGTGGCTGCCGGAGATACTACGTTCCAGACATGCAGCATGTTATGCGAGCACATAAACTGGAAGTCGTCGACCAGCGACCCATCCCGAGCCACTGCAGTTGCACGCACGCCTGAGCCATCTGCAACCAGGTCAGCGCTGCCGATTTCAGGCAGCAAAGTCTGCAGAGCGCGCACAAACGCGGGCTTGTGAAAAGAACGATAAAATTCTCCGGCGCCGCTGCGCCAGTATTTGGCCGCCATCTGCCAGAACCCGGAATATCCAAAAGTAGCAGCCGTATCGCGCAAGCTGAAATCGGTTCGTTTGTAGCCTTCCCGCTTGAATGCCAGCACCGCATTCGGTCCCGCATCGACTCCGCCACTAATTCGCCGGGTGAAATGTACCCCCAAAAATGGAAAGCGCAAATCGGGCACGGGATAGATCAATCCGCGAACTAAATGTTCGCGTTCCGCTATCAGATCGTAATATTCCCCGCGAAATGGCACGATGGTGACTTCAGTTTTTTCTCCCGCCATTCGGCTGACACGATCGCTGTGCAGGCCCGCGCAATTGATCAAGTAATTCGTTTCGATCGATCCGCGCGAAGTTTCGACGATGGTTTCTCCATTATTCCTGGCAATCGAGGTAACTTCAGTTCGAGTATTTACGGTTCCGCCCTGGGCTGCGATGAGTTCGGCATATTTTTGGCACACTGCTACATAGTCGGTGATTGCCGTGCCCGGCACTTGTAGCCACGCTGCTCCGCCGCAGTGGGGTTCGATCTCCTGCGCTTGCGCCTTATCCAGCAACCGCAGGCCGGCAATTCCATTAGCTTTCCCGCGTTCCAGCAACCCGTGCAACCGCGGAATTTCTTCAGCAGTAGTTGCCACAATAATCTTGCCGCAGATCTCAACCGCGATGGAATGTTCGCGGCAGAACGCAAGCATGGCCGCCGCGCCCTGCACGCATAACTTTGCCTTCAACGAACCTGGCTTGTAATAGATTCCGGAATGAATGACGCCGCTGTTGTGTCCGCTCTGATGACCGGCGACGCGGTCTTCCTTCTCTACCAGGGCCAAACGTAGCTTGGGAAAAGCGCGGCCAAACTGCAAGGCCGTGGCCAGCCCCACGATTCCGCCGCCGATAATTACGATGTCAAAACTCTGATCGGGCATGTGTAGATCGCCCACAAGGTTACTTCAGGGCGCAGCTAACAAGATAAACGGAAACGTTGGCGAACGCGCAAGAATGTGGGCGACAATGTAGGGGCGAGCGTCCTCGCTCGTGCAAGACCACAAACATACCGTTTCAGTTGACGGTTAATTGGATCTGCGCTGACTGCTGCGGAAGAGAATTCGCAGTCGCGCTTATCGTCATCGTGTAAGTTCCCGGAGGCGTTCCCGGTTGGCCGTTCCCTCCTGTGCCGTTTCCTTGCAGGCCGCTGCCACAAGCAACTTCAAACCACAGACCCAGAAACATCAGGACAACCAGACAGAAAATTAGCATCCGCTTTCTCTGTCGGTCGCGTCGTGTCAGCCCTCCGCACAGTACCATCAATCCGGGGAATGAAAGCCACAGTGCGTAAGAAGCATGAGTCCGATGCGTCGCCGCAAGAACTGCTGCAGTCGTCGTGATCGTGAAGGTCACCTGCGCATCTCCGCTACCTTTGCTAACCAGCGTCGTGCTGAACGCGCATGTGCTTAGCGGAGGACAATTATTGGAAGCGGCCAGCGTGACATTATCAGGAAATGTGCCGCCCGACGGCGAAACATCGAGATCATAAATTGCAGGCTGTCCGGCTGCCAGCGACTCGATTCCAGGGTTTGGTGTCAGACTGAAACTAAATCCTGAACCTGAGCCGTTACCGGTCGAAGTAAATGCAACGAGAACGGAATGAGCAATGTTGTTCGGATCCGTCCCCACGGCCGCGACGTTAAAGTTGTAGGTCTGGTCTGCAGTGCTGCTTACGGTCACGGTGAACGGAGCGCCTGGCAGCGGACTGAGAGCGGGTACCAGGCTTGCCGGGGAAACCACACAGCTCGGAGGATGGTTCGACCCGCAGCTCACATTCACGACGCTGTTGTAGCAATATGTGCCCTGCAAAGTGCCGTTAAATATTGCCGGAGTGTTGACCGGCGCAGTTTGTGACGCGGGAGTGACTTCCAAAGTGTAATTCGGAGTGGCATACGCATTTGCAGTAAATGTAACCGGAAACAAATGCGTTGTCCCCAGCGCATCAGTACCTGTTGCCACAATATTGAAGCTAAATGTGCCACACTGACCGCTAGCCACGGTCACGATGAACGGCGCGCCACTCGAGGTCGGCACCACGCTGGCTGGTGATGCGGAACAGGTTGGAGGCGCGCCCGCCCCGCAGCTGAGATTCACCACGCTGTTGTAGCCGTTCAGCGAAGTTAGTACGCCATTGAAATTTACTGGGCTGTTGACGTATGCCTGTAGCGATGGATTACTGATTACCAACGAATAGTCCGTGGTGATCGTCAGCGATAAGCTCTGGGTTTTCGTCGGACCGTTCGTCACCGTTCCAATAATCGTGATAGGCACCGTGCCCGCCGTCGCACTTGCGGTGGTGCTTATAGTCAAGGTAACCGCGACGGGACTCGTGGAAGTCGGATTCACTGAAGTCGACGGCACAAAGTTGCAGCTCGCTCCTGCAGGTAAATTCCCACAAGAAAGATTCACCGTGTCATCAAAGGAGCCCTGCGCAGTCACGGAGAAAGATACGGGGCCGGAAACGCTAGCAGGGCCAACTGTGATGCTTGAAGGAGAAGGAACTGTCAAGTTAAAATCCACAATCTTCAAAGTGAACGCGGCATCGTTCACGACATGATTTGGGTCGGTCCCAGCACCATGGAGATCAAAGCTGTAGTCGCCAGGAGTGTTGCCGGGATTCACTGTAGCCGTGAGTGGCGTGCCCTGTGGTGGTGGGCCCGGCGGGTTCACAAAGGTTGGTGCAATCACACAAGTGGCAGCCGGGATACAACTTAGGTTTACCTCATAGTTGTATCCGCCCAACGCCGTAATCGCGCCGTTGAATAAGGGCGCGGTTTGGCCCGCGAAAATGGTGATTGGCGTGTTGGCAATCGACAAAGAGAAATCCGGCGTCAACGGAAACTCCCAAATCCCGCGTCCGTAGGTTGACGCGCGCATTAGCTTGGTCGAATCCGAGCTGACGAAAATTCCCAGCGCGGTAACGGCAACGTTCGGAAGGTATCCGCTTTGGCCAGGTGGCGGGCCAAGTTCTTCCCAGTTCGCAGCGGACGTGAAACTCCAGAACACACCTACGTCAGTGGCTACGTATACCCTTCCCGGTGTTCCGGCCGTCGCGGGATCGACGAGCACGGCATTCACAGGCGCATCCGGCAGATTTGCGCTGAAGTCAGTCCAGGAAGATCCGCCGTTGGTCGTCTGCCACACGTGCGACGTGGGGAAATTCGCAGTGCTGAACCCCATGATGCCAACGTAGGCAGTGAGGCCTTGCGTATCCGAAGTATCCATGGCAATTCCAGAGATTGGATAATTGTTTGGATTGATGGATCCGGTCTGATCAACCCAAGTCGAAAGTCCTCCGGCGACATTCGTGCTTACCCAAACATGTCCGCCAGGAGGAACGGTGGGAATGAGGGGCCCATAGCCATCAGTTCCGGTGTACATCACGTTAGAGAGACCGGTATTTGTATCGAGCACTCCGGCCGCAAATGAGCGCACCAGATTGATCTCGCTTCCTGTGCAAATACCGTCTCCGCCAGTTTCAAAGCTATGACTCAAAACTGTGAAACTCCCGCCTCCGCTTGGACCGCCCCACATCCGGCAAGTTCCAACAATTATTTCAGCCGCGTTCAGCGGATCGAGACTGTAAGGCGGATAGTACGCGCCAGTGTCGCCGCCGACGCTTGCACTGCTCACAATGGGATTGCTCTGAAAATCCTGGGTATGGCAACTGATTCCATTCGAATTAGTGCAACTGAAAATATCGACCCCGGAAATTGCATTGGGAGGGTTCGATACGAACCACTGCTCTTCATTATTGGGATTGATCTGCGTGTAGCCTCCGTCCCCAAAATTCACATTCTGCCAACTCCCGCCGGTTGACTGCGTGGCGGGCGAGCCATTGCCCTGGGTTCCTCCGATAATTGTGCTGGCGTCGTTTGGGGCCTGCGAAAAGGAGACGAACTGAGTCATCGATCCGAGCGTTTGATTCAAACTATCGAATTGATTGGTACCGCCGCAGGTTCCAGTAGTCAGGTCGGCGTATCCGTTCAGCGATCGGTAAATTCCGCCATCGTTGGCGAAATACATCACGTCCTGAACACTTGGATTAATCTGAAATGCGACTGCATGCTGCGCGGGATGAACCATGGCAATTGAGCTGCACCCGTAAGCGTGGGTGAGGTTCAGGAAAGTGGCGTTGGGCGGCGCACCCGTTGCATTGGGATTGCACGAAGGAAATTCAGCTGAGATCTCGCACTTATAGACGTTGATAGTCCCGGCATATAAATCGGTGACTCCGCTGTTTCCATTTGGTACGGCGGTGAGTTCGAGATTGTACGCGCCTTGCTCGGTGCCACATCCGATTTCGTCCCCGCAATTGATGATGCCCGCTTCGTTGATCTGCGTCCAGGAAGTGCCGCCGTTCGTGGACTCCCAGATTCCCTGATCAAAATCGTTCGCGTCCACGTACCAGACGTACATCTCGTTGCGGCCAGGAACGACGGCGATCTCTCCGCGGTAAATCGGACAACTCGACGAACTGGGACTTGCCGGACACGCCGTCGTGGTCAGGCCAGCACCGGGCTGAGTAGCCAGGCGCGTCCAGTTGATGCTATCGCTCGAAGAGTAAAAGCCGTGATAGCGCAACGCGGCGAAGAACTGTCCCGCTCCCGCGTTGTAAACCACCGACGTCGCTGAACCGGGAGCAGTAGCCACGCCACTATCGGTTACAGTCGCGTACTGCCAGGTATTTCCGCCGTCGCCCGAATCATAAAGTCCAAGATTCGTAGTCAGCGGATCGGCAAGCCCTTCTATAATTCCCTCCGATGCTCCCGCCGTAGCCGCTACCGCCAGACTTGGAGCGGCACTACTGAAAGCAATCTTGCTAAAAGCCATCCCCGCGAATGATCGCGTTCCTGTAGTGTCTGTGGAAATCAGCGACCAGGTGGTTCCAGCATTGGCTGATCGCAGAATTCCTAATCCGTAATAGGAGTCTGCCGAGCTGTTGGATTCGCCTGTGCCTACCAGAATCACGCTGTCATTGGTGTTGTTACCCGGCTGAATGGCGATTGCTCCGACGGCAAGTGTGGCCTGATTGTCGGTCAGCGGTTGCCAGGTGACGCTGGCCGGAGACTGGCTGGCCGGCCCGGCATTGGTCGACTTCCAAACCCCACCATAAGCGCCGCCGATATAAACCGTATTGCCGGTCGCATCCGCAGGATCAACCGCAATTGCAGTCGCGCGGCCGGACACCCAGCCGTAGTTGTACTCTCCTGTGCCACTGGCGTCCGATGCTAACGGCGCCGGCCCCAGCGGACTCCAGACTACGGAAGAAGGTGACAGGGCTTCAATCCCCGACGGTTGCGCTTTCAGCAGGCGATCAGCCCGCATTTGCATCTTCTGCAAGTGCGCGCGATACCTCTGCAGCGCACCAGCCCCGCCATTGTCATTACGACCGCGCAGAAACCACTGTTCTTGCAAGGCTTGCCGCTCGCGGCTTTCAATCTTGGACTGCGAACCCGGCTTCACGACCTGTCCGCAAACAACAGAACTAGCTGCACTGAGCAGGAGCAACACAAGCCAGTGTAGGCGCGGGCGTCCTCGCCCGTGCTTCTGATTCCCGTTGAAAAACCCGCTCAGCAACCGGCTGAATGCAGTCCGCATGATCGAAGCTTTCTTCACGCGACTTGGGTAGGAAAAAGCGAGCCCGACTTATTCGGCGCAACCTTCCCCAGCTTCACCAGGCGGACGATGATCGAGGGAACGCTTCGGTTGTGAGTCTTTGCGATCTCTTCAAAGGGCAATCCCTTGCGCAATTCCTCGCAAATCTGTTTATCTTCGGCGCGTGACCAATACTGGCCCGCGCTTCCCGGCTTCTTAAGTACTCGCTGTTGTTCCGTAACCAACGCTGCCACCGCCCGGTTCAATGCCATAACGGCCTTCGGATTTCGACAAATCGAATCTTCTGGGAGCGATTCGTGAGTTTCGAAATGCACTCCGTCCGCCAGCGCCCGGACAACATTGATTGCGTCCTGAATTTCCATTGCGACCTCCCTGAGGAGTTATCGTAGCGTTCCCATTCTTCGTTCCTTTGTGACTAATGAACATTCCGGCTCGCGTCAGCCCACATTGGGACTTCGCCGACTTCGCTTTGGCTATACTGACCGTGTTATTTTTCGATTACTGGAGAGGGATGGACTGGCAGGCGTTCTGGCTTACAATCCGGCTGGCAGTGGTGGTCGCGGCGGTGCTTGTAGTTGTGGGTTTGCCTATTGCCTACTGGATCGCCTATTCGAACTGGCGATGGAAATTTCTGGCCGAAGCCGTGGTGGCTCTGCCCATCGTCCTTCCGCCAACAGTGCTGGGATTCTACGTTCTGGTCGCGCTCGGTTCTCGCAGCCCACTGGGACGCGCCTGGCAATCCTTTACTGGGCACACCCTGGCGTTCACTTTCGGCGGGCTTGTAATCGGCTCGATCATTTACAGCCTGCCGTTTGCCGTGCAGCCTTTTGCCGCATCCTTCGCGCAAGTCGATCGAAGGCTGATAGCCGCCTCAGCTACGCTGGGAGCTTCGAGGCTGCGGACGTTTGCCCGAGTCATCTTGCCGCTCTCCATTCCTGGACTGGTCACCGGAGTCGCCCTGAGTTTCGCCCACACCATGGGCGAGTTCGGAGTCGTGTTGATGGTCGGTGGGAACATTCCCGGAATTACGCGGACGGTTTCTATCGATATCTACGATAAAGTGCAGGCGCTGAACTATTCGGCGGCCAATCAGACCGCGTTAGTACTGCTGGCGCTTTCTTTTGTGATGTTATCTATCGTCTACGGCCTGAATCGGAGAGTTGGGACGGCATGGCCGTGGAAGTAAGAATGGCCGCTTCTGCTGTGTGTCTTAAGCCCAACTGCTTGTGCCCCCCAAACCTAGCCAGCGTAGAATGAAGCAGGACTCCACATGCGCCGAGTTTATCTCGACAATAACGCGACCACTCCGGTGCTGCCTGAGGTTTTTGAGGCCATGCGGCCTTACTTCGCGGAGCATTTCGGCAATGCTTCTTCCATCCATCATCATGGACAGGAGACGCGCGCCGCTGTAGAGAGAGCGCGTGAATCGGTGGCGGTGCTACTCGGGTGCAAAGCTTCTGAAATTGTTTTTACCAGCGGCGGCACTGAGGCCGACAATCTCGCCATTTCGGGTCTGATGCGGGCTGGCGACCACGTTATCACTTTAACCATTGAACATCATGCGGTTTTGAATTCGTGCAAGCATCTCGAAGCGACAGGATGCGAAGTCACCTACGTTCGCGTGGATGGCCGCGGATTGATCGACCCTGACGACATCCGCCGCGCTTTGCGTCCGCATACTCGGCTGATCACGATCATGATGGCGAATAATGAGACCGGAGTCCTGCAGCCAGTCGACGAGATTGGTAAGATCGCTGCCGAAGCCGATGTTTATTTCCACACCGACGCGGTGCAAGCGGCAGGAAAAGTGTCGATAGATGTGAATCGTCTCGGATGTGATCTGCTTTCGATCTCGGGACACAAGATGCATGCGCCGCAGGGAGTGGGAGCGCTCTATGTGCGCAAGGGCACGGTTCTTGAACCAATGTTTTACGGTGGAAGTCACGAACGAGCGCGGCGCGCGGGCACGGAGAATGTCCCTGGAATCATCGGTCTCGGCAAGGCCGCCCAACTGGCCAAGGAAGCCTTGGAGCGCGGCGACCTCACCCAGATGTCCGCGATGCGCGACCAGATCGAAAAGAAGATTCTTTCCGAGATCGAAACTACAGGCGTGAATGGAGCCGGTGCTCTGCGCGTGCCCAATACTACCAATATTCATTTCGACTACATCGAAGGCGAAGCCCTGGTTATCGCGCTGGACTTGAAGGGACTGGCCGTTTCGACTGGAGCGGCGTGCTCCTCGGGCGCCATTGAGCCTTCTCACGTGCTTACAGCCATGGGCCTGCCGCCAGAGATAGCGCGTGCCAGCCTTCGTTTCAGCCTGGGCAAACAAAATACTGCTGAAGATGTGAACTTTGCGCTCGACCTAGTACCACAGACGGTATCTCGTTTGCGGGACTTGTCGCCGGTTTACAATAAGGTAGTTACCAGCTACTAGCTTGTGAGCGTCGCTTCCGAAACCCGGCGCCTGAAAGCGGATCGTTTAAACTTTAGGGACGCATGAAGTGGTTGCGGAAAAACTCTGGGCGTCAGAGTTTTGGAAGGGCACGGCTTTTCAGCCGTGCCGAAAGTCGTTGAAAACGGTGTGCGGCGCGGCTTAAAGCCGCGCCCTTTCAAGGCCTCAGTCGCGGATTTCGAAGTTTTTCCGCAACCGCTGAAGCGTGCCCTGATACGAATCGCACTTCCATCGGCGATGCTAGGAGGTAGACAAAAGCTAGTAGTTAGGAGCCAGCAGCTATGTCCGCAAAAACCATCGCCGTCGCTATGTCGGGTGGGGTCGACTCCTCCACGGTCGCGGCCATGCTGCGCGCGGAGGGCCACGACGTCATCGGCCTGACCATGCAACTTTGGAATCAGCGCCGCTTGGCAGGACATCCCGGCATGCCCGAGGAGGTACAAGGGCGCTGCTGCTCTTTAGATGATGTTTACGATGCGCGCCGTGTCGCTGAAACGCTTGGCATCCCTTACTACGTGGTTAATCAGGAGGACCGTTTCGAGCGCGATGTGGTGCAGCCTTTCGTTGAAGAGTATTTGTCTGGGCGAACGCCCATCCCTTGCAGCCTGTGCAACAATCATTTGAAGTTTGATCAGCTGTTGATCGTAGCGCAACAGATTGGCGCGGATGCGCTGGCTACGGGTCACTACGCTCGGGTTGAGTTCAATCACAAGTCCGGACGCTGGCTGCTTAAGCGTCCAGCAGATTTAGCGAAGGATCAAACCTATTTCCTATTCGGCCTCACACAAGATCAGCTTAGCCGCACCCTGTTTCCGCTTGGCGATATGACTAAGCCAGAGGTTCGCGATTTGGCGCGCCATCACGGACTCGCACTCGCCGCAAAGCCGGATTCTCAGGAGATTTGTTTCGTTCCCGGCGGAGACTATAAAAAGTTCCTCGATGCGTATCTGGCGGAACAGGGCTGTTCCCTGCCAGATACAGCAGGCGAACTGGTGACCACGGACGGACGAGTAATCGGTGAACACAACGGCATCCACAACTTCACCGTGGGCCAGCGCAAGGGTTTGGGGGTCGCTACCGGATCGCCGCTGTACGTCATCCAGATTAATGGCGAGCAGCGGCAAGTGGTGGTTGGCAATCAGGAGGAGCTGTATTCGCGCACTCTGCACGCGCGACGCGTGAACCTTGTTGCTGTCGATGATCTGCGTGAACCGATGCGGGTTCGCGTGAAGATCCGGCATCGACACGAAGGAGCTGACGCTATTTTAGAGAAGTCTGCTGGAGACGAAGTGTTGGTGACGTTCGATGATCCACAGCGCGCGATCACGCCCGGACAGGCCGCCGTGTTCTATGAGGGAGACCTGGTGGTCGGGGGCGGCTGGATCGTCTAAGTGCGCTCAGTCAACCCTAGATAAACATTTCGTCTTGCGGCACGCCAACGCCGTTGCGCCTGCGACGTTTTGCGCCGAGGAAAAATTCCACGCCGGAAGTGACTCCCTGAACCAGTCCCGCCAGTTGTCGAACCGGCGAAACCACCGTCTTGTGGACTAAGTTAGTGGTGCTTTCCACGCGGTCGAGAGTGCGGTGCAGCAGTTCATCGGCACGGATCACCTGCAATCGCGTGCGATCAATCGCATCGGCAACAGTGGCATCAAGCCGTTCGATCTGGGCACGAACTTTCGTGCTGGATTCGCTCAGATTCGTCACTATATTTTGCAGAAGTGGCCGATATTCCACCAGCATCGAGTGCAGGATTTCAGCAGTCGGCAAAACCTTGGTGGTGACCTCAGTGGCCAACGCTTCCATACGCGCCGAGGTTTGCCGGACGGCCAGGTACAGGGCCACCAGAATACCCGCTTGAATGACCACAGCCGCTGCAGTAACGGCGATGAAAATCGGTAGATAATCCATAGGCGTTGCTCCGCTTTGCGTTGCTTCGCTTACAATGCCGAATCAATAGGACGCGGCGGAATCGATTCACTACGGGTTTTGTGATCCGCTAGCCTCGGTAGTGGTTGCTTCCTGATAAGCCTGCTTCCCCGCTTCGTACGCGGACCGGAACTGCTCCTTTTGCTGATTCAATACGTCGCGACCGCGATCAGCCCAACTAGCGGCCTGCTCGCGTGCCTGCTTGGCCCGGTCACGGACGAATTCGCGACCATCCTCGGCTTTGGAACGCAAAGCTTCGCGAGTCTGGTCGCCGGAACGTGGAGCATAAAGGACGCCGGCAACCGCACCAATGCCTACTCCTGCCAGGAACCAAAGAAAACTATTGCCATCTCTATCCGACATATATAAAACCTCCCACTATCAATGTACTAATTCGGATGGTAGCACCCGATGTTGTGAAATACAATTCGGCGAACACAGTATGCGCAGCTGCATGTCTCATACTGATGCCTGGGTTCAGATGCGGGTAGCCTTCCACCCGACTATCGCTTGTGCAATTTCTTTTGTTCAATGGAGGCCGGGCGTCGCCGCCCGGCTGGACGGGCGAGACGCCCGTCCTCTATCATCTTTTGCGGTTGCGCAACGGACTTGTAGAGTTCCGCACGAAGCGAGACAATATCGGTTGCATTCGGGAGAACCTTGGTGTCCGACCGGAAGTATCGACAACACGGCTATCAGGACAGCGGCGAAAAACGCGAAAAGCAGTCCAGCGATCGCCCGGTTAAGAAAGAAACTTTCGGCCCGCGCGCACTGCAGATGCCGGGCACGCTTACGGTTTCCCGCTGCGCGCAGTGCGGCACTCTGCTCGGCTCGATATCCGAACCAGTCGGAAAATGTTCGAAGTGCGGGTTTGAATTGCACTCTTGCCGGCAATGTACATATTTCGATACCTCGAGCCGGTTTGAGTGTACGCAGCCAATTCCGGAACGGATTCCACGAAAAGACGAGCGCAATCAATGCACGTTTTATTCGCTGAGCGTTCGCATGGAAAAGGAAACTTCAACACCAAGTTCGGCACGACCCATGGATGCGCGAACAGCATTTGAGAATTTATTCAAGAAGTAGTCGTGTGGCGCGGACGCCCTCGTCCGCGTTCATCTGATTACGGGCTGACCATTCGCCCGAGAACGTCCCGAGGCCATACATAGACAGGGATAAAGCTGACTGTTTCTGGCAGCGCGGATCACTGTTGCGACGGTTCGCGGGCGAGGCGCCCGCGCCACACATTCACCCTGACTTATGGCTTCTGGGTTGGGCGCAGTAGCACCTCGCTGACGAACGATTGCGGGGCTTGCGTCAGCAGCATGGCTACGACGTGGGCTACGTCTTCGGGCTGGAGCATCTTTGTCTTGTCTTTTCCTGCGTGCGGGCTTAATTCGGTATCCACCGAACCCGGGCAGATCACTGAGGCTCGAATATTGTGTGCGCGCAGTTCCTCGGCGACCGAGTAGGTGAGGCCATTGAGTCCCCATTTCGATGCAGCATAGGCAGCGCCATTGGGCAAGGCATTCTTACCGGCAAGCGAAGAGATGTTGATGATGTGTCCGGCACGGGCGCGAATCATCATTGGGGCAAAGGCGCGGATGCAGAAATAGACTCCGCGCAGGTTGGTATTCAATACAGCATCCCATGAGTCTGGCGGCATCTGGTGGAGCGGACCTCCGAAGCCGCCAACGCCGGCATTGTTAACCAGAATGTCGAGTCGGCCCAGAGTTTTCTCGACGTGGGCTGCAGCGGCTTCGACCGAGCGCAAGTTTGTAACATCGCACTCGAATGGCTTGGCTTGGCCCCCAGCTTTCAAAATGGCGTCAGCGGTCTGTTGCAAAGGTTCCCGCGTGCGCCCGCAAAGCAGCGTCTTGGCTCCCATGGAGGCAATTTTCGCGGCAATCGCGGCTCCAATGCCGCGCCCGGCCCCGGTAATTACTGCCACCTGGCCTGTCAAACTAGCATTATTGCCCTGTTTCCCGGCGTCCATGGTGATCCTCCGCCTATATTTGTTATGCTGGCCGTGCGCAACCGGAACGCCGCTAATTCACATCTTAGCAGGTAGCGTGAAAGAGCCGGACGAAAGTGCGCTTGCCTTAGTTGAGGTACATACTTATAATCCGGCTCACCGGAATAGTGGTGTAGCCCGTTGCGGGTTATCGAACGGGAACTAACTTTTCCGGGCCTGTCGCATTAAGAGTATGCGGTTCATGCTCTGAGCAGCGGGTCGCTGCTGATATATTACCCGGTACGAATGCCGTCCGTTTTCCCGACAATTCAAGGAGCCAACATAAATGAAGACGAGTCTAGTGGCGATTGTGATTACGTTTGCTGGAATAGCCTCGGGTCAGCAAGCCACAACGCAACCGCAAACCCAACCCGCCGCCCCCGCGCAGACGCAAACCACGCCCTCAGGACAAACCACCGCTCCGGGTCAGACGCAAGGTGCGGCTCCGGCACGGACGCAAGCTGCGCCGGCTCAACCGCAACAAAAAAAAGAGATCAAGGATCCGGCAGAGTACAACGCGTACGTGGGAGCGGTGCAACAGACTGATCCCAACGCGAAGATCAGCGGGCTCGAAGCTTTTCTCGCGCAATATGCCAACAGCGTGATGAAAGAAGACGCTCTGGAATTGCTGATGGTAGCCTACCAGCAAGCCAATAATCAGGCCAAGATGATAGACACGGCGCAGCGCATTCTGCAGGTAAATCCAAACAATTTACGCGCATTAGCGTTGTTAAGCTACATCAAGCGAGCCCAGGCTGAGGCCGGTCAAGATCCGCAAAACAACTTGACGCAGGGAGCGCAGTACGCCGACCGCGGGCTGCAGGCGTTGCAGACCGCTCCTAAGCCCGACGGCACGTCCGACGCCGACTTCAACAAGATGAAGACGCAGATGAGCGCAATCTTTAATGGCGCCTCGGGAATGGCGGCGCTGCAGGCCAAGAATTATCCGGAAGCGCAACAGCGATTAAGGGCCGCCGTGCAAGCAGATCCGAATGATCTGCGGAATGTTTATCCGTTAGCTCTGGCTGACTTAACTGGCACGCCTCCGAACTCCGTGGAAGGTCTGTACTTTATCGCGCGAGCGGCTGATCTCGCCGCCGGCCAGCCGAGTCAGGCGCAAATCGAGAGTTACGGCAAGAGCCAATACACCAAATATCACGGATCGGACCAGGGCTGGACGGATGTAGAGGCGCAGGCCAAGACCAACCCGATGCCGCCCGCAGGCTTTACGATCACGCAGTACGTTCCCCCTACGCCCGCACAACAGGCCGCTGACTTGGCAAAGACCAAGGCTCCCAAAGATATGAGTTTCGCCGAGTGGGAACTGGTGCTCTCTGCTGGTGTGCCAGCGGATGCGGACAAAGTTTGGTCGGTAATCAAAGGCGTGCCGCTTCAGATGGAAGGCACGGTCATCAAGGCGTCGCCGACCGAATTGCAAATCGCAGCCAGTGAGGACGATATCGAAAAGAAGCAGGCCGACGTGATAGTTACGATGGGAGGAACTATTCCTACCCGACTTATGCCGCAAGAAGGCTCGACCTTGGATTTTGAAGGAACGCCGGTGTCTTATACGCCAAACCCATTCGTTATGACAATGGAGAAAGGCGCCTTGTTGACGAAGGCAGCACCGAAGAAACCAGTTCATCATCGTCCCAGCACTCAGCAGTGATCACCCTTGAATGGAGGCCCGGCGTCTCGCCCGGCCGGACGGGCCAGAGGCCCGTCCTCCACAAGACGTACGCTGAAATTGCGAGGGCAGCGCATAGACGCTGCCCTCTTTTTTCTGCTCCAAGGATCGGAGCCTGGTCTTAGCGGAATATTTTCTTATCGTAGGCAGCGGGGCGAGCGCTGCGTGGGGGACGTTTCACGACCGCGCGGAGTTGTCGCATGTCAATTTTCAATTCGGAGATGGTGCGACTAAGAGTGTTGCGATGCATTCCCAGTTGGCGTGCTGCCCGGCACTGATTTCCATTGTTTTCCTGCAGCACGGTTAAGATAAAACGCTTTTTGAATTCGCGGACCGCCTCAGAGTACAGAATATTGCTTTTGTACATTTGCAGGATGAGTGCTTCGAGCTGATCTCTCACGGCATCCCTCTTTCTTTTCGAAAAGCCTTACTTGGCCCTTCATCTCCCGAATTTTTGTCTGAGCCGCAAACACGGCTTACAAGTGTTGCTTTTCACGATGCAACAAATCGAGTCCCTGATAAAAGCGGCTCCGCAATTCTGACGGCGCAACCCAAATAGCGGCGCGGCCGACAACCAGAAAATACGGCGCCAGCTGCGAACCTTCTAGCCACGTCGACGTAGGCGTGAATGCTGCCATGCTCATAAGGACAACTGCCACCATCAAGATTCCCCGCAGCAGCCCCAGCGCCCCGCCCAATATCCTGTCAACAAAACTTAGCCCAGCTTCTTTAAGAATATGGCGGACAATGCGTCCGGCAAGTCCGGCAACCAGCACAACCGCCAAAAAAATAACCAGAAATGCCGCGATTTCGCCCAACCACATGGACTTCAAGTAAGGCGCATATCGCGCTGCCAGCCGCTCATAATTCCACGCTGCCAGCAGATATCCAAGAATCAACCCAGCGATGCCAAAGGCTTCGTGAAAGAAGCCGGATATCGCCGCCTGAAGCACCGACACCGCAATCACCATCACGATGATCCAGTCGGCGGCTGTCACCTTCTTCTCCGACCGATTGTTTCGCTAAACATCCAGCTCGTGTCCGGTGAGCTGGTGAAAAGCCTCCAAGTATTTGTTGCTGGTCTGGCGCGCCACATCCGCTGGAAGCCCAGGCGCAGGCGGTTGCTTGTTCCAGTGAATTTGCTCGAGGTAATCACGAACGTACTGCTTGTCGTACGAAGCTTGGGCCCGACCAGGTTGATACTTGTCCGCTGGCCAGAAACGAGAGGAGTCGGGCGTCAGCACTTCATCAGCCAGAGTAATTCCTTTGGAAGTCATGCCAAATTCAAATTTGGTATCGGCGATAATAATGCCCTTTGTCAAGGCGTAGTCCGCAGCTTTCGAATAAATCTTTAAACTGAGGTCGCGAAGCTGGCTGCTTAGTTCCACGCCAACGATCCGTGTCATCTCCTCGAAGGGAATATTTTCGTCATGTCCGGTGGTGGCTTTCGTAGCCGGAGTAAAAATGGGCTGAGGCAACTTGCCTGACTCTTTCAGTCCGGCAGGAAGTTCTATTCCGCACACACGGCCACTGGCTTTGTATTCCTTCCATGCCGACCCGGAAATGTATCCGCGAACCACGCACTCTACCGGAATCATTTCGGCGCGCATCACCACCATCGAGCGGCCGAGCAACTGATCGGCATACTTCTGCGTGCCTGCAGGATAGTGCTTCACATCGGCGGTTACTACATGGTTCGGAACCACATCGCGCAAGAAATCGAACCAGAAGAGAGAAATCTGCGTCAGCACACGGCCTTTTTGGGGAATGCCAGTGGCAAGCACGTAATCGAAAGCAGAAATGCGATCGGTGGCGACGAATAAAAGATGTTCGGGGTCGAGATCATACACATCGCGGACTTTGCCGCTGGTGTGAAGTTTGAGTTCGGAAAAATCAGTGCGCAGCAGGATCGAATCGAGGAGTTGGGGGCTCATGTTTAAATTTTACATTTAGAAACGTCGCGTATTCTAACCCGCCAGAAATATTTGTCAACGATTTAAGTGCCCCTACAAAATCGATTTTATGCATTCCATTGAAAGAAAGAGTGTTGACCGGGGGTTAGGATCGCAATCGCTTTTCAGTGCGGGCTTTGGGAGGGTTCAATTTGTGGAAAAGCTGAGGATGCCATAGGATAACTGGGTTGGGAAGACATTGAGTTGTAATCAACGCGCCTGTTGAATCCAGTTCTCAATGTGCCAATTGTTCCAAGCGGCATCGTTCTGAGTCGCCTCGAGATCCGCAAACGTCGCGTCGGCACGTCATGCGGTGGCTCCAAAGCGCACCGAAACCAGCTTGGACACGCCTGGCTCCTGCATAGTCACGCCATACAGGACTGGGGCGATGCTCATAGTCTTTTTGCTATGGGTGATCAACACGAACTGCGTTTGAATACTCATTTCGCGCACCAGTTCGGTGAAGCGTCCAATATTAGCTTCGTCGAGCGGGGCGTCAACCTCGTCAAGAATACAGAATGGGCTGGGCTGATACTGGAAAATTCCCACGAGCAAAGCCAACGCGGTCAATGCCTTTTCCCCGCCCGATAGCAGCAGAACATTTTGTAGTTTCTTGCCCGGCGGCGAAGCCACGACGTCGATGCCGCTTTCCGCGCTGTTCTCTTCGTCGGTAAGCCGCATCAGAGCGTGCCCGCCTCCGAACAGCTTGCGGAACGTGGCCTGGAAGTTCTCATTGATCTTGTGGAACGCCTCTTCAAACTTTTGCCGCGAGAATGCATCGATCTCTTTGATGGTGGCCTGCGTATTCTGAATCGAATCAAGCAGATCTTTGCGCTGCGTATCGAGGAACGAATGACGCTCGGCGGTTTCCTTGTATTCTTCGAGAGCCATCATATTTACCGGGCCCATGGCATCGAGCCGGGTGCGCATTTCGCGATAGGTCTGATCTTCCGCGGCTAAGTGTTCGCCGCTGGCGATCGGAATGGTGGTGTCGGCCATTAAATCTTGACGCTGAATACCCAACTCATTCAGGCAGGTTTCCGCCATGTATTGCGCGTCGGACTGCAATTTAGCGGTCATAGCTGAAAGTTCACCGCGCCGGTCACGAGCCTGATCGAGCAACTGACGGGCATCGCGCAGAGCTTCCTCGATTTCAGCCAGGCGGGCGCGGACCTGGTCCGATTCAAATTGCAGCAGCCCGTCGCGAGCCTCAGTCGTATTGCGCTCCGCTTCGAGTTCTTCCAGTTGCGTGAACATCTTCTGGTTTTCGGTTTCGCGCTGCACCCTCTCGACTGCGGAAGCGTCAATCTGCGATCGCAGCGACTCCGCGCGCGCGGACATATCAGAAACCAAGCCCTCGATTTTTCCCAGCACAGCTCGGGCTGACCGATGACGTTCCTCCAAGGTTGCAACCCGCGCCAGGTTTTGCGATGCGTTCTGCGCAGCCGAATCGCGCCTCTCACGCAGGCCGGCCAACTCTTCATTGGCCGAAGCCGCGCGCGCTTCTAATTCTCCGCGCTGCTTTTGTAGAGCCGTCAATTCTGTCTGCCGCGAGTTGATTAATGCTTCCTGTTCAGCTCGCTCAGAACTCAGCCGCTGGATCTCTCGCTGACAGATATCTAGCCGCTCACCTACGCGAGCCATCTCCGTGTCAAGCTGCTGGAGCATGTGACCAGAGGTCATCGCCTGCTTTTCCGCATCTCGTTTCTCGGTCTCAAGGCGGTCGAGTCGCGATGCGAGTTCCTTAATTTCGCGGCCCAAGGTGATGACGCCAATTTCGTTATCGCGCAGGGCCGCTTCCAAATCTGCCATTAGTCGCATCACGTCCCGCAGTTCCCGTTTCATCGATAGCGGGCCTTCCGAGCGCTGCTTCCCGCCTGTAACCGTGACGTTATGGAAACACTCGCCCGACTGTGAAAGGAAAAACGCGTCCGGGTTGGACAATGCGAGCTCACGCGCAAAGGCCGGTTCCGGAACGATATAACCGTCGCGCAACTTGGGCAGGATGACTTCCAGAGACCGCCCGAATCCATTTAGCACGCGAATCGCATGTTTTAGCGGAACGATTGACTGGCTGGGGGTGGCTGCGCGGGCCACTTCGTCAACCGCGAAAGAAAACTTGGCTTGCGAATCTTCCGGGTGCACCAAGAATGTCGCGCGGCCATCTACATCAGTTCGCAGCAGCCGCAAACCTTCATCGGCCGCATCCCAGGATTTCACCACGACATAATTCAGTTCGTCGCGGAGGAAGTCTTCCACCACGCCTTCGTACCGAGGTTCGACTTCCAGGAAGTCCGCTAGCACGCCTGCCGGAGCCAACCCGCTGTTCATGACTCCCGATTGAAACAGCCGGCGAACCGATTCGGTCGAATAACCATGCTCGGCGATGACAGCTTCTAGCGAGCCTTTCTTGCCCATCGCGGAAGCATATTCGGCGCGCAGGCTGTCCAGCCGATTCTTGGCGTCGGATTCTTCACGGCGCTTGGATTCAATCGATTGCCGCACCTGCAAAATCTCTTCCGTCAATCCTGCGACGCGTTGCGAGACTGATTCAAATTCCAGAGCGAATTGTCCGCGCTGTCCGCCGAAGGCTTCGACCTGATTGGTCGCGGTCGACATTTCAATCTGCAAACGTTGCGCTTCGCGGCCAATCGCCGCCAGACGCTCTTCCGCTTGGGTAAGCGAGTTTCTCAAATTGGAAGCGGATGCAACCACTTCCATAATTGCGCTGCGCGATGCTTCCTGGCGATGCTCCAAGGCAGCCAGAGCATTGGCGGCATCTGCCGCTTCCTGCTGGCATCGTGCCAGTTCCTGCTGAGCAGCAGCCAGGTCTGCGGCGGCCGATTCCAGCAGCTGATGATTCGATTCGCGCTCAGCTTGCAGAGCACTCAGCCGATGCTGCGCCTGCGCCAACTCTGCTTCGGAAGAAGCCGACCGAAGCGTCAACTCCGCGCAGCGTTCTTCGTTATGACGGCGTTGGGCATGGGCTCGTTCGGTTTCCAGCCTGATCTGATTCAGGCGCTCTCGGTTTTCACGGATTTCATTCTCGATTGCGTATCCGCGCTGGGTGCGGTCTCCGTGTTCGGTTTCAAGTTGCTGAACGGTCTCCGTGCGATGGCGCATCTCTTCAGACAGCGAATTCATGCGCTCGTCGAGTTCAATGCTCTCGCGATGCAGTTGCGCGAACTTGCTCGCGAGCACCAGCCGCAGCTTGGCCCGCATTTCTTCCCGCAGCTTGGCATAACGTTCTGCCTTCGACGCCTGCCGCTTCAGGGAATTCATCTGCCGTGTGACTTCCTCAAAAATATCGTTTACCCGCGACAGATTTTGCTTGGCATCTTCCAGGCGAGCTTCGGCGAGCCGCTTCTTGGTTTTAAATTTGGTGATCCCTGCCGCTTCTTCGAGGATGGCGCGCCGATCGGTGGGACGGCTGCTGAGAATCTGTCCAATGCGTCCCTGCTCGATCAGGGCGTAGGACTCCGGCCCTAGACCGGTGCCCATGAACAATTCCTGAATATCACGCAAGCGGCAGAGCTTGCCATTGAGCAGATACTCGCTGTCGCCCGAACGGAACAGCCGGCGAGTGACCACGATCTCGCCAGTGCGGAACTGAGTCTGAAACTTGCGGCGCCGGATTTTCAGCACGACTTGCGGGCCCGATTCAACGGAGGTCCGGCCGTCCTCGACGGGCGAGACGCCCGTCTCTCCATCAGCAGCACCTGGCTGCGCTTCCTCGGTCAAGCGCTCGACTTCTTCCGCGGCGCGGGCACGCACTTCGGCTTCGTCCCAATCGTCCGCGCCAGGCAAATCATTCTGGACCTCGACCTCGGTCGGCTCGTGAGCGTCGGGGCCGTCGTAAACTTCCGGATCGATCAAAGTGAGCGCGACTTCGGCCATTCCGGTCGGCTTGCGGTCGCGTGTCCCCGCGAAGATGACATCCTCCATGCGAGAGCCGCGCAGTGTCTTGGCCGACTGCTCACCCAGAACCCAGGAGATGGCATCCGCGATATTGGACTTGCCGCATCCGTTCGGACCGATGATGGCCGCGACTCCGTCGCCGTGAAACTTAAGCTCGGTGCGGTCGCAGAAAGATTTAAAGCCGAGAATTTGCAGCTTTTTCAGTTTGAGCAACTTGTACTCCTGGGAGCTAGTCTGTTAAAGCCGACGCTTTGCTCGCGCATTGTTCCTGTTAACTGGTTAGATTCCTTAACCGTTTGCTCCGAAAAAGGCTTCGCCTTGGCTGGAAAGGACGGGCACAGATTGAAGCTACTGTAACGGCGAAAACGCACCGAGGTCAAGCAATAAACACTACATATAGGGTCCCCTTTTGCACAACCACGTGATTTTGCACACACAATGCAGCAATGGGGCGAGAAAAAGAGTGTGACTACAGAGGTGGAAGAATCGCGAGAGCGGAATAAGCCTAACGCAAGAGCGGACCAAACACAACGATTCAGGAGTGCCTGAGCAGTTCCTCGGAAGTCAGTTCAACGTCGCGGAGAATAGACCGAAGAAGGCCGGGGCCGAGAGTCTCGCCAGAATGCACCGGCACTGTGGTGACTCTACCGTCCTCATGCCTGAGAAAAACATGACTACCATGCGTTCGAACAATTTGGAATCCAATCCCCCTCAGGATTCGAACGAGATCCTTGCCCTTCAGCCGGGGAAGGCGAGTCATACAGATATCTGTTGGATGCCAATCAGTTCCAGCGGATCGACTTCACCGCGTTCACCCTCCAAGCACAACTCAATAGCTTCACGCGTACGCTTCATGAGAGTATCGAGGTTTTTCGCCTGCGTGTGGCAGCCTCGCAGGCTAGGAACTGTCGCTACGTAATAACCTTCTTCGTCCTGTTCTATGACGACTGTGAACTTGCGGGTATGTTTCACAGGCCGATTTTAACACGGGGGAAAAGAGGTTCCGTAAGCGTCGTGGTGCAATTAGAGTTGCTCAGGCTGGGCCGGGTCGAAGACCCGGCCATACACAGTTTCTTGCCGATGCCGCCTTACGCACCCAGCTTTTCGAAGAACAAACAAATCGATTCGATCCCGCGATGAAAGTTTGGAATGTGAAATTTCTCGTTGGGCGCGTGCAGATTGTCATCGGGCAAGCCGAAGCCCATCATCACGCTGGGAATTTTCAGGACATCCTGAAAGTCGGTAACGATTGGAATTGAACCGCCGGAACGAATGAAGACCGTGTCTTTCTTGAACACGTCGTGCATGGCCTCGGTGGAGGCTTTCACGTATTTGTTATCCGTGCCGACGACGCAGGCGGGACCTTTGCTCCACACTTTGATTTTGGTTTCGATGCCCTTTGGGGTGAGTTTTTTCACATAAGCCGTGTAGCGCTTGAGGATGTCGTCGGGATCCTGATTAGGAACCATGCGCATGGAAACCTTTGCCGAGGCTTTTGCCGGAATCACAGTTTTGGCGCCGGGTGCGGTAAATCCGCCGGGCATGCCATGGACCTCCAGCGTGGGCCGCGCCCAGGTGCGATAGAGCACTGAAAATCCCGGCTCTCCGGTAAGCACCTTGGAACCAACTTCGGTCTTGCGGTAATGCTCTTCGTTGAATGGCAGGCGCTTCCATGCCTTGAGTTCGGCTGCAGTCGGAGCCTTTACGTTCTTGTAGAATCCGGGAATTAAAATTTTGCCCTTGGAATCTTTCAGTTTGCTGATGATTTCGATTAGTGCGAAAAATGGATTGGGCGCCGCGCCGCCATACATGCCAGAGTGCAGATCGGTCTTTGCGCCAAAGGCCTCAATCTCGGTGTACACCAGTCCGCGCAGCCCGACACAAAGAGTCGGAAGATCGGGCGCGAACAGCTCCGTATCACAAACCAGCGCGAAATCGGCCTTCAACTTGGTTTTCTGCTTTCGCACATATTCAGCGATGGACTCGCCACCAACTTCCTCTTCGCCTTCGATGATGAACTTTACGTTGAGTGGCAGCTTGCCATTGTGGCCTTTCATCAAGGCTTCGATGGCCTTGATTTCCATCCAGAGCTGGCCTTTGTCATCTACTGCGCCGCGGGCATAAATATTATTGTTGCGCTCAGTGGGCTCGAAAGGCGGCGTAACCCATTCGTCGAGCGGATCAGGCGGCTGCACATCGTAATGCGCATAGCAGAGGACGGTAGGCTTGCCGGGCGCGTGCAGCCAGTCCGCGTAAATTAGTGGATGTCCTTTGGTCTGGATCAGTTCCACGTTCTCCATGCCGATGCGCGTGAGCTCGCTGGTGACGTAATCGGCTGCCTTGCGCACGTCGGGCTTGTGCTCTTCAAGAGTGCTGATGCTGGGGATACGAAGCAGATCTTTCAGTTCATTTACGAATCGCTGCTGATTTGAACGGGCATAATCGACTGCCGGGGAAGCCATATGTGTGCCTTTCTCTCGGACTAATTCAATTAGGTTGGAAAATCCAGGAAACGGACCAGTATACCTGAAGCGGCGCTGCTTCATTTGTGTGCGCAGCTTCGGTGGCCTTGAAATAGGCTATTCTGCAATATGCCACACGGCGAAGACACGGAAAATAAATCGAGACGCATTGGGCTATGCTTCGACTGCCTGCACGCGCAACGGCTTCAGTCTGACCGCGGATCAACGTTCTATCGCTGTAAACTCTCGGAGACTGATCCAAATTTCCCGAAATATCCACGCCTGCCAGTGCTTCGGTGTATTGGCTACAGGAAGAAGCTTGACGAATTGTGAAGTACGGAAATGCCTTGCCGGAGTTCTGTGCAGAAAGAGGCTCCATGTACAATTCTTCTGCCTGGCACTGATCAGAAGGCACATCCGGTTCTACTTTCAGCATGTCTACCAGGGTGAAATCGGGCAAGCGACGGGCGGAGCCGAGACAATCGGCCATCGCAACGGAAAAAGTTAGCGTCCAACAAAGGATCGAAGGATTTGTACTGGCTTCGCCTCAAAAGCGCAACCTGGCAATTTGCCTTTTGCTGGCGGTTGCGACGTTAGCCCTTTATAGTCCCGCCATCGGGCATCCGTTCATTTTCAATTACGACGACGATGTCTACGTCACGAACAACGCACACGTAAAGGCTGGACTGCAGTGGCAGACGATTCGTTGGGCTTTGACATCGACCGAGTATTCCAACTGGCACCCGCTGACGTGGCTTTCGCATGCCATGGATTGCCAACTGTATGGCCTTAATCCTTCCGGGCATCACCTTACTAATGTCCTATTGCACACACTGAATGTTGTGCTTCTGTTTCTGCTGCTAGCTTACGCGACTAAGCAGACAGGACGTAGTTTCCTGGTGGCCGCGCTGTTCGCGATTCACCCTTTCAACGTGGAATCGGTAGCCTGGATCGCGGAACGCAAAAATGTGCTCAGCACGTTTTTCTTCCTGCTGACAATCGGTGCTTACGGCTGGTACGGGCTTAAGCCGAACTTCAAGCGCTATTTCGCTGTAGCCGCGCTGTTCGCGCTGGCACTTGCTTCGAAGGCTATGGTCGTCACGCTCCCCTGTGTGCTTTTCTTGCTCGATTTCTGGCCGTTAAGACGAATCCAAGGACTTTCGACGGCCGAGAACGATTTGCCTGTGCCGCAAATGTCTTTCTGGCGGCTGGTGCTGGAAAAGTTGCCACTCTTAGCGCTGTCGGCTGCCACGAGCGCCGTCACCATTTTTGCTCAGCATTCGGGCGGGGCCATGAAGTTGGTCCTTCCTTTGGGCGTGCGCCTGGAAAACGCTATATACGCTTATGCGATGTACGTCTGGAAAGCATTCTGGCCGGCATGGCTGGGACTCTTTTATCCTCACCCTGGCGCGACCCTTGCGGTTTGGCGTTTGGCACTGGCGGCGCTATTTCTGTGCGCGGTGAGCGTATTAGTTTGGTGGCAGCGCACTGCCCGGCCTTACCTCGTCACGGGATGGTTGTGGTTCCTAGGGACGCTGGTTCCAGTGATCGGACTGGTCCAAGTCGGTGAGCAAGCAATTGCCGACCGCTACGCGTACATCCCGCTGATCGGAATTTTCGTGATGATGGTGTGGGGCGCTGCTGATTTGGCCGACAAGCGGCAAACCAGTTTTCGCTCGCGAGTCAAGATAGCCGCCGCCGTCATAGCCATTTTTGCGTTTTTCACAATCGACCAACTTCGCTATTGGCGGAGCGCGGTCGATATCTGGGCGCACACGGTCGAGGTCACAAAAGATAATTATCTAGCTGAGCAGAATCTGGGTGCGGCACTTCTGGCTGCCGACCGCTACAAGGAGGCATTGCCGCATTTCATAAAGGCAGCCAAGCTCAGGCCCGCGGATCCCGCAGCGCATCTTAATTTAGGAGGAGACCTGGCGCTCAGTGACCATCCGCGTGAAGCCATTGCCCAATATGAAGCGGCGATACTGCTGACTTCCGATCCAGTCATGCGTATCGAGGCATACGAAATTCTTGGCAGGTTATACAGCGAGATCGGACAATATACCAAGGCACGGGGAAGTTATGAGCAAGCGCTGAAGATCGACCCGGAGCAAGCGAAAGCCACTCGCGGGTTAGCGAAAGTAGAATTGTCAGACGCCATCCGGCAAGTGGCTGAAGGACCCTCCGCCGAAAGGTACTTCAGGCTCGGGCAGGTTTTCCAACAGAATGGCCGCACCGCGGAAGCGTTGGCCGCCTATAAGCAGGCGCTTAAGCTAAACCCTAAACTCGGAGAAGCGAAACAATCGCTCGATGCGTTGACCCAGCAGAATAAGTAGCTGGAATCTCAAGCCAGGTCATGTTAGAGCATCACTTCTGAAATCGCAGTGGGGAGAATTTCGCAATGTCGTGGTCGGCCTGCACGCCTGTGATCACTTGCGCCATGACGTGCGCTGTAACGGGCGTTAGCAAGATGCCGTCACGAAAATGGCCGGTAGCGACAAAACATCCGGGGGTGCCGGTCGCGCCAAGAATAGGAAGATCGTCTGGAGTTCCCGGTCTTAACCCGGCCCACGCTTCCAACGTTAGCGCTTCTTTTAATTGCGGAACTAAGCGAATCGCCGCCTGATGCATGCGCTGGATCGTATTAGCATCGGTGCGCTTGTCGAATCCGGCGTCTTCGAGCGTGGAGCCGATCAGAATTCGTCCGTTAGTACGCGGAACCAGGTAGACGTCAGGAGTGCGAATCACGTGCCGGACGAGGTTGTGCTGAGGACTTGCCACGGCGAGCATCTGTCCCTTGACCGGACGAGTGGGCAGTCGATAGCCGGGTAAGCTTCCTGCCCACGCGCCTGCGCAATTCACCACGCAGGCCGCTGGGTATTTCGTTTTATCCGTGATGACGCCTGCAACTCTGCCATCGGAGAACACAAAGTCAGTCACGGCCGTGCCGGAAGAAATATCGATTCCACGATGTTTGGCGGCTTTCAAAGCGGCCGCCACCAGAGCACGCGGATCAACGCTGCGCTCTTTTAGATAAAAAACTGGGGTTTCCGTTGGCTTCAGTGCCGGTTCAAGTTCAGCAAGAGGGGCTGGGGTGGTGTGGTCTGCGCTAAACTCAGGTCTGCTGGACAAATGCTCAGGCGCAATGAGCAGGAGCGTGCCTTGATCGCGGAGATCAACGTTGATTCCGGATTCGTCCTGCAGTTCATGGACAAACTCCGGATACATTCGCGCGCTCGCCGCTGCGAATGTCTGCAGCGCTTCCGGCATTTCCAGCGGGCAGTCTGCCAGCATTCCGGCCGCAGCGTACGAAGCTTCGCGGCCCGGCGCCCCACGTTCCACCACCAGAACGCGCACGCCTCTTTTGTGCAAAGCAATCGACAGAGAAAGTCCAATGATGCCGCCGCCGACGACAACTACGTCCCAAGTCTTCACGTAAACATTGTAGAAGAGAGCGCAGGCGCGAGCTTCGCAACGGTACGCACGTAGCCCCGAACACCTCGTACGGGGTTATCAAAATTGCAGCGATAGTTGTTTGCTTCGGTACTGTGGAAGCGAAAGATGGTGGACCCGGAGAGACTTGAACTCCCAACCCCTGCGTTCGAAGCGCAGTGCTCTATCCAGTTGAGCTACGGGTCCGCGACCTGCGCAGAAAGTAAGCGTATCAGGTCTGGCCAATGTCGCGCCAGAAGGTCACTGCCCTGCTTCGGTGCCGTCCCATTTGTTGAGTGTCGCTGGACAGACCGCGCCGTGCTCTGTCATTCTCAGTTTCAGCTTATGCCATACCACGTTGTAGCTTTCACCATGGCGCAGGTGCGGCAGGGCGCGCTTGAATTTCAGCGCCAGCTTAGCGCTTCTGTTCCTAATTCGAAGGAGCTGAAAGTCTATTCGGTAAGCCCTTTTGATCTCGATGAACGCCGGCGGGCCAAAGATCGATTCGGCGGAGACATCGTCTATTTTTTTAATGATGTGGCCCATGAGGAGTGCCTGCATCTCGGCCTTAACTTGCGATTTATAGCGGAAATCACTGACGAAGAATTGCCTCGCAGGCGGACTGTAGTCGTTGGTCTTCCGGAGTCTAAGATTAAAGCCTAAAGCGATATTTCTGCTGAATTCTACGTTTATCGTGTATAATACTTTCAGCTAAGTTTGACTCACAAGCAACTGAAAGCCGGTACCGCCAACCAGCGTCACCCCTCTCACTAGCAGCGAATCTTCTCAGCACAATCCAAAAACAGAAAAAGGAAACATCAATGTCAGAAACAGGAACAGTAAAGTGGTTTAACGACGCCAAGGGCTATGGCTTTATCAGCCGTCAAAATGGCGAAGACGTATTTGTGCACTTTTCGGCGATTCAGGCGGGCGGCTTTCGCAGCCTGCAAGAAGGCCAAGCCGTGCAGTTCGACGTCACCAAAGGCCCTAAGGGCTGGCAAGCTGAGAACGTTCAGGCTGTCTAGTTAGTAGAGAGAATGCCCGCGATTCTACGGATTGCGGGCATTTTTACGTCCACACATCGCTGGATAGTCAGCAAGCTCATTTCGATTGCGCGGCCTTGATCTTGGCCCAACGGGCACGCTGCGCTGCGGCAATCTTTCTTCGAGCTGCTGCCGAAAGAGTCCGCTTGGGACGGGCGCTGTTCGTCTTATTACTTGAACTCGTTTGGGACTGGCTTCGGACCTTCGCCCATCGTGCCTTCTGAGCGGCTGCCATTTTGCGGCGGGCCGCGGCCGACAAACTACGCCGCGAGACGGTCGCGAACTTTCCCCCTTCCAACTTACCCAGCACGGCTAGAGCCGCGTCCACATGGCGGAGGTTGTTTACCAGATGCGCTCTTTCTGCTCTCAATTCCGTAACGATATTTCCTAATCCTTCAAGTCTCGGCATAGATGAATTGTACCGGATTATTGCGACCACGAGCGGTCCTGGCACGGGCAGTGACTGGAAATCTAGAAGAGGGCCGAAGTGGCACCAAAAGACTGTAAGGAATGGCCCGTCCGTGCCATTCCATTTGTTTGTTCATCGCGATAGCTTAGTGGCGAACAGTTTCTCGGGGGAGGAACCTGTTCTAACATTCGTCCCACAACTCAACCGAGTTTGGGACGTTTTGTTTTGTGGGATGGAAGATCATCTTAGGACAGACCGCTTGCGGCCACAGCATCGAGCAGCCACAACAATCTGCCGTTTTCGGGATGCACTTTCTGCGACGGCAAATCCGCATTCTTATTCACCAATACTTCACGAACGATGTCGGCTTTCTCCGCACCGCTGACGAGAAACATATCGCAGGCAGCGTGGTTGAGCACCGGTAACGTAAAAGTGATGCGGAAGGTGTGGAATTTCTCGACCCAGTTGGCCACGACGAGACGATTGTTTTCGTTGACCGCCGCCGTGCCGGGAAAAAGAGAAGCTGTATGTCCGTCGGGGCCCAGTCCAAGCAGTATGAGATCAAAGCGCGGGAAGTCTCCCGATTTAAGGTTGAAGAACTTCTGCAGCTTTTTTTCGTAATCGAGAGCCGCGCTATCCGCATCTTTTTCTTCGGTAAGGACGCGGAAAACCTGGCTGTCGGAAACTTTCGAAAACAATCCGGCTTCGCGAACCATGCGATAGTTGCTGTCGGGGTGGTCCGGAGGCACGAAGCGCTCATCACCGAAGAAGAAGAAAATTTTGCCCCAAGGGATGTTGGGAACCGAGCCGCCGGCCAGGAGCGAATAAAGATTTTTTGGCGTCGAGCCTCCGGAGAGGGCGACCGTAAATCTGCCATGGCTTTGCACTGCCTGGGCAGCAAGGCCGGCGAACTTTTCGGCAGCGGCCTGAAATAATTCAGCCGGCGTATTTGAGACGCGAATGTCAGTTGCGGATGGCATCGCAGAGAGGGTCACTTTAATCCGTTCGCGGCAGCGGCACAGCGAGCTGCTCCCATCAACGCCGTTTTGTCGTTGGTAATCACCTTGACCGGCATGGTTTCCAGCAGCGGTTGCATGCGGCCCTTGCCCACGAAGGAGTGCATGAACAATGGTCCGGAAAGTTTGGTCAACATCTTAGGGGCAATACCGCCGCCCAGGTAGACTCCACCGGTAGCCATTACTTTAAGAGCAAGATTGCCTGCTTCCGCGGCGAAAACCGAGACAAACAAATCGAGTGCTTTTTCGCACAATGCGCACTTCCCGTCGAGTGCGGCACGGGAAATGGCTGCCGCGGCGTCGCCGTGCGCCATCTCATCGGTAAGCCATTGCGGCTCGGTTCCGCGTCCGCTGTCGCGCAGAAAATGAAACACGTTCACCAGGCCGGGCCCGGAAACAACACGCTCATAACTCACGTGACCATAGCGGCCCGAAAGATAACGAAACAAATCTATTTCCAAGCTGTCACGAGGCGCGAAATCGCAATGGCCTCCTTCGGTGGCAAATATGCGATGTTGCGAGCCGTCCCAATACATGCCAGCCTCGCCAAGCCCGGTGCCTGCAGAGATCACCGCCTGATTACCGATCGGATTACCTTTTCCCCTATTCAGCGGAACCACGTCTGCGGGATCGAGGGCAGCGATGCCCCACGCATTGGCTTCAAGATCATTGATAAGAACAGTCTGCTTCAGATTCAGTTCGTCAGCCAGACGTTTGGACTCGATAATCCAGGGAAGATTGGAGGTTTCAACTCGTCCGTTGCGAACCGGACCCGGCACGCCAAAGCAGGCGGCATCGGGATGCAATTTTGTCGAACTAACGAACTTAGAAACGATTTGATCCAACCCCGAATACTCGCGGCAGGGGAACACGGACGAGGAAACCAGGCGGAAGTGGCCGTCCTGCACATCGAAGAACGCCAGCCTTGCATTGGTCCCTCCGATGTCGCCTGCCAGGATCATTTTTCGAAGTTCCTCCAGTGACGGCCGTCGCGGTCGAGCAACTCATCGGCCTCTTTCGGACCCCACGTACCAGCAGCGTAGTTGGGAAAATTACGCGGCGGCAGAGCCTTCCACACATCAAGCACGGGGCTCACTACGCACCAACCGGCTTCGACCATGTCTGCCCTTTGGAAAAGAGTTTGATCGCCAATCATGCAATCGTGCAGCAGCCGCTCGTAACCAGTACTCGGCTGTACGCCAAAATAGTCGGCATATTCGAAATTCATGTCCACGGCGCCCAGCCGCATAATCGGCCCGGGCACCTTAGCGGCAAACTGCAATGAGATTCCTTCTTCCGGCGAGATGTGCAGGACCAACTGGTTGGGCATCAGATTCTCAACCGGAGTATCGCGGAACAGTACGAAGGGCGCACGCCGAAATTGAATCACTATGTGAGTGTTCTGCGCGGCCAGACATTTTCCCGTGCGCAGATAGAACGGAACATCGGCCCACCGCCAGTTGTCGATCTGCAGCTTCATGGCGACGAAAGTTTCAGTTTTGGAATCGGGCGGGACATCTTCTTCTTCGCGATAGCCGGGCACGTGCTGCCCATCGATGATTCCGGGGCCGTACTGCCCGCGAACAGTCTTGGTGAGAACTTCCTCGGAGCTCCATTGCTGGATTGCGTGCAGTATTTTTCCCTGCTCGTCTCGCACAGCGTCGGCATGAAATGAAACTGGCGGCTCCATCGAAGTCAGACTGATCAGCTGCATAATGTGGTTTGGCACCATGTCACGCAATGCTCCCGCCTGATCGTAATAACTTCCGCGCCCTTCCACTCCCACCGTTTCAGCCACTGAGATCTGCACGTGATCGATGTAGCGGCGATTCCAGATGGGTTCAAAGATTCCGTTGGCAAAGCGAAACGCCAGGATATTCTGGACAGTCTCTTTGCCAAGATAATGATCGATGCGGTAAATCTGCTTTTCTTTAGCGACCTTCAGCAATTGCTGGTTAAGCAACCTGGCAGACTCGAGATCATGCCCGAAAGGCTTTTCTATAATCACCCGCCGCCAGTGGTGGTTGTCTTCTTCCATGAGCCCTACCTCGGCCAAATGCTCGACGATAGGGCCAAAATAGTTGGGAGATGTAGCCAGGTAGAAGAAAAAATTACCGTGCGTAGTGTGGTCCTGATCGACTTTCTGCAGAAAGTCTTTTAGCTGGGAATAAACGTTCTTGTCGTCGAAATCGCCGATCACGTAATACAAGCGCTTGCAAAACCATTCGACGATGTCCTGGTCAGCATCCGCGCCCGCGTAGTGCTTTATATCGGCGGTGACCTTTTGACGAAATTGCTCGGTCGTCATGGCGCCATGGGATATACCCACGATAGCGAACTCGCGCGAAAGTAAATCAGCTTTGGCCAGATTGTAGAGCGCGGGAAGGAGTTTGCGACTGGTTAGATCGCCGCCCGCGCCAAAAATGACCATCACGCAAGGATCGGCGGGCCGGGCAGTGCGCCGGGTTTGCGGGGCTGCGAGTGTTTCTAGTTGAGCCATGACTTTGTGTCCTCGTCAACGAAAGGGTGTGCCAGCCTAGGCGGTTTTCTTTTCGGCAACGCCCGCTTCTATGTGTCCACCGAATTTCTGGCGCATGGCGGAGAGAACCTTCTCTGCAAAAGTGTGTTCTTGGCGCGAGCGGAAACGGGTAAATAGCGCTGCCGAAAGTACATTGACCGGAACCGCCTCATCGATCGCGGCCTCGATTGTCCATCGCCCTTCCCCAGAGTCCTGAACAAATCCCGTGTACTCGGAGAGCGCGGGATTTTCCGCCAATGCCATGGCTGTAAGATCAAGCAGCCAGGAACTGATTACACTTCCCCGCCGCCACACTTCGGCAATGTCCGCAAGATTTAGATCGTAGCGCTGATCTTCGGGCAATTCCTTACTGGTAGCGTTACGGAAGATGTCGAAACCCTCCGCGTACGCCTGCATTAGACCGTACTCAATGCCGTTATGCACCATCTTGACGAAGTGTCCCGCGCCTGACGGACCGCAATAAATATATCCGTCTTCGGCTGTGCCTGGCATTTTTTCGCGGCCGGGGGTGCGTGGAATATCTCCGCGGCCGGGGGCCAAGGTTTTAAAAATAGGATCGAGCTGTTGCACGGCTTCTTTGGGTCCGCCGATCATCATGCAGTACCCGCGCTCAAGCCCCCAAACTCCACCACTGGTGCCCACATCGACATAATGGATGCCTTTGTCTTTGAGCTGCTTAGAGCGCCGAATGTCGTCTTTGAAGTAAGAATTTCCGCCGTCGATCAGAATGTCGCCGGCCTGAAACTTCTGTGACAAAGCTTGCACCGTCTGCTCGGTGGGCGCTCCTGCTGGGACCATCAACCACGCAAGGCGCGGCTTTCCCAATTTGCTGACGAAGTCGTCGAGCGAGGCTGAAGCCATGGCGCCTTCACTGGCAATGTGCTTGACATTTTCCGCGCTCAGGTCGGTGACGACCACTTCGTGTCCGCCACGCATCAAGCGGCGCGTCATGTTCGCGCCCATTTTACCTAAGCCGACCATTCCCAGCTTCACGCTAGCTCCTTGGCTGTAGTAACTCCTTGGCCATATTAAATCGTTTTTATAGCGGGCCGCTTGTGAAGTCTCGACGAACGCTAAACCGAAATCCGGCGTTCTAGCCGAGCGCTTCACTCACCACGGCCTGCAAGGTGGCCAGTCCAGATTTCAGGTCCTTGCCTAAATGAACGCGCAAGGCGCGACGACCGCGCTCGAGCAGCACCTGGAAGTCTCCGCGCGCCTGTGCCGCTTTGACTACTCCGAATGTATATTTCTGCCCAGGCACAGGAAGATTCACAGCATCGTCGCCCGTGACTTGCAAAAAGACGCCTGAGTTCGGACCGCCTTTGTAAGCTTGACCAGTCGAGTGCAGAAAGCGAGGACCAAAACCCAAACAAGTGGCCACTCGCTTGTGGTCGCGCACGGCGTGGCGAATTTTCTGCAAGCTTTCCTCATGCTCATCATTCATTTGAATGAAGGCAAGCAATGCGAAGTAATCGCCCGCCCCCAAACGATTCAGATGTGCGCGCAAATAATTTCTGAGCGACTTGTCATTGCCTGCGGCCTTCGCCAAAGCATCCGCATTCTTCGAATCCGTAAACAGCTTGACACCATCCTGCTCGAAGAAAGGTTTTTCGGCGGGCAGCGATCCTGTCTTCTCGTATTCCGCGGTCAGATTGCGGGTAGCAACTTTGCTCGCTTCAACATCGGGCTGGTTGAAAGCATTAATTCCAATGACAGACCCTGCAACCGCCGTTGCAATCTCCCAGCGGAAGAACTCCTGACCGAGATCATAAACATCGCCGACGGAAATGCGCACGACTGGCTGGCCGGCTTGCTCGAGTGCCGCAACCTTGGCCTCCTGTGAGGAATCAGGCGCAGAATCCAATTGCAGGTAAACGAACACTCGGTCCTTGCCATAAACGTCGGGCGGTGCCAACTGCTCCCTATCTACTGGAATAATGCCGTGACCTTGCTTGCCCGTTGACTCGGCCAACAACTGCTCCAGCCACGCGCCGAGATCGTAGATTTTAGGCGAGGTGATGATGGTTACTTTATCGCGACCGCGGGTGGCGGCAGTTCCTAAAATAAGGCCGAGAATAACCCCGGGATTTTCCTGCACCGGCACCCCCGCGGCACAAGCTTCGACCATTTCCTCGGTGCGGTCAAGAAACTTGACGATATCAAGTCCCATTGCCGCTGCGGGCACGACACCGAAATTCGACAACGCCGAGTAACGCCCGCCAATACTGGGATCTCCATAAAAAATGTGGCGGAAGTGATCGGCCTCGGCAACCTCTTGCAGTTTGGAACCCGGATCGGTGATGGCGATGAAATGACTGCCAGCTTTCTCCGCACCCACTGCTTTCTTAACCTGCTCGAAGAAATATTGTTTGTAGATGTTGGGTTCGAGCGTAGTCCCGGATTTGCTCGAGACTACAAACAATGTCTTCGGCAGATTGGTCCGGTCCTGGAATGCCTTGATCTGCGCCGGATCGGTCGAATCGAGCACCCGCAGTTGCGGATAGCCATCAATGCGGCCGAAGGTTTTGTCGAGCACTTCAGGGCAAAGACTGGATCCGCCCATGCCAAGCAGCAGAATGTCGGCGAAACCTTCGCGCTTTACTTCCTCGGCAAAGCGGCGCAAGTTGTCAGCATTGGCAACCTGCTTTTCCGTGATTCCCAGCCAGCCCAGCCAGCGGGCTTCATCCGTACCAGTCCAGAGAGAAGCATCCCGTTGCCACAAGCGGCGTACTTTTCCTGTGGCGCGCCAGTCGTCGATGTTGGTCTTTACTGCCTCTGCCAAATCGTCGGGCAGCTTGTAGGTTTGCTTGCTGACTTTTGACGTGTTCTGAGATTTCGAATTTTTCTCTACCGCTTCGAGCAGCTTGTCAAAGGCTTCGGCAAAAAGACGAACTCCGTCCTCGGTGAGTTTGTCGGTAACTTCCTTCATCGAAATCCCGAGCTTGACGACGGTTTCCATGACGCGATTCGCCGCTTCAACGTCTTCGGTCAGGCTGGAGCGTGCGTGCCCGTGATCGCGGAAAGCATCCAGAGTTGCTGGTGGAATCGTATTGACCGTATCCGGCCCGATCAATTCCTCAACATATAAAACGTCGCGATATTTCGGATTCTTGGTGCTGGTGCTGGCCCAGAGCACACGCTGGGTCTGAGCGCCTTTCGCAGCCAATGCCTGCCAGCGATCCCCGCTAAAAATGTTCTGATATTTAGCATAGGTTTGTTTGGCATTCGCGATTGCGACTTTACCCAGAAGGCTCTTCAACTGTTCCTGCTCGCGAGGATCTTTGGAAGTCTTAAGGCGCTCGGTGACGATAGCGTCGATAGAGTTGTCGATGCGACTGACGAAAAAGCTGGCTACGCTGGCAATCTTGCTGAGGTCCAAGCCTCGTGAAGCGGCTTGCTCCAGCGCGGCGATATAAGCTTCCGCAACGCGCTTGTAAACATCCTGCGAGAACAGCAAGGTCACGTTGACGTTGACGCCTTCGCTGATTAACTGCTGGAACGCGGGAATGCCTTGGGCAGTTCCCGGCACTTTGATCATTACGTTCTCGCGGTTCACGGTTTCCCATAAGCGTCGCGCTTCTTCCAGCGTACCCTGCGTGTCGCGAGCGAGATACGGCGAGACTTCAAGGCTCACATATCCGTCGCGCCGTTTCGAGCTGTCGTATACCGGACGAAGAGCATCGGCGGCATCCTGAATATCCCGGATAGCAAGAATCTCGTATCGCGCCTTGGCGTCGAGGTCAGCCTTCGATTGCAGAGACTGCAGGATATCGGTGTAATCGGTGCTGCCAGCGATGGCCTTTTCAAAAATCGCGGGATTCGAGGTCATACCGCGAAGACCGTCTTCTTCAATCATGCGCTTCAGTTCGCCGCCGGTGAGGAGATTACGGCGAATGTAATCGAGCCAAACCGATTGGCCATATTTCAATAGATCTTTCAGGGGATTGGCGGCTTTGGCGGTTTCTATAATTCCGGTGGCCATGTGATGCTCCTCTCGAATATTGACGGGCCAGGACGCCCGTCCTCCATTAATCATTTATTGTTTCGATTGCGTAATTGCCTCGTGGGCTGCCTTCACTACGTTTTCCGGAGTGAACCCAAATTTCTTTAGCAGATCCTTTATTGGAGCGGACGCGCCGAATCGGTGCATACCGATTACTGTTCCGGTTGGTCCCACGTATTGCGACCAGCCAAGTGTCGCCGCTGCTTCCACGGCCACGCGTGCTTTCACAGATGGAGGCAAAATCTCATGTCTATATTCTTCGCTCTGCGCATCAAAAATTCCCCACGACGGCATGCTGACTACCCGCGCTTTGATTCCCTCGGATTTGAGCTGTTCGTACGCAGTCACGCATAACGAGACTTCACTCCCAGTGGCGATGAGAATTACGTCTGGCTTGCCATCGGACGCATCAGCGAGGATGTATGCACCTTTAGCGACGCCCGCCGCTGATGCATATTTGGTGCGGTCGAAAGTGGGCAGCGGCTGCCGTGTCAGAACTAAAACCGCGGGCTCATGCTTTTTTTGGGCAACGATCTTCCACGCTTCCACGACTTCATTTGCGTCTGCGGGCCTGAATAACAGCAGGCCAGGGACAGCGCGCAGTCCGGCCAGTTGCTCGATCGGTTGATGCGTGGGACCATCCTCACCCAGACCAATGGAGTCGTGGGTGTATATGAAAATCGAGGGAATCTCCATGAGTGCGGCCAGCCGCACCGACGGCTTCATGTAATCGCTGAAGTTGAAAAACGTTCCGCCGAACGACCGAATTTTCGATACAGCCAGACCATTGAGAGCGGCGGCCATGCCATGTTCACGAACTCCACAATGCAAATTGCGTCCGGCGTAGCTTCCCGGTTGAAAATCGGCGGCGCCCTCAAATTTAAGCCGAGTTCGGTCGGAAGTCGCCAAGTCGGCCGAGCCGCCAACCATCCACGGAATGTTCTGCGCGATCACGTTCAAAACTTTGCCTGAACTGTCGCGCGTGGCCATGCCTTTGGCATCCGGAGGAAATGTTGGCAGATTCTTGTCCCATCCGTCGGGCAATTCGCGATGCTGCATGCGGTTAATCTGGTCCGCGAGTTCGGGAAATTTCTTTGTGTATTCGGCAAACGCGGCTTGCCACTTCTGTTCCAGAGCATGTCCGCGCTTGCCGATACCCTGACGGAAATTTTCCAGCACTCCATCTGGAACTAAGAATTTCGCATCCTCCGGCCAGCAATAAACTCTCTTCACCAACCGCACTTCTTCTTCGCCTAAAGGCTCGCCGTGCGCTTCACTGGTATCTTGCTTGTGCGGCGATCCATATCCGATATGGGTGTTGACGATAATGAGCGTGGGACGGTCATTCGTCTGCAGGAAGGTTTCATACGCTTTCCCAAGCGCGTCAAGGTCATTCGCATCTGTAACGTGAACTACGTTCCAGCCGTAGGCCTTGAAGCGTCCACCCACATCTTCGGTGAATGACACATCGGCCGGACCATCCAGCGTGACGCGGTTGTTGTCGTAAACCCAGCACAGATTAGCAAGCTTCAAATGACCGGCTAGCGACGCGGCCTCGCTGCCCACACCTTCCATAAGATCGCCATCGCCGCAGAAGGCGTAAACGTTGTAATTGAATACCTCGAACCCGGGCCGATTGAAATTCGCGCCCAGCCATTTTGAGGCAATCGCCATGCCGACACTGTTGCCAATGCCTTGTCCAAGCGGACCAGTCGTGGTCTCTACGCCAGCGGTCTGGCGGTATTCAGGATGTCCGGGAGTTCTGCTGTCGAGCTGGCGAAACTTTTTGATGTCATCCAGGGTTACTGCAAACTCGCCGTAAGACTCGTATTCCGGAGTCACCCCGCGCACTTCGCACAAATACAGCGTCGCGTAAAGCAGCATGGAGGCGTGGCCGTTCGAAAGGACGAACCGGTCGCGATTGGGCCAAACAGGGTCGGCGGGATCGTACCGCAGGAATCGCTGCCACAAACAGTACGCCACGGGAGCCAGCCCCATGGGGGCGCCTGGATGACCGGAGTTCGCTTTTTGCACGGCGTCGATCGCCAGAGTGCGGATGGTGTTAATACTCAGGATATCCAGTTGCTTGCTGGTCAGCAACGCTTGTTCACTCGCCACCATAGAAAGACTCCCTTTGGCCAGAGTTGCAGAGTTGTATACTCACGCGCCAGCGGTCACCCCGCTTTTAGCCACTGAGGATAAAAGAAACTCCCACATCAGGCAGTTTACCAAGCTTTCGAAAGGTGCGTGTTGATGATCAATCTGAATCAAAAGGATCTTTCAATGCAGCATTCCTTATTTTTTCTTCCCTCTATTTAGGATGACGCAGGCAGGACAAAGATTCATGATAGCGCCACAGACCGGAGAGTCTTCTGACGAACTGTCAAGCGCACTGATGCAAGCGGTGTCCACACAACTGGATTGGTTTAGTTGGACGCTCGTCACAGGCTGCACAGAGCAACGGCAACAACGGTTAAGCTGCTGACTGTCAGCGGAAACCAAACCTGCGCGATCCATGGTACTGGAATCAAGAACAATACATCCAGATCGGTGAGTGAAGCAGGCCAGCGAACCGTGAGCCACAGTGCGGCATAGTAGGCAATATCCCACAAGGCAAAAAGCCAGAGAAAGGCTGCCCACCGCGCACTTGCGCTCGATGCTGCGAGCAGCGTGACGCTAACCAGCATCATGATAGTTGCTGCCTCGCGGTAGACCTCAATTGTGAGCAAGCTTTGGGGAAATTGAGATATCGATTGCTCCTGGTGATAGCTCTGGGGCGAATGCTGAAGCTGGGATAGCGTTCCCGTGTATCCCGGCAACAGTCCGGTCGCGGCGCGTAGATAGACGACTACCGCGGCCTCCACGAAACCGAACGAGGCGGCAAAGATCGCAAGCGTAGTAAGTTGTCGCCAGTGCAGCCGTGATGGCTTGCGACGAAACGCCGCGTAGGTGACGAACGGGATCGGGAGCAGCAGGTTTACCCACCACGGATGTGCCCAAATCTCGAACTTCTGCATAGAGAAGGAATTCTAAACCGCCCGCAGCCTCACAATTCGAAGCTGACTCAAGCAGTCAAATTGAGCGGCTGAAAAACGTTGCTGGCGGTCAAGCTGCCCAAACTGCTGCTTCCTGGAAATCCAGAGGTAAGGAATTGGGATCCAGTGTCATGATGACCGCGGTTATGATGAGCCGCCAATGAAGGACTCTGTAAATTTTGTTGGACCGTAGAGTAAGCCTGGCGCGCGCTGTTCAGGTTGCCGGATTGCAGAGCCGAGCCAAGTTTATTCAGGTCTTGCGTTAACTGCAGGCTTTGCAGGCCGGAAGTTGCGGTGCTGCCGCTTAGAGCGCTAAAAGCCTGTTGCGCGCTGATTAAATTGCCGGACTGCAGAGCCTGTGTGAGCTTTTGAAATTCGGTGTTCTGTTGCTGATTCAGATTTTGCGGGTTGCTGGTCTGCAACAGTGGGTTGCTGGAAGAGATCGCGGATATAGACATTGGTCACTCCTTGCGAGCGTCGAATGCTTGGTTTGTTGCAATTGGCTTTCCAGAATATTTCCACGACGCCACCGGCTCAAGCTACTGATTCGGCTGAGAATGAGAACAAGTCTGGCGTTTTTTTCTCTCAATCCGGCAACTACTGCCCGTCTCCGAAGATCGTCCGGCAAAAAATGCCTGAATTCTCGCCCGCCTGACTATGAAATGACAAATTTGTTACGAACCTTTGACAGTCGTCTGCCAGCAAATTCATAACATTCTGTCCCACCGCTAGCGAGGTGAGATTGCTGCTGCAATCAAAATCTCCGGCTTAGAATAACGGTGACGCAAAGTGGCGCTTTGAAGGGTCCACTCGGATTAGAAATCGCGGCCAATGGCGACATCCTGACGGTCAACGGCGGAAATGGATACCTTGTCGAGACGAAAGTTGTTGGTCAGCATGGACAGCAAATCGGCAAGGTATTGCTCGACAATAGGGGCAAGCCGCCGGGCGCAGGCGCGCTGTTCGGGCTTGCTGATGTCGCGAACCACGGCATCTATTTTGTGGATGACAACGAAAATTCTTTAAATCTCTTCCACTGAAGAGTTGGGTCTAACCGCGGCGCACCACGCGCGTACCTGGCGCACCCGGTTAGATTCCGACGTGAAACAACCACTCCTCTGCCGCTGCCATGTTCCGGGCCATGCTCCGAGAAATACGCACTTACAAGCTGGCATTCGTGCGCAAATTTATCCGCCCAATACGCGTGCTAGAATCCACTTCTCTGCCTGAGGATTTTTTTCTATGGCCGACGCTGAAGCTCGCCAGAAAGCCGAAGACCACTACTATGCAGCTCTGGACTTGGTCTCCGAGGGCGAGCACGCGCGTGCCGTGGAGGAATATCGGAAATCTCTTGATGCAGATCCGACTTTCACAGAAGCCATGCACGGCCTCTCACGCGCCCTGCAGGATCTGGACCGGCTGGACGAAGCGATTGCGATAGCAAAGCGGATCGCGGAAGTCGATCCGGACGATGTCCTAGCCTACACCAGCCTGTCAGTTCTCTATCAGAAGAAAGGCCTGATTCCCGAAGCCGAAGCCGAAGGCGCCAAGGCGAGGGTGCTGGGATGGAAGCAGCAGTTGAAAAAAGGCAGTCGTTAGTCGTTGGTCGTTAGCCGACTCGTGCGAAATTTCCCGGCTAATCTGATGCTGCCAACTGCGGACGACCAATGACCGACGACCAACGACTAGAGCTCGTACTTCTTCATCAAGTGACGGAATGAGCGGTAGGAAATTTTCAGTGAGTCTGCGGCGCGGGTCTGAACTCCATTCGATTGCGACAACGCAGTTAGCAGTAGCGACTTCTCGATATCGGCAACGTACTTCTCCATATCCAGCCCTTCGGGAAGCGTACCCATGTTCCCGTTGATGGCCATGCCCGGCAAATCCGCACCTGCGGCCGCCGCGCGAGCCTTCGCTTTTTCCACGGGAAGTTCGACGTGCAATTCATCTCTAGTCTCTAAGGCGACGGCGCGTTCGATCGTATTCTCTAACTGGCGGACGTTGCCTGGCCATTCATAGCCTGCCAACGCTTCCAGCGATTGAGCATTCACTCTCTGAATGCTCTTGCCTGCTCCGGGCGCGTACTTTTTGAGGAAGTGGTTGACCAGCAGCGGGATGTCTTCGCGACGTTGACGCAGCGGCGGCACCGAAACCGGAATCACACTCAGCCGGTAGTAGAGGTCTTCCCGAAAAGTATTTTCCGCAACCTGCCGGTCGAGATCGCGATTGGTGGCCGCAATAACCCGCACGTCAATTGGAATCTCATTCGTTCCTCCCACCGGACGCACTGTGCGTTCCTGCAACACCCGAAGCAGCTTGACCTGCATGGTCAGGCTCATCTCGCTGATCTCATCGAGAAAAATTGTTCCCTGGTCCGCGACTTCGAATAGGCCACGCTTATTCTGGTTGGCGCCGGTGAATGCGCCTTTCACATAGCCGAAAAGTTCGCTCTCCAGCAGCGTTTCTGGAAACGCGCCGCAGTTGATGGAAACGAATGGCTCGGCCGCCCGCGGAGAACACACGTGTAGAGCCCGGGCTACCAGTTCTTTGCCGGTACCGCTCTCACCGTAAATCAAAACTGTGCTTTGCGTGGAAGCGACGGTGCGGATCGTCTGCTTCAGTTTCTCCATGGCGGGACTGACGCCGACAATATTATCCAGCGAGTTGCGCGTTGCAGCGTCGCGTTTGAAAGCGAAATTTTGCCGGTGCAACGTTACTTTCTCCAGAGCCCGTTTGACGGCAATTTTTATTTCATCGACCAATCCAGGAGACTTACGAATGTAGTCCGTCGCGCCGCCAGCTTTGACGGCTTGAACCGCAGCTTCGTAATCATCTACGGCTGTAATCAGAATCACCGCGGAATCGGGTGAAATCTGGTGCGCGTGGCGCAACACCTCGATGCCGTCGATGTTTGGCATCTTGATGTCGGTTACGATCACGTCGTAAAGAGCGCCATCGAGTTTTCTTTTCGCCAATTCGCCCGAATTAGCAGTCTCAACTTTGTGACCTTCGCGACGCAGCGCGATGTCCAGCATTTCGCAGATAGAGCGCTCGTCATCGCAAACCAGAATGTTACCCACGCGCTCTTCCTCCCACCGCAGCGGCACTGATGGTTTCAAGCGCGCGGCTCTGTGCCTGCGCGGGAACCGCTTGCAGCCCGGCCAAAATCTCGCCCACTGCAAATCGGCGCAAGCGCAGTACAAACACGCTGCCCTGGCCCAGCTTGGAGCGGGCAAAAACCTTGCCTTCGTGAGCCTGAACAATCTGGTACACAATGGCCAATCCCAACCCCGTGCCGCCTTCAAATTGCGATTGGAATGGCTCGAATACTTTTTCGATCAGTTGCTGGCTCATTCCCGGCCCGGTGTCGGCGAAATTCAGCTGCCAATCTTCTTCACTTGATTCCAGCGAAACTGTGAGCGTGCCTCCTGTGGGCATGGCCCGCACCGCGTTTTCGCAGAAATTCCAGAAGACTTGCTTCAGCTTGTCTCCGTCTGCCGAAGCCCATGCTTCTCTCGCGCCGTATTTTCGTTTTACTTTGATTCCGGAATTCTGTGCCGCCAATCGATGCTCGAGCAAAGTGAGTGTGTCTTCCAACAGCGGCAACAAATCCACTTTGGCGAACTTGTATTGGCGGCCCCGCGAATAGGCAAGGAAATCCGTAATAATGCTGTTAAGGCGCTCCGATTCTCTGGTTACAATCTGCAGCAATTGCCGGTGTTCATCTCCCAAATCCGGGATGCCCGATAGCATGCTTACTGAGCCGGCGATCGAAGTCAGCGGATTGCGAATCTCATGCGCGATGGCGGCCGCCAGCCGCCCAACGGCCGCCAGGCGATCTTGCATGCGAACTTCGCGCTCCAGCCGCCGGATTTCCGTGAGATCGTCGAATGTGTAGACGTAGCCCAGCATGCCGCGCTCGGGAATCGCCAGCGCGGAAACCAGCACGCGAAATGTTTTGCGATAGCCGGTTGGCGCAATCAGACGAACTTCGCCGTGAGCCGGTTCGCGATCGACCTGCGGCAGGGGATCGAGAAACAGTTGTGAGACTGGCTGATCCAGTAGGTCGGCTTCAGAACGCTCCAACAGTTTCTGCGCCGCAGTGTTGACCAGCGTAATGTGTCCGTCCATTCCGGTGGTGATCAGCCCGCCTGTGATCGACTGAATGATGTTCTCGTGCAAAGCCTGGAGGTTTTCCAGCGCTCCGCTGGTGTCCTTGAGCTTTACGTCAACCTGCCGCAATTTGTTGGCCAGCAAACCAGCCAGATAAGAAACCGCAAGATAGCCAAATAAGTTTACGAAAATGATGGCCTGCAGCGCCTTCAGTTCGGGATGAGTGGTGGAGTACGAGGGAATAAGCGAAAAATACGTGGCTTCGAGGACGGCCCCATAGAGAATGAACGCCAGCGCGGCCGTCAGATATGCCCAGACTCTGGGCAAGAGAATGCACGCCACGATGATGACCAGCGGGTAAAGAAAATTAAGAGAACTGTCTACGCCGCCTGTGGCATACACCACGAGGGTGACGAGTGCAAGATCGGTGAGCACCTGCAATACCGCCTGGATGCGGCATTCCTGCCAGAACGATAACAGCAAGACGTAAAAAATAGAGATCGCATACCAGAGCAGAATGGCATTGACGAACAGCCGCAAGGACAAAGGTGTGGGAGCGAGCCGCGAGATCGCCAGCTCAATTCCCAGGAGGAATGTCAGGATCAGGATGCGAACCTTGACCAGCCAGGCCAGCCACAGCCGCTCATCGAACATGGATTGCATGCCTAATCCAATTTCCTCGGTAGAAATGCTTGGGCGGAGTGATTGGCCGCATATCGGTATGCGACCCCAATTCCGCCCACGATTTTTGCTATCCAGCCAGCTTGGCGATCATCGAGAATAGCGGCATATACAGCGAAATGACGATGCCGCCGACTGCGACGCCCAGAAACGCGATCAGGAGCGGTTCCAGCATGGCCAGCATGTCCCGGGTCGCGGCGTCGACTTCGTCTTCGTAGAAGTCTGCTATCTTCTGCAGCATCGCATCCATGGCGCCGGTCGCTTCGCCCACACCAATCATCTGCGTGACCATGCTGGGAAACACTCCGGATTCGCGCAGCGGATCGACGATAGTGCGGCCTTCTTCAATTGCCTTGCGAACTTTCATTAAGGCTTCTTCGAGTACGGCGTTCCCTGAGGTTCTGGCGGTGATGCTCAGGCCCTCAAGAATAGGCACGCCGGACGTGATCAGGGTGCCCAGGGTACGGGTGAAGCGGGCCACGGCGATCTTGCGCATCAGCATGCCAACGATAGGCATTTTCAAAAGAGCCAAGTCCATGTAGTAGCGCCCTTTGGGATTCTTGCGAATCTGCTTGACGCCAAAAAACAAACCTACAACGCCCACGATGAAGAACCACCAGAACTGGCCTACGAATGCGCTCAGCCCCATCACGATGCGTGTGGGCAGCGGCAGAGCCACTCCCAATCCGGCAAAGAGGTTGGCGAAAATGGGCACGACCCACTTCAGCAGCGCGCCTACGACCAGAATTGCGATGCTGATGACCGACACCGGGTAAATCAATGCCGACTTCACTGCTCCGCGCAGTTTCACCGCTTTTTCGACGTATTGCGCCAGCCGCTGCAGAATGATGTCGAGAATGCCGCCGGTCTCTCCAGCTTCAATCATGTTGGTAGAAAGATCGTCGAAAACCTTCGGGTATTGCCGCATGGCATTGGCCAGGGTTGAACCGCCTTCTACCGTGGTCCGCACGCCGGTAAGTGTCTTTTGGAATGCTTGGTTTTCCTGGTTAGCTGCCAGGATTTCCAGACACTGCACCAGAGGCAAGCCGGCATCGATCATGACGGAAAATTGGCGGAAGAAAATGGCAATTTCCTTAGTCTTTACTTTGCCCGAGCCGAACGTGGGCATGGCAAATTCTTTGCCTTTTTCGCGAATTGCTCCCGCGCTAATCCGCTCCTTGCGTAGCTGGGCCGCTAACGCCTGTTTGTTCGGCGCGGCCCGTTCGCCGCTAACTTTCTCTCCGTTTTCGCTCTTCCCAGAAAATGTGAAAACTGGCATGTGACGTCTCCTTACTTCCTAGCGTTGCTTCCGGTGCGCCAGTCGCTCAACGCATCGGGTTACTGTTGCTTAATCGAATCTATGCGTTTCAAAATCGCTTAACGCTTCCCCGTCGCTGCGCCTTTAACCCCGGTTGCAGTTTGGTTGCGGTTCAACAACCCGGCGCCGCGATTGATCATTTCCTGCAATTCATCCACGTTGCTGGAGCGCGCCATGGCCACTTCCAGCGTGATTTGTTTCTGGAAGTACAGCGTGGCCAGCGCCTGATTAAATGTCTGCATACCGAATTTGTCCTGACCTGACTGCATCGACGAATAGATCTGGTGAATCTTGTCTTCGCGGATTAGGTTGCGCACGGCGGCGTTGGGCACGAGAATTTCCATTCCCATGGCTCGCCCCTTGCCGTCGGCGCTGGGCAGCAGGCTTTGACACATGATGCCTTCCAGCACCAGTGATAACTGCGCCCGAATCTGGGGCTGTTGGTGCGCCGGAAAGACGTCGATAATTCTGTTGATCGTCGATGACGCGGAGTTCGTGTGCAGCGTGCCGAACGTGAGGTGACCGGTTTCGGCGATACGCAGAGCGGATTCGATCGTCTCCAAGTCGCGCATTTCGCCGATGAGCACCACATCTGGATCTTCGCGAAGCGCGGCTCGCAGCGCGTCAGTGAAGCTCTTGGTATCCGCATGTAGTTCGCGCTGGTTGACCACGCAATTCTTATTCATGTGCACGAATTCGATCGGATCTTCGATGGTGAGGATGTGGTCGTGCCGCTCGGTATTGATTTTGTCAATCATGGCGGCGAGGGTAGTAGATTTGCCCGATCCGGTTGGACCGGTAACCAGCACCAGACCGCGAGGCTTGTCGCACATTTTGCTCACGACCGCGGGAAGTCCCAACTGGCTGAAAGATTTGATTTCGAAAGGAATGAGACGGAAGACGGCTGAGGTTGCGCCGCGCTGGTTAAACACATTGGCGCGAAAGCGAGCCAGACCTTTCAATCCGAAAGAAAAATCCAGCTCAAGATTTTCTTCGAAACGATGCTTCTGCGAATCGGTCATGACGCTGTAAGCCAGTTGCTTGGTCTCAGCCGGCGTCATTTGCGGCAAGTCCAATGGCACCAAGTGCCCGTGTACGCGGATCTGCGGTGGCGAATTCGTGGTGAGGTGAAGATCGCTTCCCGACATCTCCAACATTCGTTTCAGCAGATCACTTAGTGCAAGCGACATCTTTTATTCCCCTTTGTGAACTTAGTGAATGGTTTCGCGAGCCACTTCTTCGAGCGTAGTCATGCCGGCTGCAACTTTAATCAGGCCACTGCGGCGTAAGGTAATCATTCCGCGTTCAATAGCTTTTTTCTTCAGCTCCACGGCGGAAGCACCGACCAGGACCAGTTCCTTGATTTCGTCATCCACTTCCATGACTTCGTATAAACCGCACCGGCCTTTGTAGCCGGTGTTATTGCACACTCCGCACCCTTTGCCCTTCTGGATCTTTACCGTCTTGGCTTCTTCCGGGCTGAAGCCTTCTTCGATCAGAGTCTGATACGGAACGTCTACGGTCTCCGTACATTCCTTGCAAACCCGCCGGACCAGACGTTGCGCGCAGATCAGGTGGACCGAGGTCGCTACCAGAAAAGGTTCAATACCCATGTTCATGAGCCGGGTAATAGTTTCAGGGGCGCCGTTGGTGTGGAGGGTGGAGAGAACTAAGTGTCCGGTAAGAGCAGCTTTGATCGCGATTTCAGCGGTTTCGAAGTCTCGGATTTCTCCGACCAGAATGATGTTCGGGTCCTGCCGCAGAAAAGCGCGCAAGGCAGTCGCGAAATTCAGTCCAATCTGCTCCTTCATTTGCACCTGGTTGACGCCTGCCAACTGAAATTCAACGGGGTCTTCCGCGGTCATGATGTTGGTATCGGGTTTGTTTAATTGAGAAATCGACGAGTACAACGTATTGGTTTTGCCCGATCCGGTTGGTCCGGTCACCAGCACCATTCCGTAGGGCTTCAAAATGGCCTTCTCAAACTTGGTCAGCGATTCCGGCTCGAAACCGAGCTTAGTCATGTCCAGACGCAGGTTCTCTTTATCGAGCAAGCGAAGCACGATTTTTTCTCCCCACAAAGTGGGCAACGTGCTTACGCGGAAATCCAGTTGCTTTTTGCGGCCTCCAATATTCATCTTCAGCATGATGCGGCCGTCCTGCGGCAGCCGCTTCTCGCTGATATCTAACTTCGACATAATCTTCACGCGCGAAATAATCGCGTCTTTCAACTTCAGCGGAGGCGTCATGATGCTCTGCAGCACACCATCAATACGAAAGCGTACGCGGAATTCTCTTTCGTACGGCTCCATGTGAATGTCGCTGGCTCCTCGTTTCACGGCATCGGTCAAAACCAGGTTCACCAGCTTGACGATGGGAGCTTCATCCGCTGCTCGCTCCAGGTCGGCTAAACCCAACTCAGTCTGGTCGGCCTGCAATTCGACGTCGGATTCATCCATCTCCGACATCGACAGCATTACCTGTTCGAGATCTTCTTCCTTGGTGTTGCCGTAAGCTTTGTCAATGCCTTCGAGAATCGAGCTTTCCGACGCAACCACCGGCTCAATATTGAAACCGGTCATGAACTTGATATCGTCCATGGCGAACACGTTGGTCGGATCCACCATCGCGATTGTCAGCGACGCGCCTACCCGGCTCAGCGGCAGAATTTGATAACGCTTGGCAGTTTCAAACGGAATCAGCTTGACTACTGCGGGATCAATCTCGAAATAGGAAAGATTGATAGCGGGAACGCCGTACTGGCGGGAAAGGAAGTTGGTGACGTCTTCATCAGTCAGAAAACCCAACTTGACCAGGGCAGCGCCCAGGCGGACGTTGGTTTCCTTCTGAGCCTTCGTTGCTTGTTCCAACTGCTCTGGGGTTATGACCTTCTCTTTTACCAGAAGATCACCCAGCCGTTGAGACATACCTCGATCTCCTATCTGAGCGGCAGAGGGATGACGTCGACTTTACTTTGCTCGCGCGGCATCGCTGCGTCTTAGGGGGACAATTGCAGCCTATCGCGTTGACACAAATTGTCACAGCAGAAGCGTTACTTCAAAAGTAACTTTGGTACTTGTACCGTGCGTGGGGAACCGCATAACGCCTTTGTACTGCGCGAAATGCCCAACGGGTGCGCTTTTGTAGAATGAAGGCGTCCCAACGGGCATGAACTTAGGTAAGTTCAGGACTAACAATTTCGTTCTATTAAAGCTGTCTAACACTCCTGTCGCTTAACTTTGTATATGACGGCCGCCAACAAACAGATCACCGCCTACTATCAGACGTTGTACGGCGCTTGGGGAAGGCAGCACTGGTGGCCAGCTCGCACTCGTTTTGAAGTCATTGTGGGCGCCTATCTCACCCAAAACACGTCGTGGAAGAATGTCGAGATCGCGCTGCGCCGCTTGCGCGTAGCGCGCGCGCTGAGTCTCGCGGCCATTCGCATCGTTCCCCTGGGTCAATTGGAAGAGTTGATTCGACCATCCGGATACTTCCGACAGAAAGCGGTTCGGCTAAAAACCTTCGTCGCGTTCGTCTACCAAGCTTACGGAGGCTCGCTGCACCTCATGTTCGCGCAGCCTAGTGACAAACTGCGCCAGGAATTACTCTCACTTAATGGAGTTGGACCGGAGACGGCGGATTCCATACTGCTGTACGCCGGACAGCATCCGGTTTTTGTGGTGGATGCTTATAGTCGCCGGATTCTCGAGCGCCACGGAATCGTTGACCAGAAAATGACCTATGAAGAAGTGCGCGAACTTTTCGAGCACTGCTTGAGCGAGGTCGCCGAAACTCCCGCAAAAATGATTCAACCGATCGAACCTGCGATTCCGTCTCTGGCGCATTCCCCCAGTGCCATGAGCCTCGCGCGCCGCTCTCCGCTGGCCCAGATATATAACGACATGCATGGACTTATTGTGGCCACCGGAAAACATTACTGCCTTAAAGCCGAACCTCGCTGCGAAACTTGCCCACTAAGAACATTCCTGCCGAAAACGGAATTGGGTAAACCCGTTTAACTTCTGATGTACGGGTCTTAAGGCGATCATCACCTTGAAACGCGCGTCCGCTTATAATGTGCCAAAGGCGCTGTAAGATTGGCGATCAATGCAACGGTCAAAGGGCTGAACGCAAGCAAAACATGTCTGCTTCTAATCCAATTCGAGCTCAGCAAAAACCGCCCAGCCGGAAGAAAGTCATTATTCCGCTGGCTGTGGGAATCGCTCTGCTTTTCGGCGTGCTGCTCTCACTTACTTCTTTTGATCTTCCTCTGAATCCCAACACCAACCAGCAGTTACTGTTTTTCGTGTCGCTGTTCGCATTGATCTTTCTTTTATTCGTGGCCCTGACGTTCGTACTGATCCGCAACCTGCTGAAGCTTTTTGCCGAGCGCAGGCTTGGCGTTCTGGGGTCGAAATTCCGCACTCGTCTGGTGGTGGGGAGTCTTTTGCTTTCGTTCCTTCCCGTCATCGGAATGTTTTTCTTCGCCTATGTGCTGATGAACCGTTCGATCGATAAGTGGTTTTCCAGTCCGGTGGAGGAGGTGCGGCGCGACACGGCAACCATGGCCTCGCTGCTCTCGAAGTACGCGGCACAAAACACGCGCGCCGAAGCCGAAGCCATCGCCGCCGAGCCTGGGACGCAATCTGCTTTTGCCACCCACAATTTTTCAGCGGTTAGCAAAGAGTTTCAGCGCCACGCGCCAACTCTGCAAGGTGGGTTCGCGCTGGCGATTATCGATGGAGACGCCCAAACTGGTTTCAATGCTCCTTCCCCGTGGGCGCAACTCAAACCAATGATTTCCCTGGAGCGACTGCGCTCGGACACTGCAATCCCTTTTACATGGCAAGGAACCGATTACATTCTCGGCAGCGCTGCGGTCGGTGGTGAGGGCCTCATTCTCGTGGGCGTGCCTTTGCCCAAACAATTTTCTGAAACGGTTAAGCAGGTTGAAGCCAGCCAGCAGCGCTATCTTGACCTCGCCCGCGAGCGCAGATTAGTTCGACGAACTTACATGGAGGTTCTGCTTCTCCTGACCGTCGTGGTCCTTTTTGCCACTACTTGGTTCGCATTGTTTCTGTCCAAATTAGTAACCCGCCCCATGGTCGCACTTGCCGAGGCCACGCAGGAGATTTCTCGCGGGCGGCTCGACTACCGCGTCGAAGTCCGCGCCGCCGATGAAATCGGCGATCTGGTGCATTCTTTCAATCGTATGGCTGAAGAACTTGAATCCAGCCGGCGGCAGATTGAAGCTTCGAGCCACGACCTCAGCGCGGCGAATGTCGCGTTGGAACAGCGCCGCCGCCATATCGAAACCATCTTGGAGAGCATTCCCAACGGAGTGCTTTCATTGAACGCGGAACGGCGAGTCACTCACGTAAACCATGCATTGCTTCGCCTGTTTCATTCCTCGGGCGTCGAGTCTGGTACGCCAGCAGTCTTGATCGGGGCGCCGTTGCGAGATGTTTTTGCTGCAGAGGTTCTCGCTGACCTTGAGCCGCTGCTGCGCCGCGCCGACCGCATGGGCACCACCACCACGCAGATGGAAATGGTAGTTCAAGCAGCCACTCTCAGCGTTGCCGTTACGGTGGCGACCCTCAAGCACGAGGGACAGGGCCTCGGATACGTCCTCGTGTTTGAAGATCTCTCCGAATTACTCAAGGCGCAGAAGCAAGCGGCATGGCGCGAAGTAGCGCGGCGCGTAGCCCATGAAATCAAGAATCCACTAACCCCTATTGCCCTTTCTGCGGAGCGCATACGCCGCCATCTGCAGCGAGCCACGCCGCCCGACGCTGCTTCGCTGCAAGTGCTGAATAGCTGCGCTGATACCATCGCCGCAGCTGTCGAAACCGTGCGCTCGCTGGTGGACGAGTTCTCGACTTTAGCGCGGTTCCCAACAGCCCAGCCGCAATCGGCCAACATCAATTCGATCGTGAATAACGCTCTCGCCTTGTTCGACGGGCGGCTGGACAGCATCCGCGTGCGAACATCTTTATCGCCAGAGTTGCCCAACGTGATGGCCGACCCCGAAGCTATCAAGCGAGCCCTGGCTAATCTGCTCGACAATGCCGCGGAGGCAATGCAGAACGCGATGTTTCGCGAGATCGAGATTTCGACTGCGCTCGTGGCCAGCCGCGATGTGGTAGAAATCTCCGTCGCCGACACTGGCCACGGCGTCACGCGGGAACTGAAAGAGAGACTATTCCTGCCGTACTTCTCCACCAAGAAGCGCGGTACGGGCCTTGGGCTCGCGATTGTTCACCGTATTATTGAGGACCACCACGGCTCCATCCGGGTAGAAGAGAATAAGCCCGTCGGTGCTCGTTTCGTGGTGGAACTACCGATTGTGCCCGACGCCGTCGCTGCCTCCTCGATCAATCATGCATAACATTCTTGTCGTCGATGACGAACCCACCATCCGCCAATCGCTCAAGGGCGTGCTGGAAGATGAGGGGTTCAAAACTTCACTCGCCGAAAGCGGCGAAGCCGGCTTGGAAATTATCAGCAGGAACACCTTCGATGTGGTGCTGCTCGATGTCTGGCTCCCGGGAATTGACGGCCTCGAAACCCTGGAAAAGATTCGCGAGAAAGAAAATCCTCCCGAGGTCATCATGATTTCGGGGCACGGTACGATTGAGACCGCGGTTCGCGCCACTAAACTCGGCGCTTACGACTTTCTGGAAAAACCACTCTCCATCGATAAGACTTTGATCCTCATCAAGAATGCGATTGATGCCAAGCGGCTGCGCGAGGAAAACCGCGAACTCAAGAAACAGCTTGTTCCGAAAAGTGTAATTGTCGGCGACAGCATTCCGATGAAAGCGCTGCGCCAGCAAATTCAGATCATGGCTCCGACCAATGGCCGCGTTCTCATTTTCGGAGAGTCGGGTACGGGCAAAGAATTAGTGGCCCACGCCATTCACGCGCAAAGTCTGCGCAAGGAACAAATGTTTGTCGAGGTGAACTGCGCGGCTATTCCTGAGGATCTGATCGAAAGCGAACTGTTCGGCCATCGCAAAGGATCTTTTCCCGGAGCCACCGGAGACAAAGAAGGCACATTCCAGAAAGCTCATGGCGGTACGCTTTTTCTCGATGAAATCGGCGACATGAGCCTGAAGACCCAATCGAAAGTTTTGCGGACGCTCGACGAGCAGCGGTTCGTCCCGGTTGGCAGCGATGAATCAATCACCGTTGATGCTCGGGTGATCGCTTCGACCAATAAAGACTTGGAGGAGGAAATTTCGCGAGGAAACTTTCGTGAGGATCTCTTTTACCGTCTCAATGTCATCCCTTTTTCGGTGCCGCCACTGCGGGAGCGCAAGGAGGATGTTCAGCTGCTGGGTCGTCATTTCCTGAAAGAATTTTCTGCGACCTATGGCCGCCGCCTGCGCGAAATGAGCGACGATGCTATCGATACGCTGATGCGTTATTCCTGGCCAGGCAACGTGCGGGAGTTGCGCAATGTGATTGAGCGCATCGTGATTATGAATCCAACGACGATTCGCTTCGAGCGCAAGCATCTGCCTCCACTAGTTCATCGCGACGGCACGCGACGCACTGCAACGGCTGACTTCTCCACGCTGCATCAGGCTCGCGCCGCCTACGAGCGTGACTATATCCTGAAAAAACTGGATGAAAATCACGGCAATGTCAGCCGCACGGCGGAAGTACTGGGGCTGGAGCGAAGCCATCTTTATCGCAAGATGAAAACGCTGGGTATTGCGCCCAAAGAATAAGGTAGAACGCGCGGCTTAGCGCTTGATCATGTGAATTTCAGTCCCGTTCTTAAGGAACTTCACTTCGTCCATCAACTGCGTTATTAGATACACGCCGCGGCCATG
>Ga0182015_10000337_pt1 | contig 66970 bp, 46 predicted proteins | sample 712P3MmetaG_FD_120478 | JGI IMG/M metagenome (GOLD analysis project Ga0182015, IMG submission 120478) | Permafrost microbial communities from Stordalen Mire, Sweden - 712P3M metaG | ecosystem: Environmental > Terrestrial > Soil > Wetlands > Permafrost | place: Sweden: Stordalen | collected...
CAAAGACCTGAACCTGGATCAAAACAGCTTGTTTGCAATCATGTTTGCCAATGTGCGGAAGGATCTCGGTGAGACCCTGGCATCGGATGGAGATTTCCGGGTTTGGATCACGACGATCAAGCGGGGTCGTTTCAATCTACCGGCGTAATAAGCCTCAAGCGTCGGCGCGAGGAGACCGAAATCGCAGTTGGGTCCGATTACTTTCCGAGATCGATGCTGCCCTCATCGTGGGTTCCCGGGCAGACATAGAGAGAATTCCAGATAAGAGGTCGATGTACTTGCCAAATGCAGTATAAAGCCCTTCATCAGAAAACGCATAAGGCTCGGGCTCACAAACGATCATCGAGGTGCCTTTGAACGATGACGTCGCGACAACTGGTCTTCAATTCTGCTGTAAGTCGCGAATTACGGGGTGCCTGTAAGGCGGCTGCAAACATGCTCCGGCTTAATGGGTTTGAACCAGTCTGCTGGAGACCTTCGGCACTGAACAGGGCGATCCCCGAGCGATTTTCCGGGACAGAACTGACCAGTGTGCGAGCATGGTGCGATCCCTGTGTCATCGGAGTGGATTTGAGGCTCCGATGCCGGACCTCCAATTCGATCGCGTCGGCAAGACTGAAGTATGGACCGCTGTATGCGCACTTGTGGGGAGTTTATTTGGGATGCCTTGATAGGAATCGACGAATGGGACTGCGGCGCGGATGCCGCGCGCGGGCATAGCATTCAGGTTTCATGACTCGCATTGGGAAATTACCGACGAAGTTAGCTAACTACGTTGGGGTGATGCTGGATGACGTCTGGCGCTCGCCGTACCCAACGGTGTTAGTGGGTGTCGCTGCGTTAATCTTAGGGTGGTGGGGATTCAATCATTTCCCCGGCTATGGTAATTACTCACAGTGGGAATATCTCTACCGGACATTGCAGCTCTTCGTGTTCGGCGGAAACTTAAACGAATCACCGCCGCTTTCGCTTCAGTGTGCGCGCTTTATGGCGATATTTGTGTCGACCTTGACGGCAGCGAAGGCACTGTGCAAGGTCCTGGGCATCGATGCAACGACATGGTTGGTCCGAAAATTCTCGGATGATCACATCGTCGTCTGCGGCTTGGGGCGCAAGGGATTTTATCTAGCGATGCATTATGCCGATCAGGGTGCGCGTGTGATCATTCTCGAACGCGACGAGAAAAACGAGTACGTCGAACTCGTGCACCACGGCAAATGCATAGTGCGATTTTGGGATGCCACGCGGGAGAAATCGCTACGAAGAGTTAGTGCTAACCGCGCCAAACTGGTGTTCGCCACCTGCGGCAATGATCTGAATAATATCGAAATTGGATCACAGCTCCTCAACCTCTCTAGTACCTCGATCAACAGCTGGAAGGGCTCTGACCAGAATCACCATCGTACCTGGTGGTTGCATGTCGTCGACCCAACTTCGTTGCATGCCCTCAAAGCTCTTGTTTCATCTATGTCTCGAAGATTCACAGAGCCAGGTCATCGACAGACCGCTTCGCGTCAGGCATCAGGGAGCCGCGAATCATCTCAAAAAGTCAACTTCGAGGTCTTCAACATCTACGACATCTGCGCCCGGCGGATGCTCCTCGATTATCCGTTAGACCGCCGTTACATTGACGAAAAAGACAGGACGGTCGTTTGGCTCGTTATCATTGGTTTTGGCCGAATGGGCGAAAGCGTCGGACTTTGGGCCGCGCGATTGGGACACTTCGCTAATTTTGAGAATGAAAGACTACAAATTTTAATCGTCGATAAGGACGCAGATGCCCGCGAGCAATCCTTCCGGGCGCGATTTCCCTACTACAAACATGCGTGCAACTGGAAGTTCCGCCAAACCGAAATTGAACGCACGGAAATCCTGGCGGATTTGGTCCAGTTGGCCGAGGATAAGAACAATCTGGTGACTATAGCTGTGTGTCTTGACGGTGATGCTCGCTGCTTTAACGTCGCGCAACTCCTCGCTTCGATGCTTCCGGCTGGCGGCGCGAGGGTCTTGGCTCGAATAGAACGACAGGCTGGGCTGAGCGAGCTTTTAAGGGGTGCCGATATTCGACCTTTCGGTCAGATCGAATCGGCTATCGGATCTCAATTGGACGAAGAGAATGAGCTAGACGAGCTCGCGAAGACCATTCACGCTGAGTACGTTGAAAAGAGCGTGGAAAAGTACGAACCGTCAACTCAGAAATGGGACATGCTCGCGGAAGATCTCAAAGATTCAAATCGACAGCAGGCGGATCATATCCACGTGAAAATGCGAGCGATTCGACGTGAGGTATTACGGCGCCCTTCCGGTCGGGAGGGCAGCGAGTCGCGCTCTGAGGAGTTTCAGCGCTGGCCTAAGACAGACGATTCGCGAGACCGCAACGCCGAGATAAACTCCGAGCACGCTTTACTTCTAGCAAAGATGGAACATCAGCGCTGGTGCGCCGAACGTTGGTTGGACGGGTGGAGTTTCGAAGAAACAAAAGATGTGCTGAAAAAGAAGTCGCCATTCCTCACCGAATGGGAAAACCTTCCAAAGGATGTGCGGCAGTATGATTTGAATGCGGTGATTGCGATACCGAGATTGCTTGAACACAGGCTTCACAAACATTGCAAAGGCTCGAATGAAACTCTTCATCGCCGCTAATCGTCGAAAATCTGTATGAGCTACCGACCCTCACCGATCGATACTTCCCAAGTCCGTTTGCGTCCTGAGCTGGGGGAGTTGACTGAGCTCTTGGCCGCGAATGCGCACGACATTTGGGCGAAACAGAGGATGCGAGAAGGCTGGAAATATGGCCCGGTTCGCGATGACGTAAGAAAGTCACACCCGTGTCTCGTTCCATATGATCAGCTGCCAGAATCCGAGAAGGAATACGATCGTTTGACTGCGATGGAGACTTTAAAGGCAATCATAGCCCTAGGATTTGTCATCAAAGTTGATGGACGGGCGTGACCAAGGACGCGGTGGATTACATGCATCAGACGTGCAAACCGGTCGTCCTGATTGATCCAACGGACGGCACAATTGACGACCACGAATTGCGCCGAATACCTTGCGCGCAAACTTGAAACAAGTCTAGGAGGCGTTGGGATGAAACGGATTCTCACGCTAGACGGTGGCGGGATTCGCGGCATCTTCTCTTTACAGATACTCAAACGATTGGAGGAAATGTTCCGCGCTGAGAACGGCCGGCCGGACCTTGTTCTGGCCGATGTGATCGACATGTTCGCCGGGACTAGTACGGGTGCGATTATTGCAACCTACCTATCATGGGGAAAGTCCGTCGCCGAGATCGAGGAGATGTACACGAAACAGGGCAAAGAGATATTTTGCCTTCGCAACTGGCTCGGCCGATGGCGATCCAAGTACCGCGCCGACACCATCACGAAATTCTTCCGCTCCGAGTTTTGCGAAGCGGACGGAAGCGCCGCCACGCTTGGGTCCAAGCAACTTCGGACGAAGTTGCTAGTCGTCATGCGAAATGCAACCACAGGATCGCCCTGGCCCCTCACCAATAATCCGAATGCGTGCTTCAACGACCGCACGCTAGATGACTGCAATTTAAACATTCCGCTATGGCAATTGCTCCGCGCCAGCACCGCCGCTCCGACCTTTTTCCCGCCGGAGGAAATACTCTTCGGCAAACAGATGTTTAGTTTTGTGGACGGCGGAATCTCGCCTTTCGGCAACCCCACCTTGATCGCCGTGCTGATGGCGACGCTCGCACCTTATCGTTTCTGTTGGCCGGTGGGCCGCGATCAATTGCACGTCATCTCGATCGGTACGGGTTCCATTCGTCCCCACTTACCGAAAAAGCTTCCCGAAAACGTCGACCTTCTCGATCAGATCAAGTTTGCCATTCCTGCTCTCATTGGCAGCATCGCTGCCGAGCAGGATCTCATCTGCCGTGTCATTGGCGATTGTATTTTCGGGGAAGCGCTGGATTCGGAAATCGGCGACCTGCTTGGACCCAATCTGCTGGCTTCATCCGAACAGAAGTTCACCTACGTGCGATACAACCAAGCGTTCGATGCGCCGTCACTGCGATCGATCGGACCGACACCGCTCAGGGCGGATCTCGACGACCTCAGTCTGATGCCCGCGTTGCGAGATATTGGGAAAGCATACGCCGAACAGAATCTTCGCCAAGAACACCTACGGCCCCGCGCTCCGAACCCAGATCGCGCTCGTTAGTGATCAGATGCGGTACCGCTGCCTTGTTCAGAATTTGCCAGATTATTAGGGGGCATAAAGAATGGTCAAAGCGAGTGGGATTGAACCGAACCAACTTTCTTCCATCTTCATCTCCCATTCATCAACGGACGCGGAACTTGCGTTGCAACTGTGTAATGCGCTTGAGGCGCGCCGCATTCGGTGCTGGATAGCTCCCCGAAATGTCGACCCAGCACATCCCTACGCGGACGAAATCGTCCGTGGAATTGAGTCCTGCGAAGCATTCCTCTTATGCGCCAGCGCGACGGCAATCGGCTCAAATCAGGTGCTCGCAGAAGTCGAACAAGCGCACAAACGCCGAAAACCAATCTTCACGGTAATGATCGGGAAGCCAAATGTCTCACGAGAGCTCGATTACTACATTTCGCGCCTCCATTGGATTGAATTTGCCGGAACAACCGTCGACGATCTTGCGAACCGTGTCGCCGATGTTCTAGGAGCAAAGAAGTCCTGGACGGAAGTGGCGTCGCCACCGTCATTGCGCAGGACAGTTCTTTATCGCCGGGACGCTTTCATGGGATCGGCGATCGGGACGCTTCTCTTGTTGGTACTGGCCGGTGCGGGGATTTCATTTTGGATCGGGCATGAAGGACAAATTCTGCATCATGATTTTCGCAGTCTTGGCTGGGTTACCTTATCGGCCGAGCGTGCAGAATCGAAGGGTCAGATCCATGTTCATGCACAGGTATGGCTGGGTTCGGGTGGAACGCCTTTTCGGGATGTCACGTTGATGAGCTCGGCGCGGCAGGAAAGCGGCGGCGTAGTTCGGTCAAATTTAACGACATTGCTCAATTCTGACCAGATTGGTGCTGTAGAAGTGCTGGACTTCATGATACCGGCAGCGACAAGTCGACTGGCAATCTGCTTGACCGTGCCGAGTGCGACGTTGAGTTCGAAATACAGGGTCACACAGGAATTTTCCGTTACTGCAAAAGGCGACAATCTTGAAGACAGCGTCAAACTTTCACCGATCAAGGAAGCGGCTGTCAGAAAGGAGGACGAAAGTTCATGCCAACCTGAATTGTAGGCTGTCAAAGAGTCGGGACGGTTGTTATTTCAAAGGAGGTAATTCGCGATGAAGCGAGTACATGGTGAAAGAGGTCGGAGCTCCGTGGCATCGCGATTTCTGATCGTCTTCTTTGTTTGCGGTTCACCTGCTCTGGCGCAGCAAGACCAGTGCGAAAACGGCATCGTTCGTATGCCGTTCGGAGTTAACGGAACTTTGACAATCTGCCCTGCCATTGACGCGCAGGTCCCAAAACTGTCTCAACAAATGGGGACAATCAGCAAGGTGTTGGAAAATCAACAAGCGAAGTTAGATGAGCTTACTCGTTTGATCCAAAACTTAAACGCAGTCAGCAAGGACTTAGGTTTGAAGCGCCAGACCGAGCTGTTACAAAATGTTTCAGCCCGTCTCAGCAGCGCCCAAAGCCTTGGGGCGGACCATCTGGAGTCGCGTGTGTCGAATCTATCTGACGAGTTCGCCCAACTCCAAAAAGAGATGCTCACTGTCCTCTCAAATCAGTCTACGGCTCCCAAAGCAAATGCTGCAGTGCAAGGCGAACTTGGAGACGCAATTGCGAGGCTCGATTTCGAGACTGCCCATGATCAACTGAAAGACATCCAAGCACAGCTTAAGAAGATTGGCAGCCAGGTCGGAGAAGTGAGCGACCGCACGAAGGATATTCAGAATACCGTCGGCGCCATTCAAAAAGAGCAGGAACAGCAAGTCAAGCAACAGGGGGCACAGCGGCTTGAGTATCAAAAGGGACTGGAAGAATCGCAGCGACACTCCGAGAAATTCCTAAAGGCCCTTACAGACGAGCAGATGGCGAACCCGGATCTATTTGTTCGGATTATGTTGTTGACAGCAAAGAGTTCCACTGTTCCTGGTGACGTGACCCAAGGTCGGTGGCAAATCGCCGCAATGCTCCTCAATCCCCTCCAATCCTATCAAGTTGGAAATGGCCTAAAAGACCCGAAGCTTCAGATTCTGTTTCACAAAAAGGGACAACAGCCTTGGGTCGTCGATTTCGATGAACCCGCGTTGCTCGAGGTAAGCCGAGTTAGCAATGTCTTTCAGAACGCAATAGGCGACGACGCGGTTGTCTGCTTCTCGGCGATCGATCCTAGAACGTCTCAACGGCGGATTTGGAAGAAGCCCTTCACGATAAGCGTTAGAGTCTTCCCGCAGAACGTCCTGAACGGACGGCAACAGGCATACACAGCTTCTGCCGTTTTCGATCCGTCTGCGCCGGCGTCGCTTACACCTGACGACGGTTCACCGTGCCAATAGTCGAGACACGCCGACGGGAATCGGTTTCTTAGTCGGCTGCTCCATCTCAGCGGAAATAATTGAACGAACTGAGCCCGAAGAGAATGCACCTGCAGATTAGCACTTCACGAGAATCACGAACGACGACCTGACGCATATCGCAACGCCACTATGAAATCTACACTCAAATTGCTTGGGGCCAATTCACCAACGGCACCCATGGCGGGTCCAGCCTGGACGCCAGAAATCCGCTTTAAAAACACGTCCAGGATCGCAAGCGTACTCTCCGCTGGCCGGAAATGCGCCATGCAGTCGCTAGGGCTATAAGTCAGCGACTTCTTTAAACCCGCCCAATTAAAATCCGCGAGCATGACTAAAGCTCCCTCCTAAAATTAAAATACTTAGTTTTTAGTTTTAAAAATGCCCGCCGGATAAGAGCCACGCACCAATAGGCGAGCATGTAGACATAGAGAACAGCGGTAAGCACCAGCGTAGAACGGGCCGTCGCCGTGTCGCTAGATGGTCAAGCCAAAACTTTGCAGGGCATTCTTATGCCTTTGGAAATTTTTGGGCTCAAACTCGTGGTCTTTTCTGGGATTTTTTAGCACACATCGGCTTGGTGTCACGCTGGCACTTCGAGCTTATCTAAATATTCCTGGACGGCGGAGGGGCGGAACATTATTTTCCTGCCCAATGGCACGTAAGAGATTTTGCTCTGTTTCACCCACAGGTACAGCGTCTCTACGTGTATTCCTAACCCGACGGCGACCTCTTTTGCCGTTAATAATTTTTCCATACAGGCCTAATACTGGCCTGCCGAAAAAATTTGCATTTACTTCTCGCGGAGAACCGCTATCGTAACTGTTGTTAACTGTTTTTGGTTGGGCCAGGTTGGTTGGGATTGGGTGGGATTGGCTAGCTCGATTGAAAATACAGGGGTTCGCGACGTAAGTAGTTGGTTCTACAGGTGCCGGGGCTTAATCCCACCCTCTCCGCCAAAATAATCGCATTCGTTTTCATCGACTTACACACCCTCGAACGTCGTGCGCTGGGGCCTTTTCATACTTCCATCCACATTGGATAAGCCGATACTTCCGCCGATTGAGCGCGCGGCTCCTGAAGCTCGCGATCGAACTGCCCCGTGTTGGCTGCCGTACTTTCCCCTTGAAGTCATCTTTTTCGTTGACCGTGATGGTTGCGCTGGCGCCTCGATCCCTTGACATCCACGATTGGCGGAGACATCAGCGAGTCGCGATTTCTCACGCGGTCGATTTCGCACGGCAGCACCTGTCGCGTAATCCATTCAAGGTAAAAAAGAAATCCCCGCGCAGATGTTCGCGGACGTGGATCGCTCCCCTTCGCGTTTCCTCATCGTTGCCCGCTAGTCTGTGCCAGTGGCTGTCAACGCAAAGTAGAAATGTCCGGGTTTCTGCCAAGTAGAAATGTCCGCTTCCATGTTTTTTTCTTCCACGGATGGTGAGCGGGCACATGGTATTTGGATTTAATTTTGTTTATGGGTTTAGAGGTTGGTTCCGCGAGCCCGGTAGGCCGTAGGCGGGAAAGGCTCGCGGAGGGTCGCGGTGGTGCCGGACAATGGGTCAGGGGGGCCACCTATGAAAGCGGACATTTCTACTTTGCTCAAACCGGACATTCTCACTTTGCCGCGACAGTCTGCGCCAGTGGCTTGACCTGGCAACCAATCTTGCCTAAGCTTCGTCGTAACAATTAAATGACCCCAAAAATCATGCGTGTGGGGATGGTGATCCTCGTCGGAATCGTGTTGCTGGCGGGCCTTTTCCACTTTTGCCCGGGCGACCGGGTGTCGGAAACGAGCGCGATCCATGTTTGCCCGGTGTGCGCGACAACGGGGACTGCGATTGTTAGCCCGGCGCCGGCTCTAGCCGTTGTGGCAGTTCTGAATCGGCTGGAAAGTCTACAGGTCCTTCTGGGATTCACGTCTTCTGTTGCGCGCATCACCGCGCCACGCGCGCCTCCTGTCCTGTAACCCCCACGCTTTTCTGGTCCGCCGCGTATTCCATTCGAATATCGATTCGCATTGTCTCTATATACCGTAGGAGTTCAGTCATGAGGAAAGGATTGACACTTGCCGGCGTGCTGCTCGTCCTGCCGGCGTGTATGGGAGCGCAAGGACAGAAAATGCCGGCGCTTCCACCGCCATCGGCGCCCGCCACTCCGCCGTTACCCGCGCCTGGAGCACCCGCGAAAATTTCGATGGATGAGGCCATACGGTTGGCGGTACAGCACAATCACGCTTTGCAGGCGACGCGGACGACTATCCTGCAAAACCAGGCGCAGGAAGTGACGGCGAATCTGCGTCCGAACCCGAACTTGTCGTGGGACACGCAATTTTTCCCGCTTTTCAATCCCAGCGAGTTCAATGCGAATTATCTGGAGAACCAAGCCCAGTTCGATTTAGGCATTGGATATTTGTTTGAGCGCGGCAAGAAGCGACAGCACCGGCTGCAAGCGGCCAAAGATCAAACGGCAGTGACCACTTCGCAAGTGGACGACAGCCAACGGCAACTCATTTTCAACACCACGCAGCAATTTATCGATGTGTTGCTCGCGCAATCGACCGTCGACCTGGCAAAGCAGGACGCAGAAAGTTTTCAGCAAACGGTGAACATCAGCGAATCTCGCTTCAAGGCGGGCGACATGAGCGAGGGCGACCTGCTGAAGATCAAGCTCCAACTCCTCCAATTTCAGAGTGATCTGTCTACGGCGAAACTTTCTAAGGTGCAGGCGCTCGCGGCGCTGCGTCAGCTCGTGGGATTCGAATCGGTGCCGGATGAATACGACGTGGACGGGGAACTGGATTATCAACCCACGCATGCGGGCATCGAGGATTTGAAAGTTCTGGCTGCGCAGAACCGACCAGATCTGCGGGCCGCGCAACAAGGAGTGACGGCGGCGCGCAGCCAGGAAGCGCTGATGCGCGCCAACGGCAAGAAAGATCTGAATGTGACCTTCGATTACACCCACACCGCGGGAACCAACAGCGGCGCTTTTTATTTCAATATCGATCTGCCGATTTTCGACCGTAATCAAGGAGAGATTGCCAGGACGCGCTGGGTCATCACGCAAGCGGAGCAGCAGGCAGTGGAAACCGCGCAACAGGTGAATACCGATATCGTGGATGCGTACGCGGCTTTGCAATCGAACGATGAAATTATCCGGCTGTATCGCGGCGGCTATGTGGATCAGGCCAAGCAATCGCGGGACATCACGGAATACGCGTTCAAGCGCGGAGCGGCCAGCCTGCTGGATTTTCTGGATGCTGAGCGCACCTACCGCGCGAATCAACTCGCTTATCGACAAGCGCTCGCCAGTTACATGACCGCTGTCGAACAGATGCGCCAGGCGGTGGGAACGAGGAACTTGCCATGATCTTAAGGAATTCATTTCAGTTTCAAGCTGCAGTTTTTCGCCAGGCACGATTTGTTGCTTTGTTCTCTGCTGCGGCCATGACGGTTTTCTCCGCAGGTTGTGGGTCCGGATCTGGTGAAGCGGAGTCCAAGATGACTTCTTACTCGACCGGGCAAACTAAGGCGGACACCGCTGAACTGTTCAGCGTCCCCTCGGAGCAGATGGCGCATATCAAGGTTGTACCGGTCGAAAAATCCAAAATTCCCCGTGCGCTTCGGCTGACCGGGGCGGTGGCTTACAACGCCTTCAAGACCACTCCGGTGTTCAGCGCCGTGGGCGGGCCGGTTCAGGAGATTCTGGCGGAACCCGGGCAAAACGTTCACGCCGGGCAAACTCTGTTGACGGTCACGAGCCCGGACTATTCCGCAGCGCGTTCGGCCTATCTGAAAGCCGCCACGGCCTTTCAACTCGCGGACAAGAATTACTCGCGCGCCAAGGATTTGTACGAGCACAAAGCCATCGCCGAGCGCGACCTGCAACAGGCGGAATCGGACCGCGCACAAGCGCAGGCGGATCAACAATCGGCTGAGGACGCGCTGCGGGCGCTGGGCATTCGCGACCCTGAACTGCTCGTCAAGCAACCGCCTAAAACCACAGGACAGATTCCCGTATCGGCTCCTGCGACGGGTCAGATTGTCGAGCGCCTTGTGGGGCCAGGGCAGTTGCTGCAAGCGAGCACGACGCAATGCTTCACGATTTCAGACATGAGCACGGTGTGGGTGCTCGTCAATGTGTACCAGAACGATCTTGGATACGTGCATCCCGGCGACAGCGTGGACATCACAACCGATGCGTATCCTGATATCTTTCACGGAAAGATTTCTTATATCGCCGACGCGCTCGATCCGAATACCCGCACGCTGCAAGCCCGGATTGTCACGGAAAATCCGGGATTCAAGCTGAAGAAGGATATGTACGTGACGGCGACAGTGCATGCGGGGGCGCTGGCTAACGCGCTAACGGTTCCCGATGCAGCGGTTTTGCGTGACACCGAAAATCAGCCGTTCGTGTATGTGCAAGTTGGGGACGATCAGTTCGCGCGGCGGCTGGTCAAAGTGGGCGACAGTCAGGACGGGCGCACGCTGGTCCAGAACGGGCTGAAGGAGAACGAGCATGTTGTGGGAGACGGCAGCCTGTTCCTGCAATTCAAGAATTCGCTGCAGCACTAGGAAATCACATTTGATAGTCATTACGCGCAGAGGCACAGCAATGAGCAGGCTGACGGCATGATTCATCGCATCGTGCAATTCGCTCTGCAGCAGCGGTTCGTGGTGCTGATGTTCAGTGTGCTCGTGGTGGTCGCGGGCATTATTTCCTTTCAACGCATGCCGGTCGACGCGTATCCCGACCTTTCGCCACCGATGGTGGAACTGATCACGCAGTGGCCCGGGCACGCCGCGGAGGAAGTTGAGCGCTTAACCACGCTTCCCCTGGAATTGGCGATGAACGGCACGCCAAATCTGTACGTGATGCGTTCGATATCGCTCTACGGGCTTTCCGACGTCATTCTGACCTTTGATGAAGGCACGGACGCGTACTTCGCTCGGCAAGTGGTCTTTCAACGGATCGCCGACGCACAACTTCCCTCGGGTGTTACACCCAGCATGGCGCCACTGTTCAGCCCCAGTGGACTGGTGTATCGCTATGTCATTGATAGTCCGGACCGGTCGCCGATGGAATTGCACACGTATGAAGATTGGATCATTGAACGCGCGTATCGCAGCGTTCCGGGCGTGGCTGACGATTCCGGATTCGGCGGCCCCACCATGCAGTATCACGTTCTTCTGGACCCCGCCCGCCTCTACAATTTCCATCTTTCGGTCGCCCAGGTCTTCAATTCCTTGCAGGCAAACAACGCCAATACCGGCGGTGGTTTCTACATGCAGGGCGGGCAATTTTACTATGTGCGAGGACTGGGACTTCTGAAATCGACCGATGACATCGGCGAAGTCGTTGTCGGGAGCAACAACGGCGTCCCGGTTCGCATAAAGGATGTCGGGCAGGTGATTATCGGCAGTGCACCGCGACTGGGCATCTTCGGGTTCCAGGACAAAGTGAAGAATAATGATGACGCGGTCGAGGGCGTGATTCTGATGCGCCGCGGCGAACAGACGCAAAATGTGCTCCGTGGCGTTGAACAGAAGACCAACGAACTCAACCGCACCATCCTGCCCCCGGATGTGAAGATCCATCCTTATTACGACCGCAGCGACCTTGTCCGCGTAACCACCGACACCGTGGAAGGCAATCTTCTGCGCGGCATGATCCTGGTCTTTCTCGTCCTACTTTTCTTTTTGGTCAGTTTCCGCGCAGCGGTTATTACCACCCTGACCATTCCGCTGGCGCTGCTTTTCGCTTTCATCTTTCTACACGCCACTGGGGAAGCCGCGAATCTCTTGTCCATTGGTGCGATCGATTTCGGAATCATCATCGACGGCACCATCGTGATGGTCGAAAATATCTATCGCGAGCTGGCAGAACGCCGCGGTACCGATTACAAACTGCAGGAAGTAATTCTTCACGCCGCTCGCGATGTAGATCGACCCATCTTCTACTCCGTGGCGGTGATCATCGCCGGGTACCTCCCCATTTATGCGCTAACTGGGCCGTCCGGGAAACTCTTTCATCCCATGGCGGACACCATGGCGTTTGCGCTGATTGGGGCACTTATCTTTACGCTAACGTTTGTGCCGGTGATCGTTTCGTACTGGTTTAAACAGGGAGTCGAGGAAAAGCCCAACCGGGTCTTTATTTGGGTGCGCGAAGTATATGCAGGCCGTTTAGTGTGGTGCCTCGATCATCCCAAGACCACCGTGCTGGGGGTCTTACTGATCTTCGGCGCGACGCTTCTTCTGGTCCCGCTGATCGGAGGCGAGTTCCTCCCGCATCTCGATGAAGGGGCGCTGTGGGTGCGGGCTACGATGCCCTACACCATCGGGTTTGATGAAGCGGCCAAATTCGCGCCGCAGGTGCGCGCCATTTTAATTCAGTATCCGCAGGTTACCGTGGTCGGCTCGGAACTGGGGCGCCCCGACGACGGTACGGACCCCACAGGTTTTTTCAACTGCGAATTTTATGTCGGATTGAAGCCTTATGCAGACCAGACCTGGAAGACCGGGGCCATTCATACGAAAGAGGAACTGAGCAAAGATCTGGAGAAAAAACTAGATGCCTACCCTGGAGTCATCTTTAACTTCACGCAACCCGCTGAAGACGCCGTTGACGAAGCGCTTACGGGGCTGAAGTCCGCGCTAGCCGTGAAAGTGTTTGGCCCTGATCTTGATGTGCTGGAGAGCAAAGCGGTACAGATCAAAAATATTCTCGATAAGACTCCTGGTTTTACGGAACTCACGGTGGTTCGCGAGTTGGGGCAGCCGAGTTTGATCGTCGATATCGACCGCCCAAAAATAGCGCGCTACGGCATCAACGTCACGGACGTTGAGACCGTGTTGCAAACCGCCGTAGGCGGCCAAGCCGCGACGCAAGTCATCCAAGGCGAAAAACTGTTTGACCTCGTGGTACGCATGGAACCGCAATATCGCTCCAACGCCACGCAGATCGCCAATCTTCTGGTGCCCACGCCTGGAGGGCAGCAGATTCCGCTTTCACAATTGGCGGACATTAAGGAGTCAGCGGGCGCTTCCTTCATTTATCGCGAAAACAATTCTCGTTACATAGGGATTCAATTTTCGGTTACGGGACGCGATCTGGAAGGCATTGTTCACGCGGGCCAGGCGGCGGTGTCCAAATCGGTGCAACTTCCGGAGGGATACCGCCTCGACTGGGGCGGAGAGTACAGTGAGCTTCTGGAGGCCAAGTCGCAGCTCTATGTGATCGGCCCTCTGGCTATCTTCTTGATTTTTCTTATCCTCTTTGCACTATATGGGAATTTCAAATTTCCGATCACCATTGCACTGGGGGTCATCCTCACCGAGCCTGTCGGCGCTCTTATTGCCCTCAAGCTGCTGCACATCCCGTTCAGTGTGTCCAGCGGCCTTGGTCTTCTGGCTCTTCTTGGCGTGTCCGTGGAAACCGCCGTCATTCTGGTCAGCTACATCAACAAGCTTCGCCTGGAAGGAGCTTCGGTGCGCGACGCTACGCGCGAAGCTTCGCTGCTGCGGTTGCGTCCGATCATGATGACCGCGTTGGTGGCTTGTCTCGGGTTGTTGCCGGCGGCGATGTCCACCGGGGTGGGCAGCGACACGCAAAAGCCGTTTGCGATTGTGGTGGTTGCGGGACTGCTGTCGCGGCTGTTACTGGGGTTCTTCGTCAATCCAGTACTTTATGAAATGGTGGCGGTCAAAGGTGACGTGCTGCAAGTGTGAGTCAGTTGGGGCGTGAGGCGAAGCCGGCAGAGTAGTCCGGGCTAACGACAATCGTTTCCGTGGCAAGCGGATGGCTTTTTTAGCCTCTGGTATCCTAAGCCTTCCTAAGCCATCGATGAAAAATCGAGGTAGCAGATTTCCCATCATTGATGGAAAAATCTCAAATCGATCTCACGTGGCCGCTTTCCTCATAGACAGCAAGAGCGCTTAGGATTTACCAATATTAATGGAAGTTTCTCAGGCTTGCTGGGCTCCAATCCCGCCCTCTCCGCCACTTAGTCTGACGTTTTTTCTGCCACGGAATTCCCCCGAAGCGAACCCCGCACGATATTCACAGTCTCGACCTTGGATGTAACGTTGCTTTATGTATAATACCCGGCGTCCCCGGACGCAGCGCAGCACTCTTGCGCCGGTCAACGCACCAAACTTCACACGACCCGGGTACCTAAATCATTCTTCAGGAGAAAACTATGAAATCATCCGGACCATTTTTTGTTTCTCGTGTCTCCCGATGGGTTCTTGTCTTGCTCGTTCTCTTCGCGGCGCCGATGGCCCTCAAGGCACAGTGGCACGCCAATGTCGGCGGAGAAAACCAGAGTCAATCCCGCCAAGCTGACGCTTTCCTTCCCAACGAAATGTGGATTTACGCGGGAGACAGCATCACCTGGACGTTCCGCCCGATTAACGAGCCACACACCGTAACGTTCCTGGCGCAGAACTCCAGTCCGCAACAAGCGCGTCCCCTTCCGCCTCCGCCAGTCGGTCCACCGCCCCCAGTTCCCACCGGTTGCCCGGGCGTCCAGCCCAGCGGTTCGACCTACACCGGCTCGAACTGCATCACCAGCGGCATCTCCAACAATGGCGCAACTTACACGGTGAACTTTCCCAACGCCGGGAATTACAAAGTCACCTGCCTGATTCACACCAACATGAACGGTGCGATTCACGTTCTACCGCACACAGATCAGCTTCCGCATCATCAGGGTTACTACGATGACCAAGCCAGGGATCAGGCCAGCGACCTGCTGACTGACGGGAACAATCCAATCGAAGAGTTGAGTGACTACCCGCTATCAGCGCATGAAGTATTGATGACAGGAACCTTGTCCGCGACACCGGGCGGCCGCCACTATCTCGCGATCGTCCGCTTTTTCCCGGGTACCATTCTGATTCACGCCGGGGACACCGTGGAATGGGTTAACGCAGACCCGACTGAACCGCACACCGTTACGTTTGGCACCGAGCCGGCCAATTCCATGGCGCTGGTCAACGTCACCCCACAAGATGACGGCTCTTTGCAGGGCACTATCAATTCGCCAAGCGACAGCGTTAGTTCCGGGTTTCTGCAAGCGTCACCTGAAGACGCGGTAGGACTACCTCAGAACCCGGTCGGGACCACCCGTCTGCACATCACCTTCACTCATGCCGGCACGTACAAATACATCTGCGCCCTGCATGACATCGACGGCATGCTTGGCAAAGTAATCGTGTTCCCGTAACAGCCCTCGCGCCGCGCCGTCTTATAGCGGCGGCGTGGCGCCCGGTCGCAAATTCACCTTATGAAAACCTGGTTGCTGCCATTTTGCCTGCTGGCTGTCGGTCTGGTGCCCACTGCGCCGCGTATCGTCTCGATTGAGCGGGCGCAAGCCGTGCAGCAATCTTCGGGCGTGGCGCAACAGCAGCCGGACTATCGCGGGGGAATCGTCTCTCCGCCCATGCCCAAACCAAAATTCACTCTTACCGACACTTCCGGAGCTCCGTTCGATTTCTGGGCGCAGTCTAACGGCTACGTCACCATCCTCTTCTTCGGCTACACGCGCTGCCCCGACGTGTGTCCGCTCCAGATGCAGCTAATTGGTCAGGCGCTGAAAAAAATGCCGCCGGCCACCGCGGATCAATTCAAAGTCGTTTTCGTAACTACCGATCCCGCGCGAGACACCCCGAGCGTCCTGCGCACCTGGCTCGATCATTTCGATAAACATTTCGTCGGCCTGACGGGTACTCAAGCCGCCATCGACTCGGCCCAATCCGCCGCGAATCTCTCTCCAGCCACAAAATCGGCCGCGACTGCCAATGGCGCGTACGGCGTAAATCATTCCGCTTTCGCGCTGGTCTACACCAAAGATAACTACGCCCACGTCATCTATCCTGCCGGCGTCACCCAAGCTGACCTGGTACACGATTTCCCGCTGCTCGCAAAAGAGAACTGGCCTACTCACTGAGTGGATGAACCGTTGAATTGACCGGCACGGTTACGAGTCACGGCGATAACTCGCGGGTTTGATCAACTCCATATCAAAATTCGCGCAAAATTCTCTTGATCAAATCCTGGGATACATATCCGAAGAACAATCTAAAAGCACAGCGCGAACGACATTCCTCCAATCTCTACGGAATCAGAAAATGTGATGGGAGTGATTGAAACTATTCGCTAAGGGTGTGTGCCGAAGAGGCGCCATCGGGAATCTAACTCCCCGCATGAAGATCATGACGGAGGAGATTCCATGGCTAAGTTGACTAATAAGGTGGCGCTCGTCACCGGCGGCTCTCGCGGAATTGGCGCGGCGATTGCAAAACGGCTGGCTGCGGATGGCGCAAGCGTGGCCATCACGTACACGAAGGGAGCAGACGCGGCGGCGGCGGTGGTTAAGGAAATTGAACGCGGGGGAGGGAAAGCGACCGCGATTCAGGCCGACGCGGTGGACGCCAAAGCGGTCGCTGCGGCGGTGGAGAAGACGGTCGCGAGCCTGGGCAAACTGGATGTGCTGGTAAACAACGCGGGCACGGCCATTGCGAAGAAGTTCGAGGAGTCCACGCTGGAGGAGATCGATCACATGATCGATCTCAACTTCCGCGGAACGCTGATCGCGACGCAGGCGGCGCTGAAGCACATGAACAAGGGCGGCCGGATCATCAATATCGGCTCGTGTGTCGGCGAGCGCATGATGACGCCCGGTTTGGTGGCGTACGCGGCCACCAAGGGAGCGGTGAAGATGTTCACCCAGGGATTGTCCCGAGAGGTGGGCGAGAGAGGCATCACCGTCAATAATATCCAGCCGGGTCCCATTGATACGGATTTGAATCCCGCCGCGGGCGATTGGGCGGCGCCGCAGAAGGCCAATACAGCGCTGAACCGCTACGGAACGGTTGAGGAAGTGGCCGCATTGGTAGCGTTCGTGGCCAGCCCGGAGGCCGCTTACATTACCGGTGCGAACCTGACCGTTGACGGCGGCACCAACGCCTGACGAGTAGCCATCATGACGGCAGCACCGCCCCGGGATGATTGCCTTTCGTCTTCCGTTCTGACTTTGCACGGGTTCAGGCGCCGGTCTGCTTTTTGAGGAGCTGCCGTAGCGTGAGTCGGGTTCGGAGACTCACTTCCCATGCGCGTCTCTGATAGCGCGTTCAGGTGGCATCGCTGGATTTATTATCAGCGTCAGTGAAGGCGAATCGCCCGATGCGTGGATCATATGAAGAAATGTACCGGAGTCATAACCGGCGCGGCGCTTAGTTGCAACAGGTGGGTCCACAACATGTTTTCGCCGACTCAGTGGGTTTGACGGCACGGATGAACGCACTCATGATTTTTTCTCCCACTTCGGGTGCGATGAGATCGGCGTCGATTCCTTCGGTTGCGAGAAATTCGCGCGCATCTTCCACTTTGTAGATGCGGGTTGGCTCGATGTCGATTTCCGCGAAACCGGCAGACTGCAATTTTTGGCGGTACTCGGCCTCGTCCAGCGCTCCGGCGACACAGCCCACCCACAGAAGCACATTTTTGCGGACTTCTTCGCGGATCTGGCCACGGGTAATAACATCGGATACCGCAAAGCGACCGCCAGGCTTGAGGACGCGAAAGGCTTCCCGCAAGACCTGAGATTTATCCGCGGACAGATTGATCACGCAATTGGAAATAACCACGTCCACGCTGTTATCCGGCAGCGGAATGTGCTCGATTTCCCCGCGGAGAAATTCGACATTCTCAGCCCCGGCTTTTTTCTTGTTTTCGTTGGCCAGCGCGAGCATTTCATCGGTCATATCGAGTCCATATGCCTTCCCTGAAGGACCCACGCGCTTTGCGGATAACAACACATCGATACCACCACCGGAGCCAAGGTCGAGCACGACTTCGCCAGGGTTCAGCGTTGCGAGAGCGGTGGGATTTCCGCAGCCGAGCGATGCCAGCAAGGCTTCCTCGGGAATTTGACCTGCCTGAGCGGTGTCGTACAGGTTTGAGGTAATGGGATCGGCGCAGCCGGAAGCCGGCGAGCTGCCACAACATGCGCTGCCACCTTGTTTCGCACGAAGGGCAGCCTGACCGTATTTTTCTCTTACCACTTCTTTGATGTCCGGTTCCGTCATGATCGTTCTCCTTGGTTCCTTATCTACAAACTTGCATGATTTCTTCGCGCTTGAGGGCCTTGTTGCGGGTGCAGCATTCCGCGTAGAGAAATCGCAATAACTCCTGGAGCACCGCGGTATTCGCCGTGTAGCGGAGAAAAGTGCTTTCGCGCTGCACAGCGACCAAGTCTTCGTTTTTGAGTTTTTCGAGATGGTGCGAAAGCGTGGAATTGGGAATGTCCAACTCTTGCTGAATTTCGCCGACGACTAAGCCATCCGGGTGTGCTGACAGCAGCAACTGCATGATGCGGAGGCGTGGCTCGGTGCCCATGGCGGAGAACATGTCGGCGTATCTGGCAACGTCCGGGATATTTTTGTTGGATGGCGAGCGCATATTTCGATACTAGCGGAAATATAGAAGGATTGTCAAGGGCAGCCCGGGACAGACTGAGTCATCGGCGGCTCTGATCTTGTGCATTTGCACGGGCAATGTCCGATCTCACTGCAGGCTAGAGTCGCCCAGGACTAACTGCCGAACCGAAGGGTGGCGCATTTTCCGTCGGGCTCGTAACGTGATAGCGTCTGAGCCGCGGTTGACAGGGTCTGGCGAGACCCGTAGGATCATTTTTTTCCTTTCTTATGAACGGCCAAAGTATTTCCCACTATCGTATTCAAGAAAAGCTTGGCGGCGGAGGTATGGGAGTGGTGTACCGCGCCGAGGACACCAAGCTGGGGCGTGGCGTGGCTTTGAAATTTCTGCCCGAAGGAATGCACGCCGACGCTGCGGCGGTGGAACGCTTCCAGCGCGAAGCGCGAGCCGCGTCCGCGCTCAATCATCCCAACATCTGCACGATTTACGAGGTCGACGAGACGGACAGCCAGCCGTTTATCGCCATGGAACTGCTCGAAGGCGAAACGCTCAAGCACCGCATCAGCAGCAGTCCGGTACGAATCGATGACGTGCTGGATTTTGGCATTCAGATCGCTGATGCGCTGGACGCGGCGCACACGCGTGGGATCGTGCACCGCGACATCAAGCCGGCGAACCTGTTCGTTACACAGCGCAGTCAGATCAAGATTCTGGATTTCGGTTTGGCGAAACTGCTCTCGCAGCGTGACCGCATGGATTCCGCGATGGGCTCCACGGGAGCCGGTGTGACGGCGGCTGATCTGCTGACCAGTCCGGGTTCGACGCTGGGGACGATCGCGTATATGTCGCCTGAACAAGCCAGAGGCGAGCCTCTGGACGCGCGCACGGATTTGTTTTCGTTCGGAGTGGTTTTGTACGAGATGAGCACGGGCAAAATGGCTTTTGATGGCAGCACTTCCGCGCTGATCTTCGATGCCATATTGCACAAACCCGCAAAATCCATACATCAACTCAATCCAGATTTACCTAACGAGCTGGAACGCATCATCTCCAAAGCGTTGGAAAAAGATCGCGACATGCGCTACCAGGCTGCCGCGGAAATGCGCACCGATCTGAAGCGGCTGAGGCGCGATCTTGATTCCGGCACGGGTGTGAGCGCTCACAAGTCCGAGGCGACGGCGGCCAAAGACAATAGCGCTTCGGCGGTGTCGCTGAAGACGGAGAAATCCGTGGCGGTGCTGTATTTTGAGAATCTGAGCAGCGCCAAAGAAGATGAGTATTTTCGCGATGGCATGACCGAAGACATCATCACGGAACTATCCAAGGTGAAGGACCTGCGCGTTTTCCCCCGCCCCGCGGTGGCGCAGTATCGCGACAAGTCAGTGACTGCTCCGCAAGTGGGGCACGACCTGAACGCCGCGTACGTTCTGGGAGGGAGCCTGCGGCGCGCCGGGAATCGCGTGCGCATCAGCGCGCAGCTCATCGAAACGCGGACCGGGCACACGCTGTGGGCGGAGCGGTACGACCGCGAGATGGAAGATGTTTTTGAAGTTCAAGATGAGATTGCGCGAGCGATCGCCCAAGCATTTCGTATCACTCTTTCGCCGCAGGAACAAAAGGCGATTGCGGCCAAACCCACGCAAAACGTGGAAGCCTACGATTATTACCTGCGCGGCCGCAGCTATGCGCGACGCGTAAATCGCGCGGATCTTGAGTTAGCCATGGAAATGTTCGAGCGGGCCATACGGATCGATCCAAAATTTGCATTGGCCTACGCGGGATTAGCCAATGTTTGCGGCCTGTTTCACGACTGGTACGGGCATGACAATCGCTGGATCGAACGCGGCGAAGCAGCGTGCCGGCGGATCATGGATTTGGAACCGGATCTCCCCGAATCCTTCGCCGCGCATGCGCGCATCTCCTGGGCACTGCGCAACTACCAGCCAGCCATCGATTACGCGCGTAAAGCGATTGAGCGCAAACCTGACTGCGAAGGTGCGTATTGGTCGCTGGGCCAAGCGCTTTTTGCCACCGACCGTTTCCAGGAAGCGGCCGATCTTGCGGAGCGCGCCGTCGAAGCTTCGGGCGACGACTACAATGTGTACATTCCGTTCATTTATTCGCTGGAACGCATAGGGCGCAAAGATGTGGCGCGGGATATGCGGAGGAAATGGACTCGCGTTGTTGAGCAACAGGTGGAAGTGGTGCCGGATGATACTCGCGCGCGGGGGATGCTGGCCAATAATTACGCCATATTAGGTCAGCGTGATGCGGCCTTGCGCGAAGTGGACATGGTGCTGGCCATGCGTCCCAACGACAGCAATATCATCTATAACTCGGCTTGCATCTACGGGATTTTCAATCAGAAAAAAGAAGCCCTGGATTTGTTGCGAAAAGCCAAGGACACCGGATTCCCCAATCTCGATTGGGCGGCCCGCGATCCCGATCTAGCCTGCCTGCACGACGATCCGGAGTTTCTGGCGCTGATTCAGCCAAAATCGCGCGGCCAGAATTAACTCTCCCTCCCCAGATCAGCAAGGAAGTGCAGTACGACGCTCGATTGCGGATGTACTTATTTCCAGCGGACCTTGCGCGCGCCTGTGAACAACTGCAAAACGCTCCACAGGTAGGCGGCGTTCACGAAGCAAAAGTAATAAGGGAGGCGCAAGCTGCGAGGTTTGAGGGGCATCAGGCTGCCGAGAAGCGCGAGGGCGTAGAAGATGAGTTGCAGACCAGCGGTGATGCGAAACAGCGTCTGGTGCAACAGAAAGACGTTGGAAACGATCAGGGACAACAGGAAAAAGGGCACGAGCGAACGCAGCAGCTTGTGAGATAAGAAATAAAACAAGGGAAGAATTTGCGGGGGAGACAGCAGACCTTTTATTTCTCCCAACTGCTGGAGATTTCCGGCCATGATGCGCACGCGGCGGCGGAAGCCCACCATTTCGCGCGCGTTTTCATAGGCAATGGCGGCCGGCTCATAAACGACGCGATGGCCAGCGGCTAAAATTTGAACGGGGATGACGTAGTCATCGTTGATGGTTTCGGGAACGGGATAAGGATAGAGATTTTTGCGGACCGCCAGGATGTGACCGTGACCGCCAATGACGGAAGAGAGCTGCGACTCCTGAATCTTCAGCCAGGTCTCGTACTTCCAATAAATTTCTTCCTGAACACCTAAGGTGGATTCGGCGGCTTTCAAAACGCGATACGTTCCGCTTACGGCGCCGACCTGGGGATCGGCGAAATTAGCTACGAGTTGGCGGATGGAATCGGGAGCGAGCATGGCGGAGGCGTCGGAGAAGACGATGATTTCTCCCTGGGCTTCGCGGACGGCATCGTTCAGGACGGAAATCTTGCCGCGGTTTTGCGGAAAAGCTAAAACGCGCGCGCGAATTCCGTCTGCCACGCGAATGGCCAATGTGACGGTGTCGTCGGAAGATCCGTCGGAAGCAATCAGCATTTCCAGTTTATCCAGCGGATACTCGAGAGAAACGGAATTGCGGATTTTTGCCGCGATCACCTGGCCTTCGTTGTAGGCGGGAACCACCAGGGTCACGAATGGCTCAATGGGGGATTTGCGCACCGGCCGACGAACGAATACACGAAGGACGAGCAAAGCCAGGGGATATCCTGCGTAGGCGTAGAAGACCACGCAGAGGGAAATCCAGAAAACGATGTTCATGACTCACTCATGGTGCGGAGCCCGTTCGCGCAACGGAAAGTAGAAGGCATTACTCTAACCCGGGCGCCCGATTACGTTTTTGAGGACCTGGGCAAAGGCCTCTGAAACCCTGGCCCAACTATAATTTTCTTCCACGAGACGACGCGCGGCCTGCCCGAGCTGTGCGCGTCGCGAAGCATCGCCCAGAAGCCGCACGGTGGTTTCCGCAAAAGTGGCCGGATCGTCGGCCAGCAAGAGGTGTTCACCGTTGGTCACCGGCAAGCCTTCCGCGCCGATGGAAGTGGAGACGACCGGTTTGGCCATACTCATAGCTTCAAAAATTTTCAGGCGTGTTCCTCCTCCAATACGCAGCGGAACGATATAGACCGCGCGCTGCGAGATAAACGGCCTGACGTCCTGGACCCATCCAGTCAGTTGCAGCTCCGGGGTGCGCGAGGCCAAGTCCTTGAGGCGGCGCGAAGGCTGGCGGCCGACGACGCACAGAGAAAGGTTGGGAAGCTGGCGCTTGATGAGCGGCAGGATTTCGCCCACAAAGGAAAGAATTGCGTCTTCATTGGGGAGCCAATCCATGGAGCCGGTGAAGACCAGAGAGTTGGGGATTTCATTTTCGCTCTCTCGTTCGGATGGCTGGAAGAATTCGGTGTCGACGCCGGTTTGCGCTACTGAGATTCTTGCGGGGTCAACATATGCGGCAAAAGCGGTGCGGTCGTTTTCAGAGACGGCAATGACGTGGTCCGCTTTGCGCAAATATTTTCGTTCGGCGTGCTGCATTCTTTTCCATTCCCACCGGGAGACCATCTTCCACAACGGATTTTTAGCTACCTCGTAGTGGCGCTGCCAAATCACGGCTTCGACGTTATGGGCAAAGAGCACTTTGGGGCCGGGTAAATCCCAGGGGATGGCAGCGGCGGTGGATAGAAAATCGCAGAGGATGACGTCGAATTTTTCTGTCTGAAGCAGGGCGCGAAGCTTTTGGCGAACAACGGGACGACAATACTTTGTGAGGTTATAAGGTTCGCGTGAGAAAAGGTTACCGGCGTAATTAAGAAACTCGCCGACACCCCTGGGCGGAGGCAGCTCCAAGGGTACAAGCACGACTTGGTGGAATAATTTGCTCAGTTCGTAGTGAACATCGTTTTGATGAGCGGCATAGAAAGAAAAAAAAGTCAGCTCGTGCTGTTTGGCAAGTTGGCGAAGAATGTTGTAGCTGCGAATTTTGCCTCCCGTATCGGGAGGCACCAGTCCGCCAGCCTTGACCCACAGAATTTTCATTGGAGGGAGTTACCAGCAGATTCCTTTGTAAGCCGCATGGGACTGGATGCGGCGCGCCTTCTCGAGATTGACCAGATCGATGACGATATGCGGCGGGGTAAGGCTCTTCTGGAGAAGTTCGCGGTCAAGACCGCGCGTGCCAATAACAACTACTTCCGCGCCGCTTAGTACTTCGTGCAGATTTGTTTTCAGCAGCGAGCCGATGTGCGGGATGACCTGCTCGATATACTCGCGATTTGAGCCGATCAAGCGGCCCAGCGAGACATGGTCGTCCCAAATTTGAATTTCGCAGCCCTCGCCGAGCAGGCGTTTTACGAGCTGGACCTGAGGGCTTTCGCGGAGGTCGTCGGTGGCAGTTTTGAAACTTAGGCCCAGCATGGCTACTTTTCTTTTTTTGGTTTGCAGCACCAGGTCGACGGCGCGCTGCAAATGCTCGTCATTGCCCGGCAGGATCGATTCGAGCAGAGGCAATTTCAAGTCGAGCTCTTTAGCGCGATAGCTCAGGGCCCGCAGATCTTTGGGCAGACAAGAGCCACCAAACGCGAAACCGGGCTTGAGGTAGGCAGACGAAATATTCAATTTGGTGTCGGAAACAAACATTTCCATGACCGCTTCGGTATCGACCTTCAATTCGTGAGCGAGTGTGCCGATTTCGTTGGCAAACGCGACTTTGACGGCGTGCCAGGAGTTGGAAATGTACTTGATCATTTCCGCTTCGCGAAAGGAGGTTTCGAAGATACGGCCCGGGAACCCAGCATACAGATCACGGAGCATGGCGCCGTGAGATTGGGCGGCAGCGCCGATGACGGTCATAGAGGGCTCCTGAAAATCGGAGACGGCGGTGCCTTCGCGCATAAATTCGGGATTGACGCAGACAGCGATGTCGGTGCCGGCGCGTTTGGCGCTGGCTTTTTCCAGGGCCGGAATGACGATGGTTTCCGTGGTGCCGGGTAAAGCGGTACTGCGCAAGACCACGAGATGGAACGAATTTTTTTTTCGGAGAATGTGGCCGATATCGCGGCAAACCGGTTCAAGATTTCCAAGATCAAGTTTTCCGTTGCGCAGACTGGGAGTTCCGACGCAAACAAAGGAAATCTGGCTGTTGAGAACGGCGGTTTCAGCTGAGATGGTGGCGTGCAGGCGGCCGGATGCGTTGGCTTCGGCGATGAGCTCGGTGATCCGCGGTTCGACGATGGGACTTTTTCCGGAGTTGAGAGCGGCGACCTTGGAGGGGTTGACGTCGACACCGATGACCTGGTTGCCGCGGGAAGCGAGACAGGCAGCGGTCACCGTGCCGACATACCCGAGGCCGAAAATGCTGATGGAATAATCCATGTTTCTGTTCGAAGCTCCTGACATACGGGCTGCGCCACGACAATATTTCAACCGAGGCGACACCATTCGCTGGGAATGGTTTGTTCCGTCGTAAATGATTGCGTCAATACGATACTGAGGAGCGGCGTGAAATGCACGGGGACCCGCGTTCAACGGGGACAGATGGCGTTACGTATAGTATAAACGTCGAGACGGCGTCTGTGTTTTGCGAAGAACGAACACGTCTCCCCGTTTGAGCTTTATTGCCAGGACCTGCAAATCCGCCACCGCCCCGATCGATGTAGAGAGGCCGCCCCAACTTGTTGAGGAAAACGTCTGGGAGTGAATGGTTGCGGGCGGGATGGCTCGCTCGCGAATGGGTTATGACCGTGAGACTCAGAAATTAGTGTATGACCACTGAACAGGTGAATACGAAACCATCGCCCGGGAAGATGCGACGGATCGCTGCGATGGGTCGCGCAGAAATCGCGGAACGCGTGCGTCAGGAAGTGCGCAAGCGAGCGGATGCGATTTTGAGCGCGCTGGGAGTGGAACTGACGGGTAGAGAAATTCCTCGGAGAGTCCGGGGCGCATTGCGCAATAGCGGCGGCGAGGGGGTGCCGCGTGGAAGATTTTTTTTCGATGCGGCAGGCGTTCCCCGGCGGTTGAATTTGCTGCGAGAACGGATGCCCGAACAGGTGGAAGGGCTTCTCAAGCGCGCGGAACAAATCTGCCGGCACCGGTTTGATTTGCTGGGCTACGAAGATGTGGATTATGGCGCGGACATCGACTGGCATCTGGACGGTGTGCATGGGAAACGGGCGCCGAACGATCTGTGGTTTCGCATCCGCTACCTGGATTTCGCGGCGGTGGGAGATGCGAAGGTTATATGGGAACTGAATCGCCAACAGCATCTGGTCACACTGGCGGAGGCTTACCGGTTCACCGGCGACTTGCGGTTTGCGACGGAATTGGTGGCACAGTGGCGCGATTGGGTAGCGAAAAACAAATATCCAGGCGGAATCAATTGGGTCAGCAGTCTGGAAGTTGCGCATCGCAGCCTGTCGTGGCTGTGGGTGTATTTTCTGCTGGACGGAACGCCAGCCATGACGCGGGAATTTGCGGACGAATGGCTGCAGGCGATGGCACTGCATGGGCGGCATATCGAACGTTACCTTTCGACGTATTTTTCGCCGAATACACACTTGCTGGGTGAAGGTGTGGCACTGTTTTTCATTGGAACGCTCTGCCCGGAACTGCGATCCGCGGCGCGCTGGAAGACGCGGGGATGGAAGATTGTGTTGCGGGAGTCGGAGCGCCAGATCAGGCCGGACGGGTTTCATTTTGAACAGTCGACTTATTACCACGTTTACGCGCTGGATTTTTTTCTGCATGCCAGAGTGCTAGCTTCGCTGAACGGCGTGCCGTTCCCCGCTGAATTCGATCATCGCGTAGAAAAAATGCTGGATGTGCTTGCGGTGCTGTGCCGCGCGGGGAACCCGCCAAGGTTTGGCGACGATGATGGCGGCCGGGTGTTCGATCCACGTCGGAACCGCGCAGAACATCTTGGCGACCCCCTGGCTACGGGGGCGGTATTGTTTGGCCGTGGCGATTTCAAGTTTCGCGCGGGAGGGTTGCGCGAAGAAACGGTCTGGCTCCTCGGCGAACAGGGTGTGTCGGAATTCGATCAACTGGAAGCCACGGAAGCGAGCATGTCTTCGGTAGCCCTGGCAGAGAGCGGGATGTATGTGATGAGCGATGGTGAAAGAAAACTGCAAGCGGTAATCGATGCAGGACCGCAAGGCGCGTTCAGGGCGGGACACGGACACGCGGATGCTTTGAGCATGACGGTACACGCGAACGGATTCGAATTAATTGGCGACCCCGGCACATATGAGTATGTTGGCGAGGATGCAGGTGCTGTAAGCCAGCGCGACAGATTTCGCGGGACGGCGTTTCACAACACCGTGGAGGTGGACGGGCGGAGTCAGTCGGCGCCTGACGGACCTTTTGGCTGGAAGAGGCTAACCAAAACGAGTGTAGAAAAGTGGATCACGGGCGAGCGGTTCGATTTATTTGTTGAGAGCCATGATGGTTATTCGGGCTTGGATGGTGAGGTAATTCATCGCAGATGGGTTTTCTTTCTAAAGCCGCAGTTCTGGCTGGTGCGCGACGTCGTGACCGGTACCGGCACGCACCAAATCGATGCGCGGTGGCATTTGAACCCTGGACTTCGATCCTCAGGTCCGAGTGGAGAATCGTTCTCTTCCTTCGATGCACGCAGTTCCATTGCGATGTTCGGCGCCGTGGAGCACGGCTGGGAAAAGACGTTGGAAGAAAGTATGTATTCCCCGGTGTATGGGACGAAACAATCGGCCATTACCGTTCGATTTTCAGCGAAAACCCCACTGCCTGCGGAGTTCGCAACAGTGCTATTGCCTGGCGCTGGACATTGCGAAGAAGTGGCGGAGCACGCGCAGTTCAGACAGGTTTCGGCGAGCCCAGAAATCAGCGTGTATCGTTTTTCGCAGAATGGAGAAGAGCACCATTTCGTGTTTGCTCCGGACAAGTTGTGGGCATTTGAAAAGTGGAAGAGCGATGCAGAGTTTTTGTACTTCAGCAGGATCGCCGGGAAGCTGAAGGGGTTGGTTTTCTGCAATGGCACGGAATTGGCATTCGACGAAAGTACGCTGCTGCGCTGCAAAAAGCGCGTGCTGCGTTGTGAGGCCTACTATTCGGACGGCAAGCCGCAGATATCTGCTTCAGAAAAAGAAATTTCCTTCGTGGAAGAAGCAATCAACAGGTTATTTTCCACCGGCGAAACTCTGCCCGGGGCGGATCGCTAATTTATGTGCGGAATCTGCGGAATTTTCTATCCCGGCTCCGAACAAAATGTGGATGGCGACAATCTCGCGAAGATGAATCGCCAGATTACGCACCGTGGGCCAGACGATGATGGATTTGTCGTCGAAGGAAATATCGGCCTGGCCGCGCGGCGGCTCAGCATCATCGATGTCAGCAACGGGCACCAGCCCATCGCCAATGAGGACGAGTCGGTATGGATCGTTTTCAATGGCGAAATTTATAACCACGGCGAGCTGCGCGCGGACCTGCAGGCGCGTGGCCACCGCTATCGCACCCGCAGCGACACCGAAACGATCGTGCACCTGTACGAAGAATACGGGCGCGATTGCGTGAACCATCTGCGCGGCATGTTTGCCTTCGCAATCTGGGACCGGCGACGCCAAACGCTGTTCATCGCGAGAGACCGGCTGGGAATAAAACCTGTTTATTACCGGTATGAAGGCGGAACGCTGCTGTTTGGATCCGAGATCAAGGCGATCCTGGCGTATCCCGGTGTTCGAGCGGAGTTGAATGAGGCCGCGCTCGCAGAGTATCTGGCGTTCGGTTATCTCTCCGGGCCGGAGACGATGTTTGCGGGCATTCGCAAACTTCTTCCTGGAAACATTCTGGAGATGGATGCCGCCGGGCAGGTAAAGATCACGCGATATTGGGACCTGAAAACGCCCGCCGGAGAAGAAGTTCGTACGCGCGAGTATTACGTCAAAGGCTATCGCGAAGCGCTCGAACAGTGCGTGTCGAGCCACCTGATGAGCGATGTGCCGCTGGGAGTTTTTTTAAGTGGAGGACTGGACTCCAGCGCCATTGCGGCGTTGACCGCCAAATTCCGGCAGGAACCGATCGACACGTTCAGTGTGGGCTATGGCGAAGAAGCATTCAGTGAACTGCCCCATGCGCGGCAGGTAGCGAAACACATCGGCTCGCACCACCATGAAGTGCGTTTAGACCGGCAACAATTCTTTGAGGCGCTGCCGGCTTTAACCTGGCATGAAGATGAGCCGATCGTGTGGCCCTCGAGTGTTTCTCTTTATTTTGTGGCTAAGCTGGCGCATGAAAAGGTCAAAGTGGTGCTGACCGGCGAAGGCGCGGATGAAACGCTGGGCGGATATGAACGCTACGCATGGACGCTGCTTAATTCGCGGATGGATCGGTCCTACCGCGCGGTCACGCCGGGCGCGATCCGCAAGTCGATTCGAGATGGAATTGGAGGAGGCGCGCTGCCGGCGAATCTGCGGCGCAAGCTGGAGCACACTTTTCTAGGTAGAGATGGAGCGTCGTGGCCGTCCTTTTATTACGATAATTTTTATTGTGCGTTTTCCGCGGAGGAACAACGCGAACTATTTCGTCGCGAAACACGTGAGCACGCCGGCGATCCTTACGCCAACTCGATGGCGTATTGGGAGAAGTCCGCGGGCGAAACATTGCACCGACTGCTGTACACGGACATGCACACCTACCTGATCGAATTGCTGATGAAACAGGACCAGATGAGCATGGCGGCGTCGGTGGAAAGCCGCGTTCCGTTTCTTGATCACGTTCTGGTGGAATTTACCGCGCGGATCCCGGAGCAATATTCCATTCAGGGGCTGTCCGGCAAACATATTTTGAAGCTGGCGGTGGAAGATCTGCTGCCGCGTTCCATCGTGCATCGCAAAAAAATGGGCTTTCCCACGCCCTGGAAGTATTGGCTGGCCGGGCCTCAAATGGAAAAAATCGAGGAAATGCTGACAGAAGCGCGGACGAGGGACCGCGGTCTGTTTGAAGACGACGCGATCAGAAAATTATTCGCAGAGGATCGCGGCGGACGGCGCGACAACGGCGATCGCATCTGGCGGCTGTTAACTCTGGAGACCTGGCAGCGGATTTTTGTGGATGGCGAGATGCCGACCTTGTCCTCCGGCGTTACTGAGACTGGTCACGTTAGCGGAAGTTAGCCGTCCGCAATCACGCGCCGTAGTCCTTTTTTGGAAAGCGAATCGATGTAAAGCTGCTCAAATCGCTGACGAGCCTGTTCGAGAGTGAATTCCGCAGCGGCGATTCGACGCGCATCTGTTCCCCACTCACGCGCTCGTTGCGGAGAAGCGAGCACGAGCTCAAGGGCATCGCGAAGAGCGCCTTCATCGTCGGGAGCGACCAAGAGGCCGGTTTCCCCTTCGCGCACGAGTTCGGGATTTCCTCCAATGCGCGCCGCCACCACGGGCCGACCAGCGGCCATAGACTCGAGAATCACATTGGAAAGACTCTCCGAGCGCGAGGCACTGACGACAACGTCAAGGGATGCCAGCACTGCGGGAATGTCGTGGCGGTCGCCCAAAAAATGAGTGCGCGCGCCGATGCCAAGCTGGGAAGCCAACTGCTCCCATTCTTTGCGGAGCGGACCATCGCCCACCAACACAAACTCGGCCAGCGGGAATCGCTGGGCTACGGACGATGCCGCGCGCAGAAAAAGCGCCACATTTTTGGCGCGTTCATTCATGCGGGTGATGATGCCGACGCGCATCACACCCGGCTGCGGAGGAAGTGCCGGTGCCGCGGGCGCAAACGCGGCCGGCGGAAGGCCGTTGTGAATGACGGTTAATTTTGCGGCGGGAAATCCCTGGCTGACGAGCTGGTCGCGAGCCGCCGCGGAATTGCACACCACGCAGTCGGCCCAACGGAAAGCAATATTCTGGACGGAACGCTTGACGGGCGTGAGCAGATCGCCGAGCTGCCTTTGGCTGGCGATGACCACCGGCACGCGAGCCAGCCGAGCCGCGGGCACTAGCATCACGTTGGTGTACAAATCGTAAGAGTGCGCCACATCGATGCGAGTGCGACGCAGAAAACTCGCGAGCCGGAGCAAAGAAGTTTGTGTGCGGAGAGTCAGAAAGCTGCCACCGGTGGGATATTCGACGATCTCTTCGAGGCCTTGGAGGAATTTTCCCTGGCGCTGCAGACAACCGAGATCGAGGTCGATGGGACGCCGCTTAAAAGCCCCGGCCATCAGAGCGAATTGGCGTTCGCTGCCTCCAGTCTGAAGACTGTCTATCATCATGAAGAGCCGCAGCCTTTGTTCGGAGCGAGTGGGCATCAGATCAGGAAGATGCGCCGTGCCGGGTAGCGGCAACGGACCATATAAGCGGAGCTATTTGCGCGCGTTCAGCGAAGCAAAACACGACGGAGGATAACACTTTTAGAAAATTCGAGAGCGCCGGCAGCAAAGAATGAATCGCTAGCTTTATCGACTATGATGATTGACAAATGGGCTCTCCAAAGAGGATAGCGTATCTCGTCAGCCAATATCCGGCGCTCAATCACAGCTACATTCTCAGAGAGATTCGCGAACTGCGAAGATCAAGCTGGGACGTTGAAGTGGCATCCATCAGGGCGGACGCTCGACCGGTGGTACAGCTCACGGAGGAAGAGCGAGAAGAGCGATTGCGAACGTGGTACGTCAAGCCGCAAGGAGTCACCGGAGCGCTGCGAGCCCATTTTGCAGCGCTCACAACGCAAAATCGCTTTTATTTTCGGGGTATGCGATATGCAATGGGACTCGACGGCCTTAATTTCGCCAAAACGATTCGGAATTTGTTTTATTTTACGGAAGCTTTGCTGATTGGACAGTGGATGCAGAAATGCGCGCTGAGGCATGTTCATATCCACTTCGCGTCGACGGTTGGGCTGCTGCTGGCGAAGACATTCCCGGTAAGTATTTCGATCACCATTCACGGGCCGGCGGAATTCGAGCAACCGGAAGGCTTCCATCTTCGAGAAAAGATTGAGGCAGCGGAGTTTGTTTGCACGATCAGCGATTATGGGCGGACGCAACTGATGAAGAGTTGCGATTCCGGGCAATTCGAAAAGTTAGAAACGGTTCGGTTGGGAATCGACCCGGAACAATTTGTGGCGAAGCCACGTACGCCACTGGACCGCTCAGTATTTGAAGTGATCTCGGTGGGGCGACTGGCGCCGGAGAAAGCACAACGGGTGCTTATTGATGCCGTGGCGCACCTGGTTGGCGAAGGACGCCGAGTGCGCCTGCGGATTGTTGGGGAAGGGCCGGAACGAAGCGCTCTTGAGAAACATATTGCGGACACAAAGACGGCAGACGTGGTGCGACTCGAAGGCGCTCTGAATCAGGATCAATTGAAGACGCTGTACCGGGAAAGCGATGCGTTTGCGCTGGCTAGTTTTGCCGAAGGCGTCCCGGTCGTTTTGATGGAAGCCATGGCGATGGAAATTCCCTGCGTGGCGACACGAATCGCTGGTATTCCGGAACTGATTCAGGATGGCGTGGATGGATTGCTGGCGACGCCGGGGAATACGGGAGAGATGGCGACGGCACTCGCAAAGCTGATGGGCGATCGCGAACTTCGTGTGCAAATCGGAAGGGCAGGAAGGCAAAAAATTATTGAGAAATATAATTTGTCGAAGAATACAGCGCTGCTCGCCGAAGTGTTTGAGCGGCGAGTGCCCGGCGAGTGATGAGCCAGCGAATGAACAAGATTTTTGGGCTGAACGTGGAGCGCTACTTCCCTGCCGGGGCGGAGGTCAGGACAGCAGGATTCGAAGGTTGGGCGCAAGAGATGGCGTTCGAAAGGTAAGGAGCGCTGGGAGAAACGCACTTTTCCAGAAAATTACGATGCCACAGTTCAAAAATCAGCAACCGCCAGAGCTGATCGCTTAAATCCCGGCCACTTTCCTGGTGATCGTTCATAAGCTTGCGGACCGCCGCAGGCTGGAAATATCCACGTTGTAGAGAGCGAGGCTCGAGCAATACCGACAACATTTCCTTCAATTCATGGCGCATCCAGTGACTGAGCGGCAGGGCAAAACCCTGCTTCTTGCGATATAGCGCTTCGCGGGGGACGCCAACGCGTTCGGCGAGCTTTACCAGGATGTACTTCTGGCGCCGGCCACGCAGTTTCCAGTGCGAAGACAAACCGGCAGCCCATTCCACCAACTGATGATCGAGCAGAGGGACGCGAACTTCCAGCGAGTTCAGCATGCTCATGCGATCCACTTTGGTAAGAATGTCGCCAACCAGATATGTTTTGGTATCGACATAGAGAAGCTGGCTGAGGGGATCCCTGGCGGGACTAGCGGTGAAGTAGCGCTGCAGGGCGTTGCCGGGATCATCGCCGCGGCGCAGAATTTCGCGGAAGCCGTCCGAGAGCAGCGGCACATCGCGTTCGAGCACGGGAAGAAACGAGAGCGAGTCGATGTAGCGCTCGTTCCAAGGCAAAGAAACGTTGTAACTGAATTTGCGGCCTTTTATTTTAACGGGCAGATGAGGAAATACTCGCGAACGGTACAATCGCCGGACCCACTCGGGAACGCGTTCGAAGATGCGGCGATCGTTGTGAATGCGATAACGGTCGTAGCCGGCAAACATTTCGTCGCCGCCGTCACCGGAAAGCGCCACCTTTACGTGTTTTCTGGCGAGCTGCGATACGTAATAGGTGGGCAGCATGGAAGAATCGCCGAAAGGCTCTTCCAGTGAACTGGTAAGCAGCTCAACGGTCTGCACTACGTCGGGTTCGAGAATCAGCTCGTGATGCTCGGTGGCGAATTTATCGGCCACCATTCGAGCATAGTGAGCTTCGTTAAAATCATCCTTGGTGAAACCGATGCTGAAAGTTTTTACGGGGCCGGAGCTGGCCCGCGCCATCATGGCGACCACGGTGGAGGAATCCACTCCCCCACTGAGAAAAGCGCCCAAAGGCACGTCGGAGATGAGGCGGATGCGCGTGGCTTCGAATACGCGGCGTTCCAACTCTTCGAGGCACTCTTCTTCGCTGTTGGGGAAACAGGTATCGTAGGCGGGCACATCCCAATACTTTCGAACGGTGATTTTGCCGCCCGCAAATTCCAACAGATGGCCCGGCGGAAGCTTGTGTATGCCGGTGAATGCGGTAAGGGGATCGGGAATGTAACCGAAGTTGAGATATTCGAGAAGTCCGCGAGGATTGACGTTGGCAAGGTCCGGGGCTACGGCAAGAAGAGACTTCATTTCCGAGCCAAAATAAAGTTGCCCTTTGTGCAGGGCGTAGTGCAGCGGCTTTTTACCCAGGCGGTCGCGCGCGAGCAGCAATTTTTTCTGCCGCTCATCCCATACGGCGATGGCGAACATGCCCCGCAATTTGTCCACGCAGCCGCTGCCCAACTCCTCGTACAGGTGAACGATGACTTCGGTATCGCTGTGGGTGTAGAAAGTGTGGCCGCGGGACTGCAACTCGCGGCGGAGCTCCGGAAAATTGTAAATTTCGCCGTTGAAAACGACCCAGATGGTTTGGTCTTCGTTGTGAATGGGCTGGCGGCCGCCGGGAATGTCGATAATGCTCAGGCGGCGAATGCCGAGGCCTACGCCGTTAGCGACGTAGTGGCCTTCATCATCGGGACCGCGATGGATGATGGCATGGCACATGACACGGATGGTTTCCGCGTGTACTTTCGCATTGAGATCGGTTGTAGCGATGCCAGCAATGCCGCACATGAATCGCGCTCAACTCCATCCATCCGGGGACAAACGGCCGTTTCCTGCAAAATCGAGAAGGGCCAGAAACGGATCAATCCATAGATAATCGCGGGGACTAGTCGCCAGCCTAAGCTGTACGAGGGGGCGGTCCGTTAGCAAGTATTGTACGTTGACTATCCGAGAATCTTCCAGACTAATGAGAAGCGGGCGAACCAGGAGTCGTTGTTTTGGGCTGAACGCGGGCATAAGAGCCCGCAGAGCAGGCGATTTTTACTGCGACCAGGCCACGTGCGGTGATACGATACGCGGCGAAAGGCCTCTAAAGTTGTGCGATCCGATCCCCGCGGTTCGAATTTACAGGCAAGTTCCATGGCAGACCCGCGCGGCAAAAAACAATGATTAACGGCAAGTGTATCGTGGTGGTCATGCCCGCGTATAACGCGTCGAAGACGCTGGAGAAAACGTTCCGGGAGCTGCCAGACATGGTCGATACGACGATTCTGGTGGATGACCACAGCAGCGACGAGACGATAAAAATAGCCAAGGAACTGGGGCTGGAAGTTTTTCTGCACGACAAGAATTATGGATACGGCCGAAACCAGCAAACGTGTTACCGGGAAGCGCTGGCGGCGGGCGCGGATATTGTGGTGATGGTGCATCCGGATTATCAGTACACGCCGCTACTGGTAACCGCGATGGCCAGCATGGTGGCGTTTGGAGTTTACGATGTGGTGCTGGGTTCGCGCATCGTGGGTGGAGGAGCGAGAAAAGGCGGCATGCCGCTATATAAATATGTAGCCAACCGCTTGCTCACGGCGTTTCAGAACGCGTTTACGGGAGCTAAGTTGTCGGAATATCACACCGGGTTTCGGGCGTTTTCGCGGGAGGTGCTGGAAAGTCTGCCGCTGCTGGAAAACTCCGACGATTTTGTTTTCGACAATGAAATTCTGACGCAGTGCATTTGTTTCGGCTATCGCATCGGCGAACTTTCCTGTCCGACGAAGTATTTCGACGAAGCTTCGTCGATCAATTTTGCACGCAGCGTGAAGTATGGATTTGGAGTGCTGAGCACAACGTTTAAGTTCGTGCTGCAAAAGTCCGGGATCGCGCATTTCCGCATGTTCAGTCCGGAGGGCAGGAAGCTGCTTTTTGACTATTACGAAGAGACGCGGGGGCCGGGCGAGAGAATTGACGAGAGCCACGGCCGAGCCCGCATGGGGCACAGAATCTAGCGAGCGTGCCTGGCGGCTCGTACGCCCTGCTACCCATGGACCAGAGCGAAACGCCACACCATTTTTTTGCGATACACGCAGCGATGATGCTGGTTTTTGTGGCGTTGCTGATGGTTCTGGCGTGGAAGGCGACGGTAAATTCTCCTTACCAATACGACGAAGCAGATTACATGCACGTCGCGCGCCTGGGGCTGCGGGCGAACTATACGGACAGTCCGACCATGCCTATCGGCGAGTTTTTTCATAATGGCCTGAGCCGCGGCCGAGATGCCCGGCAGCGTGCGCAGCTATCGGAATTGATTCGCGGGACAGACGACATTATTTTTTACCGGCACTGGAACGGGCCGGTTTATTTCTACTGGCTGATGCTCACCTCGCATTTGAGTCTTGATGAACGACAGATGCGCTTGCTGACGCTGATGTTTCCCATTTGCAGCGTGGTGGCGATTTACCTGGGATGTCTGTGGATTTTTGGCGGGGTTCAGGGGACGTTTGCCGCGATCGTTTCATCGTCACTTTTCGTCTGGAGTGTGCCCGCGGTGCGGAGCACAGAACTTGCGCCGCATCAAGCTTTCGTGTGCTGTTACCTGGTGTGCCTGATTTTGCTGGCGAGAACGATGGCGACCGGCAAGCGGTCGTATTTTTATTTTGCGGCGGTGGCGGCGGCAATCAGTTGCTGCGCGCTGGAGGTAGGATTCGTCACGGTGGCTACGGTCATCGTCTGCGGATACCTGGAACGAGAGCGGCTTCGGGCTGATTGGTCTTTTGCGGGCCGCGCGTTGCTGGCGTTTGCCGGCACGGTGCTGGTGGTCTGGCCGAGCGCGTTGCTGAAACTCTCGTTTGTGAAGGGCTACGCGTTCATGGCTTATATTTCGCTATTTCGCAAATCTCCGTGGGGACAGGAAGGGTTGCTGCAAACCTGGGAGAAACGCGTGCTTAGCTCCCCGGTGGAATGGCTGATAATCGGGGTAAGCCTGCTCGCGTGGATTTTTTTACGCGAGCGCTTTCCAGGCGACCTGCGGGTTATGTATCCCTTCCTTATATTTGGCTCGTTGATGCTCGCAGCGACACTACGGGTGACTACCGGGGCACCCCGGTATGCGCTGGTATTTGAGCCGAGCCTGGATGTGCTGGCCGGATGCATCGTGGCGGGCTACTTGTTGAAGTTTGCGGGCGAGTCCAGGGCCTTGCTACTGGCTGGAGTTGTTGCCTGCCTGCTATTTGCCGAAACGTGGATAAATCTTGAGCGGCATCCGCCGGTGCCTGACGCAAGACTTGCGTCGTTGCTCGATTATGTGCGGGAAAACCATCTGCAAAGCAGCCGGCTGTTCGTGCCGCAGACAGACCTTCCGACGCTGCACTATTATTTTCCGAGTACGCGGCTGCGGGGTTATACGGAAGCCACGCCGAAAGTTTCTGAGCCTGGCGAACGCGTGAGTGAAGGAGTGATTTATCCGGGCTATCCCATAAGGTATGAAGCGCCGGCGTCGAGCGGGGCGGATCAAAACAAGTAAAAACATGGGTGCGAGCCCCGGAAGCAGGTATGGACTCAAAGGCACATTCCTATATTGCATAGCACGACCGAGATGCGTTGGAAACTGAGCACGCTAACCGTGTGGTTCGCGCTGACCTGTGTTTCGCTGGCGGTAAATTTTGCGGCGCAATGGCGAAGCGAGCACGCGGTGAATTTTGTGTCGGAAGCGGCGCGAGTATCGTGGGCGTTGCAGCATCAGCGCGGATTCGCCGATCCATATTTGTCGGGGCCTAGCGGGCCGACCGCGCAAATGGCCCCGGTCTATCCATTCGTGCATGCCGCTATTTGCGTGGTGTTTGGAACTGGGGCGGCCGGATGGGCAGCGATTGTGGCGCTGACATCGCTGGTGTGGTCGCTGCAATGGACGCTGGGTTATGACTTCCTGCGGTTTTACGGCTATCCCAAGGCGGGACTCGGAGCGGCACTTTTCGGAGTGCTGCTGCCGCTGCCAGGGAGACTCTTCAAGTGGGAGGCGGTGTTTACGGGATGCGCTCTGGCCGCCGGGGCGTGCGTGATGGCGCGGCTGCTGGAAAAACCAGAGCGTGGCAAAGCCATTTTGTTGGGTGTGTGTGCGGCCATTTGCGCGCTGCTGGCACCGGCAACGGCGGTGGTCTTTTTTGCATGGGCCGCAATATTTTTGAAGCGCGGACCGGTGAGGTCAGCGATGAAGCTGCTGGCCATCGCGGGTGTGTGCGCCATCCTACCGATTGGTGCGTGGACGGTGCGAAATTATCAAACCTTTGGCGAGCTTTTTTTTATTCGAGACGACACCGGCATGGCCATCGGTTCTTCCAATGCGGATTGCACTAAGGCTGTTCTGGCCGAGAATCTGGCGTCGGGGTGCTTCGCTACCTTACATCCCACCGCCAACGGTGCGCTTCTGGAGGAATTGAAACAACAAGGTGAGGTTTTGTTTGCACGGCGCCAGATGGCGGCGACTCGCGAGTGGATTCGTGCTCACCCGAAGCGGTTCATGACGCTCACTTTGGAACGGTTCGCCTACTTCTGGTTTCCAGTGGAAATAAACGACAAGCGCACCTTAGTGACGGGGATTTTCATGAGCCTCGTAACCGTGCTGAGCTTACTTTCCATTTTATGGCGAGGATCGCCCGGGTTCAGCATTCTGGCCGCAGCACTGTTGTGCTATCCGGCCGCGTATTATCTGGTGCAAGTGGAACAGCGGTATCGTTACCCGGTGTATTGGATGTCGGTACTTTTGGCGGGCGCGGGAATAGAGTTGGCGTTGCGGCGGAGGGCGGTACGAACAAGTTCGAACCTAATCCTTGATGGAGATCAGGTTGTTGCGAGCGGCGATTTATCACTGACGGAAACATCAGCAAAATGAAGTTCACCGGCGTCAGCCAGCCGGACCGAACAGGAAGACAAAAAATTGACTGACAGTGCTCACGGCCGAGTCGAACGACGCGAAGCGGGAGATATTTCGAAGACGGATTTGATGGCTTTGCCGGTGATTGTGGCCGCCTGCGGGATTTTGAGTTACCTGCGCTGGACGAAGATGGACACGCTGGTGTGGGGCGATACGGCGCGCTGGCTGTTCGAAGCGCAGCGCGTGGCGGCGGGGCAGTTACCATATAAGGATTTCTCGTGGATTTACCCGCCATTCTCGGTGTTGTCGCTGGGCTGGATAATGCGATGGCTGGGGGTCAGCTTTTCGGTGGCCCAGATTTACGTCGATGTCGTCTCGATGGGTGTGGTTCTTGCCGCTTATGTTCTGGTGCGCAATTTGTTTCCGCGTTTTCTGGTGCTTCCGGTAATGCTCTGTTTTGTGGCGGTCTGCGGAACGAGCCTGAGCTTTTTCAACATTTTTTCTCTGCTCACGTATGTGCCGGCGTTGCAGACGGCTGTGTGCGGGTTTTTAATTTTTCTGCTGGGAATTCTGAAGTACGCGCGGACCGGAAAAATGACCGCGGCGATGTGGCTGATGGTCACGTTGGGGGCTTTCGTCGCGGCGTACAGCAAACCAGAGACATTGATGGCGACGTACGGCACGCTGCTGCTGCTGGCGATCGTAGATCGCAACTACTGGTTCGGGGGACAGGAACGTAAGGAATGGTTGAGACATTACGCGATGCTCGGTCTGGCGTGCGTCGCGCCTGCGCTGGGTGCTTATTTGTGGACCGGCGCGGTCACCGGGTTTGCCAACATGATGGTTGGGCTCGGAGGGTACGGGCTGGCGAGCAGGACCTGCCCGTGGTGGCCGACTGGTTTGGGCGCCTTCGGCGCGGTTGCGGCGCTGGGTGAAGCTGCGTTTCTTCTGGCGGCGCTCTCACTTACTCGCCGGAAAACTTTCAGCGACCGTTTTGGACGCCGCTATTTCTACGGATTGGCTGGTGGATTTGCAGGCGGACTGATATATGCGAGTTATGTTTTTTACAACAACCGGGAGTTGTTGACGGGAAGCCGGCCGATTGCCGAAAAGATCTGGTATTCGGGGCAGAGTACATTCTGGACGAGCGCGGTGTTGTTGCCGGTGATGTGGGCGTGCGTGGCGCTTTGGCTTTATCTGGTTTTTCGCGTTTTCCTTTCGCGTGGAAAACAAATCAGCGCCGATTATTTTCTACTGCTGGTTCTTTTGACGGGCCCAGTGGCGATGTCGGCTCGCGGATGGTTCAACTGGCTTCTCGATAGCCGCACACAAGTGCCGGGTATCTGCTATCCGTTTTTTCTGGTGCTGGGTCCGTATTTGTTGTGGCGCGCACTCGCGCCGGAGGGCTCTGACGCAGAGATTCCGACCGGGATGCGATCAGCGTCCGGCTGCGCGATATTGGGTTCGCTGATCGTTTACGGGGCACTACGCGTGGTGGCTGCTTACCCGCAGTTGCTGTCCGACAGACCGTACCAGGCCATGTCCACACTGGCCGGAGAAGTGCGTTTAAAGAATTATCAGGCGGATGCTGAAATTTATCAGTTCGTTCTGGAAAACACGTCGCCAACAGACACAGTGCTCGATTTGCCGTACGGCGGCGGAATCAATTTTGCGGCGCACCGGCTCAGTCCGATTTTCCAGATCCAATTCCAGCAACTCAGCGTGCCGGATAGATTGCTGGAAAGCGATCTGGGGAGCATTCGCCAACACCCGCCCAAGGTAGTAATTGCAGATAACGCGCCAAACTACGGTGCGATTTATGGATGGAATACGAATGAGTGCGTTTTCCCGCGACTGGTATGGGCGCCCGAGACCGTGGCGCAAAGCGATCGAGTGGCTCCGGCGATTGTTTACATCGAGCAAAATTATCGCGTGGCAAAAGTCGTGGGGCGGAAGCTGCTGCTGGTGCCCAAATAAAATTTGGGCATCACTCCAGGTTTAGATGATCGCGAGTCGCTCATGACCTGAGGTGATGAGAGCTAGATTTTCTTCCAGATGGCAAGAATCGATCGACCTATACCGTGCAGAGTCAGATGGTCCGACACACGGGAAATGGGCACCAGGATGCGATCCCACAAGAGGATTTGTTTCAGGTTGGGCAGGAGCTGCTTTAGAAAAAGCTTGCTGCCAATAGACGCCAACAGGCCAGCCGAATCCAGATAAAACAGGCGTTCCAGTTCACAACCGGAGGGCGTACACGCGGAAAGCGTCGACCGGGTGTAGCGCCGCACGTGGCCGATGGCGCCATCGAAGTGCGTATATAGCCACTGATAGGCGGGGGCCAGGACGATGAGGCGGCCTTCGCTGCGCAACAACCCGGAAGCCCGCAAGAGTTCCTGTCGATCATTTTCAATGTGCTCCAGGACGTCGATGTAAATGACCGTGTCGAACTGGGGACGCTGATCGGGCGTTTGCGTGGTTCCTGATTCCACGCGGCAATTCGCCAGCGCGGGCTGCGCCGCAAATTTTTCGCGCATTTGGGCGGCTAATTCCGGATCTGGTTCGAGACATGTCCACGAGGAGCTGCTCCTGGAGTTGAGAAATGCGGCGTTAACGCCCAGGCCGGCGCCAACCTCCAGAACGTCGCCACTCACGTAGGGCCGAATTTGCGACGACCAATACCGCTTCCAATTTTTCGCGTGGGAAAAGAGGTCCAGTTCTTTGCCGACGTAGCGGGAACCGGTCATCGCGAAAAAATGGTGGTTTCGCGAGAGACGAAGTAGGAATAGTCACGGACAGGCAAGAAGCCCAGATTGCTGCGGTTCATCATGATGGAAAAGATAAGCATGATGGAGGCGACCAAGGCTTGGCTGACGAGAATGAGCAGCAGGCCCATTGTGGAGGTAGCCCATCCGGGAATGCCCAAGTTGGTGAGCAGGCGAACGCCGACAACCACGCCCATGAGAATCAGGAGAGCGAAGGTGGCGAACATGTTGGCGGCCAGCAACCGGGTGCCGACCACTTCCTGATTGGCGAACAGAGCAGAAACTCCGTGGACGATCAGGCTGGTGAAGTCCATCCGCGATTGACCGCTGATCCGGGCGGCGCGTTGTGAGCGCACACGGACGTACGGAAGACGCGACTTAATAAAAGTGGCCGCGTAGTGATTCCATAGCTCGGGGAAAACGACGAGACTTTCGACATGAGCCCAGGGCAAGACGCTGAAGTTTCCGAAGCGAATATCGCGGCCAGCCAGAAACTGATGCAGGATGCGATAGATGTGATAGGAAACGCGGAACGCCGGGTTTTCCAGGCGCTTTCCACGTTCAGCAAATACGGCGGTTGGACGCTGCGCCGAAGTCATGGCGTCGATCAGCCTGGGAATATCCTCGGGCCGGTCTTCTCCGTCGGCGTCCATGACCACGACGGCGTCAGCCTTGCAATTCTGCTGGATGAAGGCAAGTGCCACGGCGATGGCGCGCTGATGACCGAGGTTACGGCGCAGCTTGAGGATGGAGATTTTTTCAAGGGCTTCCGGATGAAATGAGATTTGCTGCGGCGGGAGGGACGTGGTGGAACCGTCATCGACCAGCAGCAGACTCACCTGGAAAGCGGGCTGGGCGCTGAAATTCGCGTCGATCTTGCGGCAGAGCTGCAGCGCGGAATCCCAGTCTTCGTAAACCGGCATAGTGATGATGATGTGCATGGATGGGATGGATGTTGGTGTGTCAGGTTACGCGATTCGAGACCGTGCGATCAACTTGAGATTCCTTTCGGTGGTCTTCACGGCACGGCCACGGCGGTGAGAGGTCCGGTGGTGGTTTTCCACCAGTTGCGCCGCTGGACCTGGTAGTACAAAGTGCGGCCAGAAACCGCGGGCATGGTGATGCTGCAACCGGAGCCGCACGATTCGTAGGAAGAAGAGTCGCTGCCGTAGGAAAACGGGTTGGCGGTCGTGGCGGATGAGGACGTGAAGCAGGGCTCCGCGCGCGAAGTGCAGTAGAAGTCAGCGGGCTTGCCGTTTTCGGCGTAGCCAAAAGCGACGCGCACTGAGTCTCCGGAGCCGCCATCCACGCGCACCTGAAAATTCTTATCTGGATTACCTGACGGAAATGGCGGGAGTCTGACCCAGAACATGTCGGTGCGCTGGCCTTCGAGCCATGGAGCAGGAACCACCATCCATTTGCCGTCCGGGGTGGGCTTGGCGTTGGTGAAATTATATTGGCGGCCCGGAGCGACGAATGCGGAGGTGAGACGGCGTAAGCTAGCGCCGGAATTGTCGTCTTTGGCGGTGTTGAACTGGGTGACCCAAAATCCGTACGGATAATTGTTGCTGATGCAAGGCGCGTTGTGGGCGTAGGTATTCACCAGACATGGTTGGGTGGCGGAATCGAACGGCACACTCACGAACATTTGCCCAGAGCTGGAGCCGCTGACACACTCGCCACGGCTGTAGGCATAGCAGTAGTGCCAGGGAGTGGCATCGCCAAACGTGTCGGCAGATTTTGGTCCGCTGGCATCGGCAAGCATGTGATAACCGGCCCAGGCAACGAACCCCGTAACTTTAGGATCGGGCTTCTGGTTGGCGGGGAAGGTAATCCGGTAAGTGGAACGATGGCCGCTCACGGTGGTTACGGTATTGCCGAATAAACCCTCTGGGGCCTCGGCGGGATTTCCGGTTGCGGGATTGTAATGGCGCACATCCAAAGCCCAATCCATTTCGGATGCAGGGGCTAGAGAGCTTTGCTGGCGCTTCGAAGGGTAGCTCTGCATATAGACGTCGGGCAATTGCGTAGAACCAGAAGCAGGATTGGCGTTGATCTTCGCTGTTGCAGCGGTGCCGATCTGCTGCGGCATGGGCGCATTGGGTCGCACCTGGTAGCCGCTGAGACTCGCACCAGCAACGTAGGTGTAGCCCGCGGACCCTTGACCAAAATCCGAGTGAACGCCGGTTAGATCATGATTTTCTGCGCGGTAGATGTGCGTGGAGTCGGTGGAATCGACCCAATAATTGGAGCCCGGGCAGGATTGATACGGAAGGGCCGTCATGGTCCAGCCATTGTCGTGATTCCACTCGGAAGGGCGATACGAACCGCACGTGAAGCCGGACTTTGGCGTCACCGATTCATTGCTGTAGCGAAATACAAGCAGGTCAATATCGGTGGGAGAATTGCGCGTAACCTTTACGACGAGCATCCTTTCGCCGTAGGACCTGAAACCGAGGTTGCTGTCGGCGAGTTCATCGCCCTCGCCAATCGGCTTGATAAGCGAATAGGTGGGCGACGAATTCCACGGGCAAGGGTATTCAGCCGATTCCGGCGGCGTCGCATGCGACGAACAAAAATCTCCCGGGACTTTGAAGCGTAAGCAGCGTGCAATGCCCCCTTCCGTCACCGGCCTGGCGCCGAGCGCTTGCCATTGAGGGTTGAGACCTGCGGGGCAACTGAAACCGTCGGTGTGGGTTACCGAGGTGTCGCGGGTGTAACCGCTGCCGTGGTCGTACATGGCCGGGGTGGCTTGCCACGGTCCGGACAGCGGCCCACGCAGTTGGCCCAGAGAGCCATTGAGACTGGTGGCGTTGAAGCGACCGTTGCCGAAATTCAGGCACGCGTGGATTCCTGCGTAGCCCGCCGGGAAAGCATCGAAAGTGTATCCCGCCCACTGCAGCGTGGCGGGAGTGGTGGCGATATTCCACATGGTGACGTAGCCGGGCGAGTCCTGGCCGCCGCCGATTACGCCCCCGCACATCACCATGTAGTCGCCGCGAATCGCGGCGCCGGTTGACGGACCTACGGGAGGAACGGTGAATAATTTTTTGCTGATGGGCTTGCTGCAAGTGTGGTGCGTCACGCATTTTGCGATCTGCGCGGTCATGTCGTTGCCGCTTCCGGAGAATATGTCGGTGAAGGTCAACTGCTCCGGCGTTGCGGGCTCCGCCGTCGATTGCACAAAGCCGGGAGTGAGGGCGCGAAAATCGCCGCTATAAACCGCCTGAAAAACAGTCTGGCCGGGATAATTTACGAACCAGGCTCTTCCGTTGGTCGGGTGCCAGCCGACCCAGCCGCGATAATCGTTGGCGGTTGTCAGATAATTGCGCGCGATCAGGCGCGTCTCTCCCGTGGCGGGGATAAAAAGATAAATGGGAGTGTGTGCTTCAGCAATCTTGTTGGCGTTGGCGACGCACAAATAGCCTTTGACCGGGGAAATGGGTTTGCCGCTCGCGTCTACATGTACACTGACGTAGTTGGCGTTGCAGATGTCGCCCGAACCGTCCAGACCGCTGTCAAAATTGGCGCTGTATACAAAATCGTAGGCTGCGGACAGCGACACTGCGCCTGTGTTGGATGTTTTCTTTACCAGCAGCGCAAAATTTGCCGAAGCCCAAGCGGCGCCGCGAATGGTCAGACTTTCCGCCAGGTGAAGATGCTGCGCGTCGATCATCGAAGCGACGCCACAAAGATTGTTGGGGCAGGTGGGAGCAGAGCCGGCGATGTAGATTTTTGTGCCGGGCCGCCAGCTGACATCAAAGTTGGAGACGGATTGGCCGGACGAATCCAAGTTGAGCAGGCCAGCCAGCGCCGTTACCGTGCCGCCGCCGCGGGACCCAACGTCGCTGTGAAGCGGCGGTGAGCCCCAGGAGCCCCATTGCGCTTTTGGAAAACCGGGAGAAGCCAGCATCTCCGCGTCTGTATACGTGGCATTCACCGCGTTACTCGCGAAGGTCAAACTCGTGGACGAGGGTGTCGCCACTATTTTATGGCATCCGTTGAGACCGTTTCCGCCCTGAGCATTTTTTATGGCATTGCGAATCCCGTTGATACAAATCTGGCCGCCCTTGCTTAAGCCGTGCGGAGATGCAAAGTTCACCGTAGCGAGGCCTCCGGCAACCACGATGTTCGTCAACTTTGACGTGGGTGCGGCGCTCCAGGGGCTTTGAACACTCCAGGAGGGCGGCGCGGTTCCCGCAAAAGCAGGGGTACGCGGCAGGACGATGGTTTGCGAACTGGTGAAGCAGTTCTGATTGTCGATGGACCAACACACCGTTACGGTACGGTTAGCCGGGGAGGCATCCGTGCCGGTGCCCCAGACCTTCACCAGAAAGTCGAGATAAGCGACGCGGGGATCCCAGGAACCATTCGATCCGTAGTTGGTGGCTTTGCCGGGAATGCTGGCGACCAGTGCCAGCGCATCGCCGGTGGTGCAGGATGTTTTGGTGTCACACGTGGCCAGGCTCGCGGAGCCAGCCGACAACGCGTTATTCGGATTGCTCCAGTGGCCGCTGTTGTTTAATGCGTAGGTGAACGTGTTCGCGGCCGCGTAGAACCCCAGATCGGCCGGATCCGTCATGCGGCGCAGTTGGGTTCCCCACGTTGGATCGATGTAAGTAGCCGAGCGATCGGTCCAGTCGATGGTGGGAACCGCGACGTTGCCAAAGGCGCGTTCGTCGAAGGGCATCAGTTCCGGGGCATCATTACCGAGGGGCGCATTCAAAGTCCGGAAAATCGCGGAAACTTCGGCATCCGAGCCACAGGTGACGCCGGCCCAATGCAAGGTATTGGCCTGCAAGGCGCGCGAATAAAATTTTCCATCGGCAGCTTTGGCGGCCGTGCGTGTTCCAGCTACGAAAGTATGGTCGGTGGCGTTATTAGAGGGCGAAAAGCTTGACGAGTCGGCGCCGTTGATGATCGAGCCCGGGCGCGCGTCGGAATTCGCGCCGGCGAAAAGATTGGGATTTACATCGTCGAGCAGTTCCCTGAAAGCAGAGCCTTCACTCAGGCGGTAGGTGCAGAAGCCGCGCTGGTCGGTGTGCACATGAATGATGGCCTGGGCGGCGGTGACGTCCTGATTTCCGACCTGCACAGAAGTATGGCCGTAACTGCCAGGCGCGAGCGCGAGCAGCACGATGATTCCGAACACAGGCGTGATATCGCGGGTTTTCATTTAGATGGCTATGCCGGCGTCCTATTTCTGCGTGCGAACTGCAAAATGCCGCGCAGGTAGGCACGATGCAGAAGCAACAGCGTAAGACTGTAAGCGATCCCGCCGACGAAAATTTCCGCAATGAGCTGCGCGTAGACCGGCAAGAACCCGCGAGCGAAATATTTTAAACCGACCACGAAAGCGGCCATCACTGCGCAACCGCTGACGGCCGGCCACACGGATCGAAGGTATTCGGAAGCGGGCAAATGAATTTTGCGAAACATGCGCAGGAAGAGAGGAATTTGGAGAAGTGGATAAATCAGAATCCAGCCCGAGGCGATGCCCGCCGTTCCCCAGCGGCTGCCGATATAAAAACAGATGGGCAGGACGAACATGGCGACGATGGAATTCCACATGACCAGGCGTTCTTCTCCGATGACATTGAGGAGTGGCGTCAGGAGCACTACATTGGAACGGATGGTGGCATGCAGCGCAAGCAGTTCAAGAGGAATTATCACGCCAAGCCATTTGGCGCCGAGAACTACCGAAACAAATTCAGGGGCGACCAAGGCTAGGCCAAAAGTGGCGGGGAAAATAACCAAGGCAACTACGCCGGTGATATTTCGAAAATAGCGGCGCAAGGCTTGCGGTTGCGTCTGGATCTGCGCAAAAAACGAGGGAGTGACGCGATTGACGAGGGTGGTTAATTTTTCGAGCGGCGTGTGCGCCAGGGTCCACGCCAAAGTGTAGGCGCCCAGTGGAGCTTCACCCAAAACACGACCGGCCACGATGAAATCCGAATCATTGGAGACGGCCCAGGAGAGCCGCCCGACTAGAATATGCCGGCCGTAATGAACGGCCCGGCGGATGGACGCCATATGCGGAACCGCGAAGCGGTGACGACGCCAAATGAGCGTAAGTACAGTGGGGGTGACACTGAACGAGAGGATGCCGAGCACCAACGCCCAATAGCGAAAACCAAAGAACGCGAGGAGCAAAGTAACCAAGGCCTGGACGAAACCCTGCATTCCTTCAATAACGGCGAGCAGTTTGAAGCGCATTTCTTTTTGGAGTAAGGAAAACGGCACGGTGCGAAGGCCGGAGACGACGAAACCGACACTCAATACGACGACGACAAGCGGCAAGCCTGGCGCACGAAAGAATTTTCCGAGAGGAAATGCGACCGCGGACGAAACGAGAAAGCCAATCAGGCCGACGAAAACGGACAGAGAATTGAGCTGCGAGATCTGGTCTTCTTGCAAGTCCTGAAGAGTAACGACAGCGGTGCCGATGCCGAACTCGCTGAAGAGCGTGAAAAGGTTGATGTAAACCGCGGCCATGCCCACCAACCCGTAGTCGGACGGAAGCAATAAGCGCGCGACGACGACGGTGGTGCCCCAGGCAAAGACTTGCGTCAGCCATTTGACCGCCGCAGTCCAGGCGACTCCGCGGAGAAGCACACTGTCGAGATTTCCGACGGCGGTTTTTTTGAGGAGTTCGGGCGACGCCTCCGATACGGCAATGTCGGGATCGAGCACACTGGAATTTTGTAAGCGGTGTTTGTCGTAATCAGGCACTGCGCAGGCCTTCGGCGGGTTGCGACGAATTTATTCGCAGCATCAGATTACAAAGCGCTTGGGTTTAGGCGCGCTATTCGCGGGCTTGGCCAGAACGCAATAGATGGCGCCTACGCGCACGATGCGCTCGCAGGTGAAACCGGCGCTTTCGTGAAGCGCTTCAATTTGTTTTGCGGTGTAGAAAAAAACCGGGCACCCCAACAAGCCTAAGCGCACTTTTCGAATAGGCATACGGTAGGTCCACAATCTGGGAAAGGTGGAGAGGAAACGCGAACCGGTGATGCGGCGAATTTTTTCCAGGAATGGAGCGGCGTTCTGGGTGTAGTCGAAAACGCCGACAGCAACGGTGATGTCGAATATTTCGCGCTCAGGAAAATTGAGAATGTCGGAATGCTGCACTTCCGCATTGTTTTGCAGGCCAGCCTGTTGGATGAGCAGCGAGGCTTGTTGCACCATGGCGGGCGCGCCGTCAACACCCAGCACACGCCTTGCTCCGGCTTTGGCGTAAGCAAGAACGTAGCGTCCGGTGCCGCAGCCCAGATCGCAGACGCTGGCGCCGCGCAGGTCGCCGGAATTTTCCATGACCCAGTCGAAGCGCTGATACATGTCGCGGCGAAGCGACTTATCCAGAAACCTGGACCAGCCGGGTTTCTTGCCGGTGTAAATGGCATCGAAGCCGGAAACGGAACGGTCCCAGTAAGCCAGCACCTTGTTGGTGTCGGTCTCGGTCATCAGGAGGCCTTTGCGTGCGAAACGATTCCCTGTTCCAAAAGCTGGTGCAGGGGTACGAATTCGTAAGTTTGCAGAAGACTGGTGAGGCGATCTTTCATGCCACTCAAATTTGTGTAATGCCGGAAACGCGACTTCAGCGGAAGCTTCAGCCTGGGTTGCTGCGGATCAATTTCCCACGGATGGAAATAAACGATGGCGGGTTGCTGCTCGCCTTCGTTGACGCGACGAAAGGCGCGACGCGTGTAATCGAATGGAAAAATTCTTAAATAACCACCACCGGCGAAGGGCAGATTCAGATTGCCCACGTGCACGGTAGACAGGGGCAATTCCACTAGGCTGGCTCTGCCTTTTTGTGCGTAGCTGGAGCGAAAGCGAGGATGGCCGGGGATGCCGTAGAAGTCGTGGCGGATCGGGAAAATGCTGGAATCGTAGGCGAAGCCCAGTTCGGACAAAATATCGAGGGCCCAAAGCGAGTCACGAGTTATGGAAAAGGATGGAGCGCGATAGCCGGTGACCCTGGCACCGATAGTGGATTCGACGGTGTGCTTGGCGCGATGGGTGTCTTCGCGGAATTCTTCCGGTGAGAGGCGGTAAATCAGGCGATGCCAATAGCTGTGGCAACCGATTTCGTGGCCGCGCGCGTGGATGTCTCGAACGAGCTGGGGAAAGCGCTCGGCGACCCAGCCGAGAACGAAAAAGGTTGCATGGGCGCGATGCTCCTCGAGAAGATCCAGCACACGCTTCGTGTTATTGACGACGCGACTTTCCATAGCGTCCCAACGATCTCTGCCGACATGAGCGGCGATGGCCTCGGCGTGAAAATAGTCTTCGACGTCGACGGAGAGGCCATTCTTTATTGGCTGGATGGGCTTGACAGGCTTAATGGGCATCACTTGGCTCCGCGACCCATCAAGATAATTTTTATCGTTTCGAAAAAGATCAGTGAGTCCAGGCCGGCGGACATATTCTTGATATAAAACAAGTCGTAGCGAAGCTTTTCTTTGGCGTCCTCGACGGAATTTCCGTATTTGTAGCGGATTTGCGCCCAACCGGTAATTCCGGGCCGCACGGTATGGCGAAGGTTGTAGTTGGGAATTTCCTGCTTGAGCCATTCGATAAATTCGGGACGCTCCGGCCGCGGCCCGACGAGGCACATGTCGCCTTTCAAAACATTCCACAGTTGAGGAATCTCATCGAGGCGGGTGAGGCGCAGAAAACGGCCCACAGGAGTAATCCGCGGATCGCCGTCGCCCGCCCAGGTAGGGCCGGTGTCGGCTTCGGCGTCGGCGCGCATGGTGCGAAATTTGTGACAATAAAAAATGGTGTCGTTTCGACCGGCGCGTTTCTGGTGATAGAAGAGCCTGCCAGGCGAGCTCAGTTTAATCGCGAGGGCTACAAAAGGAAGCAGCGGCAAGCTGAGGATCAGGCCGATGATGGAGAGCACCATGGAAGCGAGGCGTTTGTAAACAACGATAAAGCGGGAAAGATGGAAGCCGGAGGAAAAAAGCAGGGTGCCCAAACGCAGCGAATCAATTTCAATTTTTCCGGTAACCTGTTCGTAGAACTCGTTGCCATCGCGAATGCTGACACCGCGGGCCTTCATGGCCAACAACAACTCCACGGGGAGCCTTCCACGCCGGTCGCCTAAAGCGATGATGATGCGGTTGACGCGTTGCAGCGCGACCGCGTCCGGAAGCTCGGCATCGGTCATAGACATTTCTGCGGGGTATTCCTCAGTGGCCACGGCGTTCGCGACGGCGATGCCGCGCTCCCAGTTGAGCCGGTAGCCACCTTTCCCGGCAACCAGTATGCGGCCCACAACTCTGAGGCCCAATTCAGGGCGGGACTGTAGCTCGCGCACGATTCTGGCGGTGGAGGATTCGTCGCCGAAGATCATGGTGCGTTCGGCGAACTGCGGATGGCCATTCAAGGCGCAGAATAGTTCACGGCAAAGGACCAGCATGACGACCACAATGACCAGGCCGATGAGAATGATGCCTCGTCCCAATTCCAGAGGCGGATAAAAATAATAAACGATGGCCAGTAGAATCGACATGGTGCCCAGCGCCTGAATCAGGCGGCTGATGGCTACGCGGCGCTGGCTCAGGATAGAAGAGTCGTAAAGATCGAAGTAATACATGCAGAGAATGAAGGCCGCAGAGAGCAGCAGGATTTTCAGCAAGCCCTGCTCGTAATGGAGCATCAGGCCAGCATCGCTGGCGCCCAGACGAACGACGGCAGCAACCACGAAAGAAAGCGCAATCAGGCAGGCCTCCAAAACACCGAGGACTACCGTGCGAATCGCGAAATAGGTATGGAACAGCCGGATCAAGCAGCCACCTCAACATCCCTCTTCACTGGCGTGCTGTTACCGTTACGAGCGATTCAACCCGTAGTATTGGTCGGTATAACTCGTGCTATCGAACTCAGAAGCCTCGTTGAGAACCATCCCGGCCAATTTGGGATTGTCGAGACTCTCGAGGCTCTGTTCCAAAGCACGGATGGGCGTGACACCCTCACGGACAACTACGAGCGTGCCGTCCACCATTCGCGACCAAAGATTAGCGTCAACGACCGCCAAAATTGGGGCCGAATCGACCACCACCCAATCAAACAAGCTCGCCAAGCGCGTAAATGTTTCGGCAAAGCGAGCAGATTGGAGGACATGTGAAGGTTGATCCGTCATAGCGCCTGCGCCGAGAAACCACAGGGGTAAATCGTTGAGCCGGTAAAGATAACGAGAAATTCTTTCCTGATCTTCGCGGGCGCTCCACCATTGCCCGATGCCTTCGCGACGACCCAAACCAAACAAAGAGGCGAGCGCCGGGCGATGGAGGTCCCCTTCGATCACCAGAACTCTCGAGCCGGTATGTTTAGCCAGGGTCACAGCCAGATTGCCGGACACCAGGGTTTTGCCCTCGTTGCTCACGGCGCTGGTGATTTGCACCGATTTCAAATCGCGGGTCTTGCGCTGGCTTTCGAGACGGGTCACCAGCGCGCGAAATTTTTCAGCGCCGAGGCCACGCGGGTCACTCAAGGCCACCAGGTGCGACTTCGCGCCGGCTTCAATGGTGGCGGTGCCAGCGCCTTCGATATCCATGGGCTGGGCCAGCACGTTGCTGAGCAATTCGAGGGGCTGCACGGGCGATATCTGAACAGGGTTGGCGCTGCGGCGCTGCTGTTCCATGCGGCGCAACGTTTCGTATAGCCGGCTCATTTAGATTTCTCCCACGGTTGGGCCACGATGTTGGCGACAGGTTTGGCCGCGGAGCGGCTCAAATTGTCGCTGGAGTGCTCCACAAACTTAAAGTCCATTCTCGGTTTATCGAAAGTGTCGACATCCGCGGCCGGAGGCGGGGCGGGAAGTTCGAGGCAAAAATCGGCGGCCACTTCGCGCACGATGGCGGGGGTGATCTGGCGGCGGTGCAAGCCAAAACCAGCCATCAGGGAATTTTCGCACAGAGTGTTTATCAGGCGCGGAATGCCCTGCGAGATGGTGTAAATCTCTTCCACGGCTTTGCGGGAGAAAATGGCATGTGGTTTGGCGTTTCCTCCGGCGAGCTCCAGTCGGCGATGGATGTAACCGCCTACTTCCTTCAACGTCAGCGGGCCCAGTTTGTAGCGCAGGCCTACGCGTTGCTTAAGCTGGCGCAATTCATGCGAATTGAGTTTGCTGTCCAACTCCGGCTGGCCCACCAGGATAATTTGCAGGAGCTTGTGTTGGGTGGTTTCCAGATTGGTGAGCAGGCGAATTTCTTCGAGAAGTTCGCAACTGAGTAACTGAGCTTCATCTACGACCAGAGCGGTGGTGAGGTCCTCGCGCGCGCGGGCTAATAGATAATTGTTCAATCGCGCCAATGCTTCACTCTTGGAACGCGCCAGAGCAGGAAGTCCCAAGTCGGTGAGGACATGTTCCAGGAAATTCTGAACGGTCAGGAGAGGATTGTAGACGTACGCGAAGGCGACCTTGTGGAGCGTCAAAGAGTCCAGGAGGCAACGAACCAGCAAGCTTTTGCCAGTACCGACTTCGCCGGCGACAACTACGAATCCTTTACGCCGGGCGATGCCGTAGTTCAACAGCGCAAGGGCTTCGTTATGCTGCGGCGTAGGAAAAAAGAAATACGGATCGGGGCTGACCTCGAAGGGGGGCCGTTTCAAATTGTAAAATTCTTCGTACATCAGATTTCAGCTCTTGTAAAACGCAATAAGATTTCCGACCAAAATTACAAACGCCATGGCCGCGGCAATGCCCATTTCCATGCGGTGCCGCACAAACTTTTCGCGATCTTCACCCGCAGCGGTCAAATGAGGAATGCCGACGAGCACGCGCACCTGAGCGATGCGTTCCACGTCCGCTTGCTGGCGCACCAGGACGTTCATCATTTCCAAAATGGCAGCCAGTATCAGCCCAATCACGGCTCCGACAGATAGACCAGCAAGGCTCACGAGCAGATGGTTAGGAGCGGAGGGCCGGTCCGGCAAGCTGGGCGGATCCAGGATACGAAATTGCTCGCCTTGCTGGCGCTGCTCCAAGCTGGTGGCGAGTTGAGACTGATTTTGTTTCTGCAGCAAAGAATTGTAATTGGCCTTGGATTCTTCGTAGCCGCGGGAAACGTCGGCAAGCTGTTGTTCGGTCTGGGGAGTCAGATTCAGCCGCGTGCGATACATGGAAATCTGCGACTCCAACTCTTTTACGCGCTGCTCGGAATTCTGTACTTCCAGGTTGACGGCTTTGAGCTGACTCTGCACCTGCATCAAGGAGGCGGTGCCGCTGCGCTCGCTGGGCTCATCGGAATTGGGATCAAGACTCTTCGGAGCTTTTGGCGTTTCCGCACGAGAGCCCATCTCGGCCTGCAGCTCTTTCTTGAGCTTTTCGGTCTTGGCAACTTTTTCCTTGAGGGCGATTACGTCCGGGTGCTCTTCGGTCAAACGCGAGCGAGCATCTTCCAGTTTCTGGCGCAGCGCGGTGAGCTCTTCGTTGATGGCCTGCAGTGAAGTCGCGGAGGGATTGTCGGTGCTCATTTTCGCCTGCGCGGCTTGATATTCCTGCTGGAGGGATTCCAGGTAAAGCTTGCGCTGCCTGGCGCCGTCCAAAGCCCGCTCGGAATCCTGCAACTGGCTTTGCAAGCCGGAAAGAATTTGCGCGTTGGTGTCGGCTTCACTGGGCAAATCTCCAAAGTGAGAAGCCTTGAAGGCGCGAACCTTGGCTTCCTGCTCCTCCAGCTTGGCCCGGGCGTCCGCCAGTTGGCTTTGAAGAAAGCTGGTGGTGCTTTCGGAGAGCTGTTGCTCGAATTTCAAATTCTCGTCGATGAAGAGAGAGGTGAGCTCGCTGTTCACTTCCTGAGCCAGTTGCGGGGAGGCTGCGGAGTAATCGATTTTGAAGGAAGTGAGCTGCCCGGGACGTGCCGGAGAGTCCACCAGGGAAATCTTGATGTCTTTGCGCATGCGCTCAACAGGGTCTTCGGTGAGAGTGAAGCGCTGGTGCGTGGTGTACAGGTGGAACCGGTTGATGGTGGCCTGCAGGCGAGTACGGCTAAGGATTTGCTGGGTCATGCTCTGCAGACGGTCGCCGAGGGTGACGTTGACGTTGCGAAGGACGTACTGCTCAGGAACTTTTTGCTGCTCGACGAGGATGAGCGCTTCGGACTTGTAGCTGGAGGGTATCAGCCAGCTTACGCAGAAAGCCACGAGCCAGCAGACAAACAGAGGGATGAGGATGGCCCAACGGCGCCGCAGGGCCATGGCCCAGTAATCGGCGGGGCCTCGAGATGGCTGGTCGTCGAGTTCTTCGCGTAGTTCGTCGCGCATTTTGGGCATACCGCGGAAGGTGAAAAACCCGGACGCAGATACACCTCACCGAGCAGCCAGCCGACCGGGTTATGGAAAAAGATGGTCGCATGCCAGCAGTAGAACATTCAAGAGAAATCCGAGGTCAGAACGCGCGTATCGCGTTAAATCTTCGAGCGTTAGGTACTGTACGTAATGGAGTAAAAGTTTCCGTAGCGGGCTGGAAAAATCAGTACGCATCCCGGTGTGTGGGGAGCTAAGCGAGATATACTTGGCGGCACAAAGGGAATTTTATCTGGCGTCGTCCGTCAATTGGTGACGTCGATACCGCGATCGATGACGCGGATGGCCCGCGACACCTGGGATTCTCGTTCCGACACTTATGTCTACCGCCGTTCCACTGACAGACACGTCCGCCGACCGCCGATTCCCACTGCTGTGGGCGGCGCTTCTCTTAGGGTTGCTCGGGTTGTTGTATGCAGGTGTGATCCAAAGCCTGGTCTCGCAGTGGTGGCACGACCCGAATTATGGCCATGGTTTTTTCGTACCGGTGTTCTCCTGCCTGATTTTGTGGCTGGAGCGCAAGCGCTGGACAAAAGCCGAAATCCATCCGCGCAATTTCGGGTTTGTGATCATGTTGGCGGCGATTTGCCTTCTGTTTCTCGGCTCACTGGGCGCGGAGCTATTTCTTAGCCGGTTTTCCATGCTGGTTTTATTGGTGGGAATGATTGTGTTTTTGGGAGGCTGGAGGCCACTGCGCGCCGTTTCCTTTCCACTGGGCTACCTGATCTGGATGATCCCTATTCCGGTGATCCTCTACAACCAGATTACGTTTCCGCTGCAACTGCTGGCGTCACGGCTGGCGGCCGCGTGCCTGGAGTTGGTCCAGGTGCCGGTGTTGCGAGACGGAAATATTCTGGTCATGTCGAACTATTCTGTGGAAGTGGTGGAGGCTTGCAGCGGAATCCGGTCGCTCATCTCGCTGATGGCGCTGGCGGTAGCCTATGGGTACCTGGTGTCACCGCGATTCTCAGTGCGCGCGATCCTTTGCGTGCTGATGATTCCGATCGCCATCGTGACCAACGCAATTCGCATCATGGGTGCGGCGCTACTGGCGCGAAACTACGGGCCCTCCGCCGCGGAGGGATTCCTGCATGAGTTTTCCGGTTGGGTAATTTTTTTAGTGGCGATGGTGCTGATGGTGGGCTGCCACTGGATTTTGCGGGAGATCGAGCGGCGAAGGACGACGGCGCATGCTTAAGGCTGGCGGTTCGATACGCTACTGGATCACCGGCGTATTTCTGCTTGGCGCGTTCATCTTGTTGCACAGCGTGAGCCATGGGGAGCCCGTTTTGCAGCACCAGCCGCTCAGCCAATTGCCCCATAGGGTTGCAGATTGGCAGGGCGAGGAGCAGCCGTTGTCGCCAGACGTTCTGCAAGCTACCGGAGTGAGCGATTACAGCAATCGATTTTATGCTACAAGCGGAAAGCCGCCGGTCGAGGTGTACGTGGGCTACTACGCCAGCCAAAGGACGGGCGACACGATGCACTCGCCAAAAAATTGCTTACCGGGAGCCGGCTGGGAGCCGGTGAGTTCCGGGTATGCGACTGTTTCTCTGCCCAGCCAGTCGCCCATCGTGGTGAACGAGTACGTGATCCAGAAGGATGAGAAAAAACAGCTCGTTTTTTATTGGTATCAAGGGCGCGGCAGGGTTATCGCCAGTGAATATGCCGGCAAGTTCTGGATGGTGGCGGACGCGATTTCGCGGAATCGTACCGATGGTGCGTTGGTCCGCCTGGTTACACCCATCCGTGATGATGAAGACAGTGCGCGGGCGCGGTTGATGGAATTCACACAGGACATTTTTCCGCAATTGGATAGAACTCTACCGAAATGAACTCAAGAAAACGACGGACTAAACAAATGGGCAGCTCCAGAAAACTTAAGGCGGCAGTGATAACGATTTTTGCGGCGGTATTGCTGGTGGCGTGCGCGCGCGATCCACAAAAAGCGAAAACCAAATACCTCGCGGCTGGCGAGAAGTATATGAAGAAAGGGCAGTATGGCGATGCAAGCATCGAGTTTCGCAACGCGCTGCGGCTCGATCCGCGATTCGTGGACGCCTACTACCAATTGGCGCAGGCCGATTTGGCGCAACGAGAATGGCAGGCCGCGTACGCTTCGTTATCGAAGGCCATCGACATCGATCCGGGGCGCGTGGACGCGCGGCTGGACCTTGGGCGGCTGTTTTTTGCGGCGCGGCAATTCGACCGAGCCAATGACGAGGCGATTTCCATTCTCCGGGAAGACCCCAACAATGTTGGCGCTCATCAATTGCTTGGAGCGGCGCTGATCGGGCAGCAGAAACCAGATGAGGCCGTCGAGTCGTTTGTAAGAGTTACGCAACTGCTTCCCAACGATGCGCGGGCATTCATTAATTTGGCGCTGGTGGAGGTGAGCCTGCGCCGTTACGCAGATGCGGAAGAGCATTTCAAGAAAGCCGTGGCCATTGATCCGAAATCGCCGCAGACAAATATGGATCTGGCAAATTTTTATTACCTGCAAGGCAAACTCCCCGCTGCACAGCAGACGCTGCAGACCGGAATTCAGAACAATCCCGACGCGTTCGAGATTTACGTCGACTGGGCCAATATTCTTCTGAATGCGGGGAAGGCCAAGGACGCGGACGGAGTGCTCGATCAACTGCGCAACCGTCTGCCAAAGTCACCTGAAGCGGCGATCGCGATTGCCGATTACTATGCGAACCGAAGCGACATGGAGAAGGCGCTGGCCGAATTGCAACGGGGCTTGTCGATCGCTCCCGGCAATGTGGATATCGAAAAACGCATGGAGGAACTGTATCTGACTTCGAATCGGGTGGATGATGCGGCGAAGATGGAGGGGCAACTCGTAAAGCAGGCGCCCAAAGACCCGCTGATCAAAGTCATGCACGGACGATTGCTGCTGGCGCAGGGGAAAAACCAGGAGGCGCTGATCGAACTGGGAAATACGATTAAAGGAGCGGCCGATTCGGCGCAAGCACACTACTACCTGGGGGTTGCGTATTGGCAATCGCAAAGCGCGGGGCAAGCCAATGCGGAGTTTCAGGAAGCGATCAGGCTGTCGCCCGGATTTGCTCTGGCGCTACAGGGACTGGCAGAAATAAATCTGGCCCAGAATCATCCTGCGGAAGCGCAAGCTTACGCGCAGGAGATGGTACAAAATGCACCGGCGGATGCCCACTATCGCATCTTGCTGGGGGAAATATTTCTGCGAGAGGGGCAGCTAAGCGCAGCTGAGGAACAATTGCTCACCGCTAGCCGTCTGGCTCCCAACGAAGCGCAAACTCACCTGGACCTGGGAAAAGTTTACGCCGCGGCAAAAAAGTGGCCGCAAGCAGAAACGGAATTCAAAAACGCCACCCAGCTTGACGGCGGGAACGCGGCTACCCTGGCGGCCTACGCCGACTTCCTGGTGGCCCGGCAGCAGACGCCAAAGGCGATAGCGCTTTTTCAGCAATTCGTGGCCGCGAATACGAATACTTCCGAAGGTCACGTGAAGCTAGGGAGTTTGCAGTTCGATACCAATGACACGAACAGCGCTTTGGCAGAATTTGAGAAGGCGTTACAGCTCGATCCAAAAAATATCGAGGGCTACGTTCACCTGGGCGCGCTTTACGAAGCGAGACATCAGATCGACGAAGCCATCGCTCAGTACCAGAAGGCGCTCAGCCTGAAGCCAAACTTTGCGCCGTTCCTGACCATGATCGGCAATTTATGTCTGGAAAAAGGCGATCTGGAAGCAGCACGCAAATATTTTGCGCAAGCGGTCGAGGCAGATGCGCACTTTGCGGTAGCCAATGCGAACCTGGCGTGGGTGGACGCGCAGGAAGGCAAGGACCTGGACGTGGCTTTGGGACTGGCGCAGAGCGCCAGGTCTCAGATGCCGGAAGTTCCTTCGATTTCGGACACCTTGGCATGGGTGATGTACAAGAAGGGAAACTACCTGGGAGCTATTCCGCTTTTGCAGGAGTGCGTGAAAAAAAGTCCTGAATCGGCGCAGTATCGCTACCATCTGGGACTGGCCCTGATGGCGGCGGGGCAAAAGGATTCAGGCAAAACGCAACTGCAGGCGGCCTTGCAGATGAACAAGCTGCCGCCGGGAGACAAGGAACTGGCGCAGGCTACCCTGGCGAAGACCAGGTAAAGGGCAGTCCGCCGGCCAGTGAAACAAATGTTGACAAAATACGGCCCGGGTCATCGCTCGACGACGTTTGCAGGCTCGTACTGAGAGTCCTAAGCTTCATAGTTTCAAGTCGATGTGAAAAGAAAATAATTTCATAATTGCTGAAATTGGTTGACTTGCTCTTTAGATTCGATTATTAAGATGCACTATCAAGTTTTCGAAATTTACCTTCCTTATTAGCGTTTGCGAGCATTTTGGCTCAGGCCAAAAAATATTCGGTATCACCGGGGATCACTAATGAAAAAGATATTTTTCACTGCCATTGCAGCGACAGCACTATTCGGGCTGAGCCCGGCACTTCGCGCGCAGACTTCCATCACGTTTGTTACACCTACAAACAGCAAATCCGACCAGTATCCCGTGGACGCTTCGGCTACGTTCACCGTTTCTGCGGGCAAGATCGTGATCACGCTAACGAACCTGGAGCCCAATACCGTCAGCCAGGAGCAGTTGATCACCGACTTGGCTTTCAAATTGTCGGGGCCGCTGGGTTACATCAATTCGTTTTCCAGTTCGTCGCAAGACGTAACGATCAAGAGCAACGGTTCCTATTCGCTGGGCAAAGCTGGCGTATCAAGCGGTTGGGGCTACGGTGAGTTTGGCAATGGTTTGGTTGTTTGTGTGATTTGCCCAGCGGGAATGAAGCCAGGCCCCCAGGGCGAGGGCATTATTGGCCCTGGCCCGTATCAAAACGGAAACAGCGGCATCGATAAGAGCCACAATCCGTTCCTGTACGAGACGGCTACGTTCACGATTTACGACAAGAACATTACGCCTGGAACGACGGTGACCTCTGCGGTCTTCTCGTTCGGCACCGATTTTGACCTGGATCTGGTTAACGGCGTGCCCAAAGGAATGCCGACGACTCCGGAGCCGCAATCGATGCTGCTGTTTGGCACAGGATTGCTGGTGGTTGGCGGACTCCTGCGGCGACGCCTAGTCGCAGCGAGCTAACTCGCGTTCCGGCAGTTGAATTGAACCTTCACATATTTGAAGTGAACCTTTACGGATCCGGCATACCGCTGCGCAGTTCCTGACGGCGTTCCAGTTGGCGCACCCGTGTTTGCTATGGTCGTGCGGGCGCATTTCGCAGAACTCTCCTCACAGCGCAACTTGTCACGAAGTAACTTCACGGCTTGCCGGTCCAAGAACGATCGTTACTGTGCGGCCGGCAGTTTCGAAGACCCGCTTTGTGCCTTCTGAAGCGCTTCGGCTATCTCCGAGTTTTTGGGGTCCATCGCTAAACCTTCCTTGAGCACCTCGGCCGCGGCCGGTGCATCCATTTTAATTTCGAGCAACGCGCGGCCGAGATTTCGTTGCAGACCGGGCACATCCTTGCGCAGCGACCTGGCCTTCTGCCATTCGGCGATAGCTTCGTTGGTCATACGAAAATCGAAATACAGAGAGCCCAGCAGCGCGTGGGCGGTGGCGTCGTCGGGATTCTGTTTGAGCGCCGCCTGTAAAACTGGCAGAGAGCCCGGCCGACTCGGGAACACGTACAAGATGGAAAGTTGCGAGGCGGCTCGATAGTCTTCCGTGAATGCAGGCTGGCCGAGCCGTTCGCGGGCGTAGGCGCGATAGTAAGCGACCAGAGGATAATCCTGGGGCGGTACAGCGCCGGGTTCGGCATCCAGGGGATCGGCGGCGGGATACTTGCGGTCCGTGAGGGTGAGCGAATCGTCAAAGAAGCCGAGATCGAAAAGGTGAGTGGCGATGTTGAGAACGCGCTCCGGGTCAGCAGCCAGTTGGCGAAAAAATGTAGGGTCGTTCGCGCCCAGGCGAAATGCTTCGAAGCGCAGCAGCAGATCGCTGGGATCGGAAGCCTGCCAATACTTCAATCTGGATTTCGCTTCGTCCAGGCGGCCCAGATGACGAAGAAAGGCGACCTCCATGGCGCCAGCATCCGTTTGATCCGGCGGAAAGCCGGGCGGCCTGCGAAGGATTTTCAAAGCATCGGCCCAATTTCCAGCACGTGAAAGTGCCGCGGCCATTTGCAGATTGGCGGCCCGGGCAAAAGCAGAACGAGCAAAAGAAGAATTGTTTGCGGCGGCAGAAAACGCAGCGTCAGCTTTTTCCTCCGAACCTAAATTGGTGTAGGCCACGCCCAGATAGTAAAGAAGCTCGGGATCATCCGCAGACTTGGCGCGCGCTCGCTCCAGACGGTCGGCAGCTTCCTGAAAGCGATTTAGCACCATCGACAGGCGACCTGCATTCTTCAATAATGCAGAGCTGTCGGGAAATTTCTCCAATCCGCGTTGGTAATCCGAATAAGCGGAGTCCAGGTGCGCGGTCAGCTCGTGCTGTTTCGCAACCTGCAAAAAATCCGTCTCGGTGGTCTGGGTGCTGTAATTCGTTGCGGGCTGTTTGCCGATCTTGAATTCGCGCGCCGTCATGGCGTCGTAAGCACCTTCGGTATGCGCCAGCAGGATTTTTCCATTGGGGTCGACGATCTGGAGACGGTACCGATGCGAGGCAGGGAGGCCGCTCAACTTTCTCTTTATATTGATGGCAGGATCGAGGTCCGCGGTTTCGTTCAGCAGGACTCTTTCGCCGTCAAGAACCCGGATGGCGGCCTTCGAAATACGACGGTAGGCCTGCGCTTCAACCGTTAAATCAATTTTCCCGTCAATTTCCCTGGAACGCTGAAGGTTTACCACTGCGGACAGGTTTGCGCGGGAAATGCCGCCGAGGTTGCGCGCGGGAAGCCAATACTCGGTAAAGGTTCGCGTCTGTTGCGGTTCGAGGAACTGGAAAGTTTCCTGGTTCCTGAAAAGACCTGCCTGGATTTCGACATACGTAGTGCCGTTGTCGGAAAGATGCTTGCGCACCCAGGTGTCACCATCGGGGCCCCACGCCCAGACTTTTTTGCCAGGGACCACTGCCGGGTCGGCATAGTGGATGGTGCCGGTACGCGAGCCGGGCTGATATACGGCCAAAAAAGGTTCGCGAGAGCCGTGAGCAAAAAGTCCCAGCTGAGATTTGATATTTCCGACCACGCTGAGGTCCACGCCAGCGGAGTTGACTGGCCAGGTATCCACCGCAGCGAAAACATGTGTGGCCAAAAGCGCCGCGGGCATTATGAACTTGGTGGACGCATTCTCCACTTGCACCGCAGCGTTGGTCCACCAGGAGTAGCGGTGACGAACGCTGGAGCGATTGTAGAGGGTTACCTTTTGCTCCAGGAAATCGACGCCGGGACGCAGCGTGGCATCGACACGCCATTGCATTCCGGTGACTCGATCGATCGAGGAGATGACCACGGTGGCGCTACCGTCGCGGTTGCGATGGATGGCGGAGTCGACCGGCGACACGGTAGTCCAGCTATGGCCTACGGGAAAGTCAAACCCCACACCAAGAGCGGCAAATGCGCCACGCAGCGCCGCCCAGTTTTTCTTCATCACGGGATTGGCATAAAACATGTCTTTGCCGCCCAACTTATCGAGGCAACTGTACAAATGCCCACCCAGATCTGGCAGAAAAGTGCAGCGGAGGTACTCGTTTTCCAGAATGAGGGTTCGCCACGCATGATCGACTTTCTTATCAGTGAAGGAAGTGCGCCACGTGTAGGGATAAATGGAAGCCGTGGAGGGCGGATTAAACTGATCGAACGGAGCGTTGGAATTTGGCGGCCCTTCCAGGTAGGTAGGAAGGATGATGGTTCCTTCAGAGGCGGTAGCTTGCCCTCGCGCTACCCCGGCGAAGGAAAGAAGGGCCACCAATGCCAGTAGCGGAATCTTCATGATGTGGATCTTCAAAAGGACCGTTACATAGTGACTTAACGGGGAGCCTATAACTGATTGAAACTTGACGCAATGACTCGCGGCTTAACGCGGGTGTTACTTACGGTTCGAGTCCGGGCCGGTTGAAGACTTCTTCGGGCCATCCGCGGTGGCAGCGTCTGCTTTGTTGCCGGCGTTGTCGTCTTCTTTTTTGGAGGACTCTTTTTTGGCGGGTTCCCTGTTGCCTTTCTGACTTTCGTTCTGGTCTTTCGCGGCTGAGTGTTCCTCGGACTGTTTATCAGAGTGTTTATCAGACTGCTTCTCTTCGGACTTCTCCGCTTTTTCCTCCGGTTGTTTCTCTTTGTCCTTGGGTTTTTCGATGGGCGAGAGAAGATACTCCATGCGCACACGAGCGGCGCGCCACTTTACGCTGCTGGCATTTCCAGCTTGCTCCAGGTACGGCTTCAAAGCCTCATCGGTGGCAATGCCCTTGTCTCTCACGAATTGCATGATGGCCAAACTTTGCGTTTCCAGCGACTCAAGCAACGAAAAGAGTTCGCCAAGTATTTCTTTTATCGGATTAAGATTGGTGTCCATAAAGGCTCATTCCTGACTGCTTCGGCTGGTTTCCTCAAACGGTTAGATGGTAGATACCGCGCGAGAAAAGAGACGAATTGCGAAAGACTATCATGTTGCGGTGGCGGGTGGAACGCATTCAGCCGGTTCGGCGCACGTTTCGGGTAAAGTCGGTGCTCCTGGCAACGGTTCTCTCTGCTGCTTCTATTGCGGTTTTCGCGCACGGTCAGCCCGCGCAAAAGTCTCGCGCGCGACATCCAGACCTGACGGCCGGCAAAGATACCTTTACGAAATACTGCGCATCCTGCCACGGCGTGAGTGGAAAAGGCGATGGTCCCGCGGCCGGGGCGTTCAAGCCTCCGCCGATGGATTTAACCGTGTTAAGCAAATCTCATGACGGGAAGTTTCCGACCAGCTACATCGCTGCGGTCTTGAAATTTGGCCGGAACGTACTGGCGCACGGGGATGTAGATATGCCCGTCTGGGGATCACGCTTAAAGGCCATCGATCCAGCAGGCGATCCGAGCGGACAACACCATATCGACGACGTGGTCGCTTACATCGAATCTCTTCAACTGAAATAGGTACAATTGAAACAGGCGCTACTTAAGTAGCGACACGCAGTGTGGCCGAGCCGCAAAGCGGCTGCTAGCAAGTTAGAAGTGGCAGGATGGCGCGCCGCGTTTCTGCAGATATTTCTGGTGATATTCCTCGGCGCGATAAAACGGCCCCGCGGCGGCAATTTCCGTGGCGATAGGGCGCTTGAACTTACCGCTGGCATTCAACGCAGCCAGGGATTTTTTCGCCGCTGCCTCCTGTTCGGGGGAATGAAAGAATACCGCGGTGCGATATTGCGCGCCAAAGTCTGGGCCCTGGCGGTTTACCTGCGTGGGATCGTGAGCGTTCCAAAAAACATTCAACAATTCCTCGAAGGTCAGCTTGGAAGGCTCGAACGTTACTTGCACGACTTCGGCGTGGCCGGTTTGGTCGGTGCACACATCTTTATAGGTGGGATTGACGGTATGGCCGTTGGAGTAGCCAACGGCCGTCTCGATTACGCCTGGCACCTGGCGAAAGGTCTCTTCCACGCCCCAAAAGCATCCCGCTCCAAAAGTAGCAATCTCGCTCATTTGAGTCTCCGTCCTGCGAAATACAGGCAGCACCCATTATTCTAACGTAATTCAATTCTAACGTAATGCAGAGCCGCACAAGTCGACTTCCAGTTCAATGGAATTAGATGCGCGGCAGGCCGCATCGGTTCAAAGGCGAAAGAGGTGACTTTTCTTGATGCGTTGACGCTGAAAACGTTTAAGGAGACGATGGAGGATTGGAGAGCTGCATGGATTTGGGACTGAAGGGCCGGGTTGCCATTGTTGCCGCTGCGAGCACCGGGCTGGGTTTCGCGGTGGCGCAGGAGCTGGCTCGCGAGGGCGCGGATGTGGCGATTTGCGCGCGAACCGAGAGCGATCTGCAAGCGGCGGCAGAAAAGATCAAAAACGCCGGCGGGCGCGACGTCTTTCATCAGGTCGTCGACGTGACGGACGCACAGGCTATAGCGAAATTTGTTGCCGAGGTGGAAACGCGCTTTGGACGGGTGGATATCTGCGTCACCAATTCCGGCGGGCCGCCGTCTAAGTTATTTGAAGAGACGCGCGACGAAGAGTGGCGAGCGGCTATCGACCAGTTGTTGATGAGTTGTGTTGCTTTTGCTCGCGAAGCGCTCCCCCGCATGAAGAAAAATAAATGGGGCCGCTTTATTACCATCACCAGTTATGCCGTTAAGCAGCCTGTGGATGGCTTGCTGCTATCGAGCTCGATTCGCTCCGCGGTGACGGGATTGGCGAAAACGCTGGCCAATGAATATGGCCCGCACGGCATTACGGTAAACAATGTCTGCCCGGGCTACACCCGCACCGACCGGTTGGGCGATCTGGCCGCCGCGATATCTAAGCGGACCGGCGCAAAGCCTGAAGAGGTGTTTGCCGGATGGGAGAAACAAATCCCGGCCGGGCGAGTCGGGACGCCGGAGGAATTCGCCGCAGTGGTAACTTTTCTAGCGTCCGCGCGAGCCAGCTACGTGAACGGCACATCCATCGCGGTGGATGGCGGGATTGTCAGGAGCCTTCTATAGTTTCCGATTCCCAACGAACATTCGACCTTTCGTTACTCCCGAAATTTTTTACCATCTGCAAACTGGCGGCTGACGTGGGTGTGCCGGAATGGGCTCCAGCGGGAAAATCGGCGGAAGCATTTTTTTCAATTACGCGCACCGCTGAAGAAATGTCGATTGTGGCCGAAACAGATGTAGTGCCTGAGCCACTGCGATCGAAGACGAACTGGCGAGTAATGAAGGTTCACGGGCCCTTTGATTTGTCGACCGTCGGGGTTTTGGCGTCGATAGTGACGCCGCTGGCCGGCGCAGGCATCAGCCTGTTCACCATTTCCACTTTCAACACCGACTACCTGCTGGTGCAGGTAGAACAGTTGCAGAAGGCCATAGCGGCGCTGCGCAAAGCCGGACACAGAATTCATGAATGTGCTGGATAACTTTTTCGCTTTATTAGAGAGGGATCGATGATCAGGAACGTGCTTCCGATGGGAACCCGGAGATGGAAGGAAAGCCCGAGGTTGTTTTCAGTGACGGCCAGCGTTTTGGTGCTTATATTCGTCACGCTGACGCTGCGCGCCGACGAACCGTACGCGCGCAGCAAAGATTATGATCTGCAGCATTCGAAGATTATGCTGCGCTTCGACGTCGATCACAAAAAAGTGATTGGCGAAGTCATTCACACCGTTTCGACGCTTCGCGAAGACACTTCCAGGATTGCGTTTGATTCCGTAGGGCTGACCATTCAAAGCGTCACGGTGAATAAGTCTCCCGCAAAGTTTGAGAGCACTGCCGAGAAATTGATCGTTCCTGTGCCAAGCGGCAAAGTGGGGGACAAATTCGATATTGATATCCGCTACGAGGGGAAGCCTACCAAGGGTTTATATTTCATTTTGCCGGACAAAGAGTATCCGGACCGTCCGATACAGATATGGACGCAGGGGGAATCGGAAGACACGCGCAACTACCTGCCGACGTACGACTATCCCAATGACCGGCTCACCACGGAAACGGTGGTGACGGTGCCGGCTTCGTGGCTGACCATCGCGAACGGAAAGCTGATGGGCGTCACAAACGCGGCCAACAACATGAAGACGTGGTCATGGAAAGAGTCTGTGCCCAGCTCCACGTATCTCATTACCGTGGTGGCCGGAGAACTCGACGAGGTGAAAGATAGTCTGCGGGGTTTGCCGGTGGATTATTACGCGCCGAAAGGCCGCGGCGATCGACTAGCGCCGACTTACGGGCGCACGCCACAAATGATTGAGCTGTTCAACAAAAAGTACGGCGTGGATTTCCCGTGGGAAAAATACGCGCAGGTCATGGTGGATGAATTTGTCGCCGGCGGAATGGAAAATTCCAGCGCCACGACGAACACCAGCTCTTCGCTTGTGAATCCCAAGCTAGTTCCTGAATACGTCACTGGGCAGGACGATCTTATCTCTCACGAATTGACGCACCAGTGGTTCGGCGATTATGTGACCTGCAAAGACTGGGCCAATATCTGGCTGAACGAAGGGTTCGCGACCTTTGGTGAAACCGTCTGGACGGAACATTATTTTCCCAAAGATCAATCCGAATATCAGCGCTGGAACGATGCGCGACACTGGTTTCAGAGCACGAGCCTCTACA
>Ga0182015_10000338_pt1 | contig 66953 bp, 55 predicted proteins | sample 712P3MmetaG_FD_120478 | JGI IMG/M metagenome (GOLD analysis project Ga0182015, IMG submission 120478) | Permafrost microbial communities from Stordalen Mire, Sweden - 712P3M metaG | ecosystem: Environmental > Terrestrial > Soil > Wetlands > Permafrost | place: Sweden: Stordalen | collected...
TCTCAGGATGCAGAAATAGGGCGGCTAAGACAAGTTCCTTTCCGCTTTGCCCCGACCACCGGCCGGGCCCTCCGCTGTTGAAAAAGTCCATTTTCTTCAAAACAGCGAAAAATTGGGGGATAGAGAATGTATAGGAAAACGGAAAACGTCGTTTGTAGGGCATCCTGGCGCGATTTTATTTTTGCGAATTTCGCGGGAAGGAGCTTTTCAACAGCCACAGGGGGATTACACTACCTAACACCTAACGACCATTTTATGAGACGTCTTCCGCCTAGCCCCTCGCCTTGGCCAGGCCGGCAAGCCCAACTTTCTTCCCATGCTCCCGAATCGCCGCAAGAATCTCGAGCGCAAGTGCGAGAGCCCGGCGTCCGCATTCCAGCGATACGACCGGAGTGGCTCGTTGCCTCACCGCCTGAAGAAACGACTTCAATTCCGCCTGTAATGGCTCTTCCGAGGCCACCGGCGGCTTGCCTACGCCAATCTGCGGATTGACCGTGGGAGTGCCGGAGGCTGGTCCATCGCCCCCGACGGTGAAGACGAGAACTTCCTGGCGGCCATAATCGACCGACACATACTGCCGAGGCTGAAAAAATCGCAACTTGCGCACGCGCTCGGTCGAAACGCGGCTGGCGGTAAAGTTGGCCACGCATCCAGATTCGAATTCCAGCCGTACATTGGCGATGTCAACTTTGCCGGAAAGAATGGGCAAGCCGACCGCGCGCACCTCTTTCACCGGAGAGTTGGCAAAGGAGAGCACGATGTCGAGGTCGTGGATCATCAGGTCCAGAACAACGTCAACATCGAGCGACCGCGGAGTAAACACGCTGAGCCGATGCACCTCAAAGAACATGGGCTGAGTGAGCAACGGGATGGTGGCCCGGACCGCGGGATTAAAGCGCTCGAGATGGCCCACCTGCGCGATTCGTTTGTGCTTGTCCGCCAGTTGAACCAACTCCTCCACTTCTGCGAGCGATGCCGCCAGCGGCTTTTCGATGAGGACGTCCACCCCGGCTTCCATCAAGGCGCGGCCGACTTCAAGATGATGAATCGTAGGCGCTGCCACCGACGCCGCGCGAACTTCACTGTGCGTGGTGAGCATCTGGTCGACCGAACCGAAGGCGCGGCAACCAAACTCGCGCGCCACCGCGTCGGCACGGTCCAGGTTAGGATCGACCACGCCCAGCAGTCGAACGGGTAGACCTTGTTGCTCAAGTTCGTGGTAAACCCGGGCGTGGTTGCGTCCAAAGACGCCTACCCCTACCACTGCGACGGAAATCGGATTGTCAGCGTGCAGGAAGAAACTCTCGGCTGGCCGGTTGCCACGTGGAACAAGGAATTGTAAATGCAAAGCGGTGATCTGATCGCACAATTGCTAAATTCTTCTTACTTCCCGCTTTGCGCCTTCTTCAAAATAGCGATCTGCCCGGCATGATACAGCTCATGTTGAGCAACTCCATGAAGCATGAAATAGAAATCATATTTCTTGCCGGGAACCCGATCGCGGAGATGCGATTCGGTCAGACTGGCTACCGTCTTCACTAGCGCATCGTGGACGCGCTTGGCGCGAGCGACCGCCTTACGCCACGCGGCTTCCGTGGGCTTCGGAACGAGTGGAAAATTGGCGACCCCTGTGAGCTGGATTGTTTCTCCGCCGATCCGGCGAGAAGCCGCCGCGTCCCAGGCAGTGACGTGCAGCACAAGCTCCCAAATGCTGTGAACGTCAGGCAGAGGCCTAGCCGCGGCCGTGACGGCGTCCACATCTTGTAGTAATTCGAGGAGTGCGGGACCATGCCACGCATCCCCTTCGAATGCGCGGCGCAGCTGCTCGGCAATGAGAGCGGATTCGGAGGTCGCAGAAGTCATATTCTTAGCTCTTGTCTGAAAATTTGTTACAAAAAACTGAAAGCCCGTCGGGCGGAGCTGATAGTACGTTCACATTAGTCAGCCACAATTGCGATTCCCGCCGCCTCGGCCGCGTCGATGATCTTGTCACCGTCCAGCAGGAGGCATTTTCCAGCGTCGAGCGCCAGACAGGTTGCACCCGCGGCCTGCATCACATCGATAGTTTTCAATCCGATCACGGGGACATCGAAGCGCATATCCTGATTGGGCTTCGCGATCTTCACGACGGTAAGAGAGCGGCTAAGAGTCGATCCCTCGCCATGCAGCGAACCCATGACTCTTCCTGCGCGCTCGATGGTGGCGTCGGTGCCCTCCATGGCTTCCACCGCCACGCAAGCGGATTCGGCGATTACGACGGTCTGGCCAATGTCATGCCGCGCGAGCTGGCTAGCCAGCGAGCGGCCATACTCGATGTTCCTCCGTTCCTGCTCAGTGGGCGCGCAGCGCGTCAGCACTCCTGACTTCACCAGCAGCGGCTCCAGGAGCCAGGTAGAATTTTCCAGCGTGATGCCTTCCTCCGCAAGCACCTTCGCAATCGCGCCGAGCAGGCTGTCGGTGTTACGCATGGTCAGCGAGAGCAAAAGCTTGGCCAGACGCCAGTCCGGGCGGATGGCAGAGAAGATCTGTTTGTGCTTCACCTGCCCCGCCATGATGGCGCGGCGCACGCCTTCTTGCTGGAAAGTTTCGATCAGTTTTGAGAGTTCGCCAAGCGACAGCCAGTGGGTGGAAGCCGCACCTCGACCTTCAATTTCAGGAGAAGTCTCTTCCTTGATGGCGATGACGACAACTTCGTATCCCGCGGCGCGCGCCGCATCGAGCACAAGAAACGGGAACTTTCCATTGCCAGCGATGAGTCCGATGCGTTGCATGGGTAAGCAGCTGCCAGCCGTCAGTAGCCGGTTTTAAAGCGTTGCGATATCGGGTACCGAAGCCGACTAAATCGATGCTAACAGTCCGTTTAGAATCCGGCCGACCTCGGCTGGCAGTTTGAGCAAATGGCCGATTTGTTGATCTGAAACATACCGCAACCTGCCTGCCATGAGGAGTTGCGTTTCAGTCCCCAACAGAGAACCACGCATGGCCCAGAAACTGTCTGAATTCTCCCGGGGTCAACCGACCCTGACCCTCCACGATATGGCTTGGTATGGATATGGCAGCACGTCGAAGCTGGCTGGTTAGGCCATACATCGTTGGGAAATCCGCGAGTAGCGGTATAGATCTCTTCTGCGAGGTCCATAGATTTTTTGCCAAGCGATCAAATCTTGATACGAGAGACCCATGATGCCCAACCTTCGCCGTGGCTGGCAACTTTACTTAATTACTCCTCGCTCCGACGCCTCGATAAACCGGATCAGCAGATCCACATCCTCGCCACGATCGGGCTCCGACTTCAGCTTCTCCAGCGCCTGCGACGTGTTCATCTTGGAGGCCAGCAACGTCTTGTAGGCATGGTGAATTTTGCGAATTCGCTCCGCCGAAAAGCCGCGGCGCTCGAGGCCGACTTTATTCATTCCGTACGCGTGCGTATTACGCGCGGCGGACGTCATGGAAAACGGCAAGACATCCTGCGTGATCGTTGTGCCGCCGCCGACGTAGGAATGAGCTCCGATGCGAACAAACTGATGCACCGGGCAAAGCGCCCCGACCACGGCCCACTCTTCGACTGTCACGTGTCCGCCCAGCGTCGCTCCGTTCACCAGCATGCAGTGGTCGCCGATCACGCTGTCGTGTCCAATGTGCGCGTAGGCCATGATGAGAATGTGGCTGCCCACTTTAGTGAGCCCGCCGCCTTTGACGGTGCCGCGGCTGATGGTTACACACTCGCGAATTTCATTTTGGTCGCCGATTTCGAGCCGCGTCGGTTCGCCTCGGTATGTCGTATCTTGTGGCGCCATGCCGATGGCACAGAAAGGAAAGAAGGCGTTGTTGGCTCCAATTTTCGTGGGCCCTTCGATGGCGACGTGCGACACCAGATGGCAATCCTCACCAAGTTCGACCTGGGGGCCAATTACGCAGTATGGACCGATCGTGCAGGAAGCTGGAACTCGGGCTCGCGGATCAATAATTGCGCTGGGATGGATTGCGGCGGCATGAACGTTCATGGTTGCTTCATGGAATCATTCCGAGCTTTCACCGGCGCCGTTAAAACCGTCGCCGCGGCCGCGGGAACGGTCGATGAGCTGACATGAAACCGTTGCTTCCGCTACCCGCCTGCCCGCCACCAACGCGACACCATGCATCTTCGCGGCGATCATTCGCGGAATGACTCGCCAGCCTTTCACTTCCACCTCGATCCGCAGTTGATCTCCGGGGCTTACCGGGCGTCGGAACTTGGCGCGCTCGATGCCGGTGAACACCATCACTTTATTGTCACGATCTTCCACCTCGGTAAGCAGCAGCGCGCCGCCCGCCTGCGCAATGGCCTCCACAATCAGCACGCCGGGCATGATCGGCAATCCGGGGAAATGGCCGTTGAAAAATGGCTCGTTGATGGTGACATTCTTGATCGCAACAATACTTTCCTTGCGTTTCAATTCCAGCACACGATCGATCAGCAGCAAGGGATAGCGGTGGGGCAGAATTTTCAGGATCTCGTGAATGTCGAGCGCGATCTTGGGAGCGCCCCCCGGCCGATCGTCCTCGGGTGGAGTGGTCTCAATCATGGATTCGTCTCAAACAGCCTGAAGATTATACTGTACCGCGTCGTATTCACGGCGAAGCAAACTCAGTCAGCGAAAGGGAAGTGTGCCCGGAACGAAAATCATCAAGTCAATGACCGCGCCTGCAAACCTCTGGCAAGGGCGCTTGCGCTACTTTGAGGAGCGTCGGGACCAGACGGTCGAGACAATCCGCAAACTCGTGGAAATGGAATCCCCGAGCGACAACAAGCAAGCGGTCGACCGGATCGCCACGCTCCTCGCTCACAGATTCGAAGCGCTGGGTGGACAGCCCAAGCTGCATCGCAGCACCGATTTCGGCGACAGCTTGCAGATCGACTTCGGCGGGAAAGTCTCTGGACAAGAAGCGCAGAAGCCGGTCCTGCTGTTGGGACACTACGACACGGTTTATCCCTTGGGAACGCTGGCGAATATGCCGTGCAAAATCGAAAGCGGACGATTGCTCGGACCCGGTGTTCTTGACATGAAGTCGGGCATTGCGCTGATGCTTTACGCCATCGAAGCGCTGCAGGGGTGGTCTGGCGGACTGCCGCGGCCAGTCACAGTTTTTCTCGTTTCCGATGAAGAAGTTGGCAGCCGCTCGTCGCGAAAGATCACCGAGGCGCTGGCCAAGAAGTCGGCTGGAGTGCTAGTGCTGGAGCCAGCTGCTGGACTGCGCGGCGGCGTGAAAACTGCCCGCAAGGGCGTCGGCGAATACGCGCTGCGAGTGAAAGGCGTCGCGGCCCATGCGGGACTTGATCCCGGGAAGGGACACAGCGCCATCCTTGAGCTGGCGCGGCAAATTGCCGTCATCGCAAAGTTCAATGATCTGCGGCAAGGATTGTCCGTGAACCCGGGCGTGATTGCGGGCGGAACGCGCACCAATGTAATTGCCGCCGAGGCGTCCGCGGAGATCGATGTGCGCATCAAGAGTGCAAAGCAAGCATCCGCAATCGATCGCAAATTTCGCTCTCTCAAGCCCTTCGACAAACACTGCAAGCTCGAGATAACGGGCGGTGTTAATCGCCTACCAATGGAGCGGACCGCGGGAGTGGCGACTCTATACAAAAAAGCTCAGGGAATTGCCAGCCACGTGGGGTGGAAGCTTGAGGAGGCCGCCGTAGGCGGCGGTTCGGACGGGAACTTTACCGCTGGCATGGGGATTCCGACGCTCGACGGCATGGGTGGTGTGGGCGAAGGGGCGCATGCCGTGCATGAATTCATCGTAATTTCTGAACTGCCACGAAGGGCGCTGCTACTGGCGGGAATGATCGAAAGCGTTTAGGGCTTCTTCTTTGACTCCTTAGTAGGGGTAGCCTAGAATTTTCTTAGCGACCTCGGCTGGTTTACGATGCGCTCATTGAGTGCCTGAGATGGAGGAGTTATGGGTGAATTTTCGCCGTTCCATTGGCTGTTAGTCATCGCGATCGCCCTTCTGCTCTTCGGCACCAGCAAGTTTACCGCTGTCGGCAAGGGTATCGGCGAAGGCATCCGCAACTTCAAGGCTGCGATGAAAGAAGGGGAAGAAGCCAAGAAAGAAGAGAAGAAAGAAGAAGAAAAGAAGTCCTAGTCGCTGATTTCTTTGTTTTTTTCGACGCTGTATATTGACCTGCCACGAAGTATTTCAGACCGCTCCTCGTTCGCGCAGCATTGCATACACCAGCGCCACCGGCAGCCCCACAACATTGCTATAGTCGCCCTCGATGCGCGGAATCCAGCGCGATGCTATGCCTTGGATCGCATACGCGCCAGCCTTGTCCATTGGTTCGCCGGTTGCGATGTACTCGCTGATCTCGTTGTCCGACAGCTGGCACATAGTCACCAGAGTTGTCTCGGAAGCAATTTTAAATTCTGGATTCTGAGTTCCCTGCGTCAATTCCAATTTCTCTGCAGACGGGCCCACCAGGCACACACCCGTGATCACTGAGTGCGTGCGTCCTGACAGCAGTCGCAATATGCGCACCGCATCTTCCTTGTCTCGCGGCTTGCCGAGAATCACGTCACTGTCCACCACAACGATTGTGTCAGCTCCAAGGACGAAATTCTGCGGCTGGCTTTCAAAAACGGCGAGCACCTTTTCCCGTGCCAGACGCTCGGCACACTCCCGCGGACGTTCGTTCACGCGCGGCGTTTCGTCGATATCGGCTGGGCAGACCCCAAACGGAATATCCGCATTGCGCAGCAGTTCCTGACGTCGAGGCGAAGCGGAAGCGAGAATCAGCATGCGATCTGAATTCTAATCAAAGAAGTTCTCAGTACCGAGCTGCGAGTACCGGGTACCGAGCAAAACGCAAGGCCAACCAGTCCCCTGCACTTGGCACTACCCCGGCGCTCGGCGCTCGGTACCCGGTACTATCTGCTTCCCACCATGCCGCGCACCGATTCAATCAGCTTGGCCGAGTCGTACCCGACTCCGTCTTTGAAAACCGTCTCCACGTTCTCAATGTCTTCGATCTTCTTCGAGGGATCGCCCTTGATGACCACCAGATCGGCTTGCTTCCCGGCCGCAATCGTGCCGATGTGGTCGAGATCGCCCAGATACTGGGCGCCATTGTAAGTTACGATATGAACTGCCTCCAGCGGCGTGAATCCTGCCTCTACCAGCAGCTCCACTTCTCGCTGATCGCCGAATCCCGCAAGATCTCCTCCGATTCCCGTCGGATCTTCGCCCGCCAGCAGCAACCCTCCTGCTTTCACAAAGGCTCGCTCAAATTCCTTCTCCTGCTCGAACATCCGGCCCCATGGCCGGGGCCGCACTTCCCCATTCTTTGGATCACGGGACGGAAGGTCGAATTGCACCCGGTTTTCCAGATAATCATTGCGCGCTTCTTCCGACATCGCGCTCAGAACGCGCGGTTGCAGTGGCGCCTTGTCGGGCACCAAAAGTTCAAACACCGGCAGCGTCGAGGTGACCGCAACGTGATGCGCCACCAGATCCCGAATCATCTGCTGAATTGCCGGATCGCCGACTTGCATATTGCCCAGGCTCGCAGTCACCTCGACCATCGAAGCTAACGAGTCGTTCGGGCACTGGTCTGGCTTTTTGCCCGGGAAAAACTCCGTATCCACCGCAATGCCGTGCTCCAGGTCGTCGATGCCCAGCTCCGCTGCTTCGCGAAAGCCAATCGAGCAAAGATGTCCTGTAATTTTCAGCCCACGCTTGTGCGCCGCATCAATTGCACCCTTGAGTACGGCTCGCGAGAGAAAGTTATATGCCTTGAAATTGTCCACACCGCGGTCCGCCCAGAAATTGACCGTGGCCACAGCCTCCTCCGGAGTTCTTAAATATGTCATCTGTGGCGCCCAACTGCCCGGCCCTTCCAGATAAGGCCCGGTCACGTGCATGTGAGGTCCCGCGACCTCGCCGCCGTCGATTTCTCTCTTCAACGCCAGATCCATATACGGTTCAATGCTGCCTGCGGTACGAATCGTGGTTACTCCGCCAGCCAGATAGAGTCGCGGAAAACTGATCGGCATCTCGTGAAAAATCGCGCCCCCAGCCGGATAAAACATGTGCTCGTGCATCCCGACCAGCCCCGGAATCACGCTGTATCCCTTCAAGTCAAGCACCTGCGCGTCTTTCGGAACACTTGCTGCCGAAGCATCGCCTATTGACTCAATTTTCCCTTTATTCACAATAATCGTCTGGTCCTCCCGCGCCGCCGCTCCGGTTCCATCAATGACGCGCACGTGCAGCAGAGCGACAACTGGAGAGTCGACCTTTACGAACCGCTTCACCTCCGGAGTCAGGTTCTGTGCGGCAGCCATGCAGCAGCTAAGCAAGACGAGAGCGAATGCTTTACCCATGATTCCTCCCACACTTAAATTGGCAATCGAGCATAAATCAGCTAGGATTCTCGGGCAAGGATTGCGCACGAGAACGGCTTCCCCCGCCACGCCTGCTAAAATCAAAAATTAGCCTTCATCTTATGGACGCCGCTTTCATCCGCAACTTTGCGATCATCGCGCATATCGACCACGGTAAATCCACGCTGGCGGATCGCCTGCTGGAATTGACCGGGTCGCTCACCGCGCGCGAGATGCAGGCCCAGGTGCTTGACTCCATGGACCTGGAGCGCGAACGCGGCATCACTATCAAGGCCCACGCCGTGCGCATGATGTACACCGCGCACGACGGCCAAACCTACCAGCTGAATCTGATCGATACCCCCGGCCACGTGGATTTCTCTTATGAAGTCTCACGATCCCTGGCCTCATGCGAAGGCGCGCTACTGGTCGTCGATGCGTCGCAAGGCGTAGAAGCGCAAACGCTCGCCAATTCCTACCTTGCGATCAATCACGGACTCGAAATCATTCCCGTGATCAACAAGATCGATCTGCAAAGCGCCGATATTCCACGCACCAAAGAAATGATCGAAAGCGCCGTTGGGCTCGACGCTTCCGATGCCCTGTTGATCAGCGCAAAGACCGGACAGGGCGTGCCTGACGTGCTCGAAGCGATTGTGAAGCGCGTGCCTCCGCCGAAAGGCAATCCTGATAATCGACTGCAGGCGCTGATTTTCGATTCCTGGTTTGACGCCTACCGCGGCGTGGTCGTCCTGACGCGCGTCTTCCAAGGAACGCTGCGCCAGGGACAAAGAATTCGTCTGTGGTCGAACGGCACAACCTTCGACGCGGAAACTCTCGGTGTGCTTACGCCCAAGCCGGTCGAGATTGATGAACTGAAAGCAGGCGAGGTCGGATTTCTTATTGCCAACATCAAGAATGTCGCCGACACGAAAATTGGCGACACCATCACCGACGATGCCAACCCCGCCTTCGACGCGCTTCCTGGCTTCGAAGAGATCAAGCCCATGGTGTTCGCGGGCCTCTACACCGTGGACGCTCACGAACACACGCGCCTTCGCGAAGCGCTGGAAAAATTGCGGCTGAACGATTCTTCATTTTTCTTCGAGCCGGAAAGTTCGGTCGCGCTGGGATTCGGTTTCCGTTGCGGCTTTCTTGGCCTCCTGCACATGGAGATCATTCAGGAACGCCTGGAGCGCGAGTTCGCCCTCGAACTCATCACCACCGCTCCCGGCGTGCGCTACAAAATCACCAAGACGGACGGCGAATTGATCGAAGTCGATAATCCTTCGCGCTGGCCTGATCCGAGCGAAATCACCAAAATCCAGGAGCCGGTAATTCTAGCCACGATCCTGACCAACGAAGAATATGTCGGCGGAATTCTAAAGCTGGTCGAGGACAAGCGGGGCAAGCAGAAGACCTTCGAGTACGTCAGTTCATCGCGCGTGATGTTGCATTATGAGTTACCGCTGAACGAAATCGTGCTCGATTTCTATGATCGCTTGAAGTCGGTCTCCCGCGGTTACGCTTCGCTCGATTATCACCTCGCCGACTATTGGGAGTCGCCGATGGTGAAGCTCGACATCCTGGTGGCCGGCGAGCCGGTCGATGCCCTATCCATCATTGTGCATCGCGATTTTGCCTACGAACGTGGCAAAGCGCTAGTCTCAAAAATGAGACAGCTTATTCCCCGGCAAATGTTCGAAGTGGCTATCCAGGCGTCCATCGGAGCCAAGATCATCGCTCGCGAAACCGTTTCCGCCATTCGCAAGAATGTTATCGCCAAGTGCTACGGCGGAGACATTTCGCGCAAGCGCAAGCTGCTCGAGAAGCAAAAGGAAGGCAAAAAACGAATGAAGCGTATCGGTCGGGTCGATATACCCCAGGAAGCTTTTCTGGCGGTTCTGAAGGTCGGCGAGGACAGTGATTAGCGGGCTATTAGCGAATGCGCTGGTTCGTTCGGAGGCCCAATTCATGCGGCGGCGAGACAGATCAGGAATGCCGAAATGTGCAAATCTCCGAAACGGGAATCCGCCTACCCGTTACGGGAGTATCGCATGTTAATCCCAAGTGAATTGCCTAACTGGTTACCATTCAGGGCCTTACAGGTCAAAAAAACTGGCTCCGGATACGGCACACCTGGCTTTGCCTTTAGGAAAACCTGCTGCCGCCAGCAATTCCACAAGCTTTTCCACAGCATCGCAAGACCGTGCAACTCAAAGCTCATAATGTACTTACGGGATGAAACTTACAGGGATTCCTGTATCCCGAAAGTTAGTCTTCGGGAGGCAAGCCGCCTTCGACCATCGTCTCGAATCGAGTGCAGCTTTTCAGGAACGCCAGATTGACCCTGCCGATGGGACCATTTCGTTGTTTGGAAATAATGATCTCAGCCTTGCCTTGAAGATCGGGATCGTCCTGCTTGTAAACTTCTTCGCGAAAGATGAACATCACCAGATCAGCATCCTGCTCGATCGATCCCGACTCTCGCAAATCGGCAAGTTGCGGACGATGATCTCCACCCCGGGTCTCCGGCGCACGGCTCAACTGTGAGAGCGCGATCACCGGCACGCTGAGTTCTTTGGCGAGCGCTTTCAGTCCGCGCGAAATTGCCGACACTTCCTGCGTTCGATTTTCGTAGCGCTTGCTGCCGCCCGACATGAGCTGCAGGTAGTCCACAATGATCAGGTCCAGCTTGCCTTGCGATTGCTTCAAGCGCCGCGCCTTGGCGCGCATCTCGCTCAGCGAAATGCCAGGGGTGTCATCGATGAAAATAGGCGCGTGCGCCAACTGCTCCATCGCGCGCACCACCTTGCGCGTGTCGTCCTGCCACAGCGAACCGGTGCGCATTTTGTGCGCGTCCACTTTTGCCTGCGAGCACAGCAAGCGCATCAGCAGCGCTTCGCGTGACATCTCCAGGGAAAACACTCCCACCACCTGCTGATCTTCCACCGCGGCGTTCTCCGCAATGTTCATGGCAAAGGCGGTCTTGCCCATCGACGGCCGCGCCGCGATGATCACCAGATCTGACCTCTGCAGTCCGCTGGTCATCTCGTCGAGATCGGTGTAGTGCGTCGCCAATCCGGTAATCCGCTGGCCGCGCTGCAGCAACGCATCGACCGAACCAAACGACTCCCGCACAATCTCCTGCACACCCATGAAGCCGCGGCCGATGCGCTTCTCCGAGAGTTGGAAGATCGCAGCCTCGGCATCGCTCAGCACTTCCTCCGCGGCATCGGACTGATCCGCGGCTCGCGCAATCGCCGTGTTCGCCGCATGAATCAGGCCACGCAACAGCGCCTTGTCACGCACGATCTTGACGTAGTGCTCAATGCTGGGCCGGTCCGGCACGCCATCCAGCAGGCTCGACACGTAGCCCACATCGCCGATGGCCTGCAGATCCTTGTGCCGATCCAGCTCCTCGATCAGCGTGATCATGTCGATCGGACGCGAGGATTCCGCCAGATCCACCATGCGCCCGTAAATGCGGCGGTGCGAGTCGAGCGAAAAATCTTCGATCCGCAAATGCTCGGCCGCCTGGTTATAGGCAAAGTTATCGAGCAGGATCGCGCCCAGAATCGAGCGCTCGGCTTCTACGTTCGCGGGAAGAGTGCTGATGTTGTAGTCAGTGGTCGCCAAAGTATTGATCTGTTCCCGATCTTTCGAAATGCAAACGGAACCCTAACCGCATGCGGGTTGTGAATGCGAGGCGCATCCTTTGGAAAACCAAGGTCCAATTCCAAAAAGTTTGGCAGGGCCAAGTACGCTGTAAAAACCGGAAATTCCACGCGTTCCTGACAGGAGAACAAATGGCGAACACAAAGTCAAGCACAAAACAAATGCGGCCCGGGCCAGCCACCCGAGCCGCATCGTTCGTAGACCTTCGAGACTGCCTTTCCGCCACCTGGGGCAGCGGAACGACGGCAACAGTACAGCCGCGCTCGCGAGAGCGCCACACTTACCGTTGCTGTTGCGCAAACGGCAATTCAGAATCGCCGCTCGCCAACTCCCGCGGTAGCCAGCAGCCCAACCCCAGCTCAGAGAGCGGGCGGGGAGGAAGCCGCAATGCCTGGGCAACCAGCACGCACTCACGCGCGTTCGGTTTCCCCCCGGCAATTCACCCTCGAGAATTACCGGTTTGCCGCTAGCTTCGCCGCAATCATCGTTCGGCGAGCCTCAGGAGGTCCAACGTTTTCGGTGAACTCACTCTGCGGCAGATCGTGGCGAGTCGCAACAGCAAAACCTCTCGCACTTGTGCAGAAACTGTGGACGCTAAGACTTCCTTGTGGAAGGCTGAGGAAAACGGTGAAGGAATCGCCGGATCAAATATGGACCGCGATTTCTCCAATAACTTAGACGCAGCACAAGAGAAGCCCGCCTGTTCATTCGCTCCACTCCGCCGCGAATTCTTCGGCGCAGCCCTGGATACTGTCGATGTGGTCGCTCGTGGCGCCAGCATCCGGATCGAGCAAATGCCACGCCTCGCGATACGTCTCGTACTTGGCCTTCGGCGACTTGGGGTAGAGCGTGACGCAGTCCTTACCCTGAGTTTTTTCCTCTGGAATCATGTACCAGGCCTTCTCGTGCACGACGTTAGGCGGCGAGAAAGTCGAAGGAGCCGGGCGGATAAGGCTTGTGTCCTCCCCGCACGGTACAGACGTAACCAGTACCTAATTCGGCGATGGTGGATTTCACCTGCACTGCGACGAAGCGGCGTGGGCGGCCTACAATGAAATCGTAGCTCCTCATCTCTCCCCACGGCTTGCTGATAGGAATTCCGAGCTCGGTATTTGACCCGGGAATCGCGCCTTGGGGCCTTGAGCAACGCCCCATTGCGGGGAAGGTCGCAACCAAACTATTTCTTTCAACCAGCATAAATTGCCGTGCCCGTGTGGGGCAGAGAGGATCCCCACGGAGCGCGGCAGTTGGGGTTAACCCTTCTTGCTTTGAGAAAATTGATCCCCCGATGATAGTTCTTCCCTAAGCCGCTTGCGCCTATCTAGTCAGGAGCGACGCAAATCGCCCGGCAGCTCACTCGCAAAAGCAATCGGATGCATGCTCCTCCGGCGAGAAAGTCTCGCGGTGGCAACTGTTTTCAGAGCGGAATCTGAACATTTGACGAGAATCGGGCGACAGCTGGACTCGAACCCTAAGCAAGCCATCACGTGCTTGATCAAAAAAAGGCACAGCCGGAGCTGTACCTTAAGAAAATCCGTGTTATCCAAGGCTAAGTCTTAGTCTCTCACTCCATCCATAAACGCCCGCAACTTACGCGAGCGCGAGGGATGACGCAGTTTGCGCAGCGCCTTGGCTTCGATCTGCCGGATGCGTTCGCGCGTTACCGCGAATGATTGCCCGACCTCTTCCAAAGTGTGCTCGCTGCCGTCTTCGAGTCCGAAGCGCATCTTGATGACTTTTTCTTCGCGCGGGGTCAGCGTGCGCAGGACCTGTCCGGTCTGGTCCTTGAGGTTCACGTTGATCACGGCTTCGGCCGGCGAAACGACGGCGCGGTCTTCGATGAAGTCGCCCAGATGCGAATCTTCCTCTTCGCCAATCGGCGTTTCAAGAGAGATCGGCTCCTGCGCGATCTTGAGAACCTTGCGCACTTTCGCCACCGGAATATCCATGCGCTTGGCGATCTCTTCGCTGGTAGGCTCGCGTCCCAGCTCCTGCACCAGCTGCCGCGACGTGCGGATCAGCTTGTTGATCGTCTCGATCATGTGGACGGGGATACGAATCGTACGCGCCTGATCAGCAATTGCACGAGTAATCGCCTGCCGAATCCACCACGTAGCGTACGTGGAAAACTTGTAGCCACGGCGGTATTCGAACTTGTCCACGGCCTTCATCAGGCCGATGTTGCCTTCCTGAATCAGGTCGAGGAACTGCAAGCCGCGGTTAGTGTATTTTTTCGCGATCGAAACCACGAGACGGAGGTTGGCCTCGATCAGCTCGCGCTTGGCCTGCTCCGCGTCCATGTCGCCCTGGATGATCTCGCGCTGTGTGCGCTTGATCTCCTGGAACAACAGGCCGGCCTCGACTTCGAGTTTTTCAATCTCGCTTCTTACGGCGCGGGACTGCCGGCGGTATTCTTTTTTTTGATCCTCGCTGCGCGTGGCGTCGGCCTTGCGCTCCAGGTTCTGAGCCTGCCGATCAAGCGACCGCATGCTGTCGACGGTTTTGTTGACCCGATCGATCAGCCGCTTGCGTTCGGCGTTGGTGAAGCCGAGCTTGCGCACCGCGATGGAAACTCTCACGATGGCGCGGGCGAAGTTGCGTCGTGCGCGGCGATGGTCCTTGGGACGCTTCTTCAAAGAAACCGCAGCGTATTTTTCCTGCACCACGGCGACTTTCTTGTAAAGCTTCGCCATGGCGTCGATCTTGCCGGTAAACTCGTTCAGCCGGTTCTGCAGGATTTCGTCGGTGATCTCCTCCTCATCGAAGGTGACGACTTCCTTGATGGAGCGCACACCTTTCTTGAGGTCCTCGCCCATGGCAAGCAGTTCGTGAATCACAATGGGAGACCGCGACAGCGCCTTGAGCACGCGGATCTGGCCGCGCTCAATGCGTTTGGCGATTTCCACTTCGCCTTCGCGCGTAAGCAGGGGAACGGTGCCCATCTCGCGCAAATACATGCGGACGGGGTCGTTGGTCTTTTCCAGCGCGCCGGGAGTGAGGTCAAGTTCAACATCTTCGCCCTCCTCGCCTTCATCGAATTTCTTATCGAGCGCGGCGGAAGGAAGCTTCGGCCCCTCCAGTACGTCGATGCCTTGCGTGCCGATTGTAGTCAGCAGGTCGTCCAGATCTTCGGGACTGACCACATCATGCGGGATGAGTTCATTTACCTGGTCGTAGGTGAGATATCCCTTCTCTTTCCCGGCATCGACCAGCTTTTTTATGTCGTCGTACTTGTCTTCAAGAGCCAAGAGGTGTCCTCAAATTCTTCAATTCGCTCGCGTGGGGAGCGTTAGTAACGTTTTCACAGGTTGGAATCTGGGGTAGCGCGGAGTTGTGCACCTAGCACAAACTTATGGAGTTTAGCACATAAGTGCTGCCCGGTCTATCACTTGCCCGCCGAAAACTCTCTCGCCCGCCGCTATCTCTAACTCCGCTGGATACTTAGATGGTTCTAAACGCCATTTTGTTTCATGCACTTTTCTGGTTTTGAAGCGTCCCTTTTAGCCCGTCTTCAGCCAAACTGGGATCTCTCAGGGCGCGGCTGAGCCTTTCGAGTTGCAGAAGCAGCTCTTTCAAACGCTCTTTATCGGCGCCGATGTCCGGTTTCTTCAGCTCGCGCTGCAGTTGCTCCTGGCGGCGACGCAGGTGAATGCGCCGCAACGCCCGAACCGCGCCCTCCAGGCGCTCAGCGCTCAATTCTTCTTCCTCTTTCAACAGGATGGACGCCAGCAGACGACGCTCACTATCGGAACAGGGTACATCCATCACATCGGCAACTCCGGCTTCAGCATTCAGTAGTGCCTCAACCAGCGATTCGGTTGCCAGACCGCGATGTAGTCCTTCATTCTGGAAGGCGTATTGCGCCTGCCGTGCCGGATCAAACTCTTCGTCCGCGCCGTCGCGAGCAGAAAAATGCTCAGCTCCCGACTGCATCTGCCGCGCCGAGGCGAGGGCACGAATGAGAATCCGCTCGGCGTCGGTGGCTTGCGCTTCCGCTGGAGCCTTCAACGCGGCGGCTGAGCGCTCCGCAGCGACATACCGCAACTCTTGCCGCAACACGGCAGAATCAATGCCCAGCTTCTGGGCGATTTCCTGGCTCAACTCGTCGCGCACAATCCGGCTGGGCACGCGCTGAATGTGGGGAAGGAGATAATTCACCGCTTTTACTTTGCCTTCGGCGCTGCGCACGGGAAAATGAGTTCTCGCGCGATCAATCAGATAGTCGAAGTACTTTTGCGAGCCGCGCTTCAGTGCCACGCCGTAAGCGTCCTTACCCTTGCGGCGAATGTAGAGATCGGGATCGAAGCCCTGCTCCAGCGTAAGAACCCGGATGTTGAATTCTTCCTCCACGAGAAGTCCCAAGGTGCGCTCCGTCGCCTTCGCGCCGGCCGTGTCCGGATCGAAATTAACAATCACGTTCTTCGTGAAGCGTCCCAGCAACTTGGCCTGAAGTTCTGTGAATGCCGTGCCCGAACTGGCGATCACATTGTGAAATCCGGCGGCGTAGACGGAAATGCAGTCCATCTGGCCTTCAACCAGAATCGCGTAATCCAGCTTGCGGATCGCTTCTTTCGCGTGGTCCAGGTTGAACAGAACTCGGCCTTTGGAATAGATCCCGGTCTCCGGCGAATTCAAATACTTCGGACCAGCTTTCTCGTCGGTGGCCAAGGTGCGTCCCGTGAAAGCAATGATCTTTCCTGCGTCGTTGGCGATGGGAAACATCACGCGGTTGCGGAATTTGGAGTACATGGCGACTTCCGGCTTTCGGCTTCCGGCTTCCGGCGAAGCCGCATTCCCCTCAGACTTGTCATTCCGATCGGGCGCAGCCCCGTGAGGAACCTGCGGTTCACCGCCAGAACCATGGCTCTCGCTGTTCTCCGGACGCCGGACGGCGGAAGCCGGAGGCCGATCCTCCTGTTTCCATGAAAACAATCCGCTCTCGCGCAGCACTTCTTCGGTGAACTCGTTCGCCAGGCGGTCGCGCAGTTGGAATCCAGAATCCGGCGCATATCCGATACGAAAACTCGCGATGGTCTTTTCCTCGAGTCCGCGGCCCTGCAAATACTCGCGCGCCCGCGCTCCTTCAGGACGCTTCAAGCATTCCTGGAAAAATGTGGCAGCTCGCTCTTGGGCATCGAGCAACTGTGCCCGTAGTTTGGCTTCCTTGGCCTCGCCCGGACTCGAATAGATAGCCTTGGGCAGCGGAATCCCTAACTTCTGCCCCACCAGCCGCACGGCTTCGGGAAAGGTAATGTTCTCGACCTTCTGCACGAAGCTGAACACGTCCCCAGACACGCCGCAGCCGAAGCAGTGATAAAACTGCCGCGTGGCGTGGACTGAAAACGACGGAGTCTTCTCTCCATGAAACGGACAAAGCCCCGAATAGTTTTGCGCCCCAGCCTTCTTCAGCTTGATGTAATCGCCGATGATGCGGACGATGTCCGCCTGCTGCTTCACCGTGTACGCGAAATCGCCGGGGTTGGCCATGGATGGAGGACGCAACTATCCCTTGGAATTGTGAGCTCCAAAATGGATCAAGGGGAATTTATTAATTCTGTTCACCTGTTTACCTGCGGAAAAACTGTGGAAGACTGGGCTATTCCGGTTGAGGACGGAGGAAAAAGCGGGGCATATCTTGTTCACACGCGCAACTCCACCACGGTCGCTCCGCCGCCACCTTCATTCTGCGGAGGCTCGGCTACAGATTCCACGTGCGGATGCTGCTGCAAGGCCTGCCGCAACGCTTTGCGCAGGATGCCCATGCCGCTGCCGTGCACTACGCGCACCCGCGGCAGGCCGGCGAGAAACGCGCGGTCGACAAACTTCTGCACTTCGCGCATGGCATCGTCCACGTTGTAGCCGATTACATTGATTTCCGAAGGCGCATTCTCTCCCTCGTTCTCCAGCGAGACTGAAATTCCACGTGCACGCGCCGCTTTCACAGGGGAATCTGCCGCCCGAGCTTTACTCAGCACTTCGGCGATGTCGTCGCGCGCGATTTTCATCTTCATCGCGCCGATCGCCACCTCAAAGTGAGAATCATCCAACTTGCGCAAGACCGTTGCCGCGCGGCCGGTGGACTTCAGCTTGACGGTGTCGCCCTGCGAAACGTACTTCACGACCTGCGGTTCGGCGTGAGGATCGCCCTGGTCGGCTCCGCTGGCGTGCGCTACTACCGTGGAATCAAACTGCTCGCGAAATTCCCGGCGCAATTTGGCGACGCGACGCTCGGCATCTTTCGCGACCTTCTGCGCCGCAGCGCGATCCTGGATAGCATTAACCGCTTCGCGGGCATGGTATTCGAAGTCACGCAGCACGCTCTCCAGCTTTTTCTCCATCTCGCGCAGCTTGGCCTGCTGCTCTTTCTTTCCTTCTGCCGCTAAAAATGTCTTCTCCCGCTCCAACTCCTGTTCGCGAGCTTTCAGCCGCAACCGCTCGCTTTCGGCCTCACGCAGCGCGGCATGAAGTCGGTCCAGGAATTCACCTACATCCCGCGCTTGCGTTCCCAGCCGTGCCCGTGCACCGTCGATGATCGCCGGATTCAATCCCAGCCTCTGCGCGATGTTGATTCCCGCCGAGGCTCCCGGCACCCCGATCTTCAACTCGTAAGTCGGTTGTAACGTCGTCTCGTCGAATCCCACCGAGGCGTTGATCACGCCTGGGGTATTCGCGCCATAAACTTTCAACGACGTGTGATGGGTCGAGATCACGGTCATGCAGCCGATGCGGCCAAAGTGCGTGGCAATGGCCACGGCCAGCGCCGCACCTTCCTCGGGATCGGTCGCCGACCCGAGTTCATCTAACAGCACCAGCGAATCCGCGGTCGCCGTCCGCGAAATGAAATCGATGTTGGTGACGTGCGCGGAAAAAGTCGAAAGATTCTGTTCGATCGACTGATAATCGCCGATATCCGCCAGAACGGCGTCGAACACGGGGAGTTCCGCGCGATCGGCAGGCACCGGAATTCCGGACTGAGCCATTAGCGCCAGCAGGCCAATCGTTTTCAGCGTCACAGTCTTGCCGCCGGTGTTGGGGCCAGTAATCACCAATTGCCGGCGGTCGGCTTCGAGTTCCACGCTGACCGGAACGACGGTCGCGGCTTTGAGTTTCAGATTTCGTTCCAGTAGCGGATGCCTGGCCTTGTGCAGAAGCACGCGAGCTGCGCTCGCGGACAGCCGGGGGCGGATATCCCCACATGGATCCTTGCTCAACTGCACGGCCACGCAGTTGTAGTCTTCGGCAAAGCGCGCCTTGGCGAATTGCAGTTCCAGTTCGGCGAGCACATCGGCCGAGGCCAAGATGTCTTCGACGTTCTCGCCGATGCGGCGCGTCATCTCGAGCAGGATGCGATGAATCTCCGTTAGCTCTTCGTCGAGCAGCCGCACCAAGTCGTTATTCTGCTCGATGGTTTCGAGTGGTTCGACGAAAACAGTCTGCCCGCTGGAACTGGCACCGTGCACTACGCCTTGCACGCGGCGCCTCTGTTCGATTTTTACGGGGATGACAAAGCGCTCGCCGCGGATCGTTACCAGTTCATCCTGCGCGGTGCCGCCCTCAGCCAGTTTTCGCAAGTATCCCCGCAGCGATTCCTGAATCACGCGCCGCTGCTTTTCGATCTCACGGCGAATCCGCGCCAGCTCCGGCGATGCGCGGTCTTCCAGCGTCCCATCGGGCTGAATCTTGTTGCGGAAATTTCGCAGGAATTCCGTGAAGTCGGGAACGCTTTCCGAAAGCGTTTGGATTCGCCGCCAATCGGTCCGCATGTTGGCCGGGGGATGCAACGCAATCTCGCGCCACTCGGCCGCACGGTCCACCACCAGAAGAACATCGCGGATCTCGGTGGTTTCCAGCGCCGCTCCTGCGATGCGGGATTTCTCGACTGATTTTGTGATATCGAGCAGGCCGGAAAATTCGAACCGTCCGCCCACGCGGCGGAACTCGCGCACCTCCTCCGTCAGCTCTTGCTGCTCGGCAATCCATTCGGAATCAATCGCGGGAGCGAGCACGGCAATCCTCGCCTGGCCCAGAGGTGAAGCAGCATACCCCCGCAGAACTTCTCGCAGAGCATCGAACTCCAGCACGGGCGCGGAGTTATGCGTGAGCAATTCAGGCATCGGAGTTTATGTTACAGGATCGGAGAAATCGGGTTGTTCTAGGAGTTTGCTGCTGCCAGCGCCTGCGGGCCCGCTTGCCGTCCGACGGGAAAGCGCAGCACGAACATGGCCCCGCCCTCGGGATTATTCTGACAGGTGATCTGTCCGCAATGATCCTGCACCACGCCGTAGACGGCACTCAGTCCCAAGCCTGTGCCTTTGCCGATTGGCTTGGTCGTATAGAAGGGATCGAAGACGCGATGTGGTTCTTTTATGCCGGGCCCGCTATCGGAAAACTGAACCACCACTTCTTCCCCCTGCACGCGAGCGCTGACCCGAAGCAATCCGCCGCCCGCTTCCTCCAGTGCATCCAGGGCATTCTCGACGATCTGGACGAACGCCTGGAATAACTGGTGGCCGTCACCCCAGACTCTGGGCAGGTTCGGTTCCAGTAAGGTTTCGATGTGAATCTTCTGATCGTGCTTTTGCAACTCCCGCATCTGCACGCTGCGCTGGAGAAGGGTGCACAAGTCCACCATCGTCTTCTCGCCGGAACTCTGTTGGGCGAAGCTCAAGAGACTGGATATGAGTTCGCGGGTGCGTTGCGAGTGGTGAACAATTTTGCGAACCAAGGTATCTTGCTCGCCAGTCAAACGCTGATTCGACCATAATTTTTCGGCATGCGCCATGATTGCGGTTAGTGGGTGGTCGATTTCATGCGCGGCTCCGGCGACCAACTGGCCGAGAGATGCTAACTTTTCTCTCTGCACAAGGTGGCTCTGGAGTCGCTGTTCGTTCTCGAAACTGCGTCGCGAATCTTCCAGCACGCGGATCAAGGCCTGGTCCTGGAGATACTGCCGCATAAACACAAACACTCCCAGTACCAGCATGGCTGTCAGCACCGTGAACATGCGAAATGTCCGGGTCAAGGCTGGCGAACTGTTCCACAGGAACGCCCACAGGCCCAACCCAGGCAAGGAAAGAATGGCCAGCATCGCGAGACGCAGGGTCATCGCGCCCCACTTGTCACCGGCTTTGGGCAGCGCCGCTTCCAAATGCCACTCCCGCGCACTTAGGACGGTCGCAGCCATCCAGCTGACGGCCCCGATGAGCGCAACGTCGTAAAGACTGCCCGTGTAGTAGTGTCCACTGGTGACCGCCAGATTTACCCCTTGCGAAGCGATGGCATAGAAGGCACTGGTCGCCATCAGGTTTATATACACGCGCCGCCATCCAGAAGTGGCTCCGCCGGCAACGATTCCCAACACCATAACCAATACGCCGTTCTCCACTAAATAAAGTGCGCCGAAGTTGCTGTCGTATTCGGCTACATTTATCGAAACATATTGCGGAGGAAACACCACAAAGGCATACAGGAAGACCCACCAGACCATTAACAGCAGAAAGTCCAGCGTACCAACGCGGAATTTATGTTCGCCTTCCGTCCGATGCGGTCGTAAGGCAGCCGCCGCGATCATGGGGATCAGGTGGAGAAACAGAAACATATCCATGGACCAGGGATCCGGCACGGATATGCGGCGAAGCACCTCGTAATACACCCATCCTGCCTGGTTGCACGCCCAAAGAAGATATCCGGATCCCATCAGGGCCCAAAAGCGCCGATCAACACCGCGCGCCGACCACGCGTTCATCAGCATGGCCACGCCGACAGCCAGAGTGACAAAAAGGTAGCCAAAATCAATGATTGCGGTCAGCCCGGGGCCGCGCGGTATCGTGAGCGACACCACGGCGAAGGCCAGCGCGATTGCGCCGGCCAGCGCAAACCAGCGATTCCGTCCGAGCAGACCCATCCATCCTCATTCTATGGATGAAACAAGCGATTTCCAGGTGGCTTTGGGATTGCGGCAGATTACTATGGTCATACCCCCGCATTCCTCTAAGGTCAAAACCGCCTTCAGCTTTCCGCCAGAGCCTCTGTCCGCCGGACGCCTGAGTTTATCGCACCTGCTAAAATTAGTTGGGAAGTGGAGTGGCTGGCTTCTCAGAAATCACTGGTATCTTATGGCCTTCCCTGTTACCCGTCTTCGTCGTCTCCGCCGCACTGACCAACTTCGCAACCTGGTGCGCGAAACTCGACTTACTCCTGACGCCTTCGTCTATCCCATGTTTGTTTGCCGGGGCGAAGGGGTGCGTAAGGAAGTTCGCTCCATGCCCGGGGTGTTCAACCTCTCGGTGGATGAAGCGGTGAAAGAGGCTCGGGAAGTTCATTCCCTAGGCGTGCCTTCGGTGATTCTTTTCGGTCTTCCGGACAAAAAAGATGAAGTCGCTACCGGAGCCTGGGCCGATGACGGCATTGTGCAGCAGGCCGCACGCGCCATAAAGAGTGACGTCCCCGATCTGATCCTGATGGGCGACGTATGCCTCTGCGAATACATGTCCCACGGACATTGCGGCATCGTGAAATCTTCATCGACGCCGATGTCGCTAGGCGCGGCTGCCCGAGACGCTTTGAGCGCCCGGCGGGGAGTAGCGGTGAAGCGGGTGAAGAACGAGGAGGAAAAATTAAAAGTCATCGACGAACTGGCGTCGATCGTAGCCAGCGTAGTTGAATCCAAGTTCGAAATTGACAACGATGCCAGTCTTGAACTCCTGGCCCGCACATCCGTCTCGCTCACGCGCGCCGGCATTGATATCATTGCGCCTTCGGATATGATGGACGGCCGCGTCGCCGCCATCCGCCGCGCGCTCGACGAAGCGGGCTTCAGCAACACTCCAATTCTTTCTTACGCCGCCAAGTTTGCTTCCGGATTCTACGGTCCATTTCGCGAGGCGGCAGACTCCACGCCGCAGTTTGGCGACCGCCGCTCCTACCAGATGGATGGCGCCAATCTGCGCGAAGCGATGCGTGAAATCGAGCTCGACGTCGAAGAAGGCGCGGACATGATCATGGTGAAGCCCGCCATGCCTTACCTTGACGTTATCGCCGCCGCGCGTGACCGCTTCGATTTGCCGCTGGCCGCCTACCAGGTTTCCGGCGAGTATGCCATGATCGAAGCCGCTGCCCGCAACGGATGGATTGAGCGCGACCGCGTCATGATGGAATCGCTGCAGAGCATCCGCCGCGCCGGAGCAAGCATCGTCCTCACCTACTATGCCAAGGAAGCCGCGCGGCTTCTTGCGTAACCTGAGAGCGCTATTCTTCGCTAGGCACCGTCCCGGATCGCCTTACCTCATCTACAGTGTTCCCCTCTAATCGTCCGGAGAACAAGCGCGAGCCTCAGGCGAACTCTGTAGTTCGTAACAGCATTGCGTTTGCCACGGAAGCGGACGTAGCAACTTTTGCGCCCCAGGTTGCCATCTATATCTCGAAGTTGTTGGAGCGCTATGATCGCCACTGAGTCTAGGGTTTTTACTGGCTGTTTAGGTTGGGCAATTGCTTTTACGCTGATCGGTTGTCAGGGAATGAATCATTCGTCGACCCCGCCATCTAACACTCCGGCGGTCAGCGTTACGCTGAATCAATCTTCTGCGAGCATTGCGGTAGGGACCACTACACAGTTCACGGCTACCGTACAGAACACCACGAACACCGCAGTGACGTGGTCCGTTAATGCGGTCGCGGGAGGAAACTCGACCGTGGGCACGATAAGTGCCGCGGGTTTGTACACGGCGCCATCGCAATCAGGAAGCTATGCGGTCACCGCGACCAGCGTTGCGGATCCGACGAAGAGTGCCCAGGCTACAGTTGCGGTGGGGATGCTGGGGGCACTGACGCCGGCGTCAGCCGTTCTTGCTCCCTCCGCCACGCAGCAATTCTCCGGGTCGGTGCAAGGGTTTGCAAACACCACAGTGAATTGGTCGGTCGATCAGGTTGCAGGCGGGAATTCCACCGTCGGCACGATCAGCGCAACAGGCTTGTACACAGCGCCCTCTCAGACGGGGGCGCATACTATCACAGCAACGAGCGCCGCTAACTCCTCTTTAACCGCCAGTGCCTCGGTCACCGTCTCCACGCTCTCAATTTCGCCAACCACGGCGACGATGATCAGTGGGGACACGCAACAGTTCATCGCGACCATGCCGGGGATAACTAATCCTGCCATTGCCTGGTCAGCGACGGGCGGCAGCATCTCCGCCAGCGCCCTTTACAGTGCTCCATCGAAGGTGGGCAACTATACCATCACTGCGACCAGCACTGCGGATCTCTCTCTAACAGCGAGCGCTACGGTCAGTGTTTTTGTCTTTGCGATCTCGCCCACGTCCTTGACGCTTGCGCCCTCGGCTACCGAGCAATTCACCACCACCATTCAAGGACTGACCAATACCACGGTCACTTGGTCCGTGGATGGCGTGGCCGGCGGCAATTCCACCCCCGGAACTATCACGACGAGTGGGCTGTACACCGCCCCAGCCGCAATCGGCGCGCACACCGTTACGGCGACCAGTTCGGCGGATCCTACATTCAGCGTCTCCGCCACACTCACGGTGGTCAACATTGCTCAGGCAGCGGTACTTACTTACCACAATGACGATGCTCGCGATGGTGCGTACCTGGAAGAAGTCACGCTCACGCCCTCGAACGTGAATTCAACCCAGTTCGGCAAGCTCTTTGCTTATCCAGTCGACGGTCAGATCTACGCTCAGCCGTTGTATATGTCCAACCTGACCATTGCTGGCGGCACACACGATGTGGTTTTTGTGGTGACCCAGAATGACAGCGTTTACGCCTTCGACGCCGACGCAACTTCGGCGCAAACGGCACAAACTTTCTGGTCCAAGAACTTCGGCCCGTCGGTCTACAAGGGAGATCAGACGGGCGTTTACCCCAACGTGGGAATTCTGTCGACGCCAGTGATTGATGCATCCACCAACACCATCTACTTCGTCGCCGAGCACAGCCCCGACAATCCAACTCCGTTTTATTTGTATGCGCTGGATGTAACCAACGGCGCGGAGAAGTTCGGCAGCCCTGTGGTGATCAATGCCACATTTTCCGGCGACACTCTGGAAACATCTTGCTATCAGCGCATGGGTCTGGCGCTTAATCCGGTCACGAGCTGGATCTACATTCCCTTCGGGAGTTGTACCCATGGCTGGGTGGTCGCCTACGACAAGACAACATTGGCGCAGAAGGCAGTGTTCGAGGACACAAACGGCGCTGCGGGCGGAGGATTCTGGGCGAGCGACGGCGCCCCTGCGATCGACGATACGACCGGAAATGTCTATTTGATGAGCGGAACCGACTACGACGATCAGTGGATATCGGCACCGCCGTCCTACACGCAGACTGGGTATAACGATTCGTTCCTGAACTTGAATCCGAGCACTTTGGAAGTGCAAAGTTACTTTTCGCCGGACAACAACTACACACTGTCAGGAAATGACGCCGATTTAGGCAGCGGGTCGAACATTCTTGTGCCAGGCAATTCCCAGTATCCCGAGGTGACCATCGGTGGAGGAAAAGACGGCAACGTTTTCGTCGTCAACCCTCTTAACATGGGGGGCTTCACCGACACAAACAATGTTCTTCAAACCGTGAAGATCTGCAACAACGGCTTTGACAACATTTTCTCGACCCCGGTTTATTGGAACGGATCTATTTACTACCACTGCAACGGTAACGTTCTTCGGGCCTACAGTTGGAACACCAATACTGTTCAGATGTCGACGTCGCCAACCTCATCCGGCACCACAACTTATCAAATGCACGGTGCCACCGCGTCTCTTTCGGCCAACGGGGCTACGAACGGCATCATCTGGGACATCGACAACTCTAATTACAGCTGGTCCAATCCGAGTCAGCCGTCGGTGCTGCATGCCTATGATGCCACCAACGTTGGCACAGAGCTCTACAACAGCTCGCAGGCGGGATCGCGCGATACGGCGGGAGTGGCTCTGAAGTTCACCGCGCCAACCATCGCGAACGGAAAGGTTTTCGTTCCCACTTCGACCGAAATGGACGTTTACGGTTTGCTGGGACAGTGAAGTCGTAGGAGATCGGTGACCACCAGGGTGGCTTGCCAATAGTCAGCCGGGAACTTTAGGACGGCGCGCGTGCAATCACGTGACAGACATGCTGCTCGAGATTTCGTCGAGACACAACTCGAGCGCGTCGAAGGTTGGATCAGGCGCCTCCGCTGTTACTCCAGTTTCAAAAAGACCTAGCGGCCTTCCGTACCAGTTGAGCTTCGTGCCGAGAAACGTTCTCGCACCCGGCCACCGATCTCCTGCACCTTGTCGCCGATCTGGCTGCGGATTTCTTCACCGCTGGCGGGGGCGAACAGCATCGCGACACCAACTCCGACGCCTACTCCGGCCACGAATGTGAGCACGTTGCGAACGGTATGATCCTCGCCTGAGTAAAGATCCTCAGCTTGTTCACCCAGGTCCGACACGCGGTCGGCTGCCCGATCCACGCCTTCGGAGACGCGGTCGCGCACATCGCTGGTAAAACGGTCGGTTTGATCGAGGAAGTACACCGCAGTCTTTAAGATTGATCGAATCAAATTGTTCATCAGAATCCACCTTTCATCGGGCTCTCGAAATTAGAGTATGCACCTTAGTTGCCGAAAAAGGTACGAAGGCTTCCAGCCATCGAAATTTATTTGACCGCAGATTTCCGAGATGTTCGAAATCGAAAGCAACCTCTCCGGGACAGAACGGTTTCTTGTTCGCCTTCGTCCGTTCACGACGAACAGAAAGCCCTAAAGCGCGCAGCCTGCGGTCACAAGCACTGACTCATGGAACGAATGCGCGAGAGGATGTCAGCAAGTAACCGGGATGAGCGCGCTGATTACACGGCTTTGTGATCAATACGGGGGGGGTTAGAAACTGGCACGGGTGTGCACAAAGTTTTACAAAAAAGTGCGCATCACTTGCTCCTTCGATCTTTCTTACGAAGTAAGTTCAAGACCAAGAACAAAAACCCAACTAAGGACAAATGGAGGAAACGTATGCCTATGCAACCCCAAGAGCAATCAACCCTCAATGTCAAACTCGTCCACTTTACGAAACAAAGCTCGCCCGATGAGCCGGTGCAGGTCGCCTTCGCCGTTACCGATGAGCAAGGGAAAGAAGAGATCATTACCGGCGAGGTGCCCTACAGCTATGACCTCTTCCATCTCTTTCAGGAAGCCGGCTGGCTGAACATCCGCCGAGGTGTTGCGTCGATTCGCGAGAATCGCACGCAGCGTCGCGCCATGTCGGCGTAGTCAGCTCAATACTGCTGGAACCCCAAGAGACTGTTGGGGTTCCGGCCTATTCTTTCCAGATTACGGTTCCGTTCCCGCTCCCAGGATTTCTTTGCCCTCGGTGTGTGCGACGGCGGGATGAGCAATCTGCTCGTGGCGGCGCAGGTCGCTCGGCAACTGCGATTTCAGCAGCCATAGACCGGCCAACGTCGCAGCTGCCCAAGTTACCGAGATCAGGCCCAGTTGCAGCAGATCCGTGATGCGACTGCTGTGCCCATAAGCCGGCAGCGGCACGCTCTTCGCGACTTCCAAACTGATGCCGCCCGCAACAATTGCGGTCAGTGCAGACTTTCCTAACTCATCCCAACGTAGTGTTTTCAGCGAAACCATCTTCCGATAATGCAGCAGCCATGCCAGCGCCAGTAGATTCGCTCCGATGCCGATGTCGGAAGCGAATGCCAGGCCGACCACACCGTAATGGTGGAAGAGCGAAGAATAAATCGGCAAGGATGCGCTGGTGATCACTGTAACCGCAACCATGGGTGTGAGCGTATCGCCCGCAGCGTAGAAGGCGCGGGCATAGAGTCCCTGGGCGGACCAAAGAGCGAGCGAAAGCGAGAACCAGAAGAAATAGATGGAAGTCGTTTGCGTGTCGGAAACCAGGAAACGCCCGCGGCGATAGACCAGATCGATGAGCGGAAACGCGGCGGCCATCATCCATCCGGTGGCGAGAAACGATGCGGCGGCAATGCGGTAAACCGAATCGTTGACCGTGGTGGCGAATTCCTTGAAGCGCTTCTCGTTGAACAGCCGCGCAAAAAAAGGTAGGGAAGCCTGACCCGTGGCCTGTCCGAGAACAGCGATGGGCACGGCGAACAGCCGCTTCGCATAATTAAGCCGCGCGATGTCGCCGATCCCGCTAGCGGCGTAGTGGCGCAGGATCCAGTCGTCGGCCGTGACCAGGGAAACGCCGAGCATCAGCGGAACTGACAGACGCACCCACTCGCGGAAAGCCGGATTCATGATGTCGAACGACGGACGATAGCCGGTTCCGATGCGCGCGGCACCGATCACGCTCGCCAGAAATGGACCGACAACACTTCCCAGCAGCGCACCATAAGCCAGCGCGGCGATGCCGAGGTGGCGGCCAGCAATCACCCCGCCGAAGATAATGAAGATGTTGTAGAGCAGCGGCCCCAGAGCAGGAAAGAGAAACAGCCGGTGCGAGAGCAAAACGGCGGAGGCCACCCCGCCGACGTAGAAGAAAATCTGCGCTGGCAGGAGAATCCGTGTGAGATGGACAGTTAGATCAACTTGCGACGGGGAAAAACCACGAAACATCCAGCGGACGAACTGCGGCGTAAAGATTTCCGTCAGAATCGTCCCTGCGATCATCGCTGCCGTCATCACGGTGATGACTACAGAAAAAGTCTTCTTCGCGTCGGCGTCGCGATTCTCGGCGAGAAAACGCGTGTAAATCGAGATGAACGTAATCGAAGCCGCGCCCCCGGCCACGATGTAATTGAGCCAGTCCGGCAGCGTGAAGGCGGCGACGTAAGCATCGGTCTGCCCTCCGGCGCCAAAGGCATAAGCGATATAGGCCTCGCGGACGTAGCCGATCACGCGGGAAAGCATCACCGTCCCCATCAGCAGCAGCGTGGCTGAAAAGGCCGTGTGCTGGTGCGAAGGACGGAAGAAGCGCAGGACTTTGGTCATGGATGCAGATTTACATCAACCAATTTCTTTCAAAGCCTACCAGAGGCTTGCGTCCACAACCGCGTTTATCGCAAATCTGCGGTTCGACGGTTCCTTTATTGACACTCCGGCGTTGCGACGGCATTTCCCACCAGATGACCTGCGACGTTAACTTCTAATTTCTCCAATCAGATACGGGTTGATCTGCGATTGAGAACGGGTTGAGCGGCAGGGCATTGTGCCGGCGGCCTTCCTATTCCAAAGTGGGTACCGAAGCGTGCAGAAAAGCATGCCCACAATCGCGGAGGCGGATATGGTGAATGGGATAACGCAGCTCTTTGAACGGGAGTATCCGAAAGTTCTTTTTGAGACGCCGTTTCCGGAGATGCGGCGCGTGCAAGAGAGCTGGGTCGCAGGCACTGAAAAGAAGGCGCTGCTGTGGCTGGCCGTGCGCACGCCGCAATGGATTGGTCCCGACCATCTAACGCTCCTCGGGTCGATGGCGCAAGTCGGCGCTGGCTTGTGCTATGCGCGGGCACGGTGGAACGAGTATGCGCTGCTGGGCGTGATCTTATTTCTAACGGTGAACTGGCTGGGCGACTCTCTCGACGGCACGCTGGCACGCGTGCGACGGTGTTTGCGTCCACGCTATGGATTTTATGTCGATCACATGGTCGACACTCTCGGAGCCCTCGCACTCATGGGTGGGCTGGCGTTGTCCGGTTACATGCACCCCTGGATCGCCATTGGCTTGCTCGTCGCGTTCCTCACGCTTTCGATCCAGTCCTATCTGGCAACGCACGCATTGGGGGAATTCCGCTTATCGTTCTGGCGCTTTGGTCCGACAGAACTGCGAATCCTGCTGGCCGTTGGCAACCTGCTGTGGAAACCGCGGGTGCATTTTCTTGGCAGGCAGTTCCGGTTGTTTGATATTGGCGGAGCGATTGGTCTGGCTGGAATGACGCTGATGTTGATTCGCTTCACGCTGCACAACACGCTCCGACTTTATCGCGAAGAGAAGGTGACGCCTTGACGGCTCGTTGCCCCACAGGTCGGCTGAGGACGCGGACCTCCCACAAGCTCAATTTCGCAAGATGGTTGCGCTTTAATCTGGTCGGCGGAATCGGGATCGGGGTACAACTTGCCCTGTTGTTTCTGCTGAAAAGTGTCTTGTATCTCAACTATCTTACAGCGACGGGTCTGGCGGTTGAGGCTACGGTGGTACACAACTTCCTGTGGCACGAGCGTTTCACCTGGGCCGACCGCGGGCGGCCGTCGTGGCGCAATTCGCTGCCACGCCTGCTGCGCTTCAGTTTAACCAACGGCGCAGTTTCCATCGCGGGCAATCTTGGGCTGATGAAGATTATGGTTGCGTTTGGACACCTGAACTACCTGCCTGCGAACGGCATCGCGATCACATTTTGCTCACTAATAAATTTTCTAGTGAGCAATACCTATGTATTTGAAGGAAGGGTGGCGGGCGAGGGTCCTCGTTCCCAACAAGCTATGTAATCTTCAGCACAACCTTGCCGTAGTTCTTGCCTTCTTGCAGCAGCTTGTACGCTTCCACCGCGCGACCCATCGTAAATACGTGGCCGACAACGGGAGTTAGCTTGCGTTGCGCGATCCATTGGGAAAGCTGGCTCCATGCCGCTTCCATGATTTCGCGTTTCTGGGAGAGGTAAGTGAGCCATAGGCCCTGGATGCTGGCCGATTTTGCATATAGCGCTCGCACGTCGAGCTTGGGCTGCTGGCCAGTAGCGGTTCCGTATTGAATGACGCGCCCGAAATCCCTGACGCACCGCAGGCTTTTGGCGGTGTGCTCTCCGCCGAGCATTTCGAAGACAGCGTCCACACCTTCCCCGCGAGTGAGATTCTTCACGACATCTTCATAGTCATGCTGCTTGTAGTTGATCCCGTGTTGCAGACCGAGCTGTTTGACTCGTGCCAGCTTCTCATCGGAGGAAGACGTGCCATACATTTCAATGCCGAGAAGTTTGCCGATTTGTACGGCTGCGGTGCCCACTCCTCCAGCAACGGCGTGGATAAGTACGCGGTGCGGAGCTTCGCTCTGCTGGACAGCCGAGGGCGACTGTCCCCACATGGGCTGAGACGTCATGCCCGCCTGCCAGTAGCCGAGGTATGCGGTGAAGTAATTGACGGGAAAAGCGGCGGCTTGTTCGTCGGTCCAATGTTCGGGTGCGGGCCAGAGCATGTGCGGATAGGCAGCGACTTTCTCGGCGAAGGCTCCCCATTGCATGTAGCCCATGACCCTGCGGTTTTTATTTTCTTCGATCCCGGCGAATTCGCGTCCGGCAATTAGCGGGGGCGGGGGAGTTCCGGGATAGCCGCCCTTGGTGGTCATGAAGTCGGCAAAGTTCAGGCCGCCGACGGCGACTCGCACCAGAGATTGTTCCGGCTTCAAGGAGGGTTCGGCGGTTTCCTGGACAGAGAGCGCCTCCGGACCTGCGAGACTGGTAATCATTAAGGCTTTCATGATGGAAAGTCTAGCAGGCAGATTCACGGTCGCGAAGTGACCAGCCTCCAAGTCCCGAGATGTACTCGCCTAACGACTATTCCATGATGCCGATGAGCCTGAACGGTCTGAGACGGAGGAGGGCGGCGGCTCCGCCAGGTTTCTTCGCCGGTATTTGCCGCCAGGTATATACTTTTGACGATGGCTTACTAGAGTCTTCCCGGCCACGCCTCCACGGGCCGGGACGGGGCGTTCATTCATCCCCTAATTCCACCGCCCCGCATACAGATCTGCCTGTTCCCGCCTGGGGCTGCGAGGACAAGGCACCGATGCATCGCGCCAGACGTGTAGGGAACCTGCATCGGAGGAGGTCATATCGTGGACTTGATCCTTGTACGTCTTCTTTTTGTCATCGTAGTTTCGGTTACCTGCTACGTTATTGCTCCCTTCGGACGGTCTCAACCAGTGGACGCCGGAATAGGGGCGTTGGTGGGAGCCGGGATAGTTCTGTTCGAATGGAAGCTGCGAACGGTGAGCCTGAAGCGGCTGATCGGAGCGGCGATCGGGAGCCTCCTCGGAATCTGCGGGGCATACCTGTTTGCCCTTGTGATTCGTAGCAGTGTGCCTTCCGGCAGCACCCAAAGTTTCCTGCAAATTCTGGTGATGTTGCTGATGGCCTATGTGGGCCTGATCGTAGGCGCAAGCAAGGGCGACCTGCTGAATCTGGCGGCGTTGGGCGGAATCTTTGGCGGGGAGAAGCAAGGCAAGAAGAGTTACAAGATCCTCGACACCAGCGTGATCATCGATGGCCGCATCGCCGACATTGCCGAGACCGGATTCCTGGACGGAATCATCGTCACACCTCAGTTCGTTTTGCGGGAATTGCAGCTGGTGGCCGACTCGGCTGACTCGCTGAAGCGCAACCGCGGTCGCCGCGGGCTCGACGTTCTGCAACGCCTGCAGAAAATGGCGACACTGCAAATCCAGATTGTCGAGGACGACTTTCCCGCGGTCCGCGAGGTGGATTTGAAACTGATCGAACTGGCCAAGCTGTACGAGGGGAAGATCATCACCAACGATTTCAACCTGAACAAGGTAGCGCAGTTACAAGGGGTCGAGGTCCTGAATATCAATGAGCTCGCCAACTCGCTCAAACCCATCGTGTTGCCTGGCGAGATCATGAAGGTATTCATCCTGAAAGAAGGCAAGGAGTACAACCAAGGCGTCGCCTACCTCGACGACGGGACCATGGTGGTCGTGGATAACGCGCGGAAGATGATTGGCAAAACGATCGACGTTTCGGTCACGTCGGTCTTGCAGACCACGGCTGGAAAGATGATTTTCGGCAAGTGGGATGAACGCGCCTTCGCTCGAACCGGTGCACCTACTCAGCCGACGGTGCCAGCAATCCCGGGCGGTGTTGGCGGGTCCGCGGCGGCGGTTCCAAATACGCTAGTGGAAAGCAAGCCTACTCAACCTTAGGACGCACTCGCGACGGATGCCACTGAAATAACGTTGCGGTTCAGCGTGCCTATGATCTTGACCCGTTCCCCGGCCACTCGTTTAAGGGCGGCTGATTCCCCCTCGAGCGTATAGGTTTTGTCGCCGTCCACCAGAGCGAAGCTGTCTCCGCGGTGGACGCACACTCGAGTGCAGCCGGCAGCAGCCAAGCCTACGGCGGCGGAGTGTTTCGCCCCACAGCGAGTATCGGTAATGATGCCCTCATAAGCCTGAGTTTGTGCAGTAGTAGAAGTTTGCGCCGGTTGTTCCGTTTCAGATTCCGCGGCTCCTGCGCCTGCTCCCGCGGCGGACCCAAGCGTGGCTAGGAAGAGCGCCCCGATGCAGGCGATAGCGCTTGCGGCCAAGAGCATCTCAATCCACAAACGGATCTTCGTCATCTTCATAGCCACAGTTAGTGCCAACTTTCACTCGCGAGATTGCTGGGCCCAGGAACCGGTAGGGCGTGAGGCCGAACTTATGTGGGGTGCACGTCGTTTGCCAACTGGAGTTGGATTGCCGCGAAAGTCGATAGCTTTATGATTGGCGGAGGGTTCTAATTTCCCATTTTCGGAACGGAGCTGCGCCTAGGAGAAACTGCCGTGCAAAAACTTCGCTCAACGATGAAGTATCGGTCCTACTACGTTCCAAGGAATGAATGGGAAAGATTTGATCTGGTAGATGGGGTCATTTTTTTTCGTCGAAAAGTAGAGTGGATGCTTGCGATTTGAAGCTATTTCATCTGTGCCGACGGCAAAATCGCCTTGATTTCTGCGAAAAATCTTGCAAACGATGCAAAATTGTATTGACACTGCGTTCATACTGCCGCAATATCTTGTGTTAAGGACGCTACCCGTACCACAAGTTGGGTGGCTTTTGGCATTCGGGTCCTTTGAAGCCCCAAGGGAAAATCGTTTACGGAGGAATCCTTCATGGCAACCAAGAAGAAGGCAAAAAAAAAGAAGAAACACTAACCAACCGTCTGCGAGACGATACTTCGCATGGGCCAAGAATTTAAACCTGCCTCTCGGGAGAAGCACCTCTTGAGAGGCGTTTCTGTCTTGCGCGGTGGATCTCCATGGCCAGCCGGCTCTCGAAATTCTTCATATCATTCCCTTCCTGTGGCACAATACGGAGACAGTGCGGCTGCCGCCCTATCGATGCGCGCGTATGAGCCCGAGAAAAAAAAGCGCAGGTAAAAATAAGACCGATGATGTCTTCATCCCGGATAAGCTGTATTTCCGCATCGGCGAAGTGGCCACTCTGTGCCGGCTACCTGCCTACGTGCTGCGCTTCTGGGAAAGCGAGTTCCCTCAGCTTAAACCGGTGAAAAGCAGCACCGGTCAGCGCATGTACCGCAGACGGGACGTGGAGAGCATCCTGCATATCAAGCAACTGCTCTATGAGCAGGGCTTCACTATTGCAGGTGCGCGCCAGCAGCTGCGTTCTGAGACAAAAACTGAGAAAGGGCAATCGGCGATTCCTTTCCCCTCGCAGTCGCCGGCTGAGATCCAGAATATCCGCCAAGGCTTGCGCGAGATCCTGAACTTGCTCTCCGCACGGCGCACGGGATAGAGCCAGTTAGCCCTGAATCATTACGCTATGCTGCCGGCGGTTTGTTTAGCTTGCCAGCATTCGCCGCGTCGAGACGTATGCGGCTGACGCGCGCGGTCTCCTGAACCAGATCATCCGTAGTGGTCCCGTCTCCCGCCATCACCGAGCCCGCGGCTAACGCAAACCGTAGTGCATCGGCTTGATCCTCGAAATACAAAATGACTTGTCCCGACATAATTATTCTCCCCGAGTGCGTACTACTTCCCGTGCCTGGAAAGATCTTCGACGAGCAGCGCGTCGAAGAACGTGACGCGAGTGGAGCTTCTCCCGATTCTCGCGGAGCCAAGGTTCCGGTCAGAAGTGTCTTTCTTGGTTCGGGCATATACGAAGTGCATGCCAAGCGCGGTCCAGGACGATTCGAATCAGTCGTCTGCAGGCCTTTGTGCGCTTATTGAAGGAATGGAAAATGCGACTGCCAGCAGCGTCAGAAGAGGAAGAGCCAGGAGCGTATATAGTGGCGCTTCCGCAACAGTTCGAAGACGCGCTGAGGAGAAAAAGAGCGAGCAAATCGCCAGGACTGTCGCCGCGAACCATTGCCAGATTTGGCATGCAAAGGCTGCCTTTGTCATGGCTCGCCGCAAGACGCCAGAACCGAAAAGCTGTGAGTGTCCACGTGTGAGCACAAGGAGAGCTGGTATGACTAGGAGTTGATTGTAAGCCGCCAGTTTAGGAAGAATGACAAGAGTAACCGCACTGACCGAAGCTAGAGCCCACCCGAATCGTTGGGAACCCGCGGTAGCTTTTCTCCATCGCCAGCAAATGCAGGTTAGTAAAACGATCAACACCACCCCTAAGAATTCCGCGAGCCCATAGGGCAGCAGCGCTTGCAGAATCGTGGGATCGGTGCCGTAAGCAGGATATTCTCTGACCGCCGCTGCAAAGCGCGGAATCCAGTCGGGCGATATCGCTTGGCTGGAGAGTAACAGCGTGGCCATGGTGACCGTGAAACTCCAAAAAAGCCGGCTCCGCTGTTTCCAATTTCCCGTGGCCCACAAAAGAAACCAGAGGATCAACAGCCCGGTCGTGTCCGGCTTCATGGTGGCTAGCGCGAGGAGAAATCCACTCAGCGTCAACCAATTACGGGACGCCGCTGCCGCCGCACCGGCGAGAAAGAAGATGACCAGGGCGGTCAAGTTCTGCTGAAAAAACTCCTCTACGGCAGGGTAGCTGCCCAGCGCGAACAACATGCCCGCAATCATCAAGGGCCGCGATAGACGAATTTTGAGGGCATCCATCCAAAGAGGAACACTGCATGCAATCGACGCCAGGAGCAGCCAGCGAAAGACCTGAGCCGCAGTGTGGAAGGACCACGTCACTGTTGGGGCGATGAGAAAAACGACATAGAGTGGATACACAAAGGATTCGCGAGCGGTAGGATCGTCAGGATTTTGCGGATCGAGCGGACGCCCGTAAAAACCTGTTTGGATCCGCCGCGTGACCTCCGGGTCGTAGGGGTCCTGACCGTGCAAAAGCAATTCGCGCGCACCCAGCCAACGTGGATACAGATCGGAATTGTTACCCACAGGCCGTTTCTCGGCGACAACCTTCGCGGTGTAGGCAGGAACGAGAATCGTTTTCGCCCAATGCCAAAAGCCAAACGTAACGATTAACGATGCGGCAGGCAGGAGCCATGGTCGACCACGCAGCTTCACGCCCTGCATTCTACCCTTCCCGGCAGTTTGCGCCGATGCCGACTCATGGCGGCGCACTGCGGGCGGATCGTGAAATCAAGAACAGCGGCAAGGAAACACCTGCGGGAAGGTTGGAAACCGAACGAATTGGTCGGGACGGGCAGATTTGAACTGCCGACCCCTCGCACCCCAAGCGAGTGCTCTACCAGGCTGAGCCACGTCCCGACTAGGAAGGAACCCGCTGCATTGCATCTGCAACGGATGGGGTTTAACAAGAGAATTTTAACACCTGCGGGGAAGTTTGGTTCCTCCGCGCTCGATTTTGTCTAATGATGGCAGGGCCAAGGAAGAGGATTCAAGTGGGGAGCAAACTGGAAATCCAGTGGGGTCGTGACCTCCACCCGCAGCTTGATGCGAGTCAGTGCACCTGTTTTCGGATCCGTCTTGTATGAAGAGACAGTGACCCTGAGTGATCCCTTCCTCGCTTCGTCTGCGGCGTTCGTGTAGTCGGACAGTGCCTTATCCGGGTCCGGGGTCTGATAAGACCACAGAACATTCCCGATCAGGCCGATAACCCGATCGTAGTCGGATCGGTTCAGCAGGAAACGCATTTCATGCGGATGAGCTAAAGAGGACTTGACAGTGTCGCCGTACACCGAGCCAAGAGTCTGGTTCCCATTGAACCGCAACGGTAGGTTTACAGGGTAGATGTAGTCTTTCGTGTTCGCCTCCGCCGGCACGATGTCGAGGAACCAGCCTGGCTCTTTCTCGCTCCTTACCCGAAACAGCAATCCACCGCCCAGCTCCCGTTCAAAGCTGTCACCAACCTTGAGAGCCACTTTAAAAGAGACGGAAAGGCACGCAGGAGATTGCGCCCGAACATCGATCGCCGCGATCAGGCACACCAGCACTAAGGCGGCCAGCAACATCTGACGACCATTCCATGTCGACATAAATTCTTGTTTAACTCTTCTTTCGCTTGCGCTTAGGGAGCGGTTTCTCCTCCTGGATGGCAAACTGGATTTTCTTGTCCACGGGATCGATGCGGTCGACGAGCACGCGAATTCTTTGTCCCAGGCTGTAGGTCTTGCGCGAGCGCTGGCCGATGATCTGGCGCGTGTTCTCGTGGTAGGTGTAATAGTCATCGGTGAGCGTGTTCAGCGGGACCAGGCCTTCGACGAACAAGTCGGTGAGTTCGACGAAGAAGCCGAACTTGGTGACGCTGGTGATGAGGCCGTCGAAATCGTCGCCAATGCGATCCTGCATGAACTTGGCCTTCTTCCACTCCATGAGTTCGCGCTCGGCGTCGTCGGCGCGGCGCTCAGACTGGCTCGACTCTTCTGCGATATTGTGGAGCTCCTCAAGCGAGATCGGCCCACCCAGCGGGTCGTGGGCTTCGCTATATGCCGCATGGTCACGGCGCTTCGACCACGGTGAAGGCGAGTCATCATCGTGCCTGCCTGACGCGAGGTTAGAGCGCTGCTTTTCTTTAGTGCCGGAGACAGCGGGGAACACTCCAACGGGGATCTCGCGGTCATGCCTCTCTGGCGTGTCACGTAAGACTTCTTTCAAAATCCTATGCACGATCAGATCAGGATAGCGGCGGATCGGCGAGGTGAAATGCGTGTAAGTCGGCGCCGCCAGCGCGAAGTGGCCGACGTTCTCTTCCGAGTAGCGCGCCTGCTTGAGTGATCGCAGCATCAGGTAGCTCAGGATGCGCTCTTCCGGTTTCCCCGCGATCTTCGCGGCCAACTTCTGATACATGCGGGGGGTGATGTGGACATCCTTCGGCACTTCGATGGTGCGAGCTTGTTTGCCGGTGCCGCGTGCGGCGCGGCGGTCGCTCTTGAACTGCACGCGATGAATGGGCAGCGGGCCCACGCCGAGGGAATATCCGAAAGTGGCGGCGATCACTTCGAAGTCGTAGACGCGCTTGGCATCCGGCTTTTCGTGAATTCGATATAAAGAGGCGATGCGTTTTGATTCCAGATATTGCGCCACGCACTCGTTCGCCGAGAGCATGAACTCTTCGATCAGGCGATGAGCGATGTTGCGCTCCGATCGCGTGACGCTCTTCATTGATCCGAATTCATCGAACTCGATCACCGGTTCGGGCAGGTCGAAATCGATCGATCCACGGCGTTGCCGTTTGTGGTTCAGAATCAGCGCGAGATCGCGCATCAGTTCAAATGTGGATACGAGCCCAGCATAGCGCTGGCGTGCGGCGGCATCGCCTTCGATGACATCGTTGACGGCGGTGTACGTCATACGCTCAGCGGAACGGATCACACCTTCGCACAGCTCATGGCTGACGATCTCGCCGCGAGGATCGATCTGCATCACGCACGACAGCACGAGGCGGTCAAGGTGCGGACGCAGGCTGCAGATGTCGGTTGAGAGTTCGAGCGGCAGCATGGGCACAGCACGGTCCGGGAAATAAACGCTGGTGCCGCGCAGCCGCGCTTCCTGGTCGAGCACGGATTCAGGCTTGACGTATTGGGCCACGTCGGCAATATGGACCTGCAATTCAAAATCGCCGTTGGCAAGTTTGCGGACGGTGACGGCATCGTCGAAGTCGCGCGCGGTTTCGCCGTCGATGGTGACGATGGGCACTTCGCGGAAGTCGCGGCGATGACGCAATTCCGACGCCGGGATCACGGCTGGGATGTCCTGCGCTTCTTCGAGCGTTGCCGCGGGAAAGCGATGCGGCAGATGAAACTTGCGGATGGTGATTTCCACGTCGACGCCGAAGTCGCCCTGGCGTCCCAGAATTTCGAACACGCGCCCGCGGGGATTCTGCGTGGGCGTGGGCCAGTCGGTGATCTCGACGTCGACGACCACGCCCTCGAGATCGTCCCATGCAGAGTGTTGGGCGGCCTCGTTACCGAGCACGCGATCCACCGACCGTTTGTCTTTCTTTCTTCGTTTCTCGGCGGCCCCTGCATCCTGGACGGTTTGGTTTTCGGGATACTCCGCGCCCGCTGGGATCACGATTTCCTGCGTGATCTTGCTGTCGATCGGCTTCACATCGTTGTGACGGCTACCATAGTGAAAGATTCCAACCACCGTGGGATGGCCCCGCACCACGGAACGAACGATGCGGCCTTCGGCGCGGCCATCGGGACGCGTGGCAACGACGTCGACCAGCACGCGATCGCCGTGCATGGCATTGCCGATGGCGTGGGGCGCGATGAAAATATCTCGTACCAGACGCGATTTGAGTGAAGGGCTGAGCGAGCTTGCGTCAGGAATGACGAAGCCGAAACCATGGCGGTGCATGGTGAGGCGCCCGGCGACCAGATTCTTCTCGGGCGCCGGCTGCGGCAGCGCGTAACGGTCGGAATTGATCTGAATCAGTTCTCCGGCGGCGACCAACTTCTGCAGACGGGCGTCAAGCTCTCCGCGCGCCTCTCCATGTAATCCCAGTTCGCGAACGAGCTGTTTGAATTCCGCCGAGCGTTTCGGCTGGCGCGCAATGTGTTTCAGAATAGTGGAATCGGAAAGCATCGGGGCTGCCAGCTATTAAGGATACCCCAGGGGCAGAGACGCGTTCCGCTCACTTCGGCGGAGGAGGCGGCGCTGACAGGTCGAGATTGTGCATCACCACAATTTCCCAGCCTCCCGCATTCTTCTCCATAACGAAGTTCAGCAGTCCGTTCCGGTCACGAAGGTTGCCTTGCGGGTCCATCGCGCCCGTCATCTTCCACCGTACATCGACAGCTGCGACATCGGGGCGTAAGAAGCGCGTTTTTATGTCAGTGTATTCCTGGTGGCTTTTGCTGAAGATGGTAGCGAAAACGGGCGCATGGAAGGCCTCTATCTTTGCTCGGCCCGTCGCGCCCATGCCGCGAACGTTGGTGAAATCCGCGCCTTGGGAAAACAGGGCCACAAATGCTTCCGCATCGTGATGATTCCATGCGTCCATGAACCGATCCATAACCACCCGGATCGCATGCTCATCTGTTTCACTGCCTGTCTGTGCCATAAGCAGAAGTGGAAACAACGCAAAGCAAATTGCGATCCTCATCATTTCTCCTCTCGATCTGGTCTACCATGTGTCCCCGCCTCCGCGTGGCGGCCATGCGCCCAAGACCCGCCGGATCATCGCGATCTGCCCCGTGTGATAGCTGTTGTGCGCCACCATCTGCATGAGCACGGCCTCGAGCGTTCCCGCGACATTCCTATCTCCATCCTGGGCGGATTCGACCTGGCGCTGCATTTCTTGCGGAGAGAAATTCGCCAGCGCGACAAAATCAGCCAGCAAGCTGGCAAAGCGATTCCGCAGACGATCCCATTCCTGTGTATCAGAGGGCGATGCGGCGGATGGGAAGCTTTGTGAAGCGTGTTCGGGATACGCAGGCCGCTGACCGCGAATGCGGCGCAGCTCGTAATCCATCCAGTAATTCATGTGAAAGACAAGTTGTCCGACGGAGTGCGGAAAACCTGCAATCTGCCGCGCAGCCAACTCCGCAGAAAGATCTTCGACGCAAGCTAGAGGATCGGCGTGAGATCCTTTGCCCCGGAACAGTTCAGTGAGTGCGCGCGAAGACATGGAAAATCGGGTCTTAGGTCCTAGCTGTTAGGTCTATAGGATAGTGCCGCAGCTTCCTGATCCAGGAGAACCCGAAGCCTAAGACCTAATTACTTAAGACCGGCTGGCAAAGTACTTCGCTTCGAGAATCCCACGATGATGCAACTCGTGCCCGGCGATGATGTAAGCGATGCCGCGTACGCTGACTTCATTCTTGTTCGCAATGCCGCGGCGCATCCATGCGGCCTCATCGAGATTGCGCAGCAACGAAAGCGTGGCACGGCGTACGGCAATGAAATCTTCGACTACGTCCGTTAGCGGCCGATGAGCGAACGGACCGTTGCGTACATAGTCGTCCTGCTCGAAGCCTTCTAGGGGCGTGGCGTCGGCGCGCGAGATGCGCAGAGCGCGGTAGGCGAAAACTCGTTCCGTATCGCAGACATGGCCGAGAACCTCCTTCGCGCTCCATTTATCCGGCGCGTAACGGAAGTCACCATCTTTTTCATCTTTGCCGGAAAGCAACATCATGGTCTGCCGGCGCTGCTGATCAAGGGTTGCGAGAATGTCCTCGCCCTGCACCAGAGAGATGTAGCGGCCATAGTAGGGGGCATACTCATCCGGCTGCGGACGAGCGATGGTAAACGCGGGCGGGTTGATCGTGGCTGGTTCCAACATATCTTGCTCCTGGGAAGCGCATCGTGCGTAATACAAATCTTGAGCAAGGAGCATACTCCTCAGGACTGTGGAAAGGCTGCTCGGAGACCGCCGTTCCGGGAATCCTTACACAGTAAGGGTCGAAAAGGGAGGCCGGAGTGACCAAACGGCCAACGATTGGAGGACACTAAAGTGATGTACCATGCTAGGAAACTCTGTTGAAAATAAAGGTTTTCCACAGCGCTCAATATAAGACGGCGGAGTACAATTCGATTGGTCACGCAAGTGCGGCAAGTGATCCCTAATCCCAACTAAGGAAAGGAACTGTGTAACCCATGTGGAAGCCGACGAATCAGCCTCAGACCCCCGGACGCCCGGTCGAACCAGAGCGTCCAATCATGCATACACCGAGCGCGCCTGCAATTGCGATGGCGAATGAGCCTGCCGCTGCGCCGCGTCCGGCAACAGCCACTACCACCACCGCGGACCAGGCAACGATCGGCAAGTCGCTGGTGATCAAGGGCGAGGTAACCGGATCGGAGTCACTCTACATCGACGGCCGGGTCGAAGGTTCGATCAGCCTGGCGGGTAACCGCGTCACCATCGGGCGCAATGGCGTGGTTGCTGCCAATATTAATGCCCGCGAAATCGTGGTGCTGGGCAAAGTCCGCGGCAATCTGACGGCCAGCGACCGCGTTGACATCCGGAGCGATGGTTCGCTCACCGGCGACGTCGTCGCGGCTCGCATCTCCATTGAAGACGGCGCATTTTTCAAGGGTGGCATCGACATTCGCAAGGGTGGCCAGCCTTCGCAGCAGAAGCCCAATGGCGAGGACAAGAGTGTTCCTGCGCCTGAGCCGGCAGCGATTGGCGCCAGAGCCTAAGCTCGCGGTAGAGGCAATCGTCGAAAAATCAGCGGCGGGGTTCGCAGACCGTGCGAATGTCTGCCGCTTTGTTCTTGCATGCGATTTACTGGGCGACCGAGCACCACAGTCCAAGTCTGATCGTTGCACTATCGGTAGGGCGAATCCATTGCTCTCATGGCTGAACCCGCAGTACGATGAAGCAACGATGTTTTCGTCGACTTGCCCGGTTTGCGCGTCCTTTGTTTTTCCGCTTCGAGTTGGCGCGCATCATTGACTGTCCTGGATTCTGAAAAAGGGAGAAGTGTGTTTTGATTGATTCGGGCCAGCGTTTTCGGATTTTCTTTCTCGCTTTTTGCGCTCTGTCGTTTGTACTTTCCTGCCCGGTGAATCTGCGGGCTGATGCCGCCGCTTTTGACCTGACCGGACCGAAGGTCGACGTCCGCGTACAACGCGACGGGCGTACGCTTCCCATCGCAGAGGTTCCCAATCTCCAGGTGGGAGACCGGCTTTGGGTGCATGCCGATCTGCCGGACACTCAATCGGTGCGCTACTTGATGGTTATTTCCTTTCTGCGAGGATCGACCAATCCTCCGCCGGACTCGTGGTTCACTCGCGTTGACGCGTGGAGCAAGCCGGTCCATGACGAAGGTGTCTATGTCACCGTTCCTGACGGAGCGGAGGAAGCGATCGTATTTCTGGCGCCGGAAACCGGGGGCGCGTTCAACACCCTGCGCAGCGCAGTCCGAGGTAAGCCCGGAGCCTTCGTGCGTGCCGCCCAGGATCTGGAACAAGCCAGCCTCGATCGCCAGCGCCTGGAAAAATATCTTGATTCCGTTCGTGAGGCAGCATCGTCTGATCCCGAACAGATGAGGGCGCGCGGCACTCTGCTGGCGCGCAGCCTCAACATACGTCTCGACCAACAGTGTTTTGACAAACCCAGCGCCCAACAGGCTCCCTGCCTCTCCCAGAACACGGATCAGATCGTTCTCGACGACGCCCACAGTCAGACCATGGTCGCGACTCTTAGTTCTGGACCATCCAGCGACCTGCTAGTGCAGGTCAGCGCCACTCCGACCGCGGGAGCAGGATACTACAGCGCTTACGTCGGCGCAGTCCTGGACGTGGTCCGAATCCTGGGCACGGCGCACACGGCGCAATACCAGTACATTCCGGCCCTGGCGCTGCCGAAGAAGGACAATCTGAATCTTCGTCTGAACACTCCACCTTCTTTCCGGAACCCAAAATCCGTTATCGTGATCGCTCTTCCGCTGGTTCTGCCGGCGGCCAATCCGCCTTTGCGCGCCATCGATGCTGCGCAAGTCTTCTGTATCGATAAACCTTCGCTCGTCTTGCCCGCTGATGGGGCTCCGTTGGTATTCGCCACGGAGTTGGCGCATAACTTCGTCCTGCACGTGGAACCGAAGTCCGGTCCGGGAATCGATCTACCTGCTGTGCCGGATGCTGCCCAGGGCGGCTTCGTAATCGATACCAAGGCCATGCAATCGGTCGAATTGCAGGGAGAGGTCAGCGGAATCTTGCGCGGCGTTTGGGGCTTTCGTCCTTTCGAGGGTCCTCGTTTCCGGTTGCGCGGATCGAGTCCCCAGCAGTGGGTGGTCGCGTCCAAAGACGCCAGCGCTCTCATCATCGGCCGCGAAGACACCCTGCATCTCGAGTCTCCGGAGGCTTGCTGTGTCCGGTCCGTCAGCCTGCGCGATGAAAAAGGCAAAATCACGGAAGCGGGATGGAAAACTGCCAAGCCCGAAGAACTGGAAGTGAAGGTTCCCCTGCAGAATGCGATTGCAGGAATGCTGACCATGATGATCCACAAGATGGGTACTCGCCAAGTGGATGAAATTCCGCTGCACACATATTCCGAGGCTGGACGGTTGGACGCTTTCGATATTCACTCCGGTGACGCCGACGCAGTGCTCAAAGGCACCCGACTCGATCAAGTTACAGCGATCGACGTAAGCGGCCTGCGTTTCGCACCAGACGGTTTATCTCGCGCCAACCAGCGCGACGAATTGAAGCTGGTTTGCCGTGACGCGTCGATAACCAAGCGACTGCAGCCCGGAGATTCTATCGTGGTGCACGTGGCGCTGCAGGACGGCCGCTCGATGGATTTGAAGACTGCCGTTGAAGCCCCTCGGCCGCGGGTCACCGTGCTCAGCAAGAGCGTGCTGCTGGATTCCTCAGGCCCTCCATCCACGGTCAGGCTGGAGAATCAGGATGAGCTTCCTCAGGATGCGCGCCTGAATTTCTTTCTCAAGACGCAGGTGCCAGAGAATTTCCCCTCCACCGAGAAGATCGAGGTGGCCACGGCCGACGAGTCCTTCAGCGTGATGCTCAGTGAGAAAGATGGCAACATCACCCTGCAGGATTCCAAGATCATTTTTGGCATACTGGATCCCATGAAGTTGCTCGGTCCCTCCGCGTTCGGCCCGCTGAAATTTCGTCCTGTGGATGGGGATGGGATTGATGGAGACTGGCAACCCTTGGTCACCTTGGTGCGAATCCCCATTCTCGAGGGAATTCGTTGCGCGCGCGATGCGGAGAAACAATGCACGCTGAATGGAGACAAGCTTTTTCTGATCGACGCCGTCAGCAGCGATCCTGACTTCACAAACTCCGTGACCGTCCCCGATGGGTTTGTTCAGGTCGCGCTCACGATTCCGCAGCCCAAAGGGAAGACTCTTTACCTCAAGCTGCGGGACGACCCGTCCACGGTGGTTACCGCCGACGTCCCGATTTCGACCGCCTCGCCGTAGGCTGGCGCCTGAAGAATATTCCGAAGAATCCTCGCCGCCTATGCCCCTGCGGCTTCCTTGCCCTGAAATTTCACCTCGACCAGCCGTCGGTCCTCGTCTGACACTTTAAACATGGAGCGCGGTTTCAGGTTCATGAAGCTGGCCACGAAAACCTCGGGGATCTGGCCGATGCGGGTGTTGTAGGTGTTGACATCATCGTTGAAAAACTCGCGGCGATCGGCGATGCGGTCTTCCAGTTCGCTGATGCGCGTCTGCAGCTTGAGAAAGTTTCCGTTGGCCTTGAGCTGGGGATAATTTTCCGCGACGGCGAACAACCCGCGCAGCGCTTCCGTCATCCGCGAATCGGCCTGTGCCTTCTGCCCGATGCTGGCCGCATTCATGGAAGCGGCCCGGGCTTGCGTCACCGCCAGCAGCGTCTGCTGCTCGTGCTGCATGTATCCCTTGACGGTCTCCACCAGGTTTGGGATCTCATCATGACGCTGCTTGAGCAGCACGTCGATATTGGCCCACGCGCGGTCATTGTCGTTGCGCAGGCGCACCAACTCGTTGTAGAGGATGACCACATAGACCAACACTCCCACCACAAACAGCAGAAATGCTGCCCCTTCGATCATGTTGCCGCCCATCGTTAGCTCGCTTGCAGGAATAATCCCAGTGGAACAGCAGGCGGGTCAGGCACGCAAGTAACTGACAGGGCAGCGCCGAAAGTCATGGCGTTTTCCGGGAACACGAAAAAGGGCTGAGCCGCAGGCTCAGCCCTAACCCACAATCAAATTACTATGGCTTATGCGGCGTCAAATCGCACGCGCGCTTTACCTCATCCAGGTTCAAGCCGCCGGGCGAGAACTCCGCGATCGAGTACCCAGTCCGAGTCCTGACTTCCAGATTAAATACCTGCGCTCCGATCACGCCGCGAACCGTGCCCTTGTCCATGGAAAGGAAACGTCCGCGAACCCAGTTCCAGCCCTTATGGTCGTGGCTTCCGTCAATGCGCACCATGACTTCCATCTTTGGCTGGCCCCAGAAACCCGGATAATCCGGCCGTCCAAGCCGCCCGCCCATACTGAAGTCGGCATACTGATACTTGCCATCGCTGCAAACGATCTCGATACGCGGCTTGTAGTCTGGATCTTCACGAAAATAGTTGTTGGCCAGCAATTCGAAACGGACTTTCTTCGCTCCGGTCATTTTGTCTTCCGAGCGAAACTCCATCCATTTGCCGCCGGCGCCGACTCCATCTTGTTCGTCCTGATACGGACTCATAGCGCCCTGTTGAGCAAAGGCCGAAGCGGCGATCAGCATCAAGCTAGCGGCGACTGTAGCCACAGCCAATCCAAAACGCTTATTTTGAAACGAGTGCAGTGCTTTCAAGGTTTTCCCTCCCACGCGAGAACATCCTTACATATTGAACCCAAAAAATGCACAAGAGTTGCATGAGGGAGTTCCAGGTTGAAAATGGGCAAAAGAAAGACGAAGGTTTCGTCTCGAAATGTAAGTTCTAGCGGGTATCGATTCTGAGGTCGATGTAGACCTGGGGGCGATCGTCGAACTGGCTGACCGACCGGGTATCGCTCTTGTGGTTGTTGTACTGCGCGTAGACTTCATAGTCCACGGTGGAAAGTCCCGGGAAGCGGTAAGTGCCGTCCTGTCCCACGATGTAGGTTTTCACGGCGTGGGTGCGCGTGTTGGTGAGATATACAACCGCGCTGATCACAGGATTATCCTGCGGATCCAGCACTTTGCCCGAAAGCAGCCGGCCTTGCTGCTTATCTTTCTTGTCGAGGGCCGCGCCAGTCACGGAAAAGACGAGCAGGAGCGCACAAGTCAAAAGGGCGGCGTGCCGCAAAGTTGCTCTCAGAATCATGCGAGCCTTGTCGTTCTTTCTTTCGTTGCCCCACTTCGGATGATTCTATTGGGCCAGATGCAAACCAATGTCGACCCGTTCATCATACTCTACGTGAACCGGAACCTCTTCCACCAGATGCACCGGGTGGCCGTCTGTGGTTTTCACGCTTTTGAGATCGGCGCCGACAATATAGTCGTTTTTACCTGCGGCAACGCGCAAGGCGAATTCACCACGATGGTCGGAGTAGAGCTCCCACTTAGGTTTCTTATCGGAGGCCATGCGAATCTTAACCTTGACCCCGTAGGCAGGGTGATCATCCGGTCCCCAGACCGTGCCGAAGATAAGCGCATAAGGATCGGTGGGTTTCAACTTCTTGGGCCCGGAAGCGGCATTCGCCACGGGTGAGAGCTGGAGGCTGAGAGCAGCAAACACAAGCAAGAGCAGCAAGGAAGAAGTGGACCGGCATGAAAACGGAAGGATGGGGCAGGCGCTAGGCGTCGTCACCGTCTTCGGTCTCCACTTCTTCTTCCTCTTCCACATACCCTTCTTCGACGGCCTTCAACTCCAACGGGCTGGTCGTCACGACTTCGAAGTCTGTGCCACACTCCGGGCAAGAGACAATCTCGCCCTCGTCCACTTCTTCTTCTTCCACATCCAGATCAGTTTCGCATTCAGGACAAAGAACCATGGTTCCTCCGCTTCCATTAGATACCGCTGGTAATATTTAGATTCTTCCCCCACGGCAGTGTCAAGGGGGCGAGTGCTGTAGGAGGCACATTAATAATTTGGCGGGAAGTACCCGCCGGCCTTGACATTCCGCGAGCCGGAGATTACATGATTTCTCTTCCGAATAGAAGATGGAGTTTTACCGCTGCCGTGCTCCTTAGCGCAGCCGCGCTGGCCCAACATCAAGCAAGTTCCGAGAGCTCGGAGGCCCCCCTGCCTGACCCCATGGTTGTCGATAGCCGGATTTCGGCTGCGCTGCAGCAGGTCTCGGCGGAGCGCATCCGGGCGAATATCGAGCAGTTGGTGAGCTTTGGAACCCGGTCTACTATCTCGGCGCAGGAGGCGACTGCCATCGATGCTGGACGCGGTGTTGGCGCCGCCAGAGAGTGGCTTAAGTCAGAGTTCGAGCACTATGCCAAGGATTGCGGCGGCTGCCTTGAAGTCAAGACCGACACTTTCACCGAGCCGGCTGGGGACCGGATTCCGCAGCCCACTGAAGTCACCAATGTTTATGCGGTCCTCAAAGGCACAGATGTGGAAAACGGGAAGCGCATTGTGCTGGTGACCGGGCACTACGATTCGCGCAACAGCGATACGTTCGATACGAAAGGCGATGCTCCGGGCGCGAATGATGACGGCAGCGGAACCGCCGTCAGCCTGGAATGCGCGCGCGTCTTGAGCAAGTTGAAATTTCCCGGCACGATTGTTTTCTTGACGGTCGCAGGCGAAGAGCAAGGGCTGAACGGCAGCCGCCATTTCGCCAAGATGGCACAGGACCAGGGCTGGAACATCGAAGCCGTCCTGAACAATGACATTGTCGGTGGCGACAGGAGCGCCGAGCAGGATCACTCGGTGGTGCGAGTATTTTCCGAAGGCTTGCCCGCTGCGGCCACGGAGCAGGAGATTCGGCAGATTCGCGCTCTCGGCGGCGAGAACGACTCCATCTCCCGGCAGTTGGCACGTTATATCGTCGATGTGGGCCGTCACTACGATGCAGGAGTGAAGCCGATGCTGGTGTTCCGTCTGGACCGCTATCTGCGTGGAGGCGACCATTATTCCTTCAACCAGCAAGGATTTGCCGCCGTGCGCTTCACCGAATTCCGCGAAGATTTTCACCACCAGCACCGGAACGTGCGCACCGAAAACGGCATTGAATACGGTGACCTGCCTAAGTTTGTGGACTTCGATTATGTCGCTCACGTGGCTCGACTGAATGCGGCGACGCTGGCGTCGTTAGCCTCGGCGCCGGCGCCTCCGGCGAATGTACGTTTGCTGACCAAGGAAGTGGAGAATGACTCGACGTTGACTTGGGAGCATTCCCCAGGAGGATTGGCTTCCCGCTATGAAATCCTGTGGCGCGCAACAACGAGTCCAGAATGGGAACACGCGAAAAATATCGGGAACGTTACCCGCACAACTTTGAAACTTTCCAAGGATAATGTCATCTTTGCAGTGAGGGCTGTAGATGCGCAGGGACACCGCAGCTTGCCGGTGGTACCGCTGCCGGAGCGCTAGCGGGAACTCGGCCGTAACCTGTTAAGATATTTGTTGCACATTCTAAGCCTAGGTTGTGACTCCTCCTCGCTAACAACGGGCTATCGACCTTCATGTATCGCGGACGAACCATGTCGTTGAGCTTTCCGCCGTTCACGCGGTGGGTAAAGCGGATCATCATCATCTGCTCGGTGGTCTATTTCCTGCAAGTTGTGTTCACCAGAGTCGCGCCTCAAATCGAAGGCGCTATCGAGGTCTATCTTGGTCTAGTTCCGGCCGCGGTGGTGCACTACGGAATGTTGTGGCAGCTGGTTACCTATTCCTTCCTGCACTCCACGCACACGCTGATGCACCTTCTGCTCAACATGTTGACGCTCTGGATGTTCGGTTCCCAGGAGGAGCAGGACTGGGGCTCACGCAAGTTTCTGGAATTTTATTTTTTCTGCGTGATCGGAGCAGCTCTAGTCACGGTTGCGGTGGCCTACTCCCCGCTGCCGGGGGTCTCACCCCTGAACCCCACGATCGGAGCTTCGGGGGGAATCTACGGATTGCTGATCGCCTTCGGGATGCTGTACGGCGACCGGGAAGTCTTTCTCTTTCCGTTTCCATTCTCGATCAAAGCCAAATATCTGGTAGCCATCATCATTTTCGTCGTGGTGATTGCAACGTTTCAACCCTCCCAAGGCGGAGTGGCGAACTTCGCTCATCTCGGCGGACTGCTTTTCGGTTTTCTGTACATCAAGTTCATTCCGGGGCGTGGACTGATGTTTGGCGCAACGGAACGCTATTTCGGCTTTCGCAACGAATATTACCGCTGGAAGCGGCGTCGGGCGGCGAAGAAGTTTGAAGTCTACATGAGCAAACACGACCGCAAAGTAGAGTTCGACGAGCACGGGAATTACATCCCGCCCGACGAGGGCCCGCGCAAGGGAAATGGCGGCTCGAAATCGGGATGGGTGAACTAGGCGTTCCCCGCATCTTCCTTGCCCAAAGACTTGGCAAGCGAAGTCCCTACAAAAATCCCTGAAACTCCGCTAGGATTTCGCCCGGCAATCCTTCCCGTTTAGCTTTGCCCTTGAACCCCAAATCGTGCCCAGCGCCTTCGACCGTGAGCAATTTCGTTTTGGCTGGAATCAGCTTTAGGGCTTGCTCGATCTCCTCGATCGAACCGAAGGGATCGCGAGTACCTTGCACGAAGAGTGCGGGAGTCCGCAAATTGAAGAAATGCTGGGTGCGCAGCTGGGCAGGCTTGCGGGGAGGATGCAGCGGATAAGACATCAAGAGCAGGCCGGGGATTTTTTCGGATTCCTCCTGTAGATCCTCGGCACACAGCATGCTCGCTTGCCTTCCGCCGTAGGAGTGCCCGCCAAGGAAAACTGGACCGGTTGCAAAATTCCTCATCGCCATGGTCGCATTCTTCAGCCCGGCACGATCGCGTTTGGCGTCGTGCGGTGCCGGCGGACCGTAAGGCCGATCCTGCCGAAACGGTAAGTCGCAGCGCAGCACAAGGAAGCCCGCGCCAACAAAACCGTTCGCCAGAGCGACGAGCAGAGGAGCCTGACAATTCGATCCTGCTCCGTGAGTCAGAACCAATCCTTTGCCGTTGGGATTGGCGGGCTGATGGAGCAGGCCGCGCACGAACGGGTCCACCGTCACATCGGTGAACACTCGTGGGCTCGATTCAGGGGGCATCTATACGCCTACCTCGGCCAGCTTCTCGTAAACTTTCAGAATTTTGATTTCGTTCCCCAGCCGGGCCCAGCAGCGCAGCACTTCTGGATCTTCCTGGGCAGCGCTCCGCGCCTGCTCGGAGCTCCAGTAACGCAACAGCACGTAGCTCGAGTCACCGCTGCGGTAAAGCAGATCGCGGCCATATTGTTTCTTGGAAACGAGCGCATTGAGTTCGCGCATGGTGTCAAGCGAAGCGGCTTCCATGTCAGGTAGAGGTTCCCAGATCGCGATGGAAAGATATTCCTGCGACATACCCGCGATTATAGCTTCCGGGGCCTGCGGCCGCGCTTTGCTTTCGTATGAGTGCCGGCTGTGACCTCTTCGGGCGTCACTGTATGCAAGCGCATCAAGTTGGTGGAACCGGAGGATTGGCGGGTGCCCGCCACGACTCCCAGCACATCGCCGGGCTTGAGCAACCGCCGGTCCAGCAACTCTTTCTCGGCCACGGTCACCATGTGTTCGGCTGACAGCGCCGGCGCGCACTTCACGGGATGCACACCCCAGTAGAGGTTGGTGCGCTGGGCAACGATCAAGTTCGGCGTGAAGGCGAAAATGGGCGCTTCCGGGCGGTACTTGGAAATCATGCGCGCGGTGTTGCCGGTCTCGGTGAAAACAGCGATTGCTCCCATGGGAAGGTCTTCAGCCGCGTGCGCGATGGATTCACAGATGGTTTCGGCGACGGAAAGGCCATGCCGGTCGCGACGGCGGCGGGGCTGCGTGAACTCTCCCATGTTGCTCTCGGCCTCGACCACGATGCGCGCCATCATGGCAACCGCTTCGCGCGGATAGCGTCCGCTAGCCGTTTCCGCGGATAGCATGACTGAATCGGAGCCGTCGAAAATCGCATTGGCTACGTCGCTGGCCTCAGCACGCGTGGGGCGCGGGTTATCGATCATCGACTCCAGCATCTGCGTAGCCGTGATTACGGGCTTGCGCCAATGGGATGCGCTGCGAATCACATGCTTTTGAATGACCGGAACTTTCTCCGGCGCCATTTCCACGCCCAAATCACCGCGGGCAACCATCACTCCGTCGGAGGCTTCCAGAATTTCGTCGAGATGATCAATGGCCTGCGGCTTTTCCAGCTTGGCAATCAAAGGAGTGTTGCTGCCGTGGCTGAGTACGATTTGCTTGACCATATTCACGTCAGCCGCGGTGCGCACAAAAGAAAGCGCTACCGCGTCTACGCCGTGCTTCAGGCCAAACTCCAGATCCCTGCGATCTTTCTCAGTCAAAGCGGGTATGGATAAAGCAGTGCCTGGAAGGTTGATTCCTTGATGCTCGCCCAGGGTCCCGCCGTTCAGAACATCGCAGACCACATCCTTGCCGCGTATCGTTCGCACGCGCAATTCGATGAGGCCATCGCGCAATAGAATCCGGGCGCCCGCGCTCACTTCGCGGGCCAGATCCGGAAAAGTCGTGGAAATACGCGTCGCTGTGCCTGCGATATCGCGGGGCGTGATCACCACTGTCGAACCGCTCTTCAGCAGCACCGGTTCGTTGCGTTCCAGGCGTCCAGTGCGGATTTTCGGGCCCTGCAAGTCCTGCAGGATGCACACGGTCCGGCCTTCTTGTTCGGCAGCGCGGCGCAGGCGCTCGATGTTGTGGGCGTGGTCCGGGTGGGAGCCATGAGAAAAATTCAGGCGGGCGACGTCCATACCTAGGCGGAGCAGGTCGCGCATGGCCGCTTCGGAGTGACAGGCCGGACCGATGGTGCAAATGATTTTTGCGCGCCGGCCGGCGGTGCGACCTACGAGCGAGGAAGACTGTTCCGCGGTGGGCGAATCCTCTTTCGCGAGTTCCAGCTTCTGTCGTTTCATGAATGAGGAAATCAGACTCGCCCCGGCGAGGGAACTATTGTAAATGTTTTTGATAGGGTCTTCGTTTACACAAACGCGATTTATACAAGATCGGTTGATTCAGCCTCGTCTCAACAGAGTTCCTGAACTAAGTCGCCTACGACCTGGGATGATTGATCGCGGTCAACTCTTTTCCCAGCATGGCGCGGGGGAAAAGCATGGCATTGAACTCGGCGCCAATGAGAATGACCAGGGAAATCATGTACATCCAGACCAGCAGGGCGATCGCGGCGCCGAGCGATCCGTAGATGAGGCTGTAATCGGCATAGTGCTGCAAGTACCAGCCGAATAGCAGGGTAGACGAGAACCATAAACCAGTGGCGAGTGTAGCGCCGGGGATAACGCTGGGCCAGGGTTGAGTGCGCGGTACCGCGTTGTGATAAATGAGGGCAATCACCGCGATGCTGGTGAGAGTGGCGATGAGCCAGCGAAGGCACGTCCACATCAACAGGATGTAGGCGCTGAATTCATGCGCCGTGTAGAAAAGAATAGTTGTTTCGATCTTGCTGCCGAAGGCCACCAGCAAAGTGGAGAAGGTCATCGGGATAAGCGCGAAGACAACCAAAAGGAATGAAATCAGTCGCTCTTTCACCAAGCCCCAGATTTTCGGGAGTTCATAACAGCGGCGGAAGCCTTCCATCCAGGAAATCATGACGCCGGAGGCCGTCCACAGAGTAAGCAGGGAAGCGGTGATGAGCAGGCTCACCGGACGTTGCGCGGCTCCGCGCAAGAAATTCATGGCCGTGTTGCTACCTGCGGGCAAAATCCTCGACAACGCGTACGAGACTTCCCGCAGATAGGGTGCACCTTTGCGCGATGTGGCCAACACCGATCCCACCACCAACAGCGCCGGAAAGAAAGTGAGGATGGAGGAATAAGCGGACGCTTTCGCGATGGAAAAAGCGTCATGCTGAAAAGCTCGCCAAAAAGCCAATCGCAGCAGACGCAGAAAGCGAAGCATCATTGGCCCTAGCTTAGGGCCGGGAGTCGCGGGAAGCAATGAAGGAACAGGGCCAGGTTCCTCAAGTTGCAATCGCTGTGGATTCGCGTGCATCGATATTTAGTTGCCAAAAAAGGGCTTCGGGGGCGAAGGATTCGCCCCCGATTGCTTCTGTTAATTTGGCCTACTCCGCCGCCAGTTCCTCGGTTTCGCCCTCGTGGCGCATCATCTCGAGAGCGCGCTCGGCCTCTTCGTACGCCGCCGAGACTTCCGCCTGCACCTTGGCCGCGGCCTCTTCCATTTCTGGCGAGAGGCGCACGTTGCGGTAGTATTCCATGCCGGTTCCGGCAGGGATGAGGCGGCCGACGATGACGTTTTCCTTGAGTCCGCGCAGGTGATCGACGGCTCCCTGAATGGAAGCTTCGGTAAGCACGCGGGTGGTCTCCTGGAACGACGCCGCCGAGATGAACGAGTCGGTCGAGAGCGAAGCCTTCGTGATACCGAGGAGCAGCGGGCGTCCGGTAGCCGGCTTGCCGCCCTCCTTGATCACGCGCTCGTTCTCTTCGCGGAAACGGAACTTGTCCAGCTGCTGTTCCAGCAGGAACGTGGTGTCGCCCACGTCCTCCACCTTCACCCAGCGCATCATCTGGCGGACAATCACTTCGATGTGTTTGTCGCTGATGTTGACGCCCTGCAACCGGTAGACTTCCTGGATTTCGTTCACCAGGTAAGACTGCAGTTCCTTTTCGCCGAGCACGGCCAGAATGTCGTGCGGGTTGAGCGGGCCGTCCATAAGCGGTTCGCCCGCCTTGACGCGCTCGCCCTCCTGCACGTTGATGTGAACGCCGCGCGGAACGGAATACTCTTTTTCCGTCCCGTTGTCGGCCTGAACATACAGTTTGCGCTGGCCCTTGGAAACTTCGCCGAACTTCACCGTGCCATCGATTTCGCTGATGACCGCGGTTTCATGCGGCTTGCGGGCTTCGAACAATTCGACCACACGCGGCAGACCACCCGTGATGTCTTTCGTCTTGGTGGTTTCGCGCGGGATCTTCGCCAGCACGTCTCCCGGGAAAACCGTGTCGCCGTCCTGCACCATCAAGTGAGCGCGGGAAGGCATGAGATAGCGCTTGCTCCCTTTGCCTTTGACGACGATCGCGGGTTGACGCTTCTCGTCGGGCGAATCGGCCACGACGTGTCGCGACAATCCGGTGACTTCGTCCACTTCTTCGTGCAGCGTGACGCCTTCCTGCAAGTCCTTGAACTGCGCCGTCCCGCCGATTTCGGTAAGGATGGCGAACGTATAAGGATCCCACTCGACCATCACTTTTCCTTGCTGCACCGGATCGCCGTCGTTGACTTTGAGCTTCGCGCCGTAAATCACGGAGTAGCGCTCGCGCTCGCGGTTCTTTTCGTCGACCACTGCGATCGAGCCTTGGCGGTTCATCACCACCAGATCGCCGGACTTCGATTTGACGGTCTGGAGTCCGATGAAGCGCACAGTGCCGTTGTTCTTGGCATCGAGACGCGACTGCTCGGATACTCGAGAAGCCGTGCCGCCGATGTGGAACGTACGCATGGTGAGCTGCGTTCCGGGCTCGCCGATCGACTGAGCGGCAATGACGCCGGTAGCTTCGCCGAGTTCAACGAGGCGTCCAGAAGCCAGGTTACGGCCGTAGCACATGACGCAAACGCCGCGCTTCGATTCGCACGTGAGCACCGAACGGATTTTCACCCGCTCGATTCCCGCAGCTTGAATTGCAACTGCGAGCTCTTCGGTGATCTCGTTATTGATGTCGACGATCACGTTGCCGTCGTAGTCTTTGATCTTCTCGAGTGAAACGCGGCCCACAATGCGGTCGCGCAACGGCTCGATAATCTCGCCGGCTTCGACAATACCCTGGACGTAGATACCGTCCACGGTGCCGCAATCGTATTCGCTGATGATGACGTCCTGCGCCACATCGACGAGACGTCGAGTGAGGTAGCCGGAATCCGCCGTCTTGAGCGCCGTATCTGCCAGACCCTTGCGGGCACCGTGCGTCGAGACGAAGTATTCGAGCACCGTCAGTCCTTCACGGAAGTTCGCCGTGATGGGCGACTCGATAATTTCGCCGGAAGGCTTGGCCATCAATCCGCGCATGCCGGAGAGCTGGCGGATCTGTTGTTTCGATCCGCGGGCGCCAGAGTCGGCCATGACGTAAATCGGATTGATGATGCCTTCCTTGTCGCGCTTCTGCATTTGACCGAACATCTCGTCGGCAACTTTTTCCGTGATCGCCGACCAGATTTCGATGACCTTGTTGTAGCGTTCGCCGTTGGTGATCGCGCCGTCCAGGTACTGCTGCTGAACGCTGACCACCTGTTTCTCGGCGTCTTTGACCAGCGTTTTCTTGCTGTCGGGAATGACCATGTCGTCGATGCCGATGGAAAGGCCGGCTTTGGTCGCGTACTTGAAGCCGAAATCCTTTACCTCGTCCAGCATCTTGACCGTGGTCTCGAGCCCGAAGCGCAGGTACCCGTAGTTCACCAGCGCGCCGATCCCTTTCTTCTTGAGCAGACCGTTGATGTAAGGCATGCCCTCGGGAAGGTGATCGTTCAGAATGGCGCGGCCTACGGTCGTGTTGACGAAGGTTCGCTCCACCTGAACTGGCTCGGTGTGGATAATGTCCTGATCATCGTAAGCGGTCGTCAGGTCGATCAGTTCGCCCGTGTAGCGCAGGCGGATGGGCGTGAGCGTTTCCACTTCACCCATTTCGAGCGCAAGCAGAACTTCCTCGATGTTGGCGAAGACGCGGCCTTCACCCTTCGCGCCCGGCTTGCCTTTGGTCAAGTAGTAAAGACCGAGCACCATATCCTGCGTGGGGACGGTGATCGGCTGACCGGATGCGGGCGAAAGAATGTTATGAGAAGCCAGCATCAATACGCTGGCTTCCACCTGCGCTTCCGGAGACAGCGGAATGTGCACCGCCATCTGATCGCCGTCGAAGTCTGCGTTGAATGCCGTGCAGACCAGGGGATGAATTCGGATAGCTTTGCCTTCCACCAGCACCGGCTCGAACGCCTGAATACCGAGGCGATGCAGCGTGGGAGCGCGGTTCAGCAGCACGGGATGATCCTTAATGACCTCTTCCAGGATGTCCCAAACAATGGGCTCCTGCTGCTCCACCATTTCCTTCGCCTGCTTGATGGTGGTAACGTTTCCGGTCTGCTCCAGCCGGTGATAGATGAACGGCTTGAACAATTCCAACGCCATCTTCTTGGGCAGCCCGCACTGGTGCAGTTTGAGTTCGGGACCGACCACGATGACAGAACGTCCGGAATAATCCACGCGCTTGCCGAGCAGGTTCTGGCGGAAGCGGCCCTGCTTGCCCTTCAGCGTGTCGGAGAGCGACTTCAAAGGACGGTTGTTGGCGCCCCGCAGCACGCGGCCACGGCGGCCGTTATCGAACAACGCATCGACAGCTTCCTGCAACATGCGTTTTTCGTTACGCACGATCACTTCCGGCGCATGCAAATCCATCAACTTCTTCAACCGGTTGTTGCGATTGATCACGCGGCGGTAAAGGTCGTTCAAATCGGAAGTGGCGAAGCGGCCGCCATCGAGTGGAACCAACGGACGCAGCTCCGGCGGGATAACCGGAATGACGTCGAGGATCATCCAGCTGGGCTTGTTGCCGCTCTTGCGAAAAGCTTCGACTACTTTGAGGCGCTTGGTGTACTTGAGCCGCTTCTGCAGCGAGCTCTCGTTCTTCATCTTCTCGCGCAGCTCGATCGCCAAGCCATCGGTGTCGATGCGCTTGAGAAGTTCCTTGATGGCCTCGGCGCCCATCATGGCTTTGAATCCAGCTGGGCGATACTGCTGGTCGAGTTCGCGGAACTTGGCCTCGTCCTTGATGACCTCGCGCTCTTTTACCGGAGCGTCACCAGGCTCAACCACCACGTAAGCCTCGAAATAGAGCACGGATTCGAGGTCACGCAGGGAAATATCGAGCAGGTGGCCGATGCGGCTGGGCAATCCTTTGAAGAACCAAACGTGCGAGCAGGGTGACGCCAGCTCAATATGTCCCAGGCGTTCGCGGCGAACCTTGGAGAGCGTGACTTCCACGCCGCACTTGTCGCAGATCACTCCGCGATGCTTCATGCGCTTGTATTTGCCGCACAAGCATTCCCAGTCAGTTACCGGACCAAAGATGCGGGCACAGAACAAACCGTCGCGCTCCGGCTTGAAGGTGCGGTAGTTGATGGTCTCAGGCTTGGTGACTTCGCCATGAGACCAGCTCCGGATTTTCTCCGGAGACGCGAGGCTGATCTTGATGGCATCGAAATCGGCGATCGTGTTTTGCATTTCGAACGGGCTCGAACGAAACAAGGTGTTCCTCCGCTTCCTGCTCTCAAAGACAATAGCCAGTCGTCAGTGGCCAGTTGCCAGTTTTTTGTGTTTCGCGGTAGCTGAGAGCCTTGTCTCCACGAAACGTTCTTTCAAAATTCTTCCGGCGGCGTATCCGGCCAGCGTCAGCGCGTTACTGGCCGCTGACCACTCGCCACTGAACACTGCTTTTCAGTCTGCCGCCGCGCTGGCCGTGGGCTTCTTCTCCCCGGTTTTGATCAGCTCCACGTCGAGGCAGAGCGATTGCAATTCGCGGATCAGCACGTTGAACGACTCCGGCACGCCCGGCTCCATGGCAGCTTCGCCCTTGACGATGGCCTCGTAAATCTTGGTACGGCCGTATACGTCGTCGGACTTCGCCGTCAGCAGCTCCTGCAGAATGAACGCCGCGCCGTAAGCTTCGAGCGCCCAGACTTCCATTTCTCCGAAGCGCTGGCCGCCGAACTGCGCTTTACCACCCAGCGGTTGCTGCGTGATCAGCGAGTACGGTCCGATGGAACGAGCGTGAATCTTGTCGTCCACCAGGTGCGAGAGCTTCAGCATGTAGATGTAGCCCACACAGACCGGCTGTTCGAACTGATCACCGGTCATGCCGTCGTGCAGAGTGGTCTTACCTGAAGTGGGCAGGCCCGCATGCTCGAGCAGCGCTTTGATTTCGCCTTCTTTGGCGCCGTCGAACACTGGGGAGCCCATGTACACTCCGCGGGCGAGCGTGGGTGCGAGCGCTTCCAGTTCCTCGTCGCCCATCTCGCCGATGGTGTCCGCAAGCTTCGAGTCCTTGAACAGGGCCTTCAACTCGCGGCGAATCGCTTCCGTGCGCGTGTTTTCCTTGAGCAAGTTACCGATTTTCTCGCCCAGAGTGTAACCGGCCCATCCCAGGTGGGTCTCAAGAATCTGGCCCACATTCATACGGCTGGGTACACCAAGAGGATTGAGCACAATCTCCACAGGCGTTCCGTCTTCGAGGTACGGCATATCCTCTTCCGGCAAAATGCGCGCAATGACGCCCTTGTTGCCGTGACGGCCGGCCATCTTGTCGCCAACGCTCAGCTTGCGCTTCATCGCGATGTAGACCTTGACCAGCTTGATCACGCCCGGCGGCAACTCGTCGCCCTTGGTAAGTTTTTCCTTCTTCTCGTTGACGATCTTCTTCAGCACGTCGATCTGGCGCGAGGTCATCTCCTCGATCTCGTCGATCTGCTCATTCACTCGCGGATCCTTGTCGGCGTACTTGATGCGCTTCAGGTTGCGGGTGGAGATGCGCTCGATCGCGTCACGATCAAGAATGTTGCCCTTGGTCAGTAAACGCTTGTTGGTGCGCTCGTCGTGCAAGTCGGCCTGCACTTCCTTGCCGCCGAGAATGTTCTCCAGGCGCTTGAGGCGCTCGTCAGTCAGAATGCGGATCTCGTCTGAGAGGTTCTTCTCCAACTTTCCGATCTGCGTGGCTTCGATTGATTTCGCCCGCTCGTCTTTCTCCTGACCCTTGCGGGAGAAAATCTTTACGTCGACGATGACGCCTTCGATGCCCGGCGGGCAGTAGAGCGAAGCGTCGCGCACATCGCCGGCCTTTTCGCCGAAGATGGCACGCAACAGCTTCTCTTCCGGTGTGAGCTGAGTTTCGCCCTTGGGCGTAACCTTGCCCACCAGAATGTCGCCCTGCTTGATACTGGCGCCGATTCGGATCACGCCCGCTTCGTCCAGATTGCGCAGCATGGATTCGCTGACGTTGGGAATATCGCGAGTGACTTCCTCAGGACCAAGCTTCGTATCGCGCCCTTCGATCTCGTACTCCTCAATGTGCAGTGAAGTGTAGTAGTCATCCTTCACCATCTTCTCGGAGACGAGAATCGCGTCTTCAAAGTTGTAGCCGCGCCACGGCATGAACGCGACCAGCACGTTGCGTCCGAGCGCGAGTTCGCCGTGATCCGTGCAAGGACCGTCGGCGATGACCTCGCCCTTCAGCACGCGCTGTCCCTTCTTCACCACCGGCTTCTGGTTGATGCAGGTGTTCTGGTTGGAACGCTTGAATTTCGTGAGCTGGTAAATATCGCTGCCCACTTCACGCGAAAGCTGCGTGGGATGGTGTTCACCTTCGACGCGCACGATGATGCGGTCGGAGTCAACAGAATCCACGATGCCGTTGCGTCGCGCCAGAACTACTGCGCCCGAGTCGCGCGCGGTAACACCTTCCATTCCCGTGCCCACGATCGGCGCTTGCGCGCGAAGCAAAGGAACGGACTGGCGTTGCATGTTCGCGCCCATCAAAGCGCGGTTCGCGTCATCGTGCTCGAGGAACGGAACCAGCGAGGCCGCGACCGAAACCAACTGCTTCGGGCTGACGTCGACGTAATCGACTTCGTCCCGGCTGACCAGCACAAAGTTTCCGGCCTTGCGGGCGTTGACCAGCTCGGCCACGATCTTGCCCTTGTCATCGAGCTCGACGTTGGCCTGCGCAATGGTGTGCCGGTCTTCTTCCCACGCAGAAAGATAGAAGGAGAACGGATCGATCTGCGCCGGCTTCTTGCGCTTCTCTTTTAATTCGGTGTTCACCTTCTCGATCTCATGCTTCTCCATGTGGTCGCCAACTTTGTAGTCGCTATCGCCGGTGTTGACCACGGTGACATAGTCGATCACGCGGCCGCCCTTGATCTTGCGATAAGGCGACTCGATGAAGCCGTAGTCATTGATGCGGGCATAGCAGCTCAACGACGAGATCAATCCGATGTTGGGACCTTCCGGGGTCTCGATCGGGCAGATGCGGCCGTAGTGCGTAGGGTGAACGTCGCGCACTTCGAATCCAGCGCGCTCGCGCGACAGACCGCCCGGCCCAAGGGCCGAGAGACGCCGCTTGTGCGTGATCTCGGAGAGCGGGTTGGTCTGATCCATGAACTGCGAGAGCTGCGACGATCCGAAGAATTCACGGATCGCAGCCATCACCGGCTTGGCATTGACCAGATCGTGCGGCATCGCCGTGGACATTTCCTGGTAGACGCTCATCTTTTCCTTGATGGCGCGTTCCATGCGGACCAGGCCGATGCGGAACTGGTTCTCCATCAACTCGCCCACCGCGCGAACGCGGCGGTTGCCCAGGTGATCGATGTCGTCCACCGAACCGATGTTTTTGCGCAGCTTCAGCAGGTAGCCGATGGTGGCGTAGAAATCGTCAGGGTCGAGGGTGCGCTTGTCGAGACTGGTGGCGTCCTGGTTCTCGAACAGCTTGATGTTAAACTTCAGCCGGCCGACCTTCGAAAAATCGTACTTACGCGGATCGAAGAACATGCCGTGGAACAGCGCTGTGGCCGTATCCAAGGTCGGCGGATCGCCGGGGCGCAGCTTGCGGTAAATCTCAATCAGCGCTTCCTGTGGCGTCTTCACCGAATCGCGCTTCAAGGTCTGGCTGATCACCGTGCCCACGTCGTCGCGCTCGGGGAAGAACAGACTCATCTCCACCACGCCGGAGTCGAGAATCTTCGAGACTTTGTCGGCACTCAGTTCGGTATTGGCTTCGAGCAACACTTCGCCGGTAGTCGTATCGACCACGTCGGCGGCAGCCCATGCGCCTTCGAGATCGCTGACATCCACTTCGATCTCGGAAATCTTCGCCTTCTGGATTTCCTTCAGAATCTGCGCATTCAGCTTGCGGCCGGAGTGCGCAATCTCATCCCCGGACTTGTTCTTGATGCTGTGCGCCAGCTTCATGCCCAACAGGTTCGTGGGCTTCTCGCTGGTTGGGTCGAGCGTCCAGAGCAGCCTCTTGTCTTTGATCGCAATGCGATCGACCGTGTAGAACGACCGCAGAATATCTTCGCCAGAACGCAGCCCAAGGGCGCGTAGGAAGATCGTTCCCAGGAACTTGCGTTTGCGGTCGATGCGGACGTAGAGCACGTTCTTCTGGTCGTACTCGAACTCCACCCACGACCCGCGGTAAGGAATGATCTTGCCCAGGAAGTACGTGCGGTTGTTGGCGGTTTCGAAGAACACGCCCGGCGAGCGGTGCAACTGGCTGACGATTACGCGCTCGGTCCCATTAATAATGAAGGTCCCGTTTTGCGTCATCAGCGGAACATCGCCGAAGAAAACCTCCTGCTCTTTAATGTCGCGGATGGAGCGGTTGCCGGTTTCGGCGTCTTTGTCGAAAATGGTCAACCGCATGGTGACTTTGAGTGGCGCGGAGTAGGTCATGCCGCGCTCTTCGCACTCGGCCACGTCATATTTCAATTGCAGCCCGACCGGGTCGCCGCACTTGTTGCAGAAGTCCGGCGTGTTCGCGTTGTACGTTCCGCACTTCTGACAAAGCACGTCGCCGGGATGGAACGGGTCCGTAATGACGGTATTACCGCAGTTCTTGCAAGTGGTGCGGAGGTGGTGCAGACCTTTGAGGTGACCACACTTGCACTCCCAGTTACCAATGGCGTAATCCACAAACTCAAGTTGTGATACGTTGCGGAAGTCGGTGATCGGGAAGACGGACTGGAACACCGCCTGCAATCCGCCGTCTTCGCGTTCGCTGGGCAGTTTGTCCATTTGCAGAAAACGATCGTAGGAGCGCTTCTGCACCTCGATCAGATTCGGGATCTGGATGGTGGCTGGAATTTTTGAAAAATCAAAACGTTTACGGAAGGCATTATTCTTCATCGTCAAGAACTCCCAATGTCAGGCGCAGCCGTGCGCTGCGAACACCCGCGGAATGTGGGGCGCCGAATCGCGCCGGCTGCTTAGCTGTTTCGAACCTGTGTAAAATTGCTGTGAACTCTGGAAAACACGACGGGGCACCCGCAGGGACAAGCGTTCCCGCAGACGCCGAGCAAGGCGTTTCGCCAATGTGAATTTGCAATCTTTCGCGCCAGTTTCCTTCGGCCGTTTCCGTTCCGCCTGCCCACGGAACAGTGCCCAAGCTTCCCTGCGAGTCTCGCTCGCCTGTTGAGTGAGGCCAAGGGAAGCGGTGTGATATAGATGCTAACACCACCGCCCAAGCTTCACAACTAGAACGCGGCAATTTCCTCAGACTTGCACTGGATCTGGAGCATAAAGCCTGCCTTATAGCCCAGCCAGGTCTTAGACGCTCCCAGATCCTTCGCGATAAGCGCTCAGGATGACGCCAGCGGGGCTCTCCCCCTTCGACTTCGCTCAGGGTCACGCCCGCAAGAGCGCCGCTACTTTACTTCGACGACAGCGCCAGCCTCGGTAAATTTCTTCTTGATGGTCTCGGCTTCGTCCTTGGAAACGCCTTCTTTGATGTTCTTGGGCGCTCCATCCACCAATTCCTTGGCTTCCTTCAAGCCCAGGCTGGTGACTTCGCGGACGGCCTTGATTACGTTGATCTTGTTGGCGCCAACTTCCTTGAGGACGACGGTGAACTCCGTCTTTTCTTCCGCCGGAGCCGCTCCCGCCGCTGCTGCACCACCGCCAGCCACCATCACCGGCGCCGCTGCTGCCGCCGAGACGCCCAGTCGCGCTTCGAGCTTCTTAACCAGCTCTGCCGCATCGAGCAGCGACAAGGCTACGATTGAATCTTCCAGCTGTTGCAAGTCTGCCATGTTCAGTTCTCCACTCTTCGAGCTATGAATTTTTGATCTCGTTATCCTTGGGCCGGGTTTCCAGTGCGGCAGGTTCATTTCCGAGCGCCAGACAACGCCTGGAGCAGAACCGCGCAACCCCTGACTTGCGAATAACCAAATCTCTTCGGACGGCTCTCACCGCCCCGAAACCTTGTAGCGCCAGCAGCCTGCCCTTGACAAAAGTCGAAGGGCCCCGCCGGCTCTCCGGCTCTACGCTCCCGCGGGTGCGTCAGCCTTGAACTTGCCTTTCTCCACACCCTGTCCGAGTACAACCGCAACGTCGCGGCCAACCGCGTTCATCACGGTGACCAAACGCTGCGCCGGCGCGTTGATCAGGAACAGCAGCTTCGACATCAGTTCTTCCTTCGACGGCATGCTGGCCAGCGCTTCGATCTCTTTGATCGAAATCACGCGGCCTTCAACGACGCCTACCTTGAAAGTGAATTCCGGCGTGTCTTTGGCGTGCCTGGTGAGCGCCTTGGCCATGGCCACGGGATCACCCGTGGTATACGCGATCGAAGTGACGCCAGAAAGATCTTTCAGCCCCTCTTCGATCTTGGTGCCCTTGGCAGCGCGCTCGACCAGTGTGTTCTTCACGACCTGATATTTCGCGCCCGCGCTGCGTAGAGCTTTGCGCAGTTCGTAGTCCTGGGCGACGGTCATCTTCGTATAGGTAGCGACGACCGCGTTGGAAACATTCTTCAGGTCGGCACTCAGCTTCTCGACCTGTTCCTTTTTTCTTGCCTTCGTAACTGCCATTGTCGAATCCTCGAAATCCGTTGATCGATGTGGGGACAGCCGCCCTCGGCTGTCCGCCGGGCTCGGCCCGGCAACTCCCAACTATGCCTTGGCTGCAGTCTCGATCGGTGCCGTATCCAGCAAAATCCCCGGGCCCATAGTCGAACTCAGGGTGCAGCCTTTGATGTACTTGCCCTTGGCGACCGACGGCTTGGCCTTGATCACGCTGGTAATCAGCACCGTCGCGTTCTCAATCAGTTTGTCGGGCGAAAACGAAATTTTGCCAACCGGACAATGCACGAGAGCCGTCTTGTCGGTGCGGAATTCGACCTTGCCAGCTTTTACCTCCTGCACTGCTTTAGCCACGTCGACGGTGACCGTGCCGGTCTTCGGATTTGGCATGAGGCCCTTAGGTCCAAGGATTTTGCCGAGACGTCCGACGGATTTCATCACGTCAGGAGTCGCAATCAGCGCGTCGAAGTCGGTCCAGTTTTCCTTCGTGATCTTCTCGACCATCTCCTCGCCGCCCGCATAATCGGCGCCTGCGGCTTCCGCTTCTCTGATTTTGTCGCCGCTGGCGATGACCAGAACTTTTTTCGCTTTGCCCAAGCCATGCGGCAGAACGACCGTCCCGCGCACCATCTGGTCGGCATGCTTGGGATCAACTCCCAACCGCAAAGTAACTTCGACGGTCTCGTCAAATTTGGCGAACTTGACCTTCTGCAGCAGCGGAACCGCGTCCTGCAAAATGTAAGGCCGCTTCTCAACGGCTGCGTGCGCCTTGGCGATATTCTTTCCTTCTTTTTTCATTTACTTTTCCTTGTCTCCCACCGCCCATCGCTGTTCGGATGAGCCGTGGTGATTTCGACTAAAAGCTACCCAACCACTTCAATGCCCATCGAGCGCGCCGTTCCGCGAACGCTCCTAACCGCAGCGTCAATCGACGCCGCATTCAGATCGGGCATCTTCTGTTTCGCGATGTCTTCCACCTGCTTCAACGTCACTTTGCCGACTTTGTCTTTATTCGGCGTACCCGATCCCTTTGCGATGCCAGCTGCGCGCTTCAGAAGAATCGAAGCGGGGGGTGTTTTGGTGATGAAGGTGAAAGAGCGGTCGCTGTATACCGATACGACGACCGGAATGATCAGCCCTTCCATTTCCTTCTGGTTCGTGCGAGCGTTGAACTGCTTGCAGAACTCCATGATGTTGATCTGCGCCTGGCCAAGCGCCGGACCCACCGGAGGAGCCGGGGTCGCCTTGCCCGCCGCGATCTGCAACTTTACGAAACCTGTTACTTTCTTCGCCATGATCTCTCTTCCGCTTCAACTCCGGGGTCTAGGATTTTCGGCCCGGGATCTTGAAGCTCACACTGCGTTTTCAAACTCGAAACTGGAAACCAAAAACTGCCTTACGCCACCTTCTCCACCTGGTTGAATTCCAACTCCACCGGGGTCGAGCGGCCAAAAATTGTGACCATCACCTTCAAAGTTTCGCGATCCTCGTTTACTTCGTCCACAATGCCTTGGAACGTCGCAAACGGTCCTTCCGAGATGCGCACCGTTTCGTTCTTCTCGAACTTAACCTTCAGCTTAGGCTTCTCGCGACTGTCCGCCACTTTGTAGACAATGTGCTGCACTTCTTCGTCCGACAGCGGCGTCGGCTGCTGGCCTGTGCCCACGAAACCGGTTACGCGCGGCGTGGACTTCACCACATGCCACACATGGTCATCCATGTCCATTTCCACCAGCACATATCCGGGATAGAACATGCGCTCGGACGTATACTTCTTGCCGCCACGGACCTCGGTGACCGACTCGGTCGGGATCAGCACCTTGCCAATCTTCTCCTGCAGGCCAAACGCCGCCACGCGCGACTCCAGCGACTCTTTCACCTTGCGCTCGAACCCGGAATAGGAGTGGATGATGTACCACTTCATATTCGGATTACGGGGCGGCTCGCTACTTGGGGCAGCGCCTTCCGCAGTCGGCGCCTGTTCCGCACCAGCCGCCACTCCGCCTGCTGCCGCTTCGTTTTTTTCTTCGTCCTGCATGATCAAGTTGAACTCCGCTCCCCGCGTTGTGGCCTATTTCCCGAAATAGTCGTACAGAAACGAAACGCCCTTCTGAATCAAACCATCGATCAACCAAAAGTAGGCGGCAAAAATAAATACCGTAATCACCACCACCGCGGTGGTGGCCTGCACTTCTTTCCACGACGGCGCCGTCACCTTGCGCGTCTCCGTGCGTACGTCGTTGTAGAACGTCTTCACCCGCTCCGGCCAGGACTTGATCTGGTCTCCGAAATTGCCGCCGGCGGATGCGATTGAGTTTGCCATCTTCTTTGTCTCCACTCCCATACTTCTCCTCGCCCTGTTACGACCGCCCTTTCCGGCATCCTTCCAAATCTGGCAGGGGCGGAGGGATTCGAACCCCCAAGTCCGGTTTTGGAGACCGGCAGTTTAACCGTTGAGCTTACGCCCCTGTTTAACCACTCCTCCAAAGCAAGTGCGCTGCTCGCAAGATCCTTGGCAAAGTACGCTCAGGATGACGCCAGCGGGCTCCCGCTCCGCTCACGCCCGCCAAGCGGCGTCATTTCACTTCTTTATGCGGCGTATGCTTGCGGCAACGGTTGCAGAACTTTTTGAACTCCAA
>Ga0182015_10000339_pt1 | contig 66885 bp, 50 predicted proteins | sample 712P3MmetaG_FD_120478 | JGI IMG/M metagenome (GOLD analysis project Ga0182015, IMG submission 120478) | Permafrost microbial communities from Stordalen Mire, Sweden - 712P3M metaG | ecosystem: Environmental > Terrestrial > Soil > Wetlands > Permafrost | place: Sweden: Stordalen | collected...
AGCCTCTATTCTTTCCTTAGGTTTTATCTTTCGTCGTGGAAACCAGCGGCTCGAGCAACAAGGTTGCCTGATTCAAAGCCCGCACGTGTTCGAGTGCCCGCTTTTCTGACAACTCTGTATCGCCGGTGGCCTCGTCGCTGCGGCCCACCAAAGAGGCCACATCCGGGGGGGCTTTGAGCCCGCGTTGCGCCATGGCCAAGAGGATATCTTTCGCATTGGCGGTTCCGCGAATCCCGAGACGCCGTGCCGCGATCTGTTGGAAACGGCTGAAGGCAATTTCCACGGCAACCTGGGTACCGCGCGCGCGATGAAATACGCTGCCCAGAGTCTCCACGAATTCCAGCGAGGACAGGCGCGATTCACGAACGAGTGGCACCACCGGGCCGCTGCGCCGAGAGAACGTCAGAATCACCAATAGCGCGAGAAATCCCACCTGAGCGAGAGCCCACATCTGCGCCGGGTTCGAAGAGTGCGTCGCAGCCATCTCGTGTTCTTCATGGTAATACTCGTCCCAAAGGATGTGCCGGTTGTCGCCCACGGAATTCAAAAGCAGATCCAGGTTTCCCCGGTTCCGAATGCCGGCATTGGTGAGAGGCAATGCGCTCGCCCACCAAATGACTTGGCCTCGGCCCAGAGCATAGGAGACTACGACAGGGTGGGGGTGTTCACCGTCTTTTGAGGGAGCTACGAAATGAACCAGCACCGCGTCCTTACTCGAGTCCCAGACCAGATCGCCATCCTGCGAGATGGGCCCTCCTCGCGTGAGGCTAGTCGGAGCGACCGGCTCGCATTCGGCGAAACCGACGCGCAGCTCATCGGCATGCGCTCCGGATTGAGGAACGAACGCATTCGGGCTCGCACCCGCGATCAGTACACTTCCGCCGCGCAATAGGAAGCGCACGATGCCGCCCATCTCTTCCGCCTCCGGATAGGATTCCGGACCGGCTAGCACCAACATCACACCCGACGCATCAGCGGGCAACTGCGCCGGAGGCTGCTTCCAGCGTTCCACCACATAGCCGCCCTGTTTCAGTAAAAGGTAAGCCGCTTTCGCCCCGCCGCGCTGCACGTTGTAGCTTGAGGGCGTCCCCGCGCCCTGGTCACTCTGATTCGAGCTCAGCCACGCGACGAGAGTCATGACCAGCAGCAGCCCGATGCCGAATACGATAAATCCGCGCTGCTCGCCTGGGGTTACTGGCATCCCAGCCTTTTCAGTTGAGCGGCGAATTGAGCAAAGTCAGCTTCCGTGGTGGGCCGGCTTCCATACCAGCTCGCCTCGAACTTCCGCATCATGGCGGCAAACGGTTCTTTCGACAAGCTGGAACCCGGAATAGCATTGAGATACTCACGCGGAGTGCGAGCCTTGTCCGGTGGCCACACCCCCTCCGACTCCAGGCGGGAGACTGCTGCCCAGAAGCCGAAGTGGATCGCGTCCCTCCACTCGCCTCTGGCCGCGCGCTCGCGAGCGTCAGCAAGCCATTCCCGCCAGTTCCTGGCGGAGGGCATGAAGGGAAGAATCTCGCGTTTCCCGGCCTCTAAATTCTGCTGTGAAACCCGATATAGCCAGACTCCGGCAATTGCGGCGGCCAGGGCAATCATGCCCCACACTAGCCACTGTCCCGCTTCCGGCACGTCGGGAATCTTCGGGTCGATCTTTCTGAGCAGTTTCGCGATCCATGCTGAAACCCGCTGCTTGAAGATCTCGAGCGCGGTCGGACCGCGAACCCGGTCAAATTCGCGGGCGCTAAGGATTTCGTCGAGCCGCTTTCGCGTCGCGCCGTCGGCGCGGTCAGGTTGTTCGTAGAGTTCAGCCTCGGCGCGCATCGCCTTGAGGCGCATACCCGCGTTGGCCAAAATGTTGGGTTTCGCCGGCACCCTGGCGGTCAGAAAACGGTTCAGAGCATCTCCCAGGAACCTCAGGTCGACGGACACGTCTCCCCGAGCGGTCTGAACCGTGAGCGCTTCGGGAAGGGAATCGCGGAACGCGGAAGCTTTCTGGGGTGCGGAAGCAAGCTCCGCGACCTGGTTTTCGTAACCCTGAAGCCGCTCGATGTATTGAGTTGTAGTGAGCGCAGGGATCCCCGACGCCTGCCCCATGCCCGCCAGCAGAAACAGCGCAGCCAGCCAATCGCGGGATCCACAAGCCATCATATTTGGGCCGGAGTTGTTTGTGCCGGCGCTGCGCTCGGCGCTCCGGGAACATCGAGACTCAGCAGCATCCATTGCAGATCGAAGGCTTCCTTGCGGACGCGCTCGTCGTAATAAAGAAGCGAGAGGCCGATGGTTACCAGCGGGCTGGTGATCGATCCGGCGATGAACCCGGCCAGATAGACCAGCACGGCGGCGGCAATCCGGTTGTGCAGCAGGGTCCCGGCGCCTGCTGCAATTCCGTTCAACCCCAACCCTAGAATAATGGCCAGCAACAAGAAGATAAGATAAATCACCACCACTCGCCAGCGGCTTCCCTTGGTCAGCAATACGCTCCGCTTCAACGAAGCCCGCGGACCCAGATTCTCCGCTGCCCACGCCTGGATGGCCAACGCGTAGCGGGCGTAGATCGCGATGAATGCCGCGAACGCCAGGATCACGACGACAAACCCCGCAATCCCTGCAGCGATGGCTGCTGCGCGACCCGGCGCACCCCTCGCCGCGACGCCGATACTCATGACGAGCGGCACCATGACAGCGACCAGCGCTAACACGGCCAGCGTCATCCACAACACCATCCACAACGCGATCCACCCCAGCGTGCCAAAGAGGCTCCAGATACGGCCGCGTAGAGCCTGGTATGCGCCGACAACGGAAGTTTCGCGTCCCAGGTAAACTGCGGCAACGGCTTTCACCGTTGCGGCGTGGGAGATGGCCATTCCCGCTAACATGATGAGATAGCCGAAAAACATGCCCAGACCCAGTTTGGCCATGACCGCGGCGGAAGCCGCGCGGTGGCCGGCGCTGAATGGCGACCCGACGTTGGCTCCGACCGTGAGCAGTTGGAAAATCACGTTCGCCGCCGGGCCTACCGTGGCGATGCCGACAAAGAGAAGAAAGTTCTTGCGGTAAAGAACGAAGGTGTGGTCCAACAGTTGGCCTGTGGACATCGGGCGCAGGGGTTCCGTCATCACACGCTCCGCGGAATTTCGAGGACACTATAGCACGATTCAGCACGCCTTATACTTCGACCGGAACGACCAAACGGTGGGGGCCTTAACGTGGTTACTTCGTTATACTGGCGGGTTGCGGAGCTGAAAGGCGTATCCTTATGTACGGTATGTACGGTGAAGTGGCCGGGCCTGATGCCGTAACTCTATGATTTCAAGCCCTGTCGTCAAGGCCACAACAATCCCCCTCGCAAACTGTTCCAGGTCCTTGCGGGTGGCAAAGAGACGCACAGAATTGAATCGGTTTAGCAACTGATGTAGCTATGGAGGCAGGACTATGACTACCAGCATCCTCTCATCGTCCGGAATCAAGGCACCCGGCGACTACCTTGAAGAAGTGATGATCAGCGTGAAGGCGAAGAACCCCGCCGAGCCCGAATTCCATCAGGCGGTGCGGGAGGTATTCGATTCTCTGCGGTTGGTGTTGGCAAAGCATCCCGAGTATCAGTCCAACCGCATTCTGGACCGCATCGTCGAGCCGGAACGCGTACTGATGTTCCGCGTGCCCTGGACGGACGATCAAGGAAATGTTCAGGTGAACCGCGGCTTCCGCATCGAGATGAACAGCGCGATCGGGCCCTACAAGGGTGGACTGCGCTTCCACCCTTCGGTAAACCTCGGCATTTTGAAGTTCCTCGCGTTTGAACAAGTCTTCAAGAACTCGCTCACCACACTCCCCATGGGCGGTGGCAAGGGCGGTTCGGATTTCGATCCCAAGGGCAAGAGCGACAACGATGTGATGCGGTTCTGCCAAAGCTTCATGACCGAACTGCAACGCCACATCGGACCGAACACGGACGTTCCTGCCGGTGACATCGGCGTGGGCGGACGCGAGATCGGCTATCTGTTCGGCCAGTACAAGCGCCTGCGCAACGAATTCACCGGGGTACTCACAGGCAAGGGGCTCAACTGGGGCGGATCGCTGATTCGTCCCGAGGCCACCGGCTATGGCTGCGTGTACTTCGCCGAAGAAATGCTGAAGAGTCGCAAGGACTCACTCGATGGCAAGCTCTGCCTGGTATCGGGCAGCGGCAACGTCTCCCAATACACCATCGAGAAGCTGCTCGACCTCGGCGCCAAGCCCGTGACCGTCTCGGATTCGAACGGCTTGATCTATGATCCGGACGGCATCGATCGCGAGAAGCTGGCCTATGTTCTCGAGCTCAAGAATGTGAAGCGTGGGCGCATCCGCGATTATGCGGCCCGCTACGAGAAGGCGATCTTCATGCCCACCGACGTGAGGCTGGAGCACAGCCCGCTGTGGAACATCAAGGCCGATTGCGCGTTCCCGAGCGCCACGCAGAATGAGATCAGCGCTCGGGATGCGACGAATCTGATCAAGAATGGCATCAAGCTGGTCGCTGAAGGCGCCAACATGCCGAGCACGCTCGAGGCGACCAAGCTGTTCCTGGATGCCAAGATTCTGTACGGTCCGGCGAAGGCGGCGAATGCGGGCGGCGTGGCTACTTCCGGTCTGGAGATGTCGCAGAACAGCGCGCGCATCTCCTGGACACGCGAGGAAGTGGATGAGAGACTGCACAAGATCATGATCTCTATCCACCGCAACTGCTACGAAACGGCCGAGAAATACGGCACGCCCGGCAACCTCGTGAACGGCGCCAACATCGCAGGCTTCCTGAAAGTGGCCGATGCGATGCTGGATCAGGGGCTCGTGTAAGTGCGTGGCCACGAATGCGCCGTCGAGGACTTTGCTTGCTAGGTCTCGACGGCGATTATCAGGGTGCTCAATCCCACTCTAAGGAAGGAGCAGATGGCCTAATCCAGATTCAAAGAATCCTCAAGTTTAGCCGGGGAGCATCAAATTGATCGAGGATATCGCTCCATGAGCGTCCGCATCATCGCCGAACCTCTCCTCGATGCCGAAGCCCGCCTTGAAGGCTTCGACAACCTGATGCCCTTCAAGGTCCAGAACATCCTGCTGGTCTCCAGCCTCTATGACTCTTTCATCCTCCGCGAAGACGGCCGTCTCAATGAACTGTTGATCGACGAATCGCTGGAATTGAACCTGCAGCAGATTCCTGGCATCACCCATGTTTCAAGCTGCGCCGAGGCGCTGGATCTGGCGCGCTCACAGCCGCGCTTCAACCTGATTGTCACCAACCTCGCGGTGGGCGATATGACGGCTGCGCAGTTGGCACACGAGGTCAGGCGCGCCGGCCTGGATGTCCCCGTCGTCGTGCTGGCCTATGACTATCGCGAGGTCGAGAACTTTATCAGCCGACATCCTGTCACTGATATCGAGCGCATTTTCCTGTGGCAGGGCAATGCGCGCATTCTCATCGCTATCGTCAAGTACATCGAGGATAAACGCAACGTCCTGCACGACACGCGCGCCATGGGAGTGCCGGTCCTGCTGGTGGTGGAAGACAATATCCGTTACTACTCGTCGTTCTTGCCGGTGATTTATACCGAGCTGATCAAGCAGTCGCGGCGGGTCATTCAGGAAGGCATCAACGTCGCTCACAAGCTGGTGCGGATGCAGGCCCGCCCAAAAATTCTGCTGAGTTCGAACTTTGAAGATGCGGCCCAGTTGGTCGAGGAGTATCGCGATTACCTGATCGGCCTGGTGTCGGACGTGGAGTTTCCGTGGGAAGCGAAACCTAGCCCGGAAGCTGGCTTTGAGCTGGCCCGCCTGATGAAGGCGCTGGTACCGGATGTGCCCGTAGTCCTGCAGACCAGCCGCACCGAGTTTCGTCCGCGAGCGCAAGCTGCGGGGTATTCGTTTCTGCGAAAGCGCTCGCCTACATTGCTGAAAGACTTGCGCCGGATTCTCACCGAGCACTTTGGTTTTGGCGATTTCGTATTTCGTCTGCCCAATCTGAAAGAAGTAGGCCGCGCGAAGGATTTGAATCAACTCGAAGAACAGTTGCAGACGGTTCCCGCTGAAAGCCTCACCTACCACGCCCAGAGCAACCACTTTTCCCATTGGCTCATGGCGCGAACCGAGTTTGCTCTGGCGGCCAAGCTGCGACCGCGGAAAGTCTCTGACTTTGCCAGCCCGGAACATTTGCGGCGCGACTTGATTGAATCGATCAACGACTACCGCCGCGAGCAAAGCGAGCTGCTGATCGGCGACTTCAACGCCGATACGTTTAAACCGTCGGAAACCGGCTTCCTGCGGATCGGCGCTGGGTCGCTGGGAGGCAAGGCGCGCGGGCTTGCTTTTGTGCGCCATCTCTTGCGCAAGCACCGTATCGCGCGCCGGTTTCCCGGCATCCGCATCGCGGTGCCGCCCGCTCTTGTCCTGGCCACGGACGCATTCGATCAATTCATGACGGAGAACAATCTGCTCGATTTCGCCTTGCGATGCGAGGACGATGCCGAGATTCTCCAGAAGTTCCTGGCTGCTCCGCTCTCCGCGGAGTTGCAGGGAAACTTGAAGGTGTTTCTCGGGGAAGTCACGTACCCGCTCGCCGTGCGCTCTTCCAGTCTGCTCGAAGATTCGCAATATCAGCCCTTTACCGGGGTGTATGAGACCTTTATGCTGGGCAACCAGCAGGCCGATTCTGGCGCGCGCCTGGCAGAGTTAGTCGACACCATCAAGCGCGTCTATGCCTCCACCTTCAGCGGCCATGCCAAGGCGTATGTGCGAGCCACTCCTTATCGTTTGGAAGAAGAAAAGATGGCGGTGATCGTGCAGCAGCTTGTGGGCACCGTGCATGGGCAACGCTTCTATCCCGATTTCTCTGGCGTCGTGCGCTCGCACAATTTCTATCCCGTCCCCCCGATGACGTTTCACGATGGAATTGCCGCGGTCGCTTTGGGACTTGGCCGCGCCGTGGTCGACGGCGGGAAGTGCCTAACATTCTCCCCCCGCTATCCGCAGAATCTGGTGCAATTCTCCTCGGTGAACGACATCCTCGCAAACTCACAGACCGAGTTTTGGGCGCTCGAGTTAAATGGCGTTCCTCAGGGACGTCCCGGGCACCTGCACGAGTCGCGCTTCGACCTGGATGTGGCCGAGGCGGACGGCACGCTGCCGGCAGTCGGTTCCACTTATTCGGTCGATAACCAGGCGGTGTACGACGGCGTGAGCCGGCCAGGAGTGCGGATTGTAAGCTTCGCACCCATGCTCAAACACGGATTGTTCCCGCTGGCAACGATTCTGGAGACGCTGGTAAAGGCCGGGGAAGACGCTCTCGGCATTCCCGTGGAAATCGAATTTGCCGTTCGTCTGCCCCGGCAACCTGGCGAAGCGGCGGAGTTTGGCTTCCTGCAAGTCCGCCCGCTTGCCCTTTCGCGCGACCAGTTGGACTTGTCGCTCGACAACGTGGAGCCGCGACAGTTGCTTTGCCAAAGCAGCAAGGTTCTGGGTAACGGGCGCATCGAGAACCTGTATGACGTAGTGGTTGTCGATTCCCAGCGCTTTGAGCGTAGCCGCAGTCAGGAAGTCGCGAAGGCGGTGGCCCATTTCAATGGCTTGCTCGGTTCCGAGAACCGGCCGTATCTGCTGATTGGAGTGGGGCGCTGGGGATCGAACGATCCCTGGCTCGGCATTCCGGTGGAGTGGGACGAAATCTCCGGGGCGCGGGTGATTGTCGAGGCCGGTTTCCGCGACTTTCGTGTCATGCCTTCGCAGGGCAGTCATTTTTTCCAGAACCTCACTGCATTCCAGATCGGTTACTTCACGGTGAATCCCGATGCTGGCGAAGGCTCGGTGGACTGGGAGTGGCTCGGCGACCAACCTTCCGTGGACGAAGACGATTGCGTCCGCCACTTACGCTTTGATGCGCCGCTGCGGGTGGTGATGAACAGCAGACAAAGTCAGGGCATCATTTTCAAGCCGGAAGCGGCGAAAGCTCCATGACACGAAATTCTTTCTGGGTATGCCTTCCGGTTCGCGAAGTACTGTTCACGGATTCGCGTTGCCCACTCCTGCCGCATCGGCCTTGTGCTTGTGCTGCAACTTGCGATGGATATCGGGCCAAAACTCCTTTACCACGATCGTGATGGTGTCGTATCCCAACTGCGTACCCCACACGCTGAGAGTATTCGGCAGCGTGCGATCGGATTTGTGGAAAACATAGGTCGGCATGTTCGTCGCCGGGTCCCAACGAGTCGTGATGAAGCTTCGGGGATGGTAGGTGTTGGTGGAGATGGTGGCCGATAAGGCGCTGCCAATAATTTCAGAATAGTTGAATTGGGAGTGGCCGGAATCGCTGCGCGTGACAAAGATTCGGCTTACGGCATAATCGGCACGGCGCCAGAATCCACCCTCACTGGACTGGAAAAACCGGGGATCCTGATGCAGAATTGATGGAAAGACCGCGCCCACCATGAAATTCTCGATGGTTCCGTCGGCAAAGTTCGTCGCGTAACGCTTGCCGTAGCCTTCCGCGCCTTGACGATAAGCAGGCTCGCTGTTTTCCGCTTGGCCGATGCCCGAAACGGCTGCGTACCACGCATACTCCACATAGTCGAACGAGCCTCGTAGCACGACCTTGAATTTCTTCCCTGGGGTCAGCGGCGGCACTTGGCCAGCGTTCTCCAGGGTCAGGAAGTTCGGCAACGTAAAGAAAAGCCGGTCATTTGAGGTTCCTGTACCTTTCCCTTGGCTGCTCGTACTTTGCCCGTCTTTGTTCTTGTCCTTGTCCTTGTCTGACGGAGACTGCGGCGAAGTTGCAGGCGCGCCCTGTCCTTGGGCCTCAGGGCTGTTCTGCTGCCCCGGAGTGGCGGGCTGGGCCGAAGTTTCAGTCCCCGAAGCCGGAGGCGCAGGGTTCGATGGCGGTGGAGTCTGCTGCGCCGCGGACGGAAAAGAAAGAGAGGTCGCAAATACAAAGGCAATCAACGGCCGGGCGGCGAACTTTATCGACAAGCATTTCCCCCAAAAAACGAATGGCACGAGGACCGAACAGTCTATTTAGAGTCTATACCGACATTCTAGCAGCCAGACTCCCGTTGCCCCCGACGATCACCCCGATTTTTACATTGATTTACAAATTCCGCGTTTCTGTAAAGCGCTAAAGATCAAAGAGAAAAGAGAAAGACGGCCGAGATGACGGCCGCCTTCCCGTTAAACCGTTTCCGCTAGAAGTGGAAGCCGATCGACGCCGTAAGCGCACGTGGTGTTACATAGTGTGTGCCGCTAAAGGTTGATAGGAAGTTGTAGAGCACGAAATCATTCGCCAGGTTAATGACGGTCAACTGCGCACCCACTTTGTACTTGTCGCCATGGAACAAGTTGTCATGACCGACCGACATATCGAAGAGGTTGCGGTGTGCGATGCGCGGCGGATTCTTGTCGTCTTGTTCGGCCCCTGGGGCTGTCACCTTTATGAGCGGAGAGCCAAACTGTGATGCGGGGCAATTGTATGGCAATGGGACGGTCGGGGTGGCTCGGACCCCATTGCAAATGAACCCGGCCTCTGCCTCCTGATCGGCAGAAAGGGGCACATAGCCCACGTTGGCAGCCATCATGCTTACGTTCTCGACGCCGTTGATGATGACCGATTGTGGGCAATCGTTGCTGTTTGCTACCGTCCCGTAGCACGGCGTTGCACCCGCCACCATTCCGCTATCATACCGCCAGTTGAAGCCAAGCCAGGGGCCGCGCTTCCAGGGCTGATATTGGAAGTGGGTCGTCTGGTTGAAACGTTCGTCGTGGTCGATGCGGAATGGGGTTCCGGGAGGACCCCCCACGGTCGCACCGGCTCCGGCGACCTGGGGATTGAAGAACCGGGCCGCCACGCTGGAGAACACCATGAGAGCCGAGAAGCCGTGGATTTCAGGCACGCTCACGCGGCCGGCGTAACCGGGAATTTTCGAGTTGTGCCACTCAATGGGGTAGGTGATCGGCGTGTTGCCGAGCACGCTGAAGTCAAAACCGTTGTGCGTGTACTTCGAAATCCACTCGCCGGAAAAGACCAGGTACTTGCCGAAAGCGTGCTCCAGACCAGCATGGAATTCGTTGCGAAAGCCGGGACTCAACGGATTGGCTACCGGCGCAGTGCAAATGAGCAGCGGAGCGAGGACAGCGTTGCTGCATCCGATGCTCGAAAGGATCAGATTCTCATTGAAGGGAGATTCGAGCGTTCGCGCGTAGGAAATACGTACGATCGTGTTGGCCTGCTTGATGTTGTAAGCCGCTCCCACGCGAGGTTCGAGTTGCTCGCCGACGGTGATCCCGTTGTAGCGATCGCCGCGTAAGCCGAGGTTCAAAGACCAGTTTCCTTTTGTGATGTTGTCCCGCACGTACAGGGCGATTTCCTTCACGTCAGTGTGGCCGTTGAATGTGTAGGGGGTTCCGCCACGGCTCAAGTCGTATGGAGCCAGGATCGTACTGTACAAAGGGTAAAGAGCGGAAGGGTAACCTGTCGCGTTCGGGGGAGCGCCAGGGGGCGGGCCAGCATGGGCGGGCGCGTTCGGGTTCGAAGCAATGTTTGCCTGTAACGGGCCGCTCATGCCGGGGCAGTCCGCGGGAGTGAGTCCGGGCACCGCCACCCATGGGTACGGGTTCACCGAAGTCGTTGGATATACGTCAGTGATGCAGGGTGCGTTGAAGGTTGGGTCGACAATTCCGAGAGTATCGTTCTCATTGAGGAAGGTCTGTTCGTAGGTAGCTCCAGCCTTGATTTGGTGAATCCCATTGACATAGGAGAGATCGGTTCGAAACCCCGCGTTGGTGAGCGTGCGGTTCTGACCCACGGACTGTCTCTGCAGACTGGGCGGCCCCAGGTCCGCGAAAGGATCGCTGCTGGGGTAGTAGTTGTAATCGTCGCGGCGCACAAATGCGCCCACAGTAGATACGGCGTGCGTATTCAGCACATGCGTCCAAGAGGGAGCAATGTTGAACGTTCCAATCTTCGAGCGCTGGTCCGTCGGTCCGACGATATTTCCGTCCGGGCCGATGCCGTTGAGTGCCATCTGCGGCATAATCCCGTCCAGTCCGTACCAGGGCGTCGCATTCTGGGCGTCCAACGAATTCGGCGTCTGAAACCAGCTTCGACTGTAGCCGAAGTTCAGGTGAATCGAGTCAGCGGTTGTGAGTTGATAGTCCACGCGGTCGAACAGATTTTCTTCATTGCCCTTGTCGTGGAACACCCCGAATTCAGGCGGATCGAGGAAGCGGCCTGCGCTCAAACCGTTGGCCGAGATGAAGTTCCCCCAGCTCTTCCCTCCGTAAGCCAGCTCGGCTTCCACGTTCGATGTTCCAAATGAACCATACGAAGCGGTGACGCTGCCATGGGGTGGGCTTACGCCCTGGCCTGAGCGCGTGGTGGCAACAATCACCACGCTGGTCTTGCCTCCATATTCCGCCGGCGGCGCACCGGATATGACCTCGAGCGACTGGACGGAATCGAGCGGAATCTGGTTCGAGAAAACCTTACTCTGCTGGTCAGTAATCGGCTGGCCGTCGATGCTGAACGAATTCGAGGCGTGGTCGCCGATCCCGTGGAACAGACCGTTGGAATCGGCGGCCACCCCCGGCGTCGACTGAGTAACCAACGCGCTCATGCCAGAAGTAGCACTTTCCAGGGGAATCCTTGCGAAGGAGTCCCTGTCGATGTCGGAATGAAAGGTCGAATCGTTTTCCAGCAGGTCTCCCGCATCCGTGACCGTCACCGAAGTCATTGACCCCAACACTTGCAGATTAATGTTTACAATAACCGGAACCACCGACCGGACCTGCACGTCTTTCGCCGTGGGGGCGAATCCCTGCGCGTTCACCGTCATGTGATACGGATTGAAGGGAACGTTCGGGATGGAAAAGCTCCCGGATTTATCCGTGGTGGCGGACCGGTCGAAGTGGCTGACTGGGTCTTGAATTTCAACGGTTGCATTGACCACGACGGCGCCGTCAGGGTCCAGCACAGTGCCGCTGATGGAGCCGGAATTGCTGCCCGACTGGGCGTAAGCGAAACTGCCCACCAGACAAACCGATACGGCGACCATAGCGATGAGCAACGGCTTCGATGTAATCAGCATGAGTCCTCCAGTCAAGAAACAGGGACCGGTCGGGCTGGCGATTCCGGAGCCTGCTCTTTTGAGCTGTGATCAGGGGAAGTCCCTAGACGGCAGGAGGACCACGAATACCCAAGTCACAAACGCTGAGCCAAGCCTTCGCGATAACTTTTTCTTTGCAGCTGGCTGATCGCTTCAAAAACCGGCCGGGCGTAATTGCAACTGGCTGTAGGCGTGGTGCTGTGAGCCATCACGCCGATCAAGCAGGAGTTAGAATTCGGTCTGGTCCGGATGATTGTGAGTAGACTCATCGCCGTCCACAACATCAGGGACAGGCAGAGCCACGCCAACCATCGAAAACGAAACCGCAACCGTTCCTGCATTACTGGGCTATATTCTCCGTAGCTTACAACGGCTGTCTCGCACAAAGCAATGCCGGGCAAGTTACTATGAGGAGGCAGTGCTAATTTGGTCCTTTAGGTAGGGCGTGCACGATGATCTCAAACTTCACAACCGAGGGAACGAATGTCAGAACCAACTTACGAAGAACTCAAAGCCCGCTTATCCCAGCTGGAAAAAGAAGTCGAAACCAAGAAGCGCAGCGGCGACCTGATCTTCAAGGTCGGCGAAAAAGGCGGCGTCAGCGTCTACGGACTAGGCCGTTTCCCTGTCACGCTGTACTACGAGCAATGGAACCGCCTGCTCGGAGCGGCCGATGACATAAAGAAGTTCTTGGAAGAAAACAAGTCCCGGCTCAAGCTCAAGGAGCCAAGCTAACCGCCGCCGCCAGCGTCGCATAGGAACGTCGCGTGCAACATCTTCCCGCACAAGCTGCATCTCTACTACTTCCTGGCGGGAATGGACAGACGCGAGAATGCTGGCACGTCTGGGGAAGAGAACCGGGGCCGGTTACCCCGGGGCTTCGTTCCCCGGACGATTTCAACGTGCGGGGAATGCGTGACGCGCTATAATAAAAGGCCTGTGCCCAAGTACTCCATCGTGGTCCCTCTGCACAACGAGCAGGAGAACGTCACCGATCTCTACGACCGCTTGAAAGCGGTGATGGAGGCCGCCGGTGAGACCTTCGAAATTGTGCTGGTGGATGACGGCTCGAACGACCACACCTTCGCCATGCTGCGCGAGATCGCAGCCGTCGACAGCCGCGTCACCGTGGTTAAGCTCCGCCGCAACTTCGGGCAAACCGCCGGACTAGCCGCCGGTTTCGACCACGCGCGCGGTGAGTACATTATTGCCATGGATGGCGATCTGCAACACGACCCCGCCGACATCCCGTTGTTTCTGGAAAAGATTTCGGCCGGTTACGACATCGTCAGCGGCTGGCGCAAAGTTCGGGTCGATAATTTCTGGATGCGCCGCATCCCTTCCCGCATGGCGAACTGGCTGATGGCCAAGTTGAGCGGCGTCGAGATTCACGACTTCGGCACCACGTTTAAAGCCTATCGCCGCGAGATCCTTGACCAGGTCCCGCTCTATGGCGAGTTGCACCGCTTCATTCCGGCGCTGGCGTCATGGTACGGCGCCTCCATTTGCGAAGTGCCCATCCGCAACGTAAACCGCGAGCGCGGCGCTTCCCACTACGGGATCTCCCGCACTTTCCGCGTTTTCTTCGATCTCATTACCATTCGCTTCCTGCTGCGCTATCTTTCCCGTCCATTGCACTTCTTCGGGACCTTCGGCCTGCTCAGCCTGTTCGGCGGCAGCGCTCTCGTAGCCTGGCTGGGAGTGGAAAAATTCCTGCGCCACATTCCTGTCATGGCTTCGCACGGACCGCTGATGATGCTGGCCCTCGGCCTTCTGCTCGGCGGATTGAACCTGCTGGCCATCGGCCTGCTCGGCGAGATGCAGGTCCGCCACTACCACGAACCCCGCCACCGCGCTCCCTACTCCGTCGACCGCGTCCTTCGTTCGCAGAACGAGGAACACAGCGTCTCGGAGTAGAACTTGCGATTCTGCAATCGCAAAGCTGCTTCCTGTTAAGTTCCTACCACCCATCGTGACGGTCTCGGCGACGCGATGGGCTCATGCACCGGCGTATAATTTGCGGTTTAGGTTCCAAGCGTTGGTGATCATGGCCCAAACTACACAATACGAATTGCAACTGGCCCGCCGCATGTCGCGGCTGGGCACCGAGACTGCTTTCGAAGTTCTCAATAAAGCCCGCGCACTCGAGCGCCAGGGCAAGAGCATCATTCACCTCGAGATCGGCGAGCCGGATTTCGATACCCCCGCCAACGTGGTCGAAGCCGCCGTGGACGCCCTGCACAAAGGTTGGACGCACTATGGCCCTTCCGCCGGCTTGCCCGAACTGCGCCAGACCATTGCCGATTATGTGAGCCGCACTCGCGGCGTCAAAGTTTCTGCCGACGAAGTGGTTGTCGTGCCTGGAGGTAAGCCCATCATTTTCTTCACGATTCTGGCATTAATTGATGAAGGTGATGAGGTTATCTATCCCAACCCGGGTTTTCCGATTTATGAGTCGATGATCCACTACGTCGGGGGACGGGCCGTTCCCATCCATCTACGCGAGGATCGCGATTTCTCGCTCGACGTAGACGAACTCGCGGCCCTCATCACCGACCGCACCAGGCTGATCATCCTGAATTCGCCGCATAACCCCACCGGCGGGGTCATCGAGCGCCGAGACGTTGAGCAGGTTGCCAAGGTCATCGGCGAGCGCAACATCCTGGTGTTGTCGGACGAGATCTACAGCCGGCTGCTTTTTGAAGGGGAGCATTTCTCCATCATGTCTGTGCCCGGCATGCAGGAGCGCACCATCCTGTTGGACGGGTTCTCGAAAACCTATGCCATGACCGGCTGGCGTATGGGCTACGGCGTAATGCGGGCGGATCTGGCGGCGCACATCGCGCGACTGATGACGAACTCAAATTCCTGCACCGCCAGCTTTACGCAAATGGCAGGCATCGAAGCTTTGCGTGGAGATCAGAGTTCGGTGGATCACATGTGCGCCGAATTCAAGCGCCGTCGCGAGGTGTTCGTCGCCGGGCTGAATAAGATCAAGGGCTTTTCCTGCCGCATGCCCAAAGGCGCTTTCTACGTTTTCCCCAACATCACAAAGACGGGTTGGAAGTCGAAACCACTCGCCGACGCTCTCCTGGACCAGGCCGGTGTGGCGGCACTTTCCGGCACCGCATTCGGCGATTTCGGCGAAGGTTACCTGCGTTTCAGCGTAGCCAATTCGCTGGAGAACCTGCAGCAGGCGCTTGATCGCGTCGATCACTGGACAAAGCAGAATCTCTAACGGGCATTCGCATTGGGGAACAGAGCCCCCAGAATTTTCTCGGCAGCTGATTTTCCTCCTTGGATCTCGCGCGGGCGCCGTTTCGGTCGTCGAAAAGCTCTTTCAGTTTCTTCTTTGCACTCAGCACTCACCCTTGGAGCCGTTGACTTGGGTCCATGAGATTGTTTAAACATGAGCGTACCTCCGCCATGATCCAAAGGTGACGAAGAGCATGCCGGCGAAGAAACAATCGAAATCGAACCATGAGCCTCAGTCGAGCCGTCCACACATGCCCGGCTGCGGCTTGCCCGAAGGCAACCAGGGACTGCTCCCATGGACTTGGGCCGAGCAGCGCCTGAAGAAATCGCACAACTACTGGATTACGACCGTAAAACCCGACGGTTCGCCGCACTCCATGGTCGTCTGGGGTCTGTGGCAGGACGGCCGGATCCTGTTCAGCACTGGCAGCAAATCGCGCAAGGCGCGCAACCTGACCCACAACGCCAACTGCGTGCTGTGTACCGAAGACGCGGCCGAAGCAGTCGTTGTCGAGGGCACAGCAGAAATTGCCGATGTGCCGGCGCGGGGCAAGTTCCTTCGCTCCTATGAGCGCAAGTACAAGTTCGACATGTCGGGAATGAAACAAGACATCCTCTCGATGAAGGAACCGGTCTTCGCGGTGCGTCCCCGTGTGGTGTTCGGCCTGTGGGAGAAAGATTTTGTGGGAAAAGCAACGCGCTGGAGTTTCGAGTAATGCAGGCTTGGAGTTCGATTCGACCGTCTCTTTAAACAGGAACAGCATGATCCAAAAATCCCGTGTTTTTGCCACCTGTGATATTGGAGAGGCCATCGACCTGCTGCGTCACCGCGGCTACGAAGTCGAGGTTTATCCGCAGCCGGAGGCGCCGCCGAAGGGTCTGATCATCGACAAGGTGAAGTCCGGTATCGACGGCTTAATCACCACGCTGCGCGATCCCATCGATGCCGAGGTCTTCGAGGCCGGCAAGAGCACGCTGAAAATCGTAGCGCAGTTCGCCGTGGGATTCGACAACATCAACCGTGCCGACGCCAATCGATACAAGATTCCTTTCACCAACACCGCCGACGTTCTCACCGAGGCCACTGCGGAGTTCGCCTTCTTTATGCTCGGCATGCTGGCGCGCAAGATGTGGTCGGCCGAACACCTCACGCGCGACAACCAGTGGGGATACTGGCACCCGTACCTGCCGTTTCTGGGCGACGAAGTCACGGGCAAGACGATCGCGATCATCGGCACCGGACGCATCGGACTGGCCATGATCAAGAAATGTGCCGGCTTCGACATGAACATGCTGTGCTACGACCCGGCGTATGAGAACCACGATTACATCAAAGCCATTCAAGAGAACATGGACCTGCGCCACGCCCGCGGTATTTCCAAGGATAAGAACTGGATCAAGTATGTAGGGTTCGAAGATGCCCTGCGCGAGGCCGACTTCGTCAGCGTGCATGTGCCTCTGTTGCGTCCGGGAGAAAGCGCGACGCCCACCTATCATCTATTCAACGAACGAACCTTAAAGCTGATGAAGCCGACGGCGTTCCTGGTAAATGACTCGCGCGGGCCGGTCATCGATGAAGCGGCCTTGGCGCGCGCCCTGCGGGAGAACTGGATTGGCGGGGCTGCCCTCGACGTATACGAGAAGGAACCGCTGCCGATCGATTCGCCGCTGCGCGATCCGGCGATTGCCGACCGCTGTCGCTTGATGCCGCACTTTGCCAGCGCCGCGCGCATCACGCGGCTCTCCACCGACCCCAACCAAGGGATGGCGGGGCGGTGCGTTCAGGGATTGATCGACGTGCTCGAAGCGAACTACAACGGCGATATTACGAAAATGCCTTACGTAGTGAACAAGGAAGCATTTGGGAAGTAGTTCGAGCGATTTCTAGTTTCCAGTCGCGGCGTATTCCGGCATCTGCTTGACCTCTGCCGCGTGCCCTCCAGCGGAGGGAGTTCCGGGAGTCTCCTGCGCCAGAGCCCTCCCTAGGTTTGATAGGCTCTTTCAGGATGTTCTCCGATCGCACCCATTGGAAGCTCACGCGCAATCGCCTGACCGAGGCGCTCGACGAGGTACGAAAACGCGGCGCGCCTGTCCTCGATCTGACCATCTCGAACCCAACCCGGGCCGGCCTGCGCTACGATGAGCCGCTGATTCTTCAAGCCCTGGCCTCGCCGCAAGCCATGGACTACGATCCCCAGCCCAAAGGCTTACTCACCGCTCGCGAGGCAGTGGCAGCCTATTACCGGCAGGAGCACGAGGTTCCTAACTTCGATCCTGAACAGTTGGTGCTGACCACAAGTACCAGTGAAGGCTATTGCTTTGTGTTCCGCTTGCTGTGCAATCCGGGCGATGAGTTACTGGTTCCCATACCGAGCTATCCTTTGTTTGAATTTCTCGCCGACTTGCAGGACGTCACGCTCGTGCCTTACCCCTTGATATACGATCACGGCTGGCAGATGGACGTTCCGTCACTGCCGAAGGTGGTGACGGAGCGCACCCGTGGCGTGGTGGTGGTTCATCCCAACAATCCCACGGGCTCCTATGTGCATCCGCAGGAGCGGGAATCGCTGAATCGCTTTTGCCGCGAACATGGACTCGCGTTGATTGCCGATGAAGTGTTTCTCGACTACGCCCACGATCGATCTCGGCAACGAAGCTTTGCTTCGAATCAAGACGTGCTGACCTTCTCGCTAAGCGGAGTTTCAAAGATTTCGGCACTGCCTCAAATGAAAGTGGCATGGATCGCGACGAGTGGACCGGCGGCGGCGGTTGAGCCAGCACAGGCTCGGTTGGAAATAATCGCCGACACTTATCTTTCCATGAACGCACCGATCCAGTGGGCGACCCCGACACTGCTGGATCAGCGGAAAAACATTCAGCACCAACTACTCGACCGTGTGCTCGGCAATCTGGCTGAGCTCGACCGCCAGCTCGCCCGACAGCAGACTTGCCAGCGTTTGACGGTGGAAGGCGGATGGTACGCGGTGATGCGCGTCCCGGTGGTGCAGACCGACGAGGAGTTGGCGGTTGCTTTGCTGTGCCGCAAATCTGTGCTCGTGCATCCCGGCCACTTTTATGACTTTCCGAGCGACGGATATCTGGTCTTGAGCTTGATCACGGCGCGGGATGATTTTCGGGAGGGAGTCATGAGGCTGCTCGAAGCCGTTGGGGCGTGATTCGTATTTTGCATCTGCGAAAAACAATTCGCTTTACTTCAAGAAGGGGGATCTTGGAGGATCCGTTGGTGATGGCGTTGCTCTTCAGCCTTTGCCTGTTGCTGCTCTTTTCTTCCTGTTTCTTCTGCCCGGCTGCTAGACCAGCTCGCGCCCCGCGCGCATTGGCGGGTGTGGTGCGGGGCAAGTTGATCAGGCCGGCGGACTGGAATTCACCCGAGATCACAGAGTTCCGGAGCCAACTGTAGCGGCGCAGGCGGCGAGCGTGTATTCGCGGAAGGGAAGCAAGGACTGCCAAAATTGTTGACTGATGATTGCTGATTAGAAACCACTTGCCGGTTTCAATTATGAATCGACAATCATCAATCTACAATTTCTATTTCTTCACCAGCCACGGATTGCTCTCCCGTTCATCCCCGATGGTAGTGAGTGGGCCGTGGCCGGGGACGACTACAGTGTCGTCGGGCAACGCGAGCACGGTGCCGTGCAGCGATTCGATGATCTTCTCCATCGATCCGCCGGGCAGATCGGTGCGTCCGATGGACCCGGCGAACAAGGTGTCGCCCGCGATCAGAGTCTTTTCGGCAGGGAAGTAAAGGCAAATACTGCCTTCGGTGTGCCCAGGTGTATGCAGAATGCTGGCGGTATGTGCTCCGGCTTTCACGGAATCCCCGGTGCTCAGGCTCTGATCGATCTTGACCTCGCCGGGCGGCGGGACGCCGATCCAAGCGGCCTGCGCGTCGAGCATCTTCAGCAGCGCATAGTCGTTCTGGTTGAGCAGGATCGGCGCTCCGGTGGCCGCGCGCAGCTTCATGGCTCCTCCCACGTGATCGATGTGGGCGTGGGTGATGACGATTTGCTTGACTTGCAGGTTATGCTTGCGGAGGAGCGCGAGAACGTCCTCAATGTCGTCCCCGGGGTCGATGACCAAGGCTTCGTGCGTGGTCTCGTCGCCAACGATCGAACAGTTGCACTGCAGCGGCCCGACGGGAAAGATTTCGTGAATCATGTTTCCATTGTAACGAGTTGCGAGTACCTGGTACCGATTAACGCCTAGAAACCGGAAGAACCGGGTTCAGACTTGTGTTGAGGCGCGGCTGGCGAGACAATACGCCAACGTGCCGTGGAGGTTCCTGTGTCAGCCAAATACCGCCAGCATGGATATCAGGACCGCGACCGCGAGGCAAAGCCGCGCAAGGAGCCTGGAGAAAAGCCAGCCCCTGTTCCCCCAGCCAGACGCGACTACAGTATGGGGCCGAAACCGGTGAATATGCCCGGCACGCGCGCTGTCTCGCGTTGTGCGCAATGCGGCACGGTTCTGCAGGCGATTCCGCCGACGGGTCTTTGTCCCAAGTGTGGCTTCGAGCTGCATTCCTGCAAGCAGTGCATGTATTTCGATCCCGGCAGCCGCAACGAGTGCATGCAGCCGGTGAAGGAGCGCGTGGCCAAGAAGGATGCGCGCAACGATTGCACGTTCTATGAGATTCGCGTCACCAGAGAGAAGGAAACTTCCACGCCCCCCAGCCTGCGCCCCAACGACGCGCGGCAGGCGTTTGAGAATTTGTTCAAGAAATGAAACGCGCTGCTTCTGCTGATCGGCCTACGGTTTCTGCGTCGGCCGCATAAGAATCTCGCTCACAAACGACTGCGGTGCCTGCGTCACCAGCATGGCTACGGCGTGCGCCACGTCTTCTGGTTGGAGCATCTTCGCGGGGTCTTTGCCGACGTGCGGGCTTAGGTCTGTGTTGGTCGAGCCGGGGCAGATTACGGCCACGCGGATGTTGTAGCTTCGCAGTTCCTCCGCCAGGGAATAGCTCAGTCCGTTCAACCCCCATTTCGAAGCGGCGTAGGCGGCGCCGTTCGGGAGCGCATTCTTCCCCGCGAGGGACGAAATGTTGATGATGTGGCCAGAACGCGCGCGAATCATCATCGGCGCGAACGCACGAGTCGTGTAATAGACGCCACGAAGGTTCGTGTTGAGGATCCGGTCCCATGAGTGGGGAGCGAGTTGGTGCAGCGGGCCGCCGAATCCGCCGATGCCCGCGTTGTTGACCAGGATGTCAACGCGCCCGAACGAGGCTTCGACACGCTTGGCCGCAGCCTCCACCGACTGAAGATTAGTCACGTCGCATGGGACCACCTCGGCTTTCCCTCCCGCCTGAGCGATCGCTTGCGCAGACGATTCGATAACCGCATCAGTGCGTCCACACAAGACTGCGGTGGCGCCCAGACGCGACAACTGACGCGCAATCGAGGCGCCAATTCCCCGGCCTGCGCCGGTAACGATCGCCACTTGCCCAGCCAGGGAGTGAACCGCATCCATTTGAACCGTGCTCATTGGAAATGCCTCCAGTCTCATCAAAATGCTTCGCGAGAGCCGGAATTACAGGCTGTCGACGCGGCGCGACCTTTGCATCTTATACAATAGCGCGGAGGGTGAGCGGGAAGTTGCTTGCCTTCGGAGCAAGAGGTCCTTATAATCCGGCAACCGGGAATGAAGGAGTGAGTCGCTTTGTGTCCCGCAGGTTCTGGCTTTTTTGCGGGGCGGGCCGGGCGCGCTACCTGGTACTCCTGAAGCGGAATCTGGAAGGCGAAAAGCTGTCGGAGTCGAATGCAGCCCAAGAGTAAGAAATGCGATTTCGCGGAGTTGTGAATTCCCGACTATCCAAGGAGCTACACTGATGAAAACAATTCTGGTCACGGTTGTGCTTGGAGTTGCTGTACTCGCAGCGGCAAAGGACGCGGCGCCACAGGGTCAAGCAGCAAGTCCGCAACCGTCCGCGCAACCAGCCGCTCAGCCAGCGCAAGGACAGGCGCCCGCCACACCCGCTCCGGCAGCCGCACCCGCGCAGGGACCGATCATTAAGGACCCTGTCGAGTACAACGCTTACATGAGCGCAATCAACCAGAAAGACTCCGCGGCACGGATCAGCGGCCTCGAAGCGTTTCTGGCGCAGTATCCCAATAGCATCATGAAGGCTGCCGCCCTGCAAACTCTCATGCAGGACTACCAGCAGGCAGGGAACCAGGCAAAAACCATCGATACGGCCACCAAGTTGGTGGCGGCCGATCCCACCAATGAGCGAGCTATATTTTTGCTGGCCTATATCGATCGGATAAAGGCGCAAGGAGGCGACCCCAATTTCAAGCAAGACCTGGAGGATGCGAAGAAGTACGGGCAAATGGGATTGGATGGTCTGCCAAAATTCAGCAAGCCCGATGGCACTTCTGACGGCGATTTTCAGAAGATGAAGGATCAGATGTCGGGAGTTTTCAATGCGGCTATCGGCATGGCCGCCCTCACCGGCAAAGACTATGACAACGCGCGAAAGTCCCTGCGCGCCGCCGTCGATAGCAGCCCTGACTCTCAGAAGGATTTCAGCGTCGTTTACCCCTTGGCGCTAGCCTACGCCGGGCCCACTCCGCCGGACCCGAACCTTGCTCCCGAGCCGCTGAATGCGATCTGGTTTACCGCGCGGGCTTCCGCGCTTGCTCCGGCGCAGGCTCAGGCGGGGATTGAGAAATACGCCAGATCGCTGTATGTCAGATACCACGGTGGAGACGACGGCTGGACAGATGTGCTGACGCAAGCCAAGGCCAACCCGACCCAGCCCGCCGGATTTAGCATTAAGCCCGCTCCCACTCCGGCGGAACAGGCGCACGCCATGGCGATTGCTACCCAGCCCGAGAAGATGGATTTCGGCCAATGGGAATTCATACTCTCGAACGGCTCCCAGGCCGACCAGGATCTGGTATGGAACGCCATCAAAGGCAAGGCGGTACAATTAAACGGTACGGTCATCAAGGCGACAGCGACGGAGTTTGACATCGCTGGAAGCCTCGACGACATTGACGCCAAGAAGCCGGACATCACCCTCACGTTCGAAGACAAGGTTCCCTTGAGGCTTATCCCCAAAGAAGGAGCCAGTCTGGACTTCCAGGGCGAACCGGCCTCCTATACGCCAAGCCCGTTCATGATGACCATGGATAAGGGCCAGTTGTTGAAAGCCGCGCCGGCCAAGCCAGCTGTTCACCACAAACCAGCCGCTCAATAGTTTCAGATGGCATCCAAGCAGAAAGGCAGCCCCCGCGGGCTGCCTTAGCTTTTCGGGTTAGGGAAACACGAATGCCGCGCGGCGGACCGACCGTCTAGCGCACCGCTTTCTTTTCCACAGACAGGGGCCGCGCACTGCGGGGTGGACGCTTCGCGCCATCGCGAAGCTGGCGGATGTCGATTTTGAGTTCATCGATGGTCCGGCTGAGGGTATTGCGATGCATTCCCAGCTCGCGGGCAGCGCGGCACTGGTTGCCTTTATTTTCCTGGAGGACGGTGAGGATAAAGCGCTTCTTAAATTCGCGCACCCCCTCGGAATAGAGAATGTTGCTCTTGTACATCTGCAGGATGAGTGCTTCTAGTTGATCTTTCACTGGCGGTCTCTCTCTTTTCGTCTGATGTCTTCGTCTTTCAATTGTCCTGCTTGCACCCCATTCATTTCGGCCTGGAAGCGGGAGAGCCTGTCAATTCTTTCGGAGCCCGATGCAGGAAGTCGAGTCCCTCATAGAATCGGGCCCGTAAGGCGACTGGGGCCACCCAGATCGCGGCCCTTCCGACTACCAGGAAATAGGGCGCCAGTTCTGAGTTCTCCAGCATCTTTGAGGTGGGTGTGAACGCGGTCATTCCCATCAGCACCACGGCCACCACCAACGCGCCCTTCACCAGGCCCAACAAAGCGCCCAGAAAACGGTCAAACCCGCTTAGGCCGACCTCTTTCATCAGCTTCCGGGCGATCCTTCCGGCAATGCTGAAAAGGACCAAGATCGCAAAAAAGATGATGAGGAAACCGAAAATCTCGGCCAGCCACTCGTTCTTCAAAAACGACATGAACCACTCCGCCAGGCGTTGGTACTGCCAGGCGGCAACAATGTAACCGATCACCAGGCCCGCCATGCTCAGAGCTTCCGCGAAGAAGCCCTGGATGGCCGCCGCAACTACGCTCAACAGCACAACCACGACAATCAACCAGTCTGCCGGGGTCATGCTACTCTCCCGCCCGCTGTCTTGCGAGCAATTTTTCCCAACGCCTTCCGGCAGACTGTTCTGCCGAAAAGCGCTCAGCGCTTACACATCCAGTTTGTGCCCCGTAATGCGGAGGTAGGCGTCGAGGTACTTTTCGCCGGTCCGGTTGGCCACGTCGCTCGGCAGAGCGGGCGCCGGCGGCTGCTTGTTCCAGCGAATTTCTTCCAGGTAATCGCGAACGTACTGCTTGTCGTAGGACTCCTGCCCCCGTCCGGGCGCGTACTTGTCGGCAGGCCAGAAGCGGGAAGAGTCCGGGGTGAGCACCTCATCGGCCAGCGTGATTCCCTTGGGGGTACGTCCAAACTCAAACTTGGTGTCGGCAACGATGATACCGCGCTGGCGGGCGTAAGCGGCCGCCTTTTTGTAGATCCCCAAGGTGATCTCGCGCAGGAGGCTGGAGGTCTCTGTGCCTAGGATCTCGCACATCCTGGCAAACGAAATGTTTTCATCATGGCCGCTCACGGCCTTGGTGGCCGGAGTGAAAATGGGCTCCGGGAAAGCCTCGGATTCACGCAGTCCCGCCGGCAGTGCGATGCCACAAACCTGGCCTGTCCCCTGATACTCCTTCCAGGCCGACCCTGAAATGTAGCCGCGCACGACGCACTCGACGGGAAACATCTCGGCACGATGCACGATCATCGAACGGCCACGCAACTGATCGGCATACTTCTCGAGACTTTGCGGATAGCGATCCACGTCCGCGGTAATGACGTGGTTGGGCACGATGTCAGAAAGGAAGTCGAACCAGAACAGCGACATCTGGCTCAGGACATGGCCTTTGTGAGGGATGCCGGTGGCGAGCACATAGTCGAAGGCGGAAATGCGGTCGGTGGCGACGAATAGCAAACGCTCATTATCCAACGGGTAAACGTCGCGCACTTTTCCGCTGGCGCAGAGTTGGAGATCGGGGAAATCGGTTTGTAGGACTACGGGATCAAGAGGTTTAGAGCTCATGTCGAAATTTTACAGGGTAAGGAGCGAGGCGTATTTTAGACTCTCAGAAATTTTTGTCAACCGCAGAGATTGCGGCGGAGAGAGAAGTCCGTATCCTGCTGATTGGAAACGTTGGCCGCCGGGGGGCATCGTGGCGACGCGGACGGGCAGCCAGTTTCCGGCGCCCCCCGTTGTGGAAAAGCTGAGGATGAGAGTGGATATCGTGGACGGTCGGCGAAAGGCTGCATGATCTCCGCAAGATCTCCCGACGGAGCTATTCCTTTGGCTGACGCCTTGCTTCCTCTAGGCCGCTCCAAAGCGGACTGAAACCAGCTTCGAGACGCCGGGCTCCTGCATGGTTACCCCATAGAGCACGGGCGCGATGCTCATCGTCTTCTTGCTGTGCGTGATGAGGACGAACTGCGTCTTGATGCTCATCTCCTTCACCAGGTCGGTAAAGCGGCCGATGTTGGCCTCGTCGAGCGGAGCGTCGACTTCGTCGAGGATGCAGAACGGGCTGGGTGTGTACTGGAAGATGCCGACCAGCAGGGCGAGCGCGGTGAGAGCCTTTTCGCCTCCGGAGAGCAGCAACACACTTTGCAGGCGCTTGCCGGGAGGGGAAGCAACTACGTCAATGCCGCTCTCGGCGGAATTTTCCTCGTCGGTAAGCTTCATGAAGGCGTGGCCGCCGCCGAACAGCTTCTTGAAGGTGGCCTGGAAGTTCTCGTTGATCTTGGTGAAGGCTTCCTGGAATTTCTGGCGCGAGACTTCGTCGATCTCTCGAATGGTCGCGGTTGTGTTCTCGATGGAAGAAATCAGATCCTTGCGCTGGGTATCGAGGAAAGTGTGGCGCTCGGCGGTTTCGCGGTACTCTTCGAGCGCCATCATATTCACCGGCCCCATGGCTTCGAGTTTGGCGCGCATCTCGCGATATGAATGATCGCAGGCTGTGAGTTCGTCGCCGATGACTCGCGCGAGTGTGGTGTCGGCCAGCAGCGCAGCGCGCTCGATTCCGAGCTCGTTCAAGCAGGTATCCGCCATATACATGGCGTCGGCTTCGAGCTTGGCGGCGGCAGCCTGTAGCTCGCCCCGGCGATCGCGGGCCTGGTCGAGAAGTTGGCGGGCGTGGCGAAGAAGTTCGTCGATTTCGGCGAGGCGAGCGCGGAGCTGATCTTTTTCGAATTGCAGCAGCCCCTCGCGCGCGTGGCTCGCGTTGCGTTCGGCCGCGAAATCGGCGGCTTGTTGCTCGAGTTGAAGATTTTCGGATTCGCGCTGCAGCTTTTCGGCGACGGCAGCGTCAATCTGCGAGGCGAGAGCATGGAGGCGCTCGCTGATTTCGCTGAACAGAGAATCGATGCGTCCGAGGACGGCGGTTGCCGAGCGGTGGCGCTCTTCGAGCGCCGCCACCCGGGCCACCCGCTGCGAACTGATCTGGGCCGCATCTTCGCGCCGCTGGCGCAGGACTCCCAGAAATTCCTGGGCTTCTGCGATTTGCTGTTCGAGTTGGGCGCCAGTTTGTTCGAGCGCGGCGATTTCTGCTTGTCTTCGGGCGATCGTCGAGTCTTGCTCGGTTCGCTCCGCGGCAAGGCGCTGCAACTCCGCTTGCGCAATGCCCATGCGCTCCGTAACGCGGGCCATCTCCGAATCGAGTTGCTGCAGCATGTGGCCAGAGGTCATGGACTGGCGCTCAGACTCACGTTTTTCGCCTTCGAGACGATCCAGCAGGGAAGTGAGGTCTTTAATTTCCCGGCCGAGCGTGAGCACGCGCATCTCTTCTTCGCCGCGAGCGCGCTCCAGGTCTTCAAGCTGTCGGCGAACTTCGCGAAGCTCGCGCTTCATCGAAAGTGGGCCCTCGGCGCGCTGTTTTCCACCCGTGACCGTCACGTTGTGGAAGCATTCTCCAGATTGCGAGAGGAAAAACGCATCGGGATTTTCGAGAGCCAGGCCACGTGCGGTAGCGGAGCCGGGAACGATGTAGCCGTCGCGAAGCTTCGGGAGAATTACCTCCAGCGACTTTCCGAAGCCGTTGAGAACGCGAATCGTATCTTTGAGCGGCACGATTGAAGCTGTGGGCGGCGCGCAATGTGCCGCTTCATCCAAGATGAAGGAGAACTTGGCTTGCGAGTCCTCGGGATGAACCAGGAAGGTGGCGCGGCCGTCGACGTCGGTGCGCAGCAGGCGCAGGCCTTCGTCGGCAGCATCCCAGGACTTGACCACAATATAGTTCAACTCGTCGCGCAGGAAGTCTTCCACCACGCACTCGAAACGTGGCTCGACTTCAAGAAAATCCGCGAGCACGCCGACCGGCGCGAGGCCGCCCTGCATCACCCCCGACTGGAAAAGGCGGCGAACCGACTCGGTGGAGTGTCCGTGTTCTGCGATCACTGCCTCCAGAGATCCTTTCTTGCCGAGAGCGGTTGCCGACTCCGCGCGGAGCACATCGAGATGAGCTTTGGCTCTGTTTTCTTCGAGGCGCTTGGCCTCGACCAGGCGGCGAAGCTGGCTGAGCTCTTCGGTGATGCCGGCGACACGCTGCGTCACCGTTTCGAACTCGAGGGCGAGCTGTCCGCGCTGCCCGCCGAAGGCTTCCAACTGGAGGTTCGCGTTCGCGATTTCGGCTTCGAGACGCCGGGCTTCGCGATCCGCGCCTGCGAGGCGCTCTTCGGCCTGAGCCAGTTGGTTGCGCACCCGCGAGGCCGACGACACGGTATCAAAGATCGCGACGCGAGATTGTTCCTGCTGATGTTCGAGTTCAGCCAGCGCGGATGACGCCGAGGTGGCTTCCTGTTGGGAGAGGGCAAGTTCGTGCTGGGCTGCGGCTAAATCAGCGGCGGCGGATTCGAGGACCTGCCGATTGGAATCGCCCTCGGCCTTCAGCGAGGTCAGGCGGTGACGAGCTTGGGCCAATTCAGCTTCGGCCGAGGCACGGCGAACCACGAGTTCGGCGCAGCGTTCGTCGTTATGCAGGCGGCGGGCGCGGGCGCGATCGATTTCTAAATCGATCTGACTCAGCCGGTCGCGGTTTTCGCGCAGCTCAGTCTCAATGCCATAGCCGCGTTCGGTGCCTTCGCTGTGCTCGGATTCGAGCTGCTGGACGGTGTCGGTGCGGTGCTGCATGTCCTCGGCGAGAGCGTTGAGTTGGGCGTCGAGCTCGGCGCTTTCCCGCTCGATTGCGGCAAATTTGCTGGCTAGGACGACGCGCAGCTGGGCCCGCATCTCTTCCCGCAGCTTGGCGTAGCGCTCGGCCTTAGAGGCTTGGCGCTTCAACGAATTCATCTGGCGCGTGACCTCGTCGAAAATATCGTTCACGCGGGCGAGGTTCAGCTTGGCATCTTCGAGGCGAGCTTCGGCGAGACGCTTCTTGGTTTTGAACTTCGTGATTCCGGCGGCCTCTTCGAGGATGGCTCGGCGATCGGTCGGTCGGCTGCTGAGGATCTGGCCAATGCGTCCCTGCTCGATCAGGGCGTAAGTCTCCGGTCCGAGGCCGGTGCCCATGAAAAGTTCCTGAATATCACGCAGGCGGCACAGCTTGCCGTTCAACAGGTATTCGCTATCGCCGGACCGGAACAGACGGCGCGTCACTGCGATCTCTCCCGCGCGGAATTGCTGCTGGTTGAATTTGCGGCGCCGGATCTTGAGCACAACCTGAGGCGGGCCGTTTACAACGGCTGAAGAAGCGGCCGGAACGAGGTTATGTGCCGGTAACGCGAATACCGGTTCGTCGTCAGGGAAGGCGACCGCCAGGGTACTTACTTTCGAGGCCGGAATCTCCGCTTCTTCGGCTTTGCCGGGCTGGGCTTCTTCAATGGCGCGCTCGGTTTCCTCGGCGGCGCGGGCGCGGATGGCGGCTTCGTCCCAGTCGTCGGCCGGACGTCTTGATAATTCAGCGGCGCTTCTTGAAGACTCGGCGGGAGGTTCGTCCTGGATGTCGATCTCGGTGGGTGCGTCGGCGTCAGGGCCGGGATACTGCTCGGGGTCGATGAGCGTGAGCGAGACCTCGGCCATGCCGGTGGGCTTGCGGTCGCGTGTGCCGGCGAAGATGACGTCCTCCATGCGCGAGCCACGCAGAGTTTTGGCCGACTGCTCGCCCAGCACCCAGGAGATGGCGTCGGCAATGTTCGACTTGCCGCAGCCGTTGGGGCCGATGATGGCGGCGATACCGTCCCCGTGGAACTTGAGGTCGGTGCGATCGCAGAACGATTTGAAGCCGAGAATCTGAAGCCGCTTCAATTTAAGCAACGTGGACTCCTTGGGAGAGGCAATGGCCAGTTGTCAGTGGCCCGTTGCCCGTTTGTGCTGCCTGCCGATCTGTTTACTAGATAGATACCCATACCACGGAACCGAACCTTGCCTGAACCGGTGCTGTCCGTGGCTGGAAACGGCGAGCACAAATTAGAGCTACTGTAACGGTGAAATCGGAGCTGGGTCAAGTAATATAACACCATATATTGTATGGCCTTCGGTCCGAGCGCGTTGGGTTGCACACGCATTGCAGCAGATGCCTGGTTTACGGCTGGGAGGAAAGAGGAGTGGGAGAACCGCGAGAGCAGCATTAGAGTAGCGCATGGCGACCCCATAAACAAGGTGAGGAAGCGCGATTGCCCGGTCCATTGTGCGATAACGAGGGAAGTTGGCTTGCGGCTTCCTCGAAGGTCGGGATGGAACTTTCGGTCTACAATTACGTAATGTCTTGTAGGGGCCTGGGGAGGGCACAAGCATGTACTGCAACTACTGCGGCAAGGTGATTCAGGACGACGCGGCGGTTTGTGCCTATTGCGGCATTCGCGTGGGTGCGTCGGTAGCCCGCAAGCGGCTGGTGCGGCCTCGGCAGGGACGCAAGATCGCCGGCGTCTGCCTGGGTTTCGCCGAGTACTTTGACGTCGACGTGACCGTGGTCCGGCTGGTGTGGCTGATCACGTCTTTTATGACAGGTATCGGCCTGATCTCCTATCCCATCGCCTGGATCGTAATGCCGGACGAACCACTGCTGCTGCTGACCGAGCCGGCAGGCGCGCAACCCGTTACCAATCCATAATCTCGCCATCCCATGCAGCCGATCGCCTTTCAGCATGTAAAAAGCGGCGACGCGGAGATTGCTTACCGCGCGCTGGGCGAAGGCCCTCCCGTAGTTCTGCTCCATCCTTTTCCCGCAAATCACGAATTTTGGCTGCCTGTGGCTCAGGCTCTGGCCACGCGCTACCGCGTCGTGCTCCCTGATCTGCGCGGACACGGAGATTCCGGCCTGGGTGATGGTCCGGCCACCATGCAGAAGCACGCCGGCGATATCGCGCGCGTCATGGACGATGCCGATATTGGCCGCGCCCCGCTCGTCGGCGTTTCCATCGGCGGATATGCCCTGTTCGAATTCTGGCGAAGGGATCGCGGCCGCGTGGCTGCGCTCGGTTTCTTCAATACGAAGGCGCCCGCCGATTCCTCCGAAGCCCGCGCCGGACGCCTCGAGGCCGCGAGCGCGGTCCTCGAGCGCGGTACCGAACCGTTTTTCGAGAGCATGATTCCGCGCCTTCTGGGCAAGAGCACACGGGAGACACGGCCGGATCTCGTCGACGGCGCGCTGCGCATGATGCGGAAGATGTCGCCCGAAGATGTGGCACAAGTGCAGCGCGGCATGGCCGAGCGCCCGGATTCAGTGCGTACGTTGAAGACCATCCATGTACCCACCCTGCTGGTAACTGGAGAGGAAGATATCCTGACCGGCTTGAACGAAGCCGAACTGATGCGCCAGCACATTTCCGGCAGCCAGTTGCACGTGATTCCGAAAGCCGGCCATTATTCGCCGTGGGAGCAGCCGGAGGAAGCAGGCAAGCTGCTGCGGCAGTTTCTGGAGCGCCTTCAGCCGTGAGCCAGGTTCGAACTCCGCCTTGCGCTAGAATCGGGGACCATATGAGGAAATCCGTCGCGCTGCTTTTATTCGGGTTTTTTGCGGTTTGCGACCACTCGCAAACCAGCACCTTGTCACTGGCCCGCATCCGCCGGAGTAAGCCAGTGACACGACGCTCCCACGATTTGCTACAATCCTCCCGCCATGATTGATACCGTTCTGGTTGCAGATAAGACTGTAGTGAGCGCCAAGGGAGACGGCCCCACCGTGGAGTTGAGCGGCGCCTCTGGCCACGTGTTCTTGTTGACGCTTGAGATTTCGAAGATCATCGAGCAGGAGTCGCTCGAGGTCAGCATCCATGGCTCAGCCGACGGCGCGGCGTGGGGAGCTAAGCCGGTGGTTGCGTTTCCCCAGAAGTTTTATTGCGGGCAGTCTCCGATATTGCTCGATCTGACGACACATTCGGATGTGAAGTTCGTGCGCGCGCACTGGGAAGTGGCGCGCTGGGGACGCGGTGTCGAAACCCCGATGTTCGAGTTTGGACTCAGCCTGAAAGAGGTTCCAGCGCAAGTCCTGCGCGAAGCCGCAGCCGAGGCCAAGACCCCGGCTTGAGGATGCTTGATGGTTGATTTCTGATGGTTGATCGAAGGCTGGCCTCGAGCGAGCACCCCCTGCGTCGGCGATTTTCAATCGGCAATCATGAGTTGCCGCAAGCCGCCTCTTCTCCTTCCGCTATATTGATCCCAGGATGAAAAGCGAGTCCCAGGTCGTCGTGCATCCCGCGCGCAACGTGCGAGGCAGCGTTAGTCTTCCGGGCGACAAATCCATTTCGCACCGCTACGCCATTCTGGCGGCGATCGCCGAGGGGCCCTCGCGACTGAACAACTACTCGACCGGCGCGGACTGCGCCAGCACGCTCAGATGCCTGCGCTCGCTGGGAGTGACGTGGGAGAGCAAGGATGGTGCTGACAACGTTATCGACGTGCAAGGAAGCGGCCGGTCGTTGACTGCCCCGAGCCAGCCGCTGGATTGTGGAAATTCTGGTTCAACCATCCGCATGTTGAGCGGCATTGTGGCGGGGCAAACGTTCTCGAGCGAAATGGCTGGGGATGAATCGCTCGCGCGCCGTCCCATGGAGCGTGTGATCACGCCGCTCACGGCCATGGGTGCCCAAATCGCGTCGCAAAACGGCCACCCGCCGCTCCGCATTACCGGCGCCAGACTCAAAGGCATCAATTACCAGATGCCGATCGCCAGCGCGCAGGTGAAGACTTGCCTGCTGTTTGCCGGCCTGCTGGCCGAGGGCGAAACGCGCGTCGAAGAACCGCTGCGCACGCGGGATCACGGGGAGCTAGCTCTTCGGGCCTTTGGTGCCCATCTCGAACGCAAGGGAAACGAAGTGCGGATTCGCGGTGGCCAGCATCTGCGCGGCATCGAAGCGCGAGTTCCCGGCGATCTTTCCAGTGCGGCATTCTTTCTCTGTGCCGCCGCGCTTTTTCCCGGTTCGCAATTGACGGTCACGAATTTGCTGATGAATCCCACGCGCGCGCGGCTGCTCGATATCCTGGTGCAGATGGGGCTGCGCATTTCGGTAACCCAACTGGAGGAGGTCCACGGCGAACTGGTTGGCACGCTGCAGGTCGAGGGTGGACGACTGAAGGCCGCGACGATTCGAGGAGCCGACACGGCGGCGCTGATTGACGAGATTCCCGTGCTGGCCGCGATTGCTCCTTACACGGAGCAGGGAATCGAGGTCCGCGATGCGGAGGAATTACGCGTGAAAGAATCGGACCGCATTGCCTCCATCGCCACCAACCTTCGCGCCATGGGCGCACAAGTGGAAGAACAAAAAGACGGCATGAAGATTCCCGGTGGGCAGTCCCTGCGCGGCGCTGAACTCGAATCTTTCGGCGATCACCGTATCGCCATGGCCTTCAGCATTGCGGCTTTGCGAGCGCGGGGAGAGACGCTGATTCGCGGCAGCGAGTGCGCGGCGATCTCCTATCCGGCATTCTTTTCCGCCCTGGAAGAATTGATCGAGCGCTGAAATATCCCGGTTTACATCGCCAAGTTGTTGAGTTCATTGCTGATCCTAAGTTACTTCCGGGCGATGACCGATGGGATCTAACGCCTCCGGGCAAAATTGGAAACAATCCATGCTTGTGCCGGGTGTTTTGTAACTGGCCGACCCCGGCTCGTTCCGCAGACATTGCGGAACAAATTCCATACTCACAGGGGGTTTCATGGGTTACAGATCACTGGTGCTGGCATCCATTTTGTTGGCTGCAACGGCCTATGCCAAAGAACCGAAGGCTTATCAGAGTGGCAAGTTATTGCAGATGGCTTCTGTGAAATGCGGCGTCGACGAGAAAGATGCGAACAGTTTCGCCGGCGAAATGATTGGAACGGACTCGGGTCACAAGAAGACACAGGAAGTCCTCTGCCAGGAGTACGTGCTCGAGACCGACAAGACGCTCTATCGAATCCGTCCCAAGGATCAGAAGCATCCCGCTCTTCTGCCCATCGGCGAGCAGGCCGAATTCCGCCTGGAAAAAGACAAGTTGTTGCTTCGAGTGGAAGATCAGGACAGCAAGGAGCGTGAGTACATTGTCGTGTCGATGACGCCGCGGAGCGACAGCACCGCCAACGCCAGCCCGGTCGGGCTAAACCACGCGCAGTAAGGGTTGCCTTCAGAGCACGATCTCACTTCCAATACTTACTGTGGGTTTTCCCAGTGGCGGCCTTCTGAAGGCCGCCAGTTTCATTTTCCTGGGCCACGGTGCACGGGTGGAACGAAATGCCAACTCTTAGGTACTGTCCTAAACTTGCGTTGGTGACAAATATCGCATAAGGCGAGTGAGCCAAGGGTAGATACGTTTTCCTGTTCCCTTGCAGGTGGGACACTTTCCTGAGCCGGGGCAATTGGGGCAGCGGGGATCATCCTGATTGAGATGGACGTTCGCCCCACTACCGAAGCATTCCTGGCACCTGACGCTTCCGTGACAGTCGCTACATCTTGAGGAACCGGGCATATCAGATGGTTCTCAGGATAGCAGTTCTTTCAACGTCCATATGTGATCGGTAATGCCAGCTTCGACGGCGGGCGAAACTCGAATCGTTTGGTGGACGCGGCGGAAGTTGTAATAGGCGAAGTATAGGGCGCAAGCGAACTTGAGATTGGCGAGTGTTTTGGATAGGACCGTACCAACTCTTACGGTTTGGCGGAGCACGTGGCGTTTTTATGGTAAAGTGGTGCCCACGAATTGACCGGGCCGTGGGGGTCCGGGGCCAATTTCACTCGCCCACCCTGAGTCCCAAAGGAGCTTGCCATGTCCACCCTCCGCGATCTTGTGAAGGACCGCAAAGTTTACTCCATCGACGCTGAACGCACGGTGCTCGAGGCGGCGCGCTTCATGATGGAACACAATATTGGAGCCCTGCCCGTACTCCGCAATGGAGAACTGACCGGCATCTTTTCCGAGCGCGACATCATGAACCGGGTCGTTGCCGCGGGCCGGACGCCCGGGCACACCGCCGTGTCTGAAGTCATGACCGCCAACCCGCGCGCCGTGAATTTAGATGAGACCGTTGAAGAGTGTCTCTTCATCATGCACGAGTTCGGCTTCCGGCACCTGCCCATTGTAGAGGGCAAAGAGCTGAAGGGACTCGTCTCTCTGCGCGACGTGGTCATGCGTCAGGCGGGCGAACTCCAGCGCCAGGCCCGGCGCACCGCGTCGTAAGCCGGTCGGCCCCAGCTGAAGCCCGAGGCCCGGTTTCACTCCCGTTTCTGTAGCAGCAATTCGCCTTTCTCGGGCGGCAGTTTGAAGGGAAACTCGAAAATCTTTCCGTCAAGCGGGAGCCGCAAGACGAATTCCTCCTGTGTTTTCCAGCCTCCGAGCCACTTCGTCTTGGTGTCGAAGAAGACCCAGCCGCTCACTTCCGGATTCGCCCGATCCAGACGAGCCGGGCGCAGACTGTTCCGGCTGAGGAACTCGATCATTTCATTGGCCGATTTCTGATAGTCCTGTAGACGCGTTTCGAGCGCCCGTTTCTTCTCGGGATGCTTCGCGACCGCGCGCCTTGTCTCATCGTCGAACGCTTCGGCATCGCTCTGAATCTTCTCGCTGTAGCCGTCCGGGTCGAGTGAAGTTTGCACGACTTTGAAGTGCTTCATGAACTGCAGCGTGATTCCGTCCGGGGTCGCATCCAGGCTGTCCACCCCTCTGTAGCGAATGGTCAGCAGAACTCCGAAGATGGGCCAATTGCGATGGTGGATCACCTGCACTTCGCGGGCGTCGACGGCCAAGGTGATGCCCGCATCTCCCGACCACAGCCCATAGCGATACTTGCCGTCGTCGCCCCGGGAAAAGGTGCATCCCGGCTGCTCTTCGGCCCAGCGCACGGCGAGCGGCTGGGGCGTGCGTTTATCTTTGTCTTGGCCCCCATCCGACGCTGCCCGCAAGGGCGAGACCGAGACCAAGAATGGCAAAATCGGCAAGACAAAGATCAGCAAACCACGGACGACGCCAGCGCCGACGAACTGCAGTCCGATACGATGCCACGCAGGGTTCCGGAGCCACATCAATCGAGGCCTGTCTCAGTTCACCGCCAGTGTGACGGTTGCCGGGCTGCTGGTCGAGTTACTGGGTGCCGCGCCGTTTAGGTCTGCGCCCGTTAGCGTGAACGTATAGGTATTATTCGGAGTAATCCCCCCATTGGGAGCATTTGTGCTGGAGGGCCCACCGCAGGCTGGCATCAGGAGTAAACCGCCGGTAACAGCCAGGAGCAAGAGCGCTCCCAGCAGGTTTTTTCCGCGGGCGCCGGTTGCCCCCACTCCGACGAGCCCCAGCCCGGGAACCAAGAGCCACAAAGCATAAAAGATTCGCCGGTTGTGCAGCCTGGTTACAGGAGAAGGCCCGAGGGTGGTGATGGTAAGAGTGGCGGTGGCTGGAACGCCGCTCGTGACGTCGATGGTGTCAGCCGGCAAGGAAGTCGATCCGGAGGTCGCCGTGAATGTGCAATAGGGCGCATACGCCACAACTGGAGTGATCGAGACGCAGGCCAGCGTGACCTGTCCCTGGTAATCGACGATCGGAGTCAGCGTAACGACGGTGGTCGCGACGCTGCCCGCAGGCACAGGACTGGGAGTCGCGGTGGTTGGCGACACCGACAGTGTGTAATTCCCGGTTACATTCACGACGTTCAGGGTCAGGGTAACCGTTTGCGAGACCGAGCCGCTCGTTCCGGTCACTGAAACGGTGTACAGCCCCGGCAGAGTGCTGCCGGTGGTTGAAATGGTTAGGAAGGCTTGGCCGGGTGGCGTTACAGAGGCGGGGCTCACCGCACACTGCGGAGTGCCAGTTGGTTGCACCGGCGTTACCGTGCAGGGAACGGTATCAAACGAAACCGGGCTGTCGAAGCTACCGACTGCCGCAACATCGAGCGTTGCCAGCGAAGATCCGCCGGGATCGATGGCAGACGGAGAAAGCGCTTTCGCGACGGTAACGGTAAATTGCCCGTAAGCCATGGACGCAGAGGCGACGGAGAGCAGCGAGAGCAACAGAGCAAAGATGAGGGCGCGCACGACCTGCCTGGGATTCACCATGAGGGGATGAGAACTCACTACCTTCGATTCCTCCAACTGCGCAAACGCTGCCCGAGCCGGCCCGAAACAATACCGCCCGCCAATCAGCCGCAAAAGCAACGTAATACGAAAGACCTGTCGCTGAATGCGCCAGACAGAATCTTAGACTACAGTCGTGCATCGTGCCAATCGGCCCCCCAGCGGGGCCAGAAAGAATCAGGCCGCCTCCGATGGGAGACGGCCTTGATTCTGGCGTCCGTGGTTAGTTGACTGTAAGAGTCAGAGATGGAGGGGCTCCGGTCTGGGATCCTCCGGACGCGGTGCCGTTGACAGTGATGGTGTAGGTCCCGGAGGGCGTGCCTCCGTTCCCGCCGCCGCCGCCGCCGCTGCTGCCACCGCAAGCCGGCATCAGGAGCAGGAGACCGAGAAGCAGGAAACCAAACAACTTTTTCCGGCGCAATTCGGACGAGCCGAACCCCAAAAGAGCCAGTCCGCCGATCGGCAAGAACATCGCGTAGAACAGGCCGGACAAGGGACGGTTCCGAGGACGCCGCAGAAGCGCTGTTGCAGCCGTGGTGCTCACGGTGAGCGTTCCGGGAGTGCCGGTGGAGGCCGAAGCTGCGCCGCAAGTGGGCCCAGAAGTCACTACCGGCGAAATCGTACAGGTGAGCGTTACGCTGCCACTGAAACCATTAGCCGGCGTCACCGTCACGGTGGAAGTGGCGGAGCCTCCGGGACTCACGGTGGCGGGCGAAAGTGCTGTGGCCGACAGCGTGAAAGATGCCGAACTCGACTGCGAATACGTGACCACGAAGGCGTCGGCTCCGCCTCCGCTGGCCCCCTGATAGGGCGACTGAGTCGGGAAATTCGTAGAGTCGGTATCTCCGGTTACGTAAATATTGCCGCCGTTCGTGGCGATGGCTCCGAAACCGGCGTCGTCCTCATTCCCCGAACCGCCGAGGTAAGTGGAAAAGATGAGCTGAGAACCTGTCGAGTTGAGCTCGGTCACGAAGGCATCGCTGCCTCCTCCCAGAGTAGATTGGGTGGGGCTCGCGGTCGGAAAGTTAGAAGAGGAGGTTTGGCCCGTGACGTAAGCGTTGTTATTTCCGTCTATGGCGATGCCAGCGCCGCTGTCGTTCGCATTGCCGCCGAGGTAAGTGGAATACACAAGAGCACTTCCGGTCGGATTCACCTTCGTCACAAATGCATCGGTAGAGCCGCCGTAGGTTTTCTGGTATGCCTCGGAGGTCGTGGGAAAGTTCGACGATTCTGTCAGCCCGGTCACATAAGCGTTATCCGAGGAGTCCACGACGATGCCTTCGCCGGAATCGATGACGCTGCCGCCGAGGAACGTGGAATAAACGTAAGCACTTCCCCCCGGATTGAGGACCGTGACGAATCCGTTGGAATTGCCGCCAGTACAACTGCCGCATGTGGTCTGGAACGCCCCTGGCGTGGTGTGGAAACTGGAACTATAGGTTTGTCCCGTCACGTAAGCGTTATCGGACGAATCCACAGCGATTGCATTGACGGAGTCGCGAGCCACGGCCAGGTACGTGGAATACACCAGGGCGGTGCCGGAAGAGTTCAGCTTCGTGACGAACCCGCCGCCCGATGTCTGAAGCGGATCCTGGGTGGGGAAGTTCGTGGAAGACGTTCTCCCCGCAACGTAAACGTCTCCGGAGTGGTCGGAGGCTAAGGCGACGCCCAGCGCTTCGTCACTGCCCGTGCCTCCCAAATAGGTGCTGTAGGTGAGCGAACCGGCGGAGCTGAGCTCCAATACAAAAGCGTTGAGGGGGCCGTTAAGCGTGGTCTGATAAGCGCCGCCGGTCGTGGGAAAGTTGCTTGAGGTTGTACCGCCGACGACATACGCGGCGCCGGAAGTCTGGTCCACCGCGATCGCATTTCCGCTGTCGCCAGAGCTGCCGGTTCCGCCAATGTAGGTGGAGTAGATCAGGCTTGACCCACTCGCAGCGATACTCGTTACAAAGACATTAGCCGCGCCCAGCAGTCCGGTCTGGTGCGCCCCGGTGGTTGTGGGAAAGTTGCCGGATGCGGTTTGTCCCGTGACATAGGCGTTGTTGCTGCTATCGAAGGCGATTCCGTAGCCTTCATCATTTTCGTTGCCGCCGAGGTAGGTTGCGTATAGGACGGAGGGATCAATCACCAACTCGTGGCTGTGATCGTAATTGCCGAGCTCGAAACTGACTTGGTTGTTGGCTTTAAGGGCGAATCGCGCATCGACTGGTTGCCGCGCGCCGTTCTGTTCCTGGTAGGCCACGGGCTGGTGCAGTAAAACGTCGCCTGCGGCAGAAGAGATTACCAGATTGCCGGAGTCATCCGTCTTCATGCCCTGTGCGCCGGTGAGATGGAAGCCGATAGGTGCGGGATTAGCCCCCGGAGCCACCACGAAGTCGAACTCCAGTTGCCCCTGCGCACCATGGAAGGCGAGGTTCACGCCGGGATAAACGTCCTGATAAGAAACGCGAGCGTAGTGCGCCACATCCCTGTGCCACTGACTGGGGTCATTGCCCAGGAAGTAGTTGCTCTTTCCCGGCAATTGGCCGCTGGCCGAGACCTTCGCCAGCGAGTTCCCGCCTACGAGTTGCATGCGCACTACGGCGATGGAGTCCTTCCGAGTGTTGCGCTGCCTCGGAGAATTCTTCGCGTGCAGCTCCGTTCCGCGGCCTCCAGTGGCCGTTTTGCTTTCAGCGGATGGGGAGCGCAGCGAGAACACGGCATCCTTTGCGGTTAGGAACAGAGTGTAGCCGTTCCCCCGCGCCATGTACTTGACTTGGGCATCCGTCTGGCCCTGATTTTGCTCAAAGGCCAGGGGAAGAGCGGCGTAGCTGGCCTGAATTCGACGCCGCGCGGCGGGCGTGGCCGTTCCAGGCTGGGGCGGCGCCAGGGATGCGGCCGAAACCGTGCCGGCGGCACCATTTGCGGCCTTATGGTGCTGGGCCGGGGAAAGGACGAGCGCTGCTATGGCAGCGATGGCTAAAGCAGGGACGGTGTAGAAAGCACAGACCCATCCTCTAGAGGCAGCTGATTTCGACAAGACGATCCTCCTAATGATGAAACGATGAAACCCTAGTTGGGGAAAAAGCACTCGGCCGGGTCCCGTTTATCTTTAAGTTCTGACCCAGAAGATTTACTCGGCCTTAACCAGGGGTCTGTCAGTTTCGAACTTTCTGCAGCTTATTTGCGAGTATGGTCGGGAACCCTGGGGTTGTCAACGCAGTCAAGCATAGCAATTTAGATACCGCTGCACGCAAGTCACCAAAGTGCAGGGTGCCGCTTAGGGGGCAAATTACAGCACGGTCGCGATCAAGCCGCCGTTGTTTCCTCGACGGGGAATGGAAGGCCGCGAATCAGGGTTCGTCCTCGAGAAGTTCGGGGGACGGTACGGTACCGCTTTCTACCTGTTTCTGGCGCTCTTCCCGGCGTTGGTTGTCGATGCGGACGGAGGTCTCCAGTTCGTTCTTGCCCTCTGCCTTGCGGCCCAGGTGAATCAGCACCTGGCCGCGCAGGTAATGGATGTCGGTGCGGCTGGGATCGAGCGTGCCCGCGGAATCAATCGCACCGAGCGCCTGCGGATACTTTTCTTCGCGCTGGTAAATCTTGGCCAGCCCCAGGTATGAATTCACCAGTCGCGGATCGCGCCGCAGCGCCTCGTGGTAGCTCTTCTCCGCGGTGCTGTCTTGCTGCATGAGCGTGTAAACGTCCCCCAGTTCGTCATAGTTGAGAGCCAGATCGGGTTCCACGGCGGCATCTTTCAGGAACTCGTCACGCGCATGTTCGTAGTCCTGCTTTTTCAGATAAGTCAGACCCAGGTTGAAATGAACGAAAGTTAGCGTGGGATTGGCCTCGGCCGCTGCCTCGAAATCGGCCAGGGCCAGGTCGTACTGCTCCCGATTGAGGTGCGCTTTACCCATGAACAGATGAAACTCGGGCGAACCCTCGCCGGCCTTGATCAGTTGCAACGTGGCTCTCTCGTCCAGCTCCTTTTGTCCGGCCCGGTGGGCAGCGATCGAGAGCACATAGAGATAACTCAACTGACCGGATTCCTTTGCCCAGAGTGGTTCCAGCACATTCACCGCGTCCGCCCACCGCTCCGCGAAAAAATAGCACAGCCCCAACAAGTAGTGAGGCTCGAGCGCATCGGGTTGATCACGCACCACGGATTCAAAAGGCGGAATAGCTTTGAGAAACTCATTTTGCTTGAAGTAGACAAGGCCGATGTTGCGGCGGATTCCAGCCTCGTGGGGCATCAGACGTTCCGCTTTATGCAGCGCCTCCAGAGCATTCGTCCACTGCTTGCGCCTCATGTAGACCACACCCAGATTCACGTAGGCGCCACCCAACTCCGGTTTCGCCGCCAGGACCTGGCGGAAGTCGCGTTCCGCTTCGTCGAGCCGGCCCTGGTTTAGCGCGTCTTGTCCCGCCCGGAAAAGTTGTGCGGGGTCTGCTGCAGCTCCAGACTGGGCCACTGGCGCTCCATTTCGCGGGTTGGCCGCCATCCCTGGCGAAGAATTTGGCGGCGATATTGCCGCCGCCACGCCGGCCAGCAGCAGGCAAACCACAACCTCCGACCGGATATGCGGGCTTGACACTGGTCTCACTCTCTGCTGTAGTGTCCGCCAACCTCCGCATTGAATTCAAGCGTGAGGGATAAGCGGTCGAGGATTCGATCGCGGTTTTCGTAATAATAGGTTTCGCAAACTGGGTTCCGCAATTCAAGGGCAAGGCTTCGATGGTCACGATTCGTGATGTCGCGAAGGAGAGCGGGTTCTCATCCACCACGGTGTCGATCGTTCTCAACGACGCTCCGCTGGCGCGCTATATCCCGCCGGTGACCAAGAAGCGCATCGAGCGCGCTGCGGAAAAGCTGGGCTATCGTCCCAACCAGTTCGCCCGCTCACTGCGCAGTAAGCGCAGCCACACCGTCGGCGTCATGGTTTTCGACATGACCGATCCCTACTGCACGCTGGTACTCCGGGGCATCGAAAACACGCTCTACCAGGCTTCTTACTTGCCTATTCTCACCGACGTACACAACGAGCGCAGCCGTTTCGAACGTTATCTTGAGATGCTGCTCGACCGCCGCGTCGAAGGCTTGGTTGTTCTGGCCAACTGGCTCTTTCTTGATATCAACCTGCTCGCCGATCTGGAAAAGAGCAGCATCCCCACCGTTCTCATCGGCTGCGAACTCAAGGGGGACTCGATGAGTTCGGTCATCGTCGACAACGAAGTCGGTGGCTACCTCGCGCACGGACATCTGTACAGCCTCGGTCATCGCAAGATTGCCTTCATCCGCGGCCCCAAAACCTTGGCCGATAGTTCTCCCCGTTGGCGGGGGATCCGCAAATCCGCCAAAGCGCGCGGCCTCGAACTCGATTCCCATCTGATCGTGGACCTGCCCGAGTCGCGCGATCCTCTTTCTAGCTTTGAAATGGGTCAGAAACTGACCGAGAACCTGCTGCAGCAGAAGCGCCAGTTCACGGCCTTGCTGGCCTTCGACGATGTGACCGCTTTCGGCGCCATCCGCGCCTTGGCCAAGGCCGGACTGCGCGTGCCTGAGCACTGCTCCGTGATCGGCTTCGATGATGTTGCCGCTTCGGCTCTCTGCACCCCGCCGCTCACCACCGTGCGCCAGCCCATGGAAGCGATGGGAGCCGACGCCGTCGGTATTGTTCTCGAGGGCATCAACTGCGTGCTCGAAAAACGCGAGGTCACCGCTCACCATCGCAAAGTGGCGCCGGAGTTGGTGGTTCGGGAGTCTACGCGCGGCCTTCTTTAGCCTGCCGAGATCATTCCGCCGCGACCGGTTTTTCACAAGCCGACCTTGTTCTAGGCCGCGAGGCCGCGTTTTTTTCTTGACATAAGATACCCAATAAAAGCACTATTCATACGTTTTAATAAACCAACTGGGGAGTTCGGGTGGCCCGCCGGAATATGGGGACGTGGGAATAAATCTCTGGCTCCCGGGGCTACCCTGGCACGGCATAGGCTTGTGGGATGCGCGAACCGTTTGCGCGTCGGGAGAAGAATTAGTCATGAAATCTCATCGCGTGCGGTTGCGGATCGCGTGGATCCTGCTGACGTTCTGCGCGGCGGCTTGGGCCCAGGACACCGCCTCCATCACCGGCACGATTACCGATCCGAGTGGCGCGGCGATCCCCAACGCGATCGTCGCAGTGAAGAACGCGGAACACGGCATCAATCGCACCGGCAGCAGCAACAGCAGCGGCGATTTTCTCATCGCCTCACTGCCGATTGGTTCCTACGATTTGACCGTCGCTGCCCAGGGATTCAAGAAATACGAAGCCCAGGGAGTGGTGTTGCGGGTGGCGGAGAAAGCCCGCATCAATGTTGCGCTGGAAGTAGGCACGATCAGCACCGAGGTTGTCGTCCAAGGCTCGCAGGTTGCCCAAGTGGAAACGCAATCCTCCGAACTAGGCAACACGGTTACCGGCAAAGAAGTCAGTCAGCTTGAACTGAATGGCCGCGATTTTACACAACTGGTGGCGCTCTCGCCGGGGGTGTCAGACCAATCCGGCAACGATGAAGGCGAGCCCGGCGCAACCACCGTGGCTTTCACCGTGAACGGCGGGCGCACGGAATACAACAATTTTGAAATTGATGGCGGCGATGCCCTCGACAACGGCAGCAATCAGACCCTGAATGTCTACCCCAGCATCGATGCCATCGCTGAGGTGCAAGTTCTCACTTCTAACTTCGGGGCGCAGTACGGCCGCAACGGGTCTGGCACCGTCGAAGTCGAAACCAAGTCTGGCACCAATCAATTCCACGGCGACCTTTACGAGTTCCTGCGCAACGATTATTTCAATGCGACTCCCGAATTCGAAACGTCGGTCCCCGCGTACAAGAAGAACGACTTCGGGTTCACCATCGGCGGCCCGGTTTACATTCCCGGACTCTACAACACCAACAAGCAGAAAACGTTTTTCTTCTGGTCAGAAGAGTGGCGCAGGGAATTGACGCCGGCGGCCGGATTCTTTTCTTCAACACCGGTGCCGACCTTGGCCGAACGAGGAGGACTTTTCAGCGATCAGTGCCCTGCGGCGGGGACTCCGTTCCAAACCTCCGATTCCGCGGGCTTTACGGGCGGTCCGTACAACCCGAATTGTCCGGAGGCGAGCGCGGGAGCAACGGTCACAGACCCGAACACAGGAACCCCGGTTCAGCTTTACAACACATACCCTGGCAACCAGGTCCCAATCGGGAATCCAACGGTCACAAATGCGCTCGAGGCCTTGATTCCCCAACCCAACATTGCTTCGGGAGCTACTGGCGCCGGCGTTCTCGATACCTGGTTCGCGACGCCGACCTTGCCGATGAACTGGCGCCAGGAACTGTTCCGCATTGATCAAAACGTCACCGACAAAGTCCGCGCCAGCTTTCGCTACATTCACGACTCGTGGCACGAACAGTATCCTGTTCCCCTGTGGACGAACGGAACCACTTTTCCCACCGTTCAGACCAGTTTCAATAATCCCGGCGTCAGTATGGTGGCGCACCTCACGGCGAACGTTTCCCCGACCCTTTTGAATGAATTTGTCGCCAGCTACACCACCGATCACATCAGCACGAACTTAACTGGACCTTGGCAGCGTCCGAGTGGATACCCTGCAATCGGACTTTACAACAACGGGTATGGGGGAAAGGTGCCGGGAATCAACGTTGCCGGCGGGGAGTTCGGCGGTGGGTTTGGCGAAGATCCAGGCTATGTTCCGGCAGGACCGCTGAACTCAAATCCAACCTTTACTTTTCGCGATAGCGTTACCAAACTCATCGGTCCTCACAACATCCAGCTCGGCTTCTATCTGGTAGATGCGCATAAGAACGAAATTCCGCAGCCTCAATATGGTGTGAATGGACAATTGTTCTTCAGCAACACCGCTCCGGTTTCGAGCGGCAACGCTTTTGCCGACCTTCTGCTCGGTAACATTTCGAGTTATACCCAAGAAGGCGCCGCGCTTAAGATGCACGAGGAATACAGAATTTATGAGTCGTATTTCCAGGATGACTGGCATGCCACCAAGCGCCTGACCTTGAACTTGGGCATTCGTTTCAGCTTCTACGGCACTTATCGCGAGGAAAATAACCTGGCTTGGAATTTCGATCCTGCCCTTTACGTGCCCGGGGCCAGCAGCGTGAATCCCGCTGGTTTGGTGGTCGGCAACCCTTATAACGGATGGGTAGACTGCGGAGTCACACCTGGCGTTCCCAAAGGTTGTCTGACAAACCATTGGTGGAACCCTGCGCCGCGCATCGGATTTGCATTTGATCCCAAAGGGGATGGTAAATGGGCGCTCCGCGGCGGTTATGGAATTTTCTTCGAGCACACCAACGGCAATGAGTCGAACACCGAGTCTTTGGAAGCTGAAAGCAAGAGCACGCCGACCACCAGTACTCCCGCCCCCCTTTCTGCAGCGAGTTGCGGTGGAGTAACAGGATATGACTGCCTCAACTCAAGTCTGCTCGGAGCTGCGGGTTTGACAACGACTCCTTTGCAATTTGTGTCGCTTCCTAACAAGGCTATCTGGCCCTATATGCAGCAGTGGCACTTCGACATTCAGCACGATATCGGCAGGAGTACGATCGCCACAATTTCTTACGTGGGTAGCGCGGGTGTACATCTCACGCGCTCTTACGAATACAACCAATTGCATCCGCTTCCGGCGAGCCAAAACCCGTATTCGCCGGGGCAGGTCATCACCGACGAGTGCACAAATCTAAGCAACGGCGTCTACACTACGGACGCTTATGGCGTACCTACCGATGCGACAACGTCTTACGGGGTTCCGATTCCCTACGTTGCTCCTACGACGCCGGGTGGTGTCGCATCCGGTGCAGCCGTCAATTTGTTTGTTGCCTGCGGCAATAGCGCGAATCCATTCCGGCCCTACTCCGGTGTTGGCGACATTCAGCGCAAAGACCAGACCGGATCGTCGAATTACAACGCACTGCAAGCCACACTGCGCCACAACATCGGCGGCCTGGAACTGAATGCGGCATACACGTACAGTCACTCCATCGACGACTCTTCCGATTACAACGACACTGGATTTGTCAACGCCTACAATCTCAACGGCTACCGCTCCAGTTCTAACTTCGACATACGACAGAATTTCACCCTGGCTTACGTTTACGATGACCCGTTTTTCAAACATAAGGGACTGGCGAATATGTTCCTGGGGGGATGGCAGTGGTCCGGCATCACCCTCCTGCAGACCGGAACGCCGTTCAGTGTTTACAACGAAGGTATCTTTGCCACCGCGGACAATGCCGGAGTGGGTAACACATTCGCCACTGCGGGTTCCTATCCCGACCTTGTCGGCAACCCCAACCACGGGGCCGCCGGCAGCCCGCTGTCGGGGTCTCTCTCCGGTTACGGGCCTCTGCTCTACAATCCGGGAGCCTTCGCGCTGCCGACGGGATTGACCCTCGGCGACGCTGGCAGAAATATTTTGCGCAATCCCCGGCGCACAAACTTCGACATGGCGCTTCTCAAACATTTCCCGGTAACCGAAAGCAAGTATTTCGAGTTCCGAGCCGAAGCCTTCAACGTGTTCAATCACGTAGAGTACAACTGGCTGGGGGGAGACGCGGGTTCGGCAGCGGACAACGCCGGGCGGGGAACGGTTTCCAATGAACTGGCCTGCTACGGATCCGCTGCGCCGTATTCGGCAGGCGATCCTTCGTGTTCCGGCAACGCTTATTTGCGCTCGGCGGGCACGCACCTGCCGCGCATCATGCAACTGGCGCTGAAGTTCATTTTCTGACGCTTAGTTAAGGAATCAAGGATGGACAGCCGCATGCCGGCTGGAACCCTCTGGGTTGTTTATCCTACTGTTACTCTTTGCGGTGCTGCTACGGCTTCCAGCGCGTGTTCCAGGTCCGCGATCAGATCGTCAGCATTCTCGATGCCTACCGAGAGCCGGATCATCTGTTCGGTCACTCCCATCTTGGCGCGCTCTTCGGCTGGAATCATGGCATGAGACGTCAGCACCGGAATCGAAACCACCGACTCCACGCTGCCCAGGCTCGGGGCCAGCGTAAACAACCGCATGCCCTCGCTCACCCGCCGCGCGTCTTCGCCCGTGCCTTCAACCTCAAAACTGACCACACCTCCTCCGCCGCGCATCTGCTGGCGTGCCACGCCATATTGCGGATGGCTCTTCAGAAACGGATAATGCACCCTCCGCACCTTGGCATGTTCAGACAAAAACTCCGCTACCCGCTGCGCATTTTCATTGTGCCGCGCCACGCGCACGGCCAGCGTCTTCATTCCGCGCACCAGCATCCATGAGGCATGCGGATCCATGCAGTTGCCCAGCGTGGTCCGCGTTTCCCAGATTCTTTCCATCCATTCGTGCCCTCCCGCGACCACGCCGCAAATCAGATCCGAATGCCCGGCTAAATACTTGGTTCCGGAATGCATCACCAGGTCGATGCCGAATTCCGCCGGATGTTGGTTGATGGGCGTGCCGAATGTGGCGTCAATCATGCTGAGCAGATTGTGTTGCTTGGCCAGAGCCACCATTCTCTTGAAATCCACGACGCGCAAGACTGGATTGGTCGGCGACTCCAGATAGAGCAGCTTCGTGTTCGGACGGATCGCCCGCGCGTGCTGTTCATACTCTGTTGTGTCGACAAACGTGGTCTCAATCCCCATCTTCGGCAGCCACTGCGAGAGAAACTTGTTCGCGCCGCCGTAAATATCGCGCTGCGCCACCACGTGATCGCCGCTCTTGAGCAGCGCCATGATCGTTGTCGTGATCGCGCCCATACCAGAGGCGAACGTCAGCGCCGCATCCACGCCTTCCAGCTCCGCAATCCTTTTCTCGGCAACCGTGTTCGTCGGATTGCCGTAGCGGGTGTAAAAGTGGTCGCTGTGCGTGGCCCGAACCTGCTCGTCGTTGTCGGTGACTTCGAATGTGGAAGTCTGATAGATGGGCGTAGCCAGCGGCCCGTTTTTCTTGTCCAGATTCGCTGCGCCGCGCACCGCCTTGGTTTCTGAATGTTGGGGGTGCCGTTTCATGGATGCCTCGTTCCCTACAGATTAATTGCGCGAGGAAACTCCCGCAAGCGATCTGATGTGCAGCGCACCGTTTATAATTCTCCCTCCATGGATCTCGGCCTGAAAGATCGTGTTGCCCTCATAGCCGCTTCCAGTCAGGGCATTGGCCGGGCCACCGCGGAAGCCTTCGCCGCCGAGGGTTGCCGCGTTGCCATGTGCGCCCGCAACCAGCAGACCTTGCAGGCTGCCGCGGAGAAGATCAGAAAGCTCTACAACATCGAGGTTTTGGCCCAGGCCTTCGACGTCACTAACGCCGCGGCCGTCAGCCGCTTCGTCACAGACGTAGCCGAGAAATTCGGCGGCGTCGACATTTGCGTGACCAACGCCGGAGGCCCGCCTGCCAAAGGTTTCCTGGCCGCCACTCTCGCAGAATGGCAACGCGCCCTCGAGCTGAACTTCCTCAGTACCGTCTACTTCGCGCGCGAAGTCATCCCCCACATGCAACGGAAACGTTGGGGCCGCATCCTTACGCTCACCTCGATCACGACCAAGCAGCCCGTGACCGATCTCGTGCTGTCGAATGCCGTGCGTGCCGCGGTCGTCGGACTGGTCAAGAGCCTGGCCAACGAGTTCGGAAAAGATGGAATCCTGGTCAACAACGTCGGTCCCGGTTTTACGGCAACCGACCGGCTGAAGGAGTTAGCGAAAACCCGCTCCGCTTCTTCGGGAAAAAGCGAGCAGGAGATTCTCCAAGGATGGGCCGCCGACGCTCCGCTCCAGCGCCTGGGTGAGCCCCGCGAAGTGGCCGAGACCATCGTCTGGCTCGCCTCCGAGCGCGCTTCCTACATCACCGGCCAGACCGTGCTGGTCGACGGCGGCATATATAAGGGCTTTTGACGTCCTCCCCGCCGCAAACGGCGAGGATTCCTACGGAGTCGGAGTTGGTCCGATCTCTTCGGTGGGTTCCTCCCACAACCGCACTTGCTTCAGCGGAGGACAACGAAGAGGCTTTACTTTTGGCCCTGCCCGGCCATAGGTCTTGTGGACGAAAGGAGTCTAGAACGAACGGGACGGAAAAACAAGGGGGCCTTATATCCTCGGCTTGAACGCCGAGGCTTTACGGCCCCGATTCGGTAAATTTGTCAGAGACGGGATGCGATTATGAAACAGCTAATTCTTTTATTGGTTTCATTCGCCTGCGCTGCAGTTGGCCTGCCATCTCTCGCCGTCGCCCAGGCCCGTCCGTTCCCCGGCCCGGACCTTGAGCAAACCTACCAGCGACTGCTCCCTCAAATTGCCAAAATCCCTGCCTTTGACCACCATGCCCACCCCGGTTTCGCCGACGATCCCGACGTGGACGCTATGGCCTCCGCTCCCGACACCAGCCTCCCCCTGCGCACGCGCGATGATAACCCCGAGCTGATCGCTGCAGCCAGGGCTCTGTTCGGCTATCCTTACGACGATCTCTCCCCTGAACACGCCAAATGGCTGATCGCGAAAAAGACAGCGCTGAAAAAACAATACCCGGGCACAGCCTATTTCAACCTGATTCTCGACAAAATCAACACCGAGAGTTCGGTCGCAAACCGCGCCATGATGGCCAACTACCTCGATCCCACGCGTTTCCCGTGGGTGTTTTTCGCCGACTCTTTTATGTGGCCCTTCAACAATGAGCGCGAGACGGCGCGCAATCCGGACGAAGGAGTCTACATCCCGCTCCAGGAGAAAATGCTGCGCCGCTGGATGCAGCAGGAAAACGTCAGCAAACTTCCGGTCAAGTTTGGCGACTATCTGGATTTCATCGTCCGCGTGCTCGAAGACAACCAGAAAAAAGGCGGAATCGCGATGAAGTTTGAAGTAGCGTACTTCCGTCCCACGACGTTCTCCGATCCAACGCGCGAGCAAGCGGAATACATCTATCGGCAATACGCGTCCGCTGGCATTCCCAGCGAGAAGGAATATCGGACCTTCCAGGATTACATCTTCCGCTTCCTGGTGATCCAGGGCGGCCGCCTGAACCTTCCCGTGCACATTCACACCGCGGCCGGCATCGGCAATTACTTCAGTTTCAGCCAGAGCAACATCATGAATCTGGAAAGCGTGCTGCGCGATCCTCGCTACCAAAACACCACGTTCGTCATGATCCACGGTGGCTATCCCTTGGAGCGCGAAGCCATCTGGCTCGCGGCCATGAAAAATGTTTACCTCGATTCCTCGCTCGGCGAACTCGTCCAGTATCCTTCTGCCTTTAAAGACACGCTCAAGATGTGGCTGGAAACGTTCCCTGACAAGATCACTTTCGGTACGGACTGTTTCCCGTACAATGAAGTCCTGGGCGCTGAAGAAAGTTACTGGCTCGGAGCGGAATCGTCACGCATGGCCCTGACCGCCGCGCTGGCCGAAATGATCTCGGAAAATGAAATCACTGAAACCCGGGCCCTGGAACTTGCCCACGCTTATCTGCATGACAACGCTGTGAAGCTGTACGGAGACAAGGTCCACTGATGACCCTACAGAGGTCCAGAATGACAGCAATGGGTTCGGGAATCGGACCCGGTCGCGGATTGGCTGTCTTGCGATGGCCACTTCGCGCGCTCTCCCTACTGTGGGCATTTGCCGTTGAAGTTTCGAGTTGTCAGTTCACCCTTGTCGTCACGGTTTTGAAGAGCCAAATATTGCCTCAGGGACGATCCCATGTCTAAGAAGAAGGCCAAACGTAGGGTTTCTACAAGCAGGAAATCAGATGCCGCAAAAACAAACGGCACGAAATCTCACTCCCGCGCTCGACGCGCCGTCACCAAACACGCGGCCAGTGAGCGCCAACTCCAATACATCCCCTGGCACACGGTTCCGCTCGAGAACCTGAACCCCCTGCTGCAGCGGCAGTTCGTCGTGGGGCAGGAAATTATGCTGGCGCGAGTGCTGCTGAAAAAGGGGTGCATTGTCCCCGAACACAGCCACTACAACGAGCAACTGACTTACGTCCTGGACGGAGCGCTAAAGTTCTGGATCGATGGCCAGGAAATCGTCGTCCACGCCGGCGAAGTGCTCTGCATCCCCGCCCACATGCCGCACAAAGCCGAGGCGCTCGAAGACACGGTTGACCTCGATGTTTTCAATCCTCCCCGCGCCGATTGGATCAACAAGACCGACCAATATCTGCGAGGCCAGAAATAATCCGCGACTCCATGCCTTCTTCCGCCATTTCTGAAAAAGGTTCTGAACCGAGCCAGCCTCAGGCCAGCTTCCGTTTCCGCTGCATCGGCTGTAGTTCGATCTCACACGCTGCCGCCCAGGATTTTCGCTGCCCGCAGTGCGGCAACCTAGTTGAGATCACCGACCCTTCCTGGAAATCCGCTAGCCCCCCAGCCGCCGCCTTGAAATCCATCTGGCGGGACCGCCGTTCCTCAACGGCATCCCTCGACCTCAGCGGCGTCTGGCGATTCCGCGAACTTCTGCCCGCCCCCCAGTCCGAGCAGCACGTTGTTACTCTGCGCGAAGGCAACACTCCACTCTACGAGCTTCCGCAATCCTCCCGCGTGACTGGTATCCCACGTCTCTATGCCAAGCATCAAGGCATGAACCCCACTGGCTCGTTCAAGGACACCGGCATGACGGTTGCTGCGACTTTTGCCCACCAGGGCGGATACCGCTGGGTGGCCTGTGCCTCCACCGGCAACACCTCGGCCTCCATGGCCGCCTATGCGGCGCGCGGTGGCATGCGCAGCCTGGTCCTCGTGCCCGAAGGCCAAATCTCCTGGAGCAAACTATCGCAGGCCCTCGATTACGGCGCCCTCACCTGCCAGCTCCGCACCGATTTCGACGGCTGCCTGCGCCTGCTGCAAGCGCTGGTCCGGCGCGCCCCGGTCTATCAGTTGAACTCCATGAACCCGTTCCGCCTGGAAGGGCAGAAAACTCTCGCGCTCGAATTACTTGAACAACTCGACTGGCAGCCCCCCGACCACATCATCGTTCCCGGCGGCAACCTCGGCAACAGTTCTGCGATCGGCAAGGCGTTGCTCGAAATGCTCGATCTCGGACTCATCCCGCGTCTACCGAAGTTGTCCGTGATTCAAGCCGAAGGCGCCAACGCGCTGGTGCGTACCTTGCGCGAAGCTGGAGGCAAGCATCTGGTCAGCGTGTCGGCTGAAACGCGGGCCACTGCCATCCGCATTGGCAATCCTGCTTCGTGGGAGAAGGCCGTCAAGGTGCTCCGAGCTACGGACGGTGCCTGCGAACAAGTAAGCGAAGTCGAGATCGCCCAGGCTAAAGCCGAAATCGGCGCCGAAGGCATTGGATGCGAGCCCGCCTCCGCCGTCACCCTGGCCGGCTTGAAGAAATTGTTGCGGCAAGGCTTCGTGAAACCGGAAGAAACCGTAGTCCTGGTCCTCACCGGAAACTTGCTCAAGGATCCCGACTTCACCATGGAATTCCACCGTGGCGATCTCTTTCAAGGCACGACGCACGAGCGCGAAAGCGCCACGCTGAATCCATTCCGCCACCCACCGGTCGTCCTCGATGCTACTCTGGACGCCGTAATCACAATTTTGGAGCAAGCAGAGAAATCCGGCCCCGCGCATTCTAATGTCTAAGAAAAAGAACAAGAGAAAAACCCATCGTCCAGCCTCGCTGCATCTGGCCCTCCCAGCCACTTCGGCCAATTTAGGCCCGGCCTTCGATGCCGCTGCCCTGGCGATGGATCTCTACATCACGATCCATGCCCGCGCTGCCTCCACCTTCTCCATTATGGTCACGGGACGCGACCAGGAAATCTGCCGGAGCATGGAGAATCACCTCATCCTCACCACCTACCAGAAGATCCTCCAAGCTGAGGGCATGAAAGTCACTCCTCTGTCTCTTCGTATCAACAACGATATCCCGATCGGCAAGGGCTGTGGATCCTCCGCCGCGGCCCGCCTCGCTGGCATCGCCTTAGCGAATCACTTCGGTCGTTTGCGCTGGACGGACGCCCAGATCGTCGGAGAAGCCTCCCGCCGCGAGCACCATCCCGACAACGTCTCCGCCTGCTGGATGGGCGGTCTCACCGTTGCCCGCATGTCCGGCGAGGCCGAGGCTCAAGTGGTCTGCGTCCGCCCAAAAGGGAAGTGGCCCCTGCTCCTTGCCATTCCCGACCAGGCGCTGTCCACCGAAGAAGCCCGCCGCGTGCTCCCCGCTCAATATTCTCGCGACGACGCCGTCGCCAACATCCAAAACTCGCTGCTTCTGCTCGCCGCCTTCACCCAAGGCCGGCATGAGCTGCTCTCTGTCGCCCTCGAGGACCACATCCATCAGCCTTACCGCGCCCCCCTCTGTCCTCTGCTGCCGTGTCTGCAGGAATTGACTGGGCAACCGGGCGTGCTCGGCGTAGCCCTCAGTGGCGCGGGTCCTTCGGTCATCGTCTTCCTCGACCCCCGCTGCGCCGCTCGCAAAACACGAGAATCGGTTGCCGCCCACCTCGCCCGCAGTGGACTCCACGCCGAGTTGATCCTTACTTCCATCACCTCCGGCGGCATCCGCCGCTGATCGCGGAAACTTACCACGACGGTGCTATTTACCGGGTTGGTTCCCTCAGATATTTTCCGCGTTCCCCCAAAACCGAAACTTACTCGGCAGGTTAGTGTTTATCACTACAGTGCGGAGCTAAGTTTCTCCGGGATGAGTAGGAATGAGGCCGAAAGTGATCGACCGGATCCAGCCACGTGAGGTCGTCCATCTGCGAAGTGAGCAGGTGCAGGAGGAAATCCAGAGCTTTCTCGAGGCCGTCGATTCCTACCCCGCGCGCGTCGCCAAAGAACCCAGCGTCAGTTTCCACCAACACCTCTGCAGCATCTTCGCGGCTCGCAACGATCGGCGCGATTTGCCTCGTCGCCAGTAGTCTGCCTGAGCGCTCAATCTGCCGGCCCGCTCGAAAAAGCCTTCCATCCGAGGCCAGCGGCTAGCGGGAAGAATGATCCCCGAGAGCCGTGCGCCCACCGAACGGCCACTCCCCACCTCTCCAAGCACGAATCATGTAGATCGCAAGGCCCACCACCAAGATCACTACCGCGTACCGCACTTCCTTCTCCCAGTTTTCGCGATTGAACAAGATAAAGAGAAATCCCGCAATCGCCACTAGCGCCGGCAGCGGATACAGCCACATGCGAAACGGACGCGCGATCTCCGGCCGCGTCACCCGGAACACCATAACCCCAATCGCCTGCACCAGAAACTGCAGAATCAGGCGAATGACCACCAGCGCCGCGATCGCGTCCCGAAGCCGCAGAAAGCAAAACCCCGCCGCGACTACTCCCAGTGCCACCAGCGAAACATGCGGGAAGCGGTAGACCGGATGCAGCTTGGCAAATACCCGGAAATAGTTCCCGTCCAGGGCTGCCGCATAAGGAACCCGTGAATACCCAAGAGTTAGCGAGAAGACGGATGCAAATGCGGTCACCATGACCAGCCCCGTTACCAACCGCGCCGCCCACGGCCCATAAATGCTCTGCATAAACAACGACACAACGTATAACCCGCTGTTGTTATGCCCCGCCTGGATCATCTCCCGCCAGGGAATCACGGCCAGAATACACAGGTTCATCATTAGATATAAACAGGCCACCAGCAGAATGGAAAGCAGCAGAGCCCGCGGAATATTCCGCGTTGGATCCTTTATTTCATCGCCCAGATAACAAACGTTGTAGTAGCCCCAATAGTCGTAGGTGGCCACCAGCATGGCTCCGCCCAACCCGGTGAAGAACGCAGGCGAGAGGGTGAACGCGCCGGGAGGAAAATCGAATGCGCGAGCGGCGTTGAAGTGCGTCAGCCCGGCCAAGATGATCCATCCGATCGTCCCCATCACGCCCAGCCACAATATTTTCGACAGGCGGCCGATCACCGTGATGCGTCGATAGAGCAGGAAAACGGTCAACCCGCAGATCAGTACCGCCAGCGCAGTTCCCGGCGTCACAATCCAGCTGACCTGAAGTGGCCCGGCCCCTGGGATGGGCAGCACAGCAGTGTGTGCGGCATACACCGTCTCCAGGCTCGGCCAGTAATAGGCAGCGTAGCCCGCCAGCCCAATACATCCGCTGGCAATCGAAAGCGGAGCGCTGAAGGAAAGTTGCCAGATAAACAGAAAAGAAATCAGCCGCCCCCATTTCCGCGGCCCATAAATCTCGCTCAGGTAGCGATACGATCCCCCCGACCCTGGCAGCGCCGCGGCGAGCTCTGCGGACACCAGCCCGTCGCACACCGCCAACAACGCGCCCACCACCCATCCCAGCATCGCTTGCGGCCCGCCCATCGCGCTCAAGACCAGCGGCATGGTAATGAACGGCCCCACGCCGATCATGTCGATCATGTTGAGCGCAGTAGCGCTCCCGAGGCCCATACCACGAATCAGGCCAGGAGAACTACTATCCGGTTTTGCTGGAGAACCCATGCGTCGGTCGGATCACGCCAACGAACTACCCGATCCCAGTAATGCTCAGAGCACCGCGAATCTCACGACACAAATCGTTTTGCCATCCTGCTTCTACTTCTCGCGTATGAAGCTCTCGCTCAGAGGACGGAACGATCGAGCAATACTGCCGTCATCTACGTCCACGCACACATGCAGATACTTATGGGTGTTTTCGAGGAGCTGTACTTCAATGGTGTATTTCTTGCCGTCGAATTCAACTTGGTAGGCCTTTACCTCGCGCAAATCCGCCATAAGTTCCGCACAGGATTTTGCACTCCACTTCTTAACCTCGGCATCTAGGACTGGTCGCCACTGCTCTCGTCGGTTCATCTGGGAAATCTCGCGTTTACCGGCAACTGGCGGCTGGCAACTGGCTACTGTTTCTTCTCATGCCCCGCGCTCAGCAAATTCACATAAAGCCGCACGGCTCCCGGCACTCCTGCCGGCAACTGCCGGAAGAACGCATACCCGGTGTAAATGTAAGTTCCCTTGCCGTACTGCGCCTCGAGCAGCCCGCCCTTTTGCGCGTCCTCGCCCGGATCATGGCAGGAAAGCAGCGGCTTGAAATGCTCATCCCATTTGTCCATGAAATAGAGTCCGCGTTCCTGCACCCAGCCATCGAAATCGCGAGCCGTGATCGCATTCGGATAATGAAATACTCCATCCTCCGGAGCCAGAATCTCCACCGGAGCCTCTTCCACCGAAACCCGCGCCCGGCTCAGTTCCGCTGGATAAGGCGTAAAGTGTCCGCCATTAAAATCTCCCACACCAGTGTTGTATTGCACGACGAGCGTTCCGCCCGCTGCCACAAAATCGAGCAATTTCTTGTTATTCGCGACTACATCTTTCTGCGTATCGTAGGCGCGTATCCCCAGCACAATCGTTCCGTACCCCCTCAGTTCCGCGCTCGCCAGGGTCTCCGGCGGAATTAGTGTCACGTCCATCCCCACCTGCTCGAGTACCGTGGGTATATCATCGCCGGCGCCCATGATATAGCCAATTTTCAGATCATGCGTCGCTTGTACATCCACAATGCTCACCCGCTGCATCGCGGGCTGGTAATAGTAGAAGCTGCCTAAATCCTCGCGGGTCACCAGCGTGTAGCCTTCGCTGAACTTATCGCCATCCGCCTCCAGTACAGCTCGTATCTTCGCTCGTCCTTCCTGCAAGCCGGCGGGGAAGACCTTGAACTGCGAATCCTTTTTCTCTCCGCGCCGCGCGAACTCCACCGCAAACTGCGCCGGCTCCGACCGCCAACCCTCCGGCAATTCCAGACGCAACAGGCCATGCGCCGGGCGGCTAAGATTGCGGATTACGCCCACCACCACGGTGGAACTCGCACCGTTGTGTGTCGAAATAACCTGTGTCCCCGGCTCCAAGGCAACCGAAAATCCCGGCACCACGGCTAGTGGGCGAGCGCGTTCCACCCCAGTCTCGTCCACAAACCGTGTCACCACAGTTGCCCCGATACCATTCTTCACAGCAGCGCCGCCCGCGCTTCGAACGGAGTACTCAACCCGGGCCCGCAGCACGGGAGGCGGGAAGGGCAGCGTCGCATACTTTTCGTCGTCGATATGATTCACGCTCTCCGTCTCCGGATCATCGCGATGCCAGTATGGCCGCGTGTCGGCCGCGTCCTTCGGTACCCGCAAGCGAAAGACCGCATTAATGTTGTCTCCCGGCTTGATTGCAACCGGATTTGTCTTGTCGGAAATCGTGCCCCACCCCTCTGGTACTTCGAGCTTCAACGCGTCGATGAACAGCCGATCTTTCGATCCGTTGTGAAAATCCACCGCTACCAGAAACTCTTGCCCCGGTGAAACCGTGGTCATCGCGTCCACTTCTTTCACAACCTCCTTCACGCCCCGACCTTCTCGGTCCGCTCGAAGAACCACGACAGCGTCTAGACTTACGTTCAGAGCCTGGTTCAGCGCCGTCTCCGCCTGTTCGCGTTTCTCCTCCAGTCGCATCAGCAGATCAGACTTTGCTAAAACACTGAGAGCACTCTTGCCAACTTCGGCGTGCGCCCGCCCCAAGCCAGCCACAACTTCCGTCAGTGACCCCGCCGCCGCAGATGCATCGTTCCCCTTCGCGTACTCGCCGGCCTCCGCAACTTTCTTCGCAATCCCCGTCAATTCCTGCCGCAACTGCCGGACCCTCGATTCTTCCGTTCCCAACCGCGCCGCCAGGCCCGGCAGCGTCGTATCAATCCCCGAAAAAAAGTCCTGCTCGTGCCCATTTTTATCCAGTTGCGCAGGCTCTACCGAATCCGTCAGTTTGTAAAACGTGAACCGGTCTCCCGGATCCACGTTCCAGTTCGCCGCTCCCTGCGACATCTGATGCCGCAATCCCTGCATTGCGAACCGCACATACGACCCTCCCAAATCCGAGTTCGGCTCCCCGGTATTCAGCTTGACAGTCCATTTCGCATCCGCACAAGTCATCGCCCCAAACCCGCACACATTTCCGATGTAAAGCTTCTTGGCCTTCCACGGGAGAAGCCCCTGCCCGATCTGCTCGGGAAACCGCTTGGGGTCCGCCGCTGCCCGGAACGCCTCTTTCGTCAGGATGCTCGATGCCTGGTGGTGCCCATGTCCATCCGCCTCGGTGCCGGAAAACCGCGCTACGAGCACATCCGGACGGAACGTCCGAATCACCCGCACCATATCTCCCAGCGCGACCTCGTGTCCGCCCCACTTTGCAAAAGTCTCCTCCGCGCTCTTGGAAAATCCAAAGTCGGCTACGCGCGAGAATCGCTCCTCGATGCCGTAATACTGGTCCGCTGCTAGCAGTTCTTCCGTACGCAGCACGCCCAGCACATCCGACAAATTGCTCCCTACCTTGTTCTGGCCGCCCTCGCCGCGATTCAGGGTCATCAGCAGCACGCTGGCTCCGCGACCGCGCGATTCGAGCGTCAGCATCCCGCCATCTTCATCATCGGGATGCGCTACTGTCTGCATCAGCCGCGCCGTCGTGCCGAGCCGCCGCAGCATCCCCCGCAAGCCGACGATTCCTTGATCCTGAGGAAGCTCGGGAGGAGATCCTTGATAGGGAAGCAGAGGAAAGTTGGTTAGATTGGTTGGCCTGTTCCCAGCCTTCTGAGCCGCCGCTACCGAGCCCGCCGCGCTCTCCTCAGTCCGCTCGAGTGAGGTCCCCGGCAAAACCGCGATGGCTAGCAGCAGGAATAAGAATGAGGTCTGGACGATTGAAGTTTCGACAAAACGCTCGACGAGCCGCCCCAGGCGGCTCGCAAGCTGTTTGCATGCCAAGAAGTTCACCCTACAAGGATGGGGCCTACACCCACTCCGACGCAAATTCTTTGTTCGTCAAAAAGAAACCGGGAATTAGAAACTGGAAGCTGCTCTACTGCCGCCCTTCCTTCAGGGTCTGCTGACACGTGCTTCCCGCGGTCAGCACTTCATTAAACGCCGTGTCCTTGCGCAAGTCCTTCAGCAGCGGATCCTCCAACAGCGCGGAATAGGCGCAATAATTCTGCTGCACCGCGGCTTTCAGCAAACGCAAAGCCGCGTCTTTCTGCCCACAGTAGGCCATCACCGCCCCCGTCAGATACCACTGCTCAGGATCAGGCTCCGCCAGCGTCGATGCTTCCGCCTCCCGCACGATCCGGTCGAGGTCAGGCGGCCGCTGTGCCTGCGTGCACGCCACCAGCAGATCGCGATGGTAGAACGGCCCTTTCGCCACATACTTGACGCTCTCTCGCGCCTGGGTTAGGTTTCCTGCGGCCAGATAAACATACGGCGTCAGCCAGGCCGCCCACTCCGTGCCCGCGTCCAAATGTACGAAATCCATCGCCTGGTCGGTTTTGCCCAGCTCCAGGAATGCCAAGGCGCACGACCGGAAATTGAAGTTCCCCGGATCGAGCGATCGCGCCGCGTTGCACTCCTGCGTCGCCTTTTCCTGCATGCCCGCATAACGCAGCACATAGCTGAGCGCGAAATGCGCATCGGCGCTCTGCGGTCGCCGCCGCACCAGATCCGTCGCGGCATCGTAAGCCCGGCCCAGTTCGCCGCGTGAGACCCGATTCGTGATTAGCTCGCCGGCCGCGAGTTCGCGGTTCGGGTCCAGCGCCAGCGCCCGCTCATACGCGGAATTCGACCGCTGGAACATCTGCTCGCCGCCGCCCCCATACATCGAATCATAGTAATACCGGAGGCCCAGCGCCTCCCATGCCGGCGCGTAGCCTGCGTCTTCTCCCACGACGTGTTCGAGCACAGCGATCGCATCCTTGTTCGGCCCGGGATCATGGGGCAGGGCAAGGGCATGCAAATAGAGGTCGTACGCCTCCTGACTCTTAGGACGTGACGCCGTGCTCAAGGCTCCTCCGGCAACGCCCAACACGGGCAACAGTCCATGCTGCACCTGCGTGCTCAATAGGTTCTGCAGTGAAATCAAATCATTCACCGACGCCGTCACCGTCCCCTGCCACAGCAAGCGGTCCGTGGGCACGTCAATCGCTTCCAAGGTCACGGTTAGTTGGTCGCCCTGCCGCAGGAAATGACCGGTCAGCAGCCGGCCCACGTGCAGTTGCAGACCTACCTTCCGCGGATCCAGATCCAGCTCTACAAACTTGCGCGTCACCGACGAGGGCCGCACCTCGAGCGAACGCGAATACGTCAACACGCTGGTCAATTCGTCCGCCAGCGCGAAGCGCAGGTAATCCACGGCGAAATCCCCATTCATGTTCTGCAGCGGCAGAACCGCGATCGCATTCTGCTGCTCCATGTTGGCCACCGACCGGTGTTTCAGCCAGTACGCTCCTACGGCCGACACCACCGTCACCAGGAGCGCCGCCGTTCCCAGCAGAAGCCAGAACTGCCACCGGCTGCCCGTTCGCCCAAAAGTCTTGCTCGCAACCCGCAGCCTCGCGCTGTGCAGTCCACTCTTTACTTGTCCTGACTCATTCTCGCGTTTCAGTTGCTGCAGGTCTGCCTTCATCTGCGTGGCGCTTTGATACCGCTGCTTCCGGTCCTTCTCCATCGCCTTGCCGATGATGCCCTCCAGCTCCACCGGAACCTTCGGATTCAGTTCTCCCGGCGAGACCGGCGTGTCATGCAACACCGCATCCAGCGTCATCAGCGAGTTCTTGCCCGCGAACGGCTTCTTCCCGGTCGACATTTCATACATCACGATGCCGAAAGAAAACAGATCGCTGCGGAAATCGATTTCCTCGCTCCGCGCCTGTTCCGGCGACATGTAGATGGCAGTACCCGGAATCACTCCCACCGCAGTTAACGACTGGTCCAGCGCCGCCATTCCGTCGCTGTCGGTCCCGACGTTGTGCATCAGCTTGGCCAGCCCGAAATCCAGCACCTTCACCTGCCCGCTCGGGGTCAGGAAAATGTTCGCCGGCTTGATGTCCCGGTGCACAATCCCCTTGGCATGGGACGCTGCCAGCGCGTCCGCCACCTGGATACTGATGTCGAGCACCTTCTCGGTCCCCACCGGCTGTCCCGAGATGCATTGCTTCAGGCTCTCGCCCTCCAGCTTCTCCATCACGATGAACGGGTGCCCGTCATTATCCTCAATTGCGTGAATGGTGCAGATGTTGGGATGATTGAGCAGCGAGGCCGCCCTCGCCTCCCGCGTGAAGCGTTCCAGCGATTTGGGGTCGCCCGCGAGATTTTCTGGAATGAACTTCAGGGCAACATGCCGCCCCAGCTTCAGGTCCTCCGCCTCGTACACCACACCCATACCACCGCCACCCAGCTTCCCCAGGATGCGATAGTGGGACACTGTCTGGCCAATCATGAGAAGACCCAACCCCCGAACGCGGTAATGTTAGGCCCGTCAGCGACTCCGGTCAACTGGTTCGTTTTGATTGCCATCGTGCCAAACTGACAAACCACCTTATTCCTTTGTGTCCGCCGGCCGGTTCCAGGTTGCCCGCAGCGACTACTATGAAGCTGGCAAGCCTGAGATAGCGAGGCGATTCTGGCATGGCGGGGATGTCTGGTAACCCTTGTCCTCCAAGGCAAGAAGGAAGCTATCCGCCGTCGCGCCCCTGAACTCTACCTGCGCGGCGGAGCCGTCGAAGGCCGCGACGTCGAAACTGGTATCAGGCCGAGCCGAAATCCTCCGCGAATCAGCCACTCGCGCGGTTCGCCGCGCCGTCGTCGTCAACGTTCAGGAGGTGGTCTACACCGGGGAATACGAATCTACCTTTGAGGATGGCTCGATTCCCGGCGAATGGAACCCTGGCGATCGTGTTCCGGTTCGCCTAGTTGGCGACAAACTCTACCCGCGCCGCCTCAACGGCCGCGAACTCCAAACCACCATCGTCAAGAGCATCGGCTACAAGACTAATCCTCCACCCACAGGGCCGCCGACGCCCCCACCCACTCCATATTCTTGTTATGATCCACCCCCATCATCAAACCACGCCCCATGCGGATAATCGTCAGCACCGCCTTCAGCTCCTCCTGCCATATATACATCACCCTCACCTCCGCCTTCGTCCCGCCAAACGGAGTCTCGATGACTGGCTCAAAATGCAGCCGCTCCTGCAGAATGTATTCCGATCTCTTCTTCCCCGGAATTGCGTCGATATCTTCTTTTTTCGGCGCAATGACCACGCCCAGTCCCGCGAACGAATACAGAGGTTTCAGGGCGTAGTTCTCTAAGTCCTCGGGAATTCGCTCCAGCCGGTCCAGAAACCAGGTTTTCGGCACCGACTCATGCCGCAAATACGGTATGGAAAACTTGCTGATCCGGAAATACCAGTTCGGATGCCCCGCCCACTCCACGTCAAGATCGTCGCGCCAATCGAACCCCAGCTTCACTTTCTTGCGCTCGAACTCATCCACAATCGTTCGGTTATAGATCCGCCGGATCGGCACGCGGCTTCCGTTCCGTTCGTAATAAAGCTGCGATCCTTGCTTCTTGATCGCCTCAATGTCGACCGTTCGCACCCCGAGCATTTTTTCGGTCAACAGAAAATCCGGCAGCGTTTTCTGCGCCTGCGGATGAATCTCCATCAGAATCACGTTCTCCGGATCATGCGTGCCCACAATCGCGCTCCGCAACAGCTCTCGATACGACTTCTCATCCAGCCCACTCAGGAAGAAATTGAGCCGTGCATTCCCCGAAACCGAAGCCCAGTTTTCCAGCCCATATACTTCGATGTAGCTTCGCGCCAGCGTCCCCTGATACGCATAGAGGGAAGGGAAGGCCTGCAACTCCACCAGTTTAGGCTGCAACTCGCCGTTTCGATCCCGCACCAGCCCGAAATCCACTTGCACAAACAGCGGCTGTGGCGGCTCATTCGCAACTCGGAACTCCGCTGGAATCGACGCATCCGACCGCGCCCGATACTCCGGACTTTCCACCAGTTGCCGGATCAGTTGCTTCCCATTCTCGGCCAACCGATCCAGAAGTGACTTCGGAAAGAAACAAGGGGTCTCCGACAGCCGGAACTGCACATGAGTTCCGCAAGCGTCATCAATCCGCCGCAAGAATGCGTGGTATTTTTCAGGAGTGAAGCTGGCGTTGAACTGCTTTCGCAGGGAAGGAATCATGGTACCGCTCGCTTGCTGCGTAGCGCTGGCTGCCGCTGGCAAATCACGCTAAAGTACTGTCATCCTGAGCGAAGCTAGACGCACAGGAAGTGGGCGGCTCGCGGAGTCGAACGTCCGCCGTGAGCGAAGCCGAACGGAATCTTTATAACCACCAAATAACCCCCAAGTCTGCCAGCGACCTGGCAGGGAACTCCCGCCGCCAGCAAGACCGTCCTATGCCTCTACCAAAAACTTCCCATCCTGCATGATCTGCGCGTCGTCCACCCAGATGTTGAACTTTCGTCCCACGACGTCAATATGGGTCGACGAATCCCACTCCGCCCCGGTGTGTGCGCCATAAGGATTGCCAAACGCAATGTGCACTCCGGGATACTTCTCATCCTGCAGAATCTGCCCAATTACGTCCTTCAGGTCAATGTTCGTTCCGATGGCGAACTCGCCCACGCGGTCGCTATTCTCATCGGTGTGCGTGTATTTCCAGAAGTCGTCTTCCAGTTCGTGATTCTCCGAGTGCGCCTCGGTAAGCCGGTTGTTCTTTATGTGCACGGTCAGGGGATGCTGCCGCAAATTGCCAAACTTCGCGCATAGATAGTCCCCCACCACGCCGTCAATCACGAACGTCCCATTTACTTCGCCCGGCGTCGTGAAAATCTCCCCGCCCGGCAGATTCCCCCACTTTTCCGGAGTGATAATCCCGCTGGTCTTTAGCCAGCGATAATTCGGATTCAACTCCGCCGTCAGGTCCGTCCCCGCTGCTGTCTTAGCCCGCACCCGTCGCGCCTGGCGCACCATCGCCACAACTTTCGCGCTCAACCGGTCCACCTTCTGAAAATCCGCTCGCATGCCTTCCAGCATGATCTGCCGGTTGATGTTCACCATGTGCGCGTGCCGGATCTTCCGCCGGTTCACCACATCGGTCATCTGCATGCGCGTGCGCAATTCATTCCGCTGCGCCTGCACCGCAAAAATAGAAACCCGGCTGGTTTCCAAATCTTCCAGAATCTCCGAAGGCAAATCCTTCAACGGACGCGGCGCCAAATCCTCCAGCACCCAGGCGCGGTAAGGCGAACCCAGCTCTTCCAGTTCATGCACGATCGCCGCCGCAATCTCGAGCGTAGCCTCATCGGTGATCAGGCATACCTTCTCCTCCGGCTGCACCCGCAGGCAAACCTGCACGGCGTTGCGGGCCCCCGGAGTGTATTCAGGATCAAAGGAAATCTGATGGATGGGGGTGCCCCACCCTTGTCGCTTTTCTGGCGACTGAGCCTGCACTGAGTCCCTCGAAGGAGTGGGGAGTTGGACTTGGCCTACAGGTTTAACTTCGTCCGCAGGAATGCTCATCAGCCTACTTTTCTCACGGAAGCTGGCTCGTCTTCCGCCAGTCCCGCCTCCGTCTCCTCTATGATGTAATCGACAACTTTCTTCAAATCTCCAGTCTCCTGATACACCCGCAACTGCCGATCCGCGCCGCTACCTGTTTCGAGCATCGTATGGACGTAATCCAACTCCTCGCGCGAGTCCAGTTCATCGACTACGTCGTCCACAAAATCCAGGTACTCGAGGATCAAATCCTTCGCCGGCACTTCCATCTGCTTGCCGAAATCAATCAGTTTCCCATTCATCCCGTAGCGCGCCGCCCGCCACTTGTTCTCCATGAGCAGCGCCCGCCGGTACAGCCGGAAGCCTTGATTCGCAGTGTGCAATTTATACAGCTTCGCCACGGTTGCCTGAATCAACGCCGCCAGCGCAATTGTCTCGTCGGCGCGCATCGGAATATCGCACACTCGGAACTCAATCGTATTAAAGAACGGATGGGGCCGGATGTCCCACCAGATCTTCTTGGCATTATCGATGCAGTTGGTCTTGATCAGCAGCTTGATGAAGTTCTCGTACTCACCCCAGCTCGGAAAATAATCCGGAATGTTGGTCCGCGGAAACTTATCAAATACCTTGCATCGGTAAGACCTCAGCCCCGTGTCCATCCCCAGCCAGAACGGCGAATTCGTGGACAAGGCGAGCAAGTGCGGCAGAAAATACCGCGCATGATTCATCATGTGGATCGCCGTTTCGCGGTCCTCGATCCCAATATGCACGTGCAGGCCAAAAATCAGATTCGCACGCGCCACCAACTGCATGTCCTCGACAATATTTTTGTAGCGGTCGTCAGGATAAATTTCCTGCACCCGCCAGTCCGCAAACGGATGGGTCGCTACTGAAGCCAGCCGCAGCCCATTCTCCTTGGCCAGCCGCACAATATCGCGCCGCAGCAGCTTCACTTCCGCCTTGGCTTCCTTAATGTTCTTGCAGACTCCAGTCCCCACCTCTACCACCGACTGGTGCATCTCCGCCTTCACCCGTTCCTGCAGGATCAGCCTGCCCTTCTCGAGGATCTCCGCCTGAATATGCGACCGCAGATCCCGCGTCTGCGGATCCACTGTCTGATATTCCTCTTCAATCCCGATGCTGAAACTAGGTTTCATGAACTATCTGCCAAGCCCCTGCGGCGCCGGCCCGCCAGCCCGCGAATCTAACCACGATTCCAAATGCTCCACTCTTCGGTGCTCCCTCGAGAAAGAATGGGCAAATCAGCCCTTTACAGTATAAACCGCACCTGGAATTCTGATCAGAAATGGTGGTGCGCCTGGGACCAGGACAGCCAAAAGAAAAGCCCCACAAGAAGAAGCATCAATGCACTCAAGCAGATGGACAGCACGCAGAACAAGCCACGCATCCAATGTCCCGGCGAAAATGCCCGGAACAGTAGGATGATCGCGGTTACTTGGCCGATGAGAACCGCGCCGATCCCCCACACTACGAACAGCTCAGTCAGACCGCCAGCCACTGCGCCGATCCCGGCCGCCTTCTGTCTCGAAATGCCAATGAGCGCGTTGCCGAGGCCAATCAGGATGGGAATCCACGGCGCCCACGCCAGCACCATGCCCCAGAGAAATCGCCTTTTCTTTAGCTCGTCCACGCCTACTTCGCCGCCCTGCCCCGCTTCCGTTCCGCCACCCACCCCGGTTCCGGCTTGCGGGTTTTCTTCACCGGTTCGCCCGCCAAAAACCCCGCCCACCGCAACTCCCGCGCCGGATTCTCCCCGCTCAGCGCCATCTTCACCGCCATGTCGGCCACCGCCTGCACGATCCAGTCAAAATTCTTCTGCCCCACCGACGTAATCTCCGCATCCGGTGCCGGATTCAGAAAATCAATCGCATAAGGCACTCCCCCCTCCACAGCAAACTCCACCGTGTTCAAGTCGTACCCCAGCACCCGGCACAACGTCAGGGCATCCTTGTCAATGCGATCCTTCAGCGCCACCGACGACGGCGCTGGATTCCCCTTCACATACCGCTCATGAAACGGTTCCCTGGGGTCGTACTTCATAATGTGCACTTTCTCCTGCCCCACCACATAGCACCGGTAATACTCCTCAAACACCACCCCATGCTGCAGCGTCATACACAAGTCGCCCGTCTGGTTGTAGTGGTGAAAGAATTCCTCCGGCGAATGCACGTGGTACACGTGCTTCCACCCGCCCCCGGAATAAGGCTTCAGGAAAGCAGGGAAGCCAACGTAATCAAATATCTGCTGCCAGTTCAAGGGATAGATCAGGTTCCGCATCGACTGGTCCGTGGTCCCCTCCGGATGCTTGTTGTGCGGCAAAATCACCGTCGGCGGAATCGCCACCCCCATCTTGTGCGCCAGCGCATAATTGAAGAACTTGTCATCTGCCGTCCACCAGAACGGATTGTTCACCACGATCGTGCCCTGCAGCGCCGCGTTCTTCAAATATGCCCGATAGAAGGGGATATCCTGCGAGATGCGGTCGATGATGACGTCATATTTCTTGGGCTCATCCATCCGCACCCCGCCCACCTGCACAAACTCCGCCGCAACTCCCTCAACGCCCATCGCGTTAATCTTCTCCACCACCGCGGGCGGAAACGTATTCTCCATGCCAAACAAAATCCCAATCTTTTTCACAGCGTTCTCCATTCTCAAATCTAACCACTACGACCTGCCACCGCCCTAAAAATGCTTCTCCGCCATCCTCTGCCAAAGCGGCCAATCATGCTTCGAATTGTCGCCGTAAACGTCCAGCCAGTGCGGCACTGCTTTGCCATTCAGGATCGCCGAAAACTTCACGTTCTGGTCTAAGCAAATATCCCAATCCGCCGATCCCAGCACAATTTTCATCTGCCGGTAGCGACTCAAAAACCAGTCGTCGTTCTGGTTCGGCAGATAGTCCGGCGGACAATTGAAGTAGCAATCATCGTCATAATACCCATCCAGAAACTGGTGGATATCAAACGCCCCGCTCATGCTCACGCAGTTTGTGACCACATCCGGATGCTTCAGGGAAAAATTCACCGCGTGGTAAGCCCCGAAGCTGCATCCCGTCACGGCCAGCCGCGGCGTTTGGTTCTTCCACCGTATGAACGGCACCAGCTCATGCAGAATGTAGCGCTCATACTGCAAATGCCGCAGCACCCGCACCCTGGGATGCACGCTCTTGTTATACCAACTTTCGCTATCGATGCTGTCCGGGCAAAACACTTGCAGATCGCCGCGCTCGATCTTCGGCGTCAACACGCCAATCATCCCGCGGTCTTCATACTCGAAGAACTTTCCCCTCGAGCTCGGAAATACCAGCAGCGGTGTCCCCCCATGCCCGAAAACCAGAGCCTCCATGTCCCGGTTCAGTTCCTGGCTGTATCCCTTGTGATATTCGCGATTCATTGTTTGGCAGTCCCAGCAGAGACGAAGTATCTTACCTGAACCGGGGGACTCCAGCCCATTTTTGTGTCAACCCTAAGCCGCTCCAGCCTCTCCGAAATGATATCGTCATACGAGACATGTCGTGGACGTTCCCCAAACT
>Ga0182015_10000340_pt1 | contig 66730 bp, 56 predicted proteins | sample 712P3MmetaG_FD_120478 | JGI IMG/M metagenome (GOLD analysis project Ga0182015, IMG submission 120478) | Permafrost microbial communities from Stordalen Mire, Sweden - 712P3M metaG | ecosystem: Environmental > Terrestrial > Soil > Wetlands > Permafrost | place: Sweden: Stordalen | collected...
AGCGCGACCACTTGTCCCGGACAATTCTCTAGCGCCGGAACGCTGCCGTGGCCGCCATCCCCCACTGCGGTTCCAGCGACCGTAGCCTGTGGATCGCAGCGGCCGGGACTGAACATTGCGCCAGCCGTGGCGGCCGACGGGACGATCTTCACGGCGAGCCGCGCTCACTTCGATAGCATGCAAACTTACCTGATCGCCGTGAAATCCGATTTTTCCGGCGCAAAATGGGTAGCGCCGTTGCAGCACCTGCTGACCGATGGCTGCGGGACCATTGTGCCGATCGGTCCGACGAACAGCACCCCCAACGCTTGCCGTGTGGGTGCGAACCCGGGCGTTGATCCCACGACGAACGCGCCCGGCTCCGGCGTCATTATTGACCAAGCATCGTCCTCTCCGACGGCGCTGCCCGACGGCTCGGTGATTTTCGGAGCCATCACGAACTACAACGGCTTTCGCGGACACATGTTTAAATTTGACTCGACGGGGACCTTCAGTGGCGCCTACGACTTTGGATGGGATTCGACCCCGGCCGTCTATTCTCACGGCGGGACGTATTCGATCGTCCTCAAGGACAATCACTACGATACGGGGCTCTACTGCAATCTCGATAACCCGATCTGCCAGACGCTGCCTCAGGGGCCCTATTACATCACGCAGCTCGACCCGAATCTCGGTATCGAATGGCAGTTCCAGAGCACGAATACACAGAGCTGCTCCCGCAATGCAAATGGCACGGTCTCATGCACGACTACGAATCCGAATGGCTTTGAATGGTGCATCAACATGCCCGCGGTGGATGTGAACGGGAACGTGTACGTGACCAGCGAGGACGGCAATCTCTATGTGCTCCCGCAGGGCAATACGGGGGTCTTCACCACGCCTACGGCAAACCTCTTCTTGAATTTGGCCGTGGGCTCGGCCTATACGCCGCTCTCGATCGGTCCGGATGGGAAGCTTTACACGCAGAATGACGGGCACATGTTTGTGGTCGGCAATTAAAAGAAAACCTCGCCTCAAAAAAAGAGCCGGCAGTTTCCCGCCGGCCCCAGAAATTACAACTCTAACCTTCGGCGATTACCAGCGGAAAACCACGCCCGTGGAAATGCGAGCGTTGTTCTGTTGGTTGTTACCGTCGATTTCGCTAAACCTCGTCATCAAGTACTCGGCTTGAACCAACCGAATAGCGATGTGGGGTGTGGCATTCCAGTCCACGCCGCCGCCAAGCGTCATCGCAAACCCATTGGAAGAAATGCCGCCGCCGGAGAGGTGTGCTCCGCCGAAGAGGGCCTGTGCGAATGGAGTGACCGGGCCGCGGCGCATTGAAACCTTGGGACCGAACAGGTAAGTGACCAAGGTCGCGTCCGCACCATCCTGGCTCCAGTGATATCCTCCGACGTCTCCGACAGCCCCCAGCCACGGGGCCAGGTTGTACGCCAACGAGCCGGTGCCGCCATTGAAGTTTGCTGATCCCGCATCATTGGTGGCATGCACGAACGAATAACCACCGAAGACTTCCGCCCTGGGCGAATCCTGGGCGGACGCGATTCCTGCGAACAGCAACATAGCCCCACAAAACAATGCCAACCTTTTCATTTATAGCTCCTGGTATTTGTATTTTTCGCGCCCGATTCCGGCACGAGAGGGAGGTGACTCTGGCCACGATCTAATAGTGCTAGCTCAGCCCGCCCAATTGCCCCCGACCTCGTTGTACCATTCCAGGAAGGTGGCAACAAGGCGGGATCGGGAAGCGTGTGCCCGTTCCATAAACGATGTAAGTTATTGTTTACAAAAGACCTACGGTGTGGCACGCAGCACAAAATCTAGTGGAACTGGATAGTGGGAATCGGTTCGAAGGGGCTCAGGCCGCCGTGCCGTGGCACTTCTTGTACTTCTTGCCGGAGCCGCAAGGACAGGGGTCGTTCCGCCCGACTTTGGCGCCCGACCGGACTGGTTTGGGGGCCTCAGCCTGAGCTGGCCCTGCCTGGAACTGTAGATTCTGCTGCTGGCGCCGCTGGCGCTGCTCGATCTGTTTGGCCTCGTCCTGGGGCTTGGCGGGCTGCATCAGGAACAGGAACCGGACCGCCTCGGTGTCAATCCGGTTCATCAGCTCGTCGAACAGGGTAAAGGCCTCTTTCTTGAACTCAACCAGGGGATCCTTCTGCCCATAGCCGCGCAGCCCGATGCCTTCCTTGAGGTGGTCGAGCGTGAGCAAGTGGTCCTTCCACTGGGCATCCACGATATCGAGCAGGATGTGCCGTTCGAGCCATCGCAGCGTGGCCGCGCTGAAGAGGGTCTCCTTCTCTTCGTAGCGCGCCCGCGCCTTTTCAAGCAGCGTCTCGGCGAGCGCGTCGTGACCGAGTTCGACCACGTCAACACCGGCCGCTTTCGGGTCCAGGCCAAACTGGTTCAGCAGCTCGTTCGCAAATTGGGTCACGTTCCACTGGTCTGGATGCTGCTCCCGCGGGCAATAGGTCTCGACAAGCTCATTCAGAATGGCTTCGGCGCGTTCGAGCACGAATTCCTTTTGATCGCGGCCTTCCAGGAACGAGCGGCGCAGCGAATAGATCGTCTCCCGCTGCTTGTTCATCACATCGTCGTATTCCAGCAGGTGTTTGCGGGCCTCGAAGTTCTGCGCCTCGACCGCCTTCTGCGCGTTCTCGATGCGCTTGCTGATCAGCCGCGATTCGATGGGCACGCCTTCGGTCATCCCCAACCGGAACATGATGGATTGCATGCGCTCGCCGCCGAAAATCCGCAGCAGATCGTCCTCCAGCGAAAGGAAAAATCGAGACGAGCCGGGATCGCCCTGGCGTCCCGCGCGTCCGCGGAGTTGATTGTCAATGCGCCGCGCCTCGTGGCGTTCGGTGCCAAGGATATGCAGGCCGCCCATGGCCACGACCTCGTCATGTTCCGCCTTGCACTGCGCGGCAAATTGATCGTAGAGAGGCTTCCATTGATCGAGCGGCACCTGGAAAATATTTCCTTCCTGCTGAAAGAGCACCATCGCCGCGTTCCCTGCGCCGTTTCCTGAAACGCCCGCCTCGGCGGCATCGGCCTGCGCGGGAGTTTCGGTTCCGGGCGCTGCGCCGATCACCGGTCCCGCAGGCAAATACGGTATCGCCAGTTTTTCCTTCAGGCAGTACTCGCGCGTCATGGCTTCGGGGTTGCCGCCGAGCAAAATGTCGGTTCCGCGGCCGGCCATGTTCGTCGAAACCGTCACTGCGCCCTTGCGCCCGGCCTGCGCGATTACCTTGGCTTCGCGCTCGTGCTGCTTGGCGTTCAAAACCTGGTGCGGAATGTTGAATTTCTTCAGGAGCTCTGCGATTTTTTCCGATTTCTCGATCGAGATGCTGCCGACCAGCACCGGCTGGCCGCTTTCGCGATATTGCCGGATACCGCCCGCACGCGTGCCATCCTCTTGGATAATTCCGTTCACGGCCGCTTCGTATTTTTCCTTCTCGGTGCGGTAAACCACATCCGAATTCTCGATGCGGATCAGGTTCTTGTTCGTCGGGATGGCGACCACTTCGAGTTTGTAAATCTTGTCAAACTCCGGCGCCTCGGTTTCGGCCGTGCCGGTCATGCCCGAAAGTTTCTTGTACATCCGGAAATAGTTTTGGAACGTGATCGTGGCGAGAGTCTGATTTTCTCGCTCGATTTTCACGGCCTCCTTCGCTTCGATTGCCTGATGCAACCCGTCGGACCACCGCCGGCCGGGCATTTGCCGTCCGGTGAATTCATCCACGATCACGATTTCGCCGTCTTTCACGACGTAGTCCACGTCCTTTTCGAATAGCGTGTGTGCGCGCAACCCCTGATAAACGTGATGGATGATCTCCATGTTCGCCGGATCGTAGAGATTGCCCAGGTTCAGCAGGCGCTCGCACTTTGCCACGCCCTCTTCGGTCAGAGTGGCGGTGCGCAATTTTTCATCGAGCGTGTAATCGATATCACGGATCAGCTTCGGAATCATCTTGTCAATGCGGTAGTACTTGTCGGTGGATTCCTCGGCGGGTCCGGAAATGATCAGCGGGGTGCGCGCCTCGTCAATCAGGATCGAGTCCACTTCGTCCACGATCGCAAACTGGTGGCCGCGCTGAACGCAATCCTTCAGATCGTATTTCATGTTGTCGCGCAGATAGTCGAATCCGAATTCGTTGTTCGTGCCGTAGGTGATGTCGGCGGCGTAGGCGGCGCGGCGTTGCGCGTCGTCCAGGTCGTGCACGATCACTCCGACCGTCAATCCCAGCATCTTGAAGATCGGGCCCATCCATTCGGCGTCGCGGCGGGCCAGATAATCGTTCACCGTCACGATGTGCACGCCCTTGCCGGTCAGCGAATTCAGATACGCGCCCAGCGTGGCGACGAGCGTCTTGCCCTCGCCCGTCTTCATCTCCGCGATTTTGCCCTGGTGCAGCACGATTCCGCCGATCAGCTGCACGTCGAAGTGCCGCATGCCCAGCGTGCGGCGTCCCGCCTCTCGCGCCGTCGCGAATGCAGGCACGACGGCCGGCTCGAGCGCCTCCTGAAGCTTCTGTTTATAGTCGGGGGCGTCCCACTCGACGCCCTCGAGGCGCGCCTGCACCTCGGCTTTCAGCGCGAGGGTGCGTGCGCCCAGCTCTTCGTCGGATAGCTGCTTCATTTCCGGTTCGAGCGCGTTTACCGCCTCGACGAGCGGCTGAATCCGCTTGACGTCGCGCTCGTGCTTCGTCCCGATGAAGCGCGCTACGACATTGTCTATGACCTTTTCGACGTCCATGTGTATTGGCTTCGATGCTTCCAGGGGCGATTCTCGATCTCAGATGCTCACAATTGCATTGTAGCCGCTCGCGCATATTCCTGCAAAGCGCCGACCCGACAAGGATCGACATCCGCGCGGATTCCGCCGCCAAAATGAGCTGCATCCAGCCACTCGCGCCATCATCTAAGCATGGACAGCAAGATCGCAATTGTCGGCAACGCGGCGCAAATTCAAAGCCCATTTGGGGCGGAGGCGGGAATGAAGAGACTGGAAGGAAAAGTAGCAGTGGTTACCGGCGGCAACAGCGGAATCGGGTTGGCGTCCGCGAAGCGGCTTCAGGATGAAGGCGCGCGCGTGGCGATTTCCGGGCGCAGTCAGAAAACTCTCGACGAGGCCGTGGCGCTCCTCGGCAAGGATGTGCTCGCGGTCCAATCCGACGTCTCAAAACTTCCCGAGATTGATAAGTTCTATGCCGCGGTCACTAAGAAGTTCGGAAAAATCGACATTCTGTTCGCCAACGCCGGCATCGGAAAATTTGCTCCACTGGAAGCGACGACGGAGCAGATTTACGACGAGCAGTTCGATACAAACGCCAAGGGCGCATACTTCACGATTCAGAAGGCACTGCCTTTTTTGAATGACGGCGCCTCGATCATTCTCAACACGAGCGTTGTCAGCCACGAAGGCATTGCGAATGGCAGCGTCTATGCCGCCACAAAAGCGGCGATGCGTTCCTTCACGCGGTCAATGGCGTTGGAGTTGGTAGGCCGCAAAATTCGAGTGAACGCCGTGGCACCAGGTCCGATTGCCACGCCGATTTTGAGCCGCACGGGAATGCCGAAGGAAGCTTTGGACGAGATCACGAAAAGCCTCATCGCCAGTGTTCCCATGCGACGCATCGGAACTTCGGAGGAAGTCGCGGGAACCGTCGCTTTCCTGGCGTCCTCGGACGCTTCGTATATCACCGGTGTGGAAATTGACGTGGACGGCGGCCGGGGGCAAATCTGAGGCCGCGTTCATCCGTTATCGAGGTGCGGCGTTAGCCTGCGGCGCAGCGGGAAGCCGTACGAGGCGCACGTCGGTGACGGACGGCAGTGCGCGAATGTGCTGCACCACGGACGCGTCCACGGTGCCGTCGAGGCCGACCAGCGCCAGGGCCTCGCCGCCTCCGCCGGGTGCGCGCCGGCCAAGAGCAAACGTTGCAACATTCACGCCGAGCGCGCCGAGCTCGGTTCCGATTCTCCCGATCACGCCCGGCACGTCAACATTCCGCGTGAGCAGCATCGTGCCCTCCAGCGGTGCTTCCAGGACCATGCCATCCAGCGAAACGATGCGGGGCGATCCATCCTGCCCAACCGTTCCCTCGAGAGTGAACTCGTGGCCGCTGTCCTGAACTCCGACTTCGATTGTATTGGGGAAACCGCGCTCGCGCCGCCGGGTCGTTTCTTCCACTTGCATGCCTCGCGCTGCGGCCTCTGCAGGAGCATTCACGAGATTCACCTGGTCATCAACCACGGCATTCAGGACGCCGACCAATACGGCGCTGCGAATCATGTGCGTACCCAGCTCCGCGGGTTCACCAGCGTACCGAATGCGAATGCGGTTGAAGCTTCGCGGGGGCGCCGCCTGCGCCACGAACGCTCCCAGCCGCTCTCCCAACGCCATGTAGGGCCGCAGCCTCTGATACTGGTCCGGCGAGAGCGCCGGCATGTTCACGGCGTTGCGAATGATTCCTTCGGCGAGATAATCGCGGACCTGCAGCGCGATAGCCGTGCCCACTTCTTCCTGCGCTTCGGCCGTGGAGCCGGCGATGTGCGGCGTCGCAATCAGATTTGGCAAACCCACGAGCGGAGAATTCTTCGGCGGCTCGGTCGCGAATGTGTCCACAGCCGCTCCGGCAAGCTGGCCCGAGCGCAGCGCTTCGGCGAGAGCGGCTTCGTCAATTAACTCGCCGCGCGCGCAATTGATCAGGCGGGCGCCCTTCTTCATCTTTGCGATCGCCGTCGCATCAATCATCTTCTCGGTCGAGCCGCTCAGCGATGTGTGCAGCGAAACCACATCCGACTGGCGCAGAACCTCATCCAGCGGAAGCAACTCAACTTCTACTTCACGCGCGGCTGCCGGCGTCACGAACGGATCGTACGCGACCACTTTCATCTCGAGTCCGCGAGCCCGCCGCGCGACTTCGGTGCCCACGCGGCCCAGGCCCACCAGTCCCAGCGTTTTTCCGCGCATCTCCGTGCCCGAAAACGCGGATTTCTCCCAGCGGCCCGCCTGAATCGAGGCATTCGCCTGCGGCACGGCGCGCGCCAGGCCCAGCATCAGCGCAATGGTGTGCTCGGCAACGCTGACGGCGTTTCCGCCCGGTGTGTTCATCACCAGAACGCCGCGTTTCGTGGCGGCTTCCACGTCCACGTTGTCCACTCCCACGCCCGCCCTGCCGATCACGCGAAGCTTCGACGCTTTTTCGAGCAGCGCGGCGGTCGCCTTCGTCGCGCTGCGAATAATCAACGCATCGGCGTCCGCGAGCTCGCTCGGAAGCGCCGCGGCCGCCGGCAGGAGCACGTCCCATCCTGTTTCACGAAGAAGCGCGATCCCGCGCTCGCTGATTTTGTCCGCAACGATAATTTTCATGGGCCACAAGGGTATCGGGCGCACGCTCGCGTGTCAATTACGCGCGCCGCTCGCAACGCGTGTGCTACTATTTTGCGCCGGGAGAAGCGCAAGCATGAGCTATATCGAACGCATCGAAAAAGATTTGACCGCGGCGATGAGGGAGAAGAATGAGCTGCGGCTGAGCGTGCTGCGCATGGTCAAAAGCGCGCTGAAATATAAGGAAATCGAGAAGAAGCGCGCGCTGGACGATCTGGAATCCCTCCAGGTGCTTCAGACGCTCGTCAAGCAGCGCCGTGAATCGGTCGATCAATTCACGAGGGGTGGCCGCAAGGATTTGGCCGACAAGGAAACGAAGGAAATCGCCATCATCGAGGAATATTTGCCCGTCGCGCCCAGCGATAACGAAATTCGTGGCGCTGTCGAGGACGCCATCGCCGAATCGGGCGCCGACTCGCTGAAGCAAATGGGCGCTGTGGTCAAGGCTGCCCGGGCGCGCCTCGAGGGAAAAAACGTGGACGGGAAAGTTCTCAGCGACCTGGTTCGCGTACGCCTCAGCGGAAAATCCTGAAGTTCCTGATCCAACTTTCCCACGGATGATTGGGCCAGATGCGATCAGGGGGTCGCGCGTCGCAGAATCGCGCTCGTGCTCTGGTCGGCGGCGACTTGTTTCAGGAAATTCCTGATCTCGGGCAGCTTTTCGGTGGGGACCGTAACCTCATTAATTTGGAAGCTCCGCTTGTAATGCAACACGCCGTCCGCGACTTTTGTTTCGCTGTGGTATGTCGCGTACTCGCAATCGACCTGCACGGGCGGTGGTAACCCGTCCACCACGTAACCCGCGGGCAGCGCGATGTCGAAGACGTCGTCCTGAATGGTCGCCTCGTTAAACTCGATTGGGTACTTGCGCGGCTTCTGTTCCGCGAACAGGCGCAGGAGGTTGCTCGAGTGATCGCCCAGCACACGCGGCCGGAAGAAAAGCAAATCACCCGAAGCGTTCGCGTATCCCGGTGATACAAACTTGTAGGTGAGTACAAGGCTCAGTTCATATTGATCGAGGTTCCCGAGCGAGGCGCCCGTCAGCGTGAAGTTGTTTAGGTAGCGACCCAGAAAATTGTCGAAGACCTCGGCGCGCTTCGCAGGCTGAGCTTCGAGAAACTCCTCGCGTTGTTGGGCCGCCGGCCCTCCCCACTGGACCTCGTGAACCTCCCCGGAAAGGTCGCCAGCGCCACTCAAACTAAACTTTGCCGTTCGCAGCAACCGATTAGTCGCGGGCGGCAGGAGCGGCATCGATTCGAGCGCTCCACCTCCGCTCGTAACCACCAGCCCATCGTTATTTTGGAGATACCAAGGCAAATAGCCGAGAGGCACATATTCGTTGGTCGGATCAAAAAAGAGCAACCTTCCCAATTTCGGGTCATTAACAACCGCGTAAAGCGAAGATGCATCCACGCCATCCGGCAGCCTGATTGCGACGATCACGTGGTCGAAGTGCATCGAAGGATAGTCCGACCGGACGATTCCGCGATCGGCATCCACGACCACATAGTACGACTCGATTCCGATTTCGTGGAGCATCGTGCTCAGAAGAGTCGCCTTGTCCTTGCAGTCGCCGTACTGATGGGTGAACACGTCGGCCGCGGGATGAGGTTGGTAGCCGCCGATGCCGAATTCGATTGCGACATAACGAATCCTCTTCTGCATGTAATCCGTTAGCGCGCGCATTTTAGCGACCGGGTCCGAAAGCCCGGACGTCAGCTCGGCTACCTTCTGCTTTATTTCCGGGGAGGCCGTACGACTTGATTGCGTGAGACCGGCATACCAAAGCCCCAAGTCGCTCCAGGATCCGGTTGTTCTGGCGCGCATGGCCGGATCGCGGGGGAAATACTTCAGACCCACCCAGCCGGCCACCGCTATCCAAGGGGGCATTTCAGGCTCGGTCTCCACGGCGGCAACGTCGTTCACTTCCCAGACAGATTGATTGCCTCCGGAATTCTGCGGTTTTTGATCTGCGTAATTAAACCATCGCGCGGTGAAATCCCATCCGGCCGGGATTTGCAAGATGAGGCGCCCGTGACGAAGCGGAATTCTGCCCTGAAAAGTCCAATCATCCTCGAAGATAAACGGGCGGTTCCGTTGGACGTATTCATAACCGACAACGCTGCCTGGATTCGCCTCCGTAAACTTCTGGATCTTTGCTTTGTCGTCTGAGAATACTTCGTAAGTCGTCAGGCCTATTTCCGCCGAATCTTTGTCCTTCAGCGCAAATTCGTGGCCATCCATGGTGATGGTCCAGGCGTTGAAAGACGTAACCTTGGTTTCATTGTCGAACTGCACGCTCGCAAAGCCATACTGGTCCTTGGCTTCAGGGCGGAGCAACCGATACGCAACGCGGTGGCGGGTATCGATCGAGCCGTTATCCTGCACGGTCGTTTGCAACTCGTCGAGAAGTTCGACCGCAACGGTATCGGGCGGGTACTCGGGAAGCTTCTCGCGGGCCGCTGCGCGAAGCCAATCCGGCGCCGAGTCAGCCGCGGCGCGCGGAGCGGCCCACAGCACGGCCATAGCGGCGCCCACCGCCAGTAGAGCCATGCGCCGAATCATTCCGGCGTTACCTACCCGCCTGCAGCATGACCTGGGCATCGTCATTCGATTTCACCACGCTGAAAAAATTGCGGAGGCCCGGATAAGACTCTTTCGCGTAACGTATTCCGCTGACCATCAGTTGGCGCTTCACTTCGACGCCATCCGATTGTTGCGCGGCTGAGATTTCGTACGATACCGGGCCGGGACTGATTTTTTGTGGATTCGGCACGGCCTGTACCTTGTATCCGAGCGGGATGTGAATCACCAGATCATCCACCTTTTCGTACGGATACGGAAAATCAACTTCATTCGTACGTTTCTGAGATTGGAAGTAGCCGACCTCGGTTGTTTGAAACAGGTCCAAAGGCATCAGCATTCGCTGCACGGACCCAGTGGCAAGGGACGGCACTTTCAGCGCTCCTTCCACGTGAAGCGGATCATCCGTATTGTCCCAGTTCGTGATGCTGGTAACCTCAAACGTTGAATCGGCCGTCAACCATCCCTTGATTTCGTCGCCGAGGATTTTTTTTCGACCCGCGTCATCTTCGTTGCGATTGTAGAAGCGGCGGGTGGCAGCTTCCTGGCCGGTAAAGTCCACTTGAATCTTTCCGGAAATCTCCATGTCATTATCTACTGTGATGTCGGCATGGCGCACGATGGTGGCATCTGCCGTCGCAGCTGGGGGCGTCATGATTTTTTCGCTCCCGTCCTTGCTGACGCGCATTCCACTTGCCGCCGCTTCATACCAGGGGAGCACGCCAAAGGGATAGAACCGAGCTGCGGGATCGAGGTAGTATTCCTTGTTATCCGCGCGAATCCATACGAGTTCTGCGCTCAAATCCGACGCTGCTTCCCTGCTCGGGATGAAAATCATTCCGGTGAGCGGTGCGACTCGGACCTCGGCGGCTTCGAATCCCGCCGCGCGTGCGAGGCCTATCATCAAAAAACTGATGTCAAGGCTGTGGCCGTATCCATGTTTGAGCACGTCTTCCGCGCTGTTGTTATCTTTGATCTCCTCGTGCTTGGTTTCCTTCTCCGATTTCTCGTCCTCCATGTCCAAGTTCTTGATCTTAAGGACGCGCGCGTAGAGTTTCCGCAGCTTTATTTCCGGAGAATCGGCGGCGCTCACATCCTGCGAAACTTCCGCAGCGAGCTCTTTTTTCTTGTCCACAAAATGATCCACATCGCCGTTCCACTGCTTACCTATTCGCTTCCAATATTGGTCCGGCGTCTCGTTGGACGGATCGCCCGGGGAGCGATAGTAAAATTCCACCTGCGCCTCGAGCGCCGCTACCGGCGGCATCAGCTGTTCCTCTTCGATTCCAGGTAGATCGTGGATTTCGAGCGTAAATAGATTCGATTGCTTCTGGATAGTAGCCAGGCCAGGCGGCAGGGCGTAACTGCGAGAAAAGAGCGGCGGCGAGTAGGAGGAGTCGTCCGGTTTAATTGAGAAACGTGCCAAACGCGTGTACAAATCGTATTGCACCGTCCATCCAAGGCTCCATGCAAACTTATCGTCGTACTGGTCCCGATAGCGGTATTCGATGATGCAGCCCGGCTGCACATCAGGCATGGTGAAAGTCTTCGCTAGATATTTGATCCCGCCAGCCTTCACGATTTCCTTGTCGTATGTCCTTCCGTCGAATTCCGCGATGCTGCCGTCGGGGCGAATCGTACGGCCACGGACCGCCTGGATCGTTTCAGTGACCTTGTTGTACGGGAGTTCGATATCGGCCTGAGACTTCACGCCGACTTGCGAAAAAATCTTGATGCGAATGTAATTGTTGACGGAAGCCTGTTTGGCATCCTCGTTGACCTCCCGATAGAGCACCATCGCATCCGCGCCGGGCTGCTTCGGATTGTCCTTCAGGGCAAGGTCTTCAGGTGGAATCGGGAGCCAGTCGTCCGCTCGCGAGACGCGCGGAAAGGCCGCAAACACCACGATGAGAATGGCGACGGCATACATGGTTGTGCGTGTTCGATTCATGCGAGCCTCCTCGCGTTTTCGCTGTTGCAGGCAGCTCCGCGGCCGGGACCGCTTCCCGCGCCTGCCTTTCGCCTAGTTTGTAGGTAGTGACGTGTGTCCAACGCTATCCCGAAGCGCCGCCTCCTGTCAATTGACCCGGCTGATGGAGTCGTAAGGGTAACTTGGCATAGATCAGAAGCTGCCGGAGCGCCATGTCTTCGCCACGACCGCTCTCCTCGTTTAATGCGACGCCCTGGTTCCTGGCCGAAACACAGGCCGGCCCACCCGATTGCGCCTTGCCTGTACGCGCGCGTGATGCTAACTTGCCCGCTCTGTTGCGCCCTATCCGGCGTATGTTCGCACCGGCGTTCGGCAATATGGCAAGGGAGGCAAAGCGTGGCCACGAAGCCCTGGAGTTCGACCGCACCGCCGGGCGAATTCCGCCCATATGTTGACTCGGAAGAAAGCGTCCGCGAATTCAGCCTTCGCGCGATTGTATTGGGCTCGCTCTTCGGGATTTTATTCGGCGCGGTTTCCGTATATGTGGGCCTGCGCGCGGGCCTGACCGTTTCCGCTTCCATCCCGATCGCCGTCCTTTCCATCAGCATCCTCCGCGCGTTCGGGCGCTCGACAATTCTCGAAAACAACATCGTGCAGACGACGGGCTCGGCCGGCGAATCGGCCGCCGCGGGCGTCATCTTCACCATGCCCGCCCTGATTTTCCTCGGATACTCGCTCAACACAGAGTACTGGCGCATTTTCTACCTGGCGCTGCTCGGCGGAACGCTGGGCGTGCTGTTCATGATTCCGCTCCGCCGCCAGCTGATCGTGAAGGAGCACGGCAATCTCACTTTTCCCGAGGGCACGGCTTGCGCCGACGTGCTTGTGGCCGGAGAGCGCGGCGGATCCTTTGCCGGGCGCGTTTTTTGGGGCCTCGGGCTGGGCGGCGCGTACACCTTCTGCATGAACACGCTGGGGCTCTGGCCTAGCCAACCGGACTACCAGCCGAAATGGTTGCCGGGCGCCTCCATGCGCTGCACGATTACCTCTGAATATCTGGGTGTCGGCTACATTATCGGACCGCGTGTGGCGGGATTCTTGTTTGCGGGAGGCGTGATTTCCTGGCTCGTGATGATGCCGGCGATGCGCTTCTTCGGCTCGCTCGCGCCCAACGTCGCACTCTACCCCAGCACCATTCCGATCCCGCAGATGTCTCCCGATCAGCTTTGGGCGACGTACATTCGCCCCATGGGCGCCGGGGCCGTGGCGTGCTCGGGTCTGATCACGCTGATCAAAACGCTGCCTACGATTTTTGCGGCGTTGAGCGCCGGCCTTAAGGACGTCCGCGCGAAGCAGGAATCCATGCCCGTCGCGAGCCGCACGGAGCGCGATCTTTCGATGAAGGTCGTCACCGGCGGTTCGATTCTGATCCTCCTGATGATCTGGGCGTTTCTGACGTTCAAGCCTGTACCGGGGGCGCAGACAGGCATCTTCGCGAATTTGCTCGCGTCGCTTTTCATTGTCGTCTTCGGCTTCCTGTTCGTGACTGTCGCCTCGCGCATCAGCGGACTGATCGGCAACTCCTCGAACCCGATCAGCGGCATGACGATCGCCACGTTGATGGCCACATGCGCGATGTTCCTGGTCGCGCACTGGACCGCTAGCTCTTACGCCATTCTCGCGCTAACCATCGGCGGCGTGGTTTGCATCGCGGCGGCGATTGCCGGCGCCACATCGCAGGACTTGAAGACCGGATTTCTGGTTGGCGCCACGCCGGCGAAACAACAAATCGCGCTGGTCATTGGCGTGTTGGTCTCGTCGCTTGCCATTGGCGGTACGCTGATCCTGATGAACGTTGGCCTCGCGCAGTACAAGCCGATTCAGATGCCTCTGGATGTCAACAATCTCCCGGTCGGCGTCGAGCGGCAGGACAGCAACTACGTGCACGATGGAAAAACCTACGTGCTCGTCAACGCCATCGGCTCGGGCGTGATACCCGACGGCAAGTATCTCTACGACCCGGACTCGCGGCAGATTGAAATTCAATGGGAGCAGGGAATCGGGAGCGCCCGCGCCGCTGCGCCTCAGGCGCGGTTGATGGCCACGGTCATCAGCGGCATCCTGAATCGCCGGCTGCCTTGGCGGCTTGTATTCCTCGGAGTTTTCCTGGTAATTGCGATCGAGATTCTCGGAGTGCGTTCGCTGCCGTTCGCCGTCGGCTCTTACATTTCCATCGGGACGACGATGGCGATGTTCGCCGGAGGTATAGTTCGGTGGGCGGCCGAGCAGGGCCGTGAAAAGGAAGCCGGCGTCGAAAGTGAGGTAAGTCCTGGCTCGCTCTATTCGAGCGGTTTAATCGCCGCCGGAGGTGTTTTTGGATTGCTCGCCATCATCATCAACCTCCTCCAGGACCCTGAATTGAGCAGTCACGTGCCGCACTCGCTCGCGCGAGCGCTGCATCTTCCATGGTCCCCGACGTTTTTTTCGGCGCTTGGCGAAAGGTTCATGCCGCACCTACAGCAGGCGCCATGGTTCGGCGTGCTGCTATTTGTCGCGCTCGCTGCAACGTTGTTCTATTCCGCAAGGAAGAAACTGAAACAATCGTAGGAATGGATTTCTTATCGAGTTGTTACCGCGGCGTCGCTTCACGCAAAAACCGCGCGGCTTCCTCAGGCGGCGTGGGATTGATGTAGAAGCCCGTGCCCCATTCGAATCCCGCCACCTTGCTCAGCTTGGGCATCATCTCGATGTGCCAGTGGTAGTGGTCGTTCGTTTCCTCGCCGATGGGCGAGGTGTGCACGACGAAGTTGTAAGAGGGGAAAGCGAGCGCGGCGTCGAGCCGCCCCAGAAAATTACGCAGTACTCTCGCGAGCGCGCCATAGTGCGGCGTGGGCATGTGTTCGAAGGCCGAGCTGTGCTGCCGCGGCAGGATCCACGTTTCGAACGGGAAACGCGGCGCGTAGGGTGCGAGCGCGATGAAGTAATCGTCATTCAGGATCACGCGCGACTCAGTTTCAATTTCCTGGCGGATCATGTCGCAGAAAATGCAGCGCTCTTTTTCGTCGTAATAGTGTTTTGAGTTGTCCACTTCCTCGCGCACGCGCTTGGGCACGATCGGCAGCGCGATCAACTGCGAGTGCGTGTGCTCCAGCGATGCGCCGGCCGGCTCTCCGTGGTTTTTGAAAAGCAGGATGTAGCGGAAGCGGCGGTCATTCTTGAGATCGAGCATGCGGTCGCGATACGCCCACAGAGTTTCCTCGAGCGCTCTCACCGGCATGGATGCAAGCGTGAGCTGATGGTCGGGCGTTTCCACGATCACTTCGTGCGCGCCCACGCCGTTCATGCGGTCAAACATTCCGTCGCCTTCGCGGTCGAGGCCCCCTTCGATGCCCAGCGCCGGAAACTTATTGGGCACCACGCGCAGCGACCACCCGGGGGTGTCCTTCCCGCTGCTGTTGCGTCCATAGGCAAGCACTTCCGGCGGTGTCTTTCCTTCATTCCCCGGGCAGAAGGGACATATCCCGATCCCTTTGATCTGAACGCTTTCCCGCACAAAATCCGACGGGCGCCTGTTCCGGTCCGAGGAAATAATGACCCACCGGCCAGTGATCGGGTCTCTGCGAAGCTCCGGCAACCTTGCCTCCTCAATTTCGCGCGGTCCATCATGGGCCAAACGCAGTCCGTGGGCAAACATTTTACTACGGCACACACGCGCGGAAGGATCGGTGTTAGTCAGGTTGCTTCAGGAACGAACGCGCCCTTGTGGAGGCGCACTGCGGGACGCGCGCCCGCACGGGTTTCGATGGCGAGGACGTCAAAGCGGTAGGGGACGGCCTCAGCACGCCGCGTGCGAAGAAACTGTCGCGCCATGCGCGCGATGAAGCGGCGTTTATCCGCGTTCACCGCTTCTTCGGGCGTTGGCTGCTCGCGCTCGCTCACCGCGCGCGTCTTCACCTCCACGAACGCAAGGACCGGCCCGTCGTAGCCAACCATGTCGAGCTCGCCCTTGAGTCCCGGCGAGGTGTAATTCCGCGCGACGAGCACGTAGCCGTGGCGGCGAAGATACCAATAGGCATACGTTTCACCTCGAACGCCGGTGCGGCGCGCGTGTTGCTTGGGGGAGGACGCGGTGGAGTCCGTGACGCGGGCCTCGGCGAGGCCCTTGCGGGCGGCGAAGTCCACGACGGCGAAAATGAAGCGCGCGAACATTTGCGTTCCCACGGGCGAATGAACCGGCAATACGCGAGGGCGAGTCCGCTCGACCCGCCCGGGCTAGAACTAAAGCGACCGCTCGGCCTCGCTGATGCATTCATCAATGGTGCGCACGGCAAAATCGGCCTGCTCCTCGTCAATCACCAGTGGAGGAGCGAGCCGCAGGGAGTTTTCTCCGGCGCCAAGCAACAGGAGTCCCTTCTTGTACGCAGACTCGATCACATGGTCGCGGATTCCAGGAGCCTTTTCTTTCGTCTTTTGATCGCGCACGAATTCAATTCCGATCATCAGACCCTTGCCACGAATGTCGCCCACGCTTTTGTGCCTCTCGCGCCATCCAGCGGTCTGGCGGGAGATAAATTCGCCCATGGCAGCGCAGTTCGCGATGGCAGTCTCCTCCAGTACGGCGATGGTCGCAAGCGACGCGGCAATACAGACGGGATTGCCACCAAATGTGGAGGCGTGCGCGCCGGGTTTCCAATCCATCACATCCGCTTTCGCAATCACGGCGCAAAGCGGCATTCCCGAGGCAATTCCCTTCGCCGTGCAAATGATGTCCGGCTCGATTCCCGCGTGATCCACAGCCCACCATTTTCCCGTGCGGCCCATCCCCGACTGCACTTCGTCGGCAACGAGCAGGATGCCGTGCTTGCGGCAGAGGCGCTCGAGTCCCTGCAGAAATTCCGCCGGAGCCGGCAGATATCCGCCTTCGCCCTGAACCGGCTCGATAAAGATCGCCGCCACATCGGATGGATCGCAGAGGCGCTTAAAGAGTTCGTTCTCGATGTAGGCTAGCGCATCGGCTGACGCATTTTCTGGACGCACGCCGTAGGCCCCGCGATATGTGTTTGGGTAGGGCGCGTGAAAAACTCCCGCAAGCAATGACCCGAAATGTTTTCGCTGCACGGCCTTGCTCGCAGTCAGCGATAGCGCGCCGAACGTGCGGCCATGAAAGCAGCCGTGAAACGCGATGAACTTGTCGCGCTTCGTATGATACCGCGCGAGCTTCATCGCGGCTTCCACGGCCTCCGCGCCCGAATTTCCGAAATAGACGCGCTTCGCGCTCTTGCCCGGCGCGATCGCTGCCAGCTTTTCGGCGAGCTCGACCATGCCCTCGTAATAAAAATCGGTGCAGGACATGTGGATCAGCTCAGCCGCCTGCTTCTGGATGGCGGCGACCACTTGCGGATGGCAATGCCCGGTGGCAACGACGGCGATTCCGGCCGCGAAATCGAGAAAGGTATTTCCGTCCACATCCTCCACCACGGCGCCGCGGCCCGTCTTTGCGACCAGCGGGTAATCGCGCGTGTAGGAAGGCGAGACCACATCGTGGTCGCGCTGGACGATCTCCTTCGCTTTGGGGCCGGGAAGGGCGGTTACGAGATGGGGCAGTTTCCGTTTCTTCTCAGCGACTTGCATGTGTTCCTCCGAAATTAGACTGGTCCCGTGCGCGGAGCGGTTACCGCCGATGCGTGCCGGGCAAATCCTTAAGAGGAATGGAAATTAGGCTGCGCCGAAAAGATTCGGCCGGTCCAGAGAAGGCTGGCTATGAAGCAAATGCGCGTGTTTTGAGGAAAAGTTCATTTGTACTTCCAACGGACGCTTCCGTCCTTGGCATCTTCCAACAGAATACCAGAATCCGCGAGATTCTGCCGTATCTCATCGGCGCGTTTGAAGTCGCGCCGCTTCTTGGCCGCCTGGCGCTCTTCGATCAGCGCGTCCACTTCCGCAGCCGGCATCCGCGCTTTCTCCGGCGAGAAGCCGAGCTTGGCGAGCTTGTCATCGTCGTCGTCCTCGAGCAGCGCCAGGACGGCGTCGAATTTTTCCATCGCGGCCACGGCGCGTGGCGCGTCCTGCTGCAGAAACGCGCCCCGATCCATCGCCGTATTGACGTCGCGCACCAGATCGAAAATCGCCGCCAGCGCCATGGCCGTATTGATGTCGTCCGCGAGACCCGCGTCGAAATCGTTCTCCGCTTGGGCGATGCGTTTTTCCGTTTCCGGGTTCGAGCCGGGAGGAAACTGCGCGGTCCTCAGCCGCGTCACGAAATTCCGCAGCCGCTCGGTCGAGTTCCTCGCCTGCACGATGCCTTCCTCCGTGAAATTGAGCTGGCGGCGATAGGGAACGGAGAGCAGCAGAAAACGAATCGTGGAGGGTTTGTGGCCGCGCGCGAAAAGATCGCGCAGCGTATAGAAATTGCCGAGAGATTTCGACATCTTCTGCCCTTCGATAATCAGGTGTTCCGCGTGCAGCCACGTCCGGACGAAGGTTTTCCCCGTGGCCCCTTCGCTCTGGGCGATTTCGTTTTCGTGGTGCGGGAAGGCGAGATCCACTCCGCCGGTGTGGATATCGAGCGTATCGCCGAGATACTTCATGGCCATCGCCGAGCATTCAATGTGCCAGCCGGGACGCCCCGGCCCGATACGCGTTTCCCAGAAATGCTCGCCCGGTTTCGGCGCCTTCCACATTGCGAAATCACGCGCGTCGTCTTTTTCGTACTGATCCATGTCCACGCGCGCGCCGGCCTGCATTCCGGCCACGTCGATTTTGGAAAGCTTTCCGTAAGCGGGGAACTTCGAGATTCGGAAATAGATGGAGCCTTCGCTCTTGTAAGTAAAACCCTTTTCCTGCAGCTTCTCGATCAACGCGACCATGTCTTCGATGTGATCTGTCGCGCGGACCAGCTCCTCGGGCATTTGGATATGCAGTGCGTCAATATCCTCGAGGAACCCGCGGATGTATTTGTCGGTGTATTCGCGAATGCCGATTCCGGCGGCGGCCGCCGACTGGATGATACGGTCGTCCACGTCGGTGACGTTCATCACCTGCATCACGCGCAGGCCCTGCGATTTCAGGAATCGCCGCAGCACGTCCTGGAACATGAACGTGCGAAAGTTTCCGATATGCGCGGAGGCGTAGACGGTCGGCCCGCACGTGTAAATGCGCACTTCACCCGGGTGAACCGGGTCGAGCGGCTGCAGGTCGTTGGTCAGCGTATTGTGGAGGCGTATCTGGATCATATTTGTGCCACGCGCAAAACGATTATTGTATCCGACGCTTCGCCCGGCAGCAAACCCTCCTCCGCGACATCCCTGCGTTCTCTGCCATGAGCCTTAAGGTTTTCTCCGTGCTCTCTGGGCCTTCTCTGTGTCCTCTGTGGCAAGTCCGTAGCTTTTGGGGCTATCCTACCGGCGCTCATGAGTGCCAGTTCGGTTTCCCGCGGCCCTTCGACGTTGCTTTACGGCGTCGCGATTTTTTCGAGCGCGTTCCTCCTGTTTCAAGTGCAGCCGCTCATCGCCAAGATCATCCTGCCGTGGTTTGGAGGCGGCGCGGCGGTTTGGATCGTCTGCCTGCTGTTTTTCCAGCTCGTGCTGTTGCTCGGATATTTCTACGCGCATCTTTTGTCCGGAAGATTTCAGCCACGAACGCAGGGCCGAATTCATGCGGCGATACTCGCCGCCAGTTTTCTGGCGCTGCCGATTCTGCCCAAAGCCTCGTGGAAGCCGTCGGACCCCGCTGCGCCCGTGGTTCATATTCTTCTGCTCCTCGGCGTCGCGGTGGGATTGCCCTACTTTTTGTTGTCCGCAACCAGCCCGCTTTTGCAGGCGTGGTACACGAAAACACGCGCGGGCGCTGCGCCGTACCGTTTCTACGCGCTATCCAACGCCGGCTCGATGCTGGCGTTGCTGAGCTATCCCATCCTGATCGAGCCAATGTTTTCCAGTTCCCATCAAGCGGTCGGATGGTCCGTGGCATACGCGGGAGTCGCGCTCTTGTGCGCCGCGATAGGTTTTCTTTCTCGCGGCGAAGCGGTCACCCGCGCAAACCCGGAAACTACTCCCCGGCCCGATTGGAAGCTGCAACTGCTGTGGGTTGCGCTGGCCGCCTGCGCTTCGGCGCTCCTGTTGGCCGTCACGAACCACATTACTCAAAACGTGGCGTCGGTTCCGTTTCTGTGGGTCCTGCCGCTCAGTCTCTATCTGCTCAGCTTTATCTTGTGTTTCGACGCCCGCGGCTGGTACCGCCGCGGCCTTTTCTTGCGTCTGCTCGGCGTGATGCTCGGGGGCATGGCTTACGCTCTGGCTCCATCCTTCACCGGGCTTCCCATCAAGGTTCTGATTCCTCTTTTCTGCTGCGGCCTTTTCGTATGTTGCATGTTCTGCCATGGCGAGCTGGCCCGGTTGAAGCCTGATCCGGCGCACCTGACGACGTTTTACCTGATGTGCTCCGTGGGCGGCGCCGCCGGAGCCGTGTTCGTCGCGCTCGTGGCTCCGCGCCTGTTCTCCGGATACTACGAGCTGCAGGTTGCCATGGGAATCTGCGCGATTCTGGTCCTGGTCGTCAATTACCGCGATCCGCAAAGTGAATTTCGCATTACGCGCTGGCAGCCCTCCTGGCTGGTCCTGATCGCCCTTGTCGTCGCGCTGATTGCCAGCCTTTTCACCACCGCCAGGGAGCAGTCTGCGGAGGCGCGGCTCGCGGTCCGGAATTTCTATGGCGTGCTGCGGGTGATAGACGGAATCGTGCCCAACGTAGTCCTCGTCAAGGAGAACGCCGTGCAGTTGCCGGACGACGACGCGCGTTACCGCAGATTGTTGAATGGCACGATCGATCATGGCCTGCAATTCCTGGCGGCGAGCCGTCGCCGCTGGCCGACGACGTATTACGGGCCGGACTCCGGAATTGGCGTGGCGCTGAAAGCCGCCCAGGAAAATGGCGCTCTGCGAATGGGCATAATTGGTCTTGGAGCAGGCACGATCGCGTCGTACGGGCAGCCGGGGGACCATTACTCGTTCTACGAGATCAATTCGCTCGACGTCCAAATCGCAAATCAAGAATTCACATTTCTGCGAGACTCCCAGGCGAATATTGACATCGTGCTGGGCGACGCGCGGTTGTCACTCGAACGCCAGTCTCCGCAAGCGTTCGACATTCTCGCCGTGGATGCATTCTCCGGAGATTCGATCCCCGTTCACCTGCTCACCCGCCAGGCGTTCGATCTATATTTCCGCCATCTGAAAACTGATGGAGTGCTCGCCGTGCACATTTCGAATAAATATCTGGACCTCGAGCCGGTCGTGGCGGCAGCTGCGACCTGGTTCGATAAGGAAGCGGTGATGATCAGCAATCTGGACGATCATCAGAAGGGTGTCTACGCCGCGTCGTGGATTCTGGTGGGCAGCCGAGCCGGATTCTTGGGCCAGCCCCGGATCGAACAGGCGGGAACAATCCTCGCGCCATCAAATTACAGGGCGCTCTGGACGGACGATTACAGCAGCCTGCTCAAGATCCTCAAATAGAAAATCGCTGCCGTTCTCTCAAGAGTCCTCAAACCTTGTGCTCGGGCGAATCACGCTGCTCGACGCCAAACGCATGAAGCACGTCGGGCAAGACGACGATCCCCAGCAAATAATGAATGTTCGCGCGGCTCACGACCGGCAAGAGATCCAATTTCGCCGCGCCCATGCGTTCGAGCGCCACGTGGAGTGGATGGTCCGCGTGGACGTGCGGAAACTCGCGCTTATCGAGGAAATTTCGCAATGGCTTTTTCGCTTCGCCTTTCGCCACAGCCTGTTCGATCTGTGCTCGGCTGACGACGCCCACGATGCCGGTTTCGTCTGTCACGGGCCACGCGTGCCATTGGCTGCCCTTCTTCGTTTCGAAAGCTTCCTGCACGGTCGTCTGTGCTGCCAGCAGATCGTTGGCGGCGCGCATCACCAGAGCCACTTGTCGCCGGCCATACCGGCGGCGCGCTCCCTCGCTGGGCAAGTGGATGCCATCTTGAATCGCCAGCGCCTCGTAGATTGGTTCCGGCTGCAGTTTCGAAGAAATGAAAAAGCTCACCATATTGGAAATCATCAGCGGGACGATCACGGCGTAGTCGTGCGTCGTTTCGAAGATCATCAGCACGGACGTCATCGGGGCGCGCAAAATTCCCGCGAACAAAGTGCCCATGCCTACCAGCGCATAGGCTCCCGGAGCCGCCGTGTACGCCGGCCACAGATGGTGCGCCGCGCTTCCGAGCGTGCCTCCCAGCATCGCGCCAATGAACAGGCTCGGGCCAAAAATTCCGCCTGCGTTGCCCGAGGCATAGCTGGTCGTCACAGCCACAAGTTTGAACACAACCAGCATGGCCATGAGTTCGAGCGCCATTTTGTTGTTGAGTACGTCGCCCACGTACCCATATCCCACGCCCAGCACCTGCGGCACGCGCCATGCAATCAATCCGGCCACCAGGCCTCCCGCGGCGGGCTGGAACCAGCGCGTCCACGGCGGAAACAGCCGAAAGCGCTCGCGCATCACAAGCAGCATCCTTGTAAACACCACGGACACGAACCCGCCGACAACCCCCAGCACGGCGTAAATCAAAAATTCGACCGGGTGAACCAGTTGGTATTGCGGCACCTCAAATAGAGGATTGTTGCCGAGACACAGTTTCAGAACCAGCCAGGAGGTCGCGGACGCCAGCACGACGGAACCCAACACCGGCGCGTTGAGATCGCCCACGATTTCCTCAAGCGCAAACACCACGGCAGCGAGCGGAGTATTAAATGCGGCGGCGATCGCGGCCGCCGCGCCCACGGGAATAAGCGCCTTCACGTTCTCCGGGCGCAATCCCAGCCGGCGCCCCAGCACCGAAGCGATGCCGGCGCCAACTTGTACGGAAGGTCCCTCGCGTCCCAGCGGGATGCCGCTGGCAAGCGTGGCGGCGGTGCAGAAGAACTTCCCGACGATCGTCTTGAACGTGATGACGCCGTCGCGCGCATAAAGCGCCGCTTTTGTCTGCGGCACGCCACTGCCCCGCGCGTCAGGAAAATAGCGGAACAGCAAGTAGCCCATGCCCAGCGAGCCGGCCACCGGAATCAGCACTCGCCGCCAAGCCGCGCTACCCACGGGGTACAGGCGCATGCCCAGCCGTTCTGTAAGTAAAATGAAAGCTACAACCGAAAGACCCGTCAGCGCGCCAATCAGAATGCTCAAGACCAGCAGCACTCGCTCCTGGCGCTGCGCGAAATGCAGCGCCCACCAGCGGAGCGGCGTCTTCCACCAGGATACGGCCGGCAGATTTCCAGCGTCACTCATCCCTGCGAGCGCCCTTCCCAATTAACATCATATCGAATTTCCGGGAGATCGCGCGGCAACTCGGCGTGAACCGTGCGTCATTATATTTGTGTGTCGTCGGTGTGATCCGCACTCTAGGGCCTCTGCGTTAAGTTTTCCGACTATGGCAGGAGCTGCACGCGGCGTGTGACGATAGTGACATCGCCATTCTGCGAGGGAGTCGCCGTGAGCGGTCGCGAATTCAGCAGAAAACTTCCTTCGGGCGGCAAACCGTAGCTCTGATCGGCCGCGGAGACTTCCACGGTTTTTCCCAGCGGTACCGAAAAACTGACTTCGACGCCGCTCGCGGGCATCGCCGGGCAGGCGTATGCTACCCAGCCGTTGAAGAGGCTCCGGGTCCCCTCGGTGGCCGGTGGCAATGGCTGTCCTGCCATCCGTACGTTCTCAACACCCGTGTCCGGCGGAAACAACAGCGCGGCAAACGGCGCACCGCGCTCGGAGCGCAGCAGGGTTCGGTAGTTTCGCCGGCCATCCCCTTGCGACGATTCCAGTATCGTGAAAGTCGGCGGCGCCAGATCCAGGTGCGGCGCGTCAGACACGAACGCGGCTCTCGTGTCCCACGGGAATGCGCCGCGCTGGACGGCGCGGAAGGCCGCCGCCAGCCGGATCGCCTCCGGCAGGCGGCCGGACTCGGGCTCTACGATCCATTGCGCGTTTCCCGTGTCGGCGTCCTGGGAGAATTCAAAATTCAAGCGCTCCGGCGCTTTCGCGGAAAAGGCTGGCACCACGACTGCCGCGAACAGGGCAAGCCCCGTCAGCAGAATTGGAATCCATGGAATGGCCAATCCTCGCAAGCCCGGCACTCCGCGCAAATCTGCGCAAAGCGGTGCGAGCGGCGTGCAGATCAATCCGATTACGAGAGCGATCACAACCAGGATGTCGTTGCCGAGCCCGCTGTACAGAAGTAACGCCGGTTCAAACGCGACGATTCCAACCGCCGCGAGAGGCAGAATAGCCGCCACGGCCGCGGCGTCGAAGCTTTCGCTGCGACGCAGCGTCGCCGGCAATCCTGCAAGCGCGGCCACGCCCGCCGGTACCAGCACGATGTAGCTGAGCCCGGGCGTCTGCCAGGAAATCACGACCGCCAGCAGAGCCCACCACGTCCACGCTCCGGCCCACAGCCCCCAGAATCCGGCGCGCCGCGCGAACAGGATGGCGTGTGTCGTCACCACCGCTACGGCCAGCGACCAGAACGCAACCTCGATCGGCAGCGGATACGCAATCCATTTCACGGGCGTCCCGCCGGCCAGATGAACCAGCCGCACCACGATGAACGCCAGCAAGCCCGTTACGATCATGCTCACCGGCCAGTTAATCATCCCCAATAGAAACTCGCGCAGCGTCAGGCGGTTGTTTCGAATCAGCCAGCCGATTTGCAGCACCAACAGAATCGCGGCGGCCAGCGCGAATCCCAGCGTCCGCCGCGCCTGCCACTGGATGAGCCAGCGCCCGAATAGATCAAAATAGACTGCTTCCCGCTGTGGCGGGTTCGCAAGATCGGAATTCGCGAGCGCGACGATGGCGGGCAAAGCGTTTTCGCCATGATGCTGCAGGCTTGCGAGACTCACGTTGGCGGAATTGTCCAGCGGCGTGTGGTAATGCACCACGTCGCCGACGTACGCGAAATTGAGTCCCTGATAACCCGCGGCTTTGAAGACCGTGAAGTCCGTATCGTTCGGGAGCTGTTGGTAAACCGTGTAAAAGATCGAAGTAGCCGCGGGATGAGCGGCGTGCCGCGCGTATAGCCGGACGACCCAGTCGTTCGCGCTGCTGGTTTCGAACATCAGGCTCGGGCCGGACGTGCCGCGCGCTTCGAGATTCACCGCCGCGCGCACGTCCTTCGCGAGCGGGTTGAAGTCAACGAATGCGTGCGCTCCGAGCAGTCCTGCTTCTTCTCCGTCGTCTATCAGCAAGACAATCGCGTGCCTCGGCGCAGGAAGCGACTTGAGGGCGCGCGCAATCTCCAATACCGCAGCGACGCCGGTGCCGTCGTCGGAATCGCCCGGGCCGGCCGGAACCGAATCGTAGTGCGCCGCGAGCAGCACGGCACCGCTTGAATCCGGGCCGCCCTCTGTTCCGTCGAGCTGCGCGACCACATTGTTCACGGTCGCGCAATTTACGTACTGGCCGCAGTCGAATGCCGTCTGCACTTGGGGTTGATAGCCGAGCCTGGTCAGCTCGTCCACGATTCGTCCGCGCACAGCATCGTTCGCCGCGCTACCGATGGGATGGGGTGTGTCTTCCTTTAGAACTCGGTGGAGGGTATCCAGCGCGCGCGATGCCGAAAACTCGGTCGCTGGTGCGCTCGACGGCCTTGGCGCCGGGGGGTGAACGCCCATCAACGATAGAACCAGGATCGCGGCCAGGATCACCGCGCTCGACAGTATTCGACGCACTCTCGGACTGCTGGGTGAGTCCAAGCGTACCTCCCGTGCGCGCCATGCTAGGCCGCGGCCTGCCGCAAGTCAACGCGCATTCCCGCGCGCGGGCCTCGTCCGCCCACCCGCCTCGCCAAGAACCTGAAATTACAGACTGACAAACATTCCGCATTTCCGGCGGAGGCAGCGCTTTACGGTTCCAATTGACCGTCTTCCGAATTACCCTATGCGTCCATCGTAACGAATCGGGAGGGGATTGTGTCCGTTCTGGATATCCTGCTCGGGAAACCGCTCGCCACGTCGGATGAGCGTGCCGAACAAATCGGCACCTACTCCGGGATCCCCATTTTTGGTCTGGACGCCCTAAGCTCCGCGGCGTACGGGCCCGAGGCCGCTCTTACTCTCCTGATTCCGCTGGGAGCGCTGGGAATCGCTTATATCGTGCCCGTGAGCGCGAGCATCATCGTGCTTCTGACCATTGTTTACTTCTCCTATCGTCAGACGATTGCGGCCTACCCGGGCGGCGGTGGGTCCTACACCGTTGCGTCGGAAAATCTGGGAACATTTCCGGGGCTGCTTGCCGCCGCGGCGCTGATGATTGACTACATTCTTGTCGTGGCCGTGGGCATCTCCGCCGGAGTTGGCGCGCTCGTTTCCGCAATTCCGAGTCTCCAGCCGCACACGGTTTTAATTTGCCTCGGTATCCTCGTGGTCATCACCATCGTGAATCTGCGCGGGCTGCGCGAGGCCGGAATCTTTTTTATGGTTCCCACTTACCTGTTCGTCGGCACTTTGCTTGCCGCGATTGCGATTGGCACGTTCAAGACGGTTCTTGCTGGCGGGCATCCGATACCCGTCGTTGCGCCCCCCGTGCCGCCGAGCGCTGCCGTCGCTGTCGCGAGCATGTGGCTGCTGCTGCAAGTTTTCTCGAACGGTTGCACGGCGATGACCGGCGTTGAGGCGGTCAGCAACGGTGTCAAGGCGTTTCGCGAGCCCACTGTGCGCAACGCGCAGCGCACCTTGACTGTAATCATCGGATTGCTGATCGTGATGCTCGCAGGCATCGCTTTCTTGATTCGCGCATATGGCATAGCCGCAACCGATCCGGGGCGGCCTGGATACCAGAGCGTGCTCTCCATGCTGGTCGCAGCCGTGGTTGGGCGGGGGTGGTTCTACTACGTAACTATCGTCTCCGTCCTGGTCATACTCTCGCTCTCGGCGAACACGGCCTTTGCCGATTTCCCGCGCCTCTGCAGAGCCGTCGCGCAAAATAATTTCCTGCCCCACTCGCTGGGGTTTCGCGGGCGGCGCCTTGTCTATTCACAGGGAATTCTGGTCCTCGCCGTGCTCGCCGCGATTCTCCTGGTTTTGTTCGGAGGAGTTACGGATCGCCTGATTCCGCTCTTTGCCATCGGCGCGTTCCTTGCCTTTACATTGTCGCAGGCCGGAATGGTGGCTCATTGGAGGAGGGTGCGGGGCAAGGGCGCAACGCATAGCATGATCGTCAACGGCCTGGGAGCCGTGGCTACCGGAATCACTCTCGTCGTCGTGCTCGTCGCGAAATTCACGTCAGGAGCTTGGGTCAGCGCGCTCCTGATCGCCGCCCTTGTATCCTCGATGCTATGGGTGCGGAGTCATTACCGCGCGGTGGCCGCCGAAACGTCCAGTTCCGCTCCGTTGGAGGTCGGGACCCTTGGACCTCTCATCGTGGTTGTCCCCATACAAGACTGGGGAAAAATCGCCCAAAGAGCGCTGCAATTTGCGCTAACGCTCTGCTCGGATATCCGCGCCGTGCACGTCGCTGCAGAGGACGAGACGAATGACCTTCGCGAGCAGTGGGCCAGAGTCGTGGGAGCGCCGTTGGAACAGGCGGGCCGCACGCCGCCACAACTCATTACCCTCCCGTCGCCGTACCGACTAATCCTCGCGCCGATTCTTAATTACGTCCTGCAAATCGAGAGAGAAAATCCCAACTGCCAGATCGCCGTGATCGTGCCGGAACTGGTCGAGAAGCACTGGTATCACTACCCTCTGCACAATCAGCGCGCGGAACTCCTGAAGGCATTCCTGCTCCTGCACGGCAGCAAGCGCATCGTGCTGATCAATGTCCCCTGGTATATCGAAGCCTAAAGAGAGCGCTGTTTCTGGTGTCAGATCATCTTGACAATTATAACAAGCCTTGTTATAAATATGCCATGGAGAAACAGCTCAAATTTGCCAGAGTTCAGCGCGACTGGAATCAGCAGCAGGCGGCTGCCCGTCTTGGCGTCACGCAGGCATATCTTTCCATGCTCGAAAGCGGCCGAAGAAGTCCGGCCGCTCTCGCCCATAAGTTGATGAGTGTCTATGACTTGCCCCCGACCGTCCTGCCGCTCGGACACGTCCGGGAAAATGTGACCTCTGACAGTCTGGCCCGTGAACTCGCCTCGTTGGGTTATCCAGGCTTCGCTCATCTCCAGACGCGCCGCAGAAGAGTGAACCCTGCCCCATTCTTGCTATCGGCTTTGGCACACCGCCATCTCGAAGCTCGCACCGCGGAAGGCCTTCCGTGGGTGGTTGTCCAATTTCCGGGAATGTCCGCTCACTGGTTGGTTCGCGAATCCCGCGCGCGAAATCTTCAGAATCGTCTCGGTTTCGTGGTGACTCTCGCGAAAGAAGCGGCCGGAAAACAAGAACTCCAGGCGCTCGAGCAGACGCTCGCGGATAGCAAACTCGCGAAAGAGGATTCGTTCTGCAGAGAGTTGAACGACGCCGAGCGCCGCTGGCTTCGTGAGAATCGATCGAAACAGGCCGAGCAGTGGAATCTTCTGAGCGACATGCGGCCGGATACCCTGCGTTATGTCCCCTGATCTTCCAAGTCCGTGGTCGGAGTTTCTCGACGACCTCGATTTCGTCCTGGACGAACCGTTTACTCTCCACTGCATCGGAGGATTCGCCGCGGTCGTCGGGTACGGTTTGCCGAGAAGCACCAATGACCTCGACTACCGATTGCTCGTTCCGTACAACCGCATACTCGAATTTGAGCGATTGGCGGGAGTTGGATCTGCGCTCGCTCGAAAGCACAAGGTCCACGTACAGCGCCCGGGCGTCGAGTCCATGCCGGAAGAATATGAAGATCGAGTGACCGAGTTGTGTCCCGGCCGCTTTATGAATCTTCGCCTTTTCATTCCCGATCCCTACGATCTCTCGTTGTCGAAATTGAGCCGCAACATCGACCCGGATCGCGAAGACGTCGCCTATCTGGCAAAAACCTGCGCGCTGGATTCGCGCGTGCTTCGAGAACGCTACACGCTGGAATTGCGACCCTATCTAATCGGCGACTCCAGACAGCACGATCGAACCCTCGACTTTTGGATCGAGGCCTACTTCACTGAACCGAAGAGCTAGCGGCCGAAATTTGCTATGATCGCGGAACGCGCTGTTCAGGAGTGTCTGATGCCACGCACCGGCCGCCGAATCGCCCGCCCATCACTTCTGGTTTTAATTTTCTATCTTGCGGCTGTTCCGATTGCGCGTGCGGCTCATGGTCCCGACGAGCACGTCGGCAACGTGAATTTTCCGACCTCATGTTCGCCGCAGGCACAGCCCGCGCTCGATAAGGGCCTCGCCCTTCTGCATTCGTTTCAATACCAGGAGTCCGGCCAGGCATTTACCGACGCCGCGCAACGAGACGGGCAATGCGCCATGGCGTATTGGGGAAAGGCCATGGCGCTCTACCACCAGCTCTGGGAGTTTCCGGACGCCGCTACCATCGTTGAGGGGCGGAACGACGTCGAGCAAGCCCGGAAGCCCGGCGCGCAAACCCCGCGCGAACGCGAATACGTCGCCGCAGCCGCTGCGTTTTACCGGGACGATCCGAAGCTGACCCATACCGATCGCGCCCAGGCATATTCGACCGCGATGCAAACGCTCTACGCCGACAATCCCAAGGACGTTGAGGCAGGCGCATTCTACGCGCTCTCGCTCGTCGCGCTCGCGCAGGACGGCGTGGATGACCTTGCAAATCGCCGGAAGGCTATCGCGATACTGAATCCGCTCTTCGAGCAGCAACCGAATAATCCGGGCGTGGCTCACTATCTGATTCATGCCTCCGACACGCCGGAGCTTGCTCGCGAGGGGCTTCCCGCCGCTCGCGCCTACGCGAAGATCGCTCCTGATTCCTCCCACGCGACGCACATGCCTTCGCACATCTTCCGGCGGCTCGGGCTCTGGCCGGAAATGATTGACTCCAACCTCGCGGCGATCGCCGCCGCGGCGGAAGCGACGCAAGCGCACCGCGGCGATGCCAGCTACCAATTCCATCCCATGGATTTTCTCGATTACGCCTATCTTCAAAGCGGCCAGGAAGCGAAGGCGCGGCAGCTGGTCGAGGAAGTAAAGAGCGTGCCGGGTGCCCGCGCGGAAGGCATTGCCGATCATCAAGCGCTCTTCGCGGCGCGAAACGCCATCGAGCTCCACCGCTGGAAGGAGGCGGCATCTCTCGCTGTTCCCGACGAAATGATCATGATGCAGGACCCAACCTATTGGGCTCGCGCGATTGGCTCCGCGCGCAGCGGCGATGTGAGCGGCGCGCGCCAGGATGCTCAAAAGCTTGCCGAGGTCATGAAGGCGCAAACGGACCACGACAAAGCGGAAGGCAACAAGGTTACGCCGGGAGCAAGCGTCGAGCAACGCGAAGTGGACGGATGGATCGCGAACGCAGATGGAAAGTCCGACGAGGCCATCGCGGATTTTCGCGCAGCCGCCGAGCGCGAGGAGACCGAACGCGAAGAGCCCATCGCCATGCCCGCCCGCGAGATGCTGGCCGATCTGTTCCTGGAACTCAAGCGGCCTACCGAGGCTCTTGCGGAATACAAAATAGTTTTGAAAGATTACCCGAACCGCTTCGACGCACTCTACGGCGCCGCGCGCTCAGCTGAAGCTGCGGCAGATCCCCGCCAGGCCCGGGAGTTCTACTCCCAGCTCGTCACGATTTCAGCGCCCGGCGCCGACCGCCCCGAGCTTCGCGCCGCGCGCGATTACGTCGCCGCGAATCTGAATCCCTAGTGCGAGAAGTGAACCTTAGCCTCTAAGGAGCGGCAATGAGGATCCAGCGCGTGAACTGCATTTTGAAAACTCTTCTGTTGGCCTTGGCGCTTTGCGCCGCTTCTGTGGGTGCGGCCCAACAAGCGCCCGTCAAGTCTCCGCTTCTCGACCACCTGGTTGGAAAGTGGGTGCTGCAGGGGACAATCGCCGGCCGGGCTACCACCCACGATGTTGACGCGGAGTGGGTTCTCGACCATCACTACGTGCGGATCCACGAAGTCTCGCACGAAAAGAACACCAAAGGCCAACCGCAATACGAAGCCACGATCTATATCGCGTGGAACGAACCCACAAAGCAGGTCGCCGCCATATGGCTGGATGTTTATGGCGGCATGTCGACGGAGTCGATCGGCCTGGCAGATCCCAAGGAGAACGAACTCCCGTTCATCTTCAAGGACGATAAAGGCGCAGTCAGCTTCAGCAACGATTTCGTCTATGACGCGAAAGCTGACACTTGGGAATGGCGCATGGACAACGTAGACAACGGCGCCGCGAAGCCGTTCGGGCGGGTGAAGCTGAAGCGCGGATAGGCCTTCACGGCAGCCCGGCGCCGGGGACTTCCACCCGAACCACCTCAATCTTTCCCGCGCGTCCCTTCGCGAGGTCCTCGGGCATGTGGCCGCGTGCGGTGCAAATGTAGAGATCGCGCCGGTCCGCTCCCCCGAGCATGCACGCGTAGGCATGGCGTTCCGGCAGAGCAATCGTGTCGGCGATTTCCCCGCCGTCCCTCACTCGAACGATTTTGTTGCTTCCCGGCCAAGCGACCCACACCGCGCCCTCCGCGTCGAGGCAAATCCCGTCGGGAATGAGCCCCTCGATTGCCGCGAAGACGCGCCGGTTCACGAGCACCCCATCCGATTGGATATCGAATGCGGTCAACCGCGCCCCGAGCGTCTCAGCCACGATCAGAGTCTTTCCGTCAGGAGTGATCACCATTCCGTTCGGAAAATGAAGATCGTCGGCCGCCACGCGTACTCTGCCGTCCGGTGCCACGCAGAGCAGAATCGTTGTCCGCGGAGCCTCGCCCTTGAAAAGGTTGAAGCCAAACCCGCCGATGTATGCGCGGCCCTTGCGATCCACCACCATGTCGTTGATGGGGTTCGCGACCAGCGAGCTAAGGTCGGCGCCTATCTCCGGCCCATGCGGCGTCACCCGTAGAAGACGGCGGTCATCCATCGAGACTACGAGCATGGTTCCGTCCGGCAGCCAGCCCAGCCCGGAAACATGACCTGAAAACTCCTGTACCCTACTGGCCTTTCCCTCCGGTGTGAGCCTCCATACCACCGAGCCGTGCATATCCGAAAAGTAGAGAGCGCCGTCGTGCCAGCGCGGTCCCTCCGGGAAAATCAAGCCATCCAGAAGCACTTTGGGTGTCGCCGCCATTTGGCCTCCGCATATACCCAAATCCGACGGAAGTATAGGCCAGAATCACGCGTTCAAGAAACATCGCACAATCCTCGAAACGCGCTTTACACCTCCTGCCCGCCGTGCTAGTTTCTATTCCCGTAACCGCCGAACTGAAAGCGCCAGGCGGTAGGGCCATTCATATCGACCCTCCGAACGTTTTTGTCTCGATAGTCCTCCCACAACAAATCAAACTGAACCTCCTTCTGCACACGATGCAGAAAGGGCGAACCGTGCGAGGGACCGGGTGCTAAAACTTCGTAAAGTCGAACTTCTGGGCTTCAAGTCGTTCTGTGAGAAGACGCCCATCACGTTCAGCGGCAGCGGCATAACCTGCATTGTCGGGCCGAACGGCTGCGGGAAATCCAACGTGGTGGACGCCATCTCCTGGGTCCTCGGCGAGCAGAGCCACAAAATGCTACGTGCCGAGCGCATGTCCGACTGCATCTTCAACGGCACCGCCAAGCGCCCACCCATGGGCATTTCCGAGGTCACCCTCACTCTCGTTGACCCGGAGCTCTCCGAGGCCGTCGCCAAAGTGCTCGATGGCGCGCAGGATCCCTCCGCTGACATGCCCTTGGACGCCGCATCCGCCGCAGACGCTTCATCCGCGACAGTTGACAGCGTCGCAGAACCCTCCGCGGACGAAATCCCCGCTGAAGAGACCGCCGCCGGCCGCAAGCACTGGAAGAAGCGCGCCGCCGAAAAGCCTGCCGTCATATCGCGGCCCGGTGAAATCGTCGTGGGGCGCCGCCTGTATCGCTCCGGACAAAGCGAATACTTGATCAATGGCCGCACGGCCCGCCTTCGCGACGTGCAGGAAATCTTCATGGGCATCGGTCTCGGCCCGGATAGCTACGCCATCATCGAGCAGGGCCGCATCGGCCAAATCCTGAATTCGAAGCCCATGGACCGCCGCGCGATCATCGAGGAAGCCGCCGGCATCACGATGTACAAAACCAAAAAACGCCTAGCGGAGACCAAGCTCGAAGCGGCGAAGCTCAATCTTTCCCGCGTCAACGACATTCTCGTCGAGGTCGAAAAGCAGCTGGCTTCGCTCAAGCGCCAGGCATCCAAGGCGCGGCGCTACGCCGAGCTGCGCGAACAGATGCGCGGCCTGTTGCGCATCGTGCTCGCCAGCCGGGCGGAGCATCTGGATATCGAAGCCGCGCGCCTGGAAAAACTTCTCCGCGATATGGATGCCGCCGAAGAGCGCGAATCTCGCTCCGTGCACGAGCTTGAATCCGAACAGGAACGCTTGAGCGCGCGCACTTACGATCTCGACTCCGAGCTCCGCCAGACCCAGAATCTGCTCGGCCAGACCGCCCTCGATCTCGACCGCGCTGAAAATCGCATCACGTTCAATCGCGAGCAGGTCGCTCAACTCGAATCCCGTGCGTCGCGCCTCGCTTTCGAAATCGAACAAGCTGTGCGCCAGGCGACCGATCTCACCGCTCGCATCGCCGCGCAACGCGAGTCCGTGGTCGCGCTCCGCGCGCTGGCCTCATCGCTTGAATCGAGCCTGCGCGAATCCACGGAACACGTTTCGACAAGCTCCGTCAGTCAAGGCAAGTTGGAATCCCGCATGGAAGAGCTTCGCCGCCTCGCCAGCTCTCTGGTCGAGGAATCCGCGCGCGGGCAGGCCGAATCGCAGCAGGCCGAGGAAGCAGCCGCGCGCCATACTGCCGCTGAAGAGCAGCGCTCCGCGGCCATGCGCGCCATCGAACAGGAATGCGCTGCTCTTCAATCGCGCGTGGACGCCTCCGATACCGCCTTCGCGCACGCCGAGCAGCACGCGCAATCAATCGGCGCGACGGTTCGCGAGTCCCAGTCACGGCTTACAGGCCTTCGCCAGACGCAGCAGGAAACCAGCCAGCAGCTCGAGCAGGTCCGCCAGGAATTATCCGCCGAGCGCGCCCGGCACGCTTCCATCGAGCAGATTCTGCGCGAGCGCGCCTACACGGCCGACGCCGTGCAGAAACTTTTCAACGCCAGTGGTGACGCAGCGTCGCGCGGATTCCGCGCCCTCGGCCTGCTCGCCGACTACGCCGAAGTCCAGGAAGAATACGAAACGGCGATCGAGCAGTTTCTCCGCGAGGAACTCGAATACGTTGTCGTCGAATCGTTCGATCAGGCGCGCGCCGGCGTCGCACTCCTGCGCGAGGATGTCGGCGGCCGCGCGACGTTCTTCGTGGATTCGGCCCGCACCCTCGACGTGGACAAAATGGAAAATAGCGCGTCCATGCCGGGAAATTTCATCGCGCGGCTCGACCGCCTCGTCGAATTCCGCGAGCCGCTCGGCCCTGCTACGAAGTATTTCCTGAAAAAGCTGCGCACCGCCTACATCGTTGAATCCATTGCCATCGCCGAACAGATGGCGCACGACAATCCGCACAGCTATTTCCTCACTCCGGACGGCACCTGCTATCACGGCCGCACCGTTTCCGGCGGCCGCAAGAGCGACGCCGGGCCGCTTGCGCTCAAGCGCGAGCTTCGCCGGCGCGAATCCGAAACCGCTCGGCTCGAAGTGCTCGCCGCGGAACAGCAGGCCCAGTCGGCGCGCCTCGAGGAAGAAACCGCAGCGGGCGAAATGCAGCTTTCCGCCGCCGCTTCGCAGCAGATGGAAGCGGAGAAAGCCCTCGTCGCCGCCGCGCACCAGCGCGACGAAGCTCGCCGCGAATTCCTCCGCGTGGATCTGCAACTCGATGGCGAGCGCGAAGAAATCGCGCGTCTCCACGGCGAAGCCGAAGCCGCTCGCGCGCGAGCTGAAAAGGCCCGCTCGGAACACGCGGAAGCAGTTCGCGTCAGAACCACCGCCGAAGCCGAAGCTGCGGAGGCCGCCGAAAAGCTCGCGGATCTGCGCCGCGACTTTCAGGAGTTGCAGGAGCGAGTGGTTGCGCGCCGCGAAGAACTGGCGGCGATGATCGAACGCCTCGCCAGCGCCGAGAATATCGAGCAGAGTCTCTCGGGTGAAATTGCGCAAGCAGACGAACGCATGGGCTCGCTTCGCCAGCAGCATGCGGCGCTCTCGGGCGAGAAAACCGAGATCGAATCCTCCTGCGAGCAGCTTGCCCTGCAGGCGGAGGCTCTGCGCCTCGAGAAAGCTCGCCTCGAAGAAGCCAAGGCCGCGCTCGAAACAGAATGGACCGAAGCACGGTCGCGCACCGGACAAATAGACGAAACCCTGCGCGGCCGCCGGCAGTCGCTCGACGAACTTCGCGCCGAGCGCAGCCAGCGCCAGATCGAAAAGGCCCGCAACGACGCCGACCGCGACTACCTGCGCCAGAGTTGCGTCGCGGAATTGAACGCGCAACCGGAAGAGCTGATCGCCCAGGAAGCCCAGCTTGTCGTCGGCGAGGAACTCGTCGCCGCCGAAACGAACTACAACGAGATGAAGGCGCGCGTCGAAGCCATGGGTCCCGTGAATATGATGGCGCTCGAGGAATTCCAGGAATGCGAGCAGCGCGAAGGTTTTCTGCGCCGCGAACGCGACGATCTCGTTCAGTCCATCCAGAACACGCAGCTCACGATTCACGAGCTCGACGAAGTGTCGCGCAAGAAATTCGAGGACGCCTTCACCTTCATCAACGCTCAGTTTTCCGTGGCGTTCCAATCGCTCTTCGGCGGCGGCCACGGAGAAATGCGCCTCAGCGAACCCGATAGCTCGGGAGATTCCGGCATTGATATCGTTGCGCAGCCGCCCGGCAAGCGCCTGCAGAACATTCTGCTTCTTTCAGGCGGAGAGAAGGCGCTTACCGCGCTCGCGCTCCTCATCGCCGTGTTCCGCTATTCGCCGAGCCCCTTCTGTATCCTCGACGAAGTGGATGCGCCGCTCGACGAAGCCAACGTCGGCCGCTTCAACAGAATGCTCTCCGAAATGTGCGGGCAGACGCAGTTCATCGTCGTCACCCACAACCGCAAGACCATGGAAATGGGGTCGGTGCTCTACGGCGTCACCATGCAGGAGCCCGGCGTCTCCAAGCTTGTCTCCGTGAAGTGGGAAGAGGACGTCGCGGCCGCCGCGCCCGTGGCCGCCAGCGCGGCCAGCAACGCCGCGTGACGAACGCGTACATTTTTTCACCCGATCGAGCAAATTTCCTTTCCTCCATTCGCTGGCCGAAGTTGTAGCGCGAAACGTCCGATTCGCCGCATCACTTTCTTAGCGGTTGACAACGACTCGCTCTGCGCTAGAATACCGCCCTCTCGCAACTGAGGACACAAAGCTCGTGGCTTCTTCGCAAATGCGCGCCGTTATTTTGCAAACAGAATTTCCGGGGCTCAAACTTCTCGGACGCGGCAAAGTCCGCGACATCTACGACCTCGGCGATCGCCTCCTGATCGTCGCGACGGATCGTCTGTCGGCGTTCGACGTCGTTTTGCCCACACCGATTCCCGATAAGGGAAAGGTCCTTACCCAGCTTTCGCTTTTCTGGTTCGAAAAATTGGCCGATGTTGTCCCGCATCACGTAATCGAGGCCGTGAATTTTACCGGCGAGCTCGCGCCGTATGCCAATGCCCTTGCGGGCCGCGCCATGCTCGTCCGTCGCACCGAGCCATTCCCCATCGAATGCGTCGTACGAGGATACATTTCCGGGTCGGGCTGGAAGGATTATCAGCGGACGGGCGCGATATGCGGGATTCCTCTCCCGGCGGGCTTGCGCGAGTCCGATCGTCTGCCGGAGCCGATCTTCACGCCCTCGACCAAAGCCACGACCGGCCATGATGAGAACATTTCCTTCGAAGAGGCCGCCGCGCGCATCGGGCGTCCGATGGCCGAACGCCTTCGCGACACTAGCCTCACGATCTATCGCCGCGCCGCCGAGCACGCGGCCGCGCGCGGCATCATCATTGCCGATACGAAATTTGAATTCGGCCTGCGCGGCGAGGAACTCATCTGGATTGACGAAGCGTTGACTCCGGATTCGTCGCGCTTCTGGCCCGCGGACAAGTATTCGCCCGGCCAGGCCCAGCCTTCTTTTGATAAGCAGTTTGTCCGCGACTACCTTGAGAAGATTGGTTGGAACAAGCAGCCTCCGGCCCCGGCGCTGCCGCCGGACGTGGTGTCGGGCACGCAGGAAAAGTATCGGGAAGCCTATCAGCGCATAACCGGCCACGCACTCGAATAAGCCCGGGGCGTTTCCCCGGAGCTTCACTGCGGAGCATGCACACGTGAAAGAGCAACTGGAATCTCTGGTCGGAATGATGGTCGAGCGCGGCATTTTGCTCGAGGAAGCCATGACCGAGTTTGAGAAAAAATTTATCCGGCGTGTCCTGGAACACTCCAAGGGAAACCAATGCCGCGCCGCGAAGGTCCTCGGAATCCACCGTAATACTCTGAGCCGTAAAATCACCGAATATCATCTGGATCATCCGCTCCGCCGCCGCTGACTGGCCGGTCAGGATTGCCAGCCCCGAGCGAATCCGCCCCAGCGGATGAGCCGAAGGGCCTCCGCGCAGGACATTCCGGCCGAATAGAAATCCTAAGGTTCCTCTGTGCTCTCTGTGCCTCCTCCGTATCCTCTGTGGTAAGCCTTAAGTCTTTCTCCGTGTTCCGGGGACCCCTGCGGTAAGTTCTTTTTCTTCGTTCGCGCACCCCTCCGTCGCACAAAAAAAAGGCCGGCCCGTTTCCGGACCGGCCATCGCAATTCACAAACCGTCTCGTTCCCTTACAATTCCCGCCTTACTGCTTCGGCGGAACCTTGCGCGGCGGCCGCTTGGTGCCCGCCTTGTCGGGAATCGTCGTTGGATCCACTTTCACCATATCCCAGTGCAAAAGGAAGGGCGAAGGATCGTAACTCACCAGTGTTCCCGAGAAACGGATCTCATCATCTTTTTGCACGCGCGCGACGTCCGGCTGCGGCGTGATCGTCCCCGAGGCAGCGCCCGCTGGCGGAGCCGCCGTCCAGACCTTCACATCCATGTTGGCCGTTGTCGCCGCCGAAATCTCGTCCGAGCTCGCGCTCGTGAACGTCATGATATCCACGAAATTTTCGGATTTGGTTACGTCAATGATTTTGCCGATGACCTCGGGAAATTCAGCGCCGCAGATGGCGAGCCACGTCAACTTCGCCTTGTCGCCTCCGCCGCTCAGATCGCCGATCACGCTGATGATCGTGCTGGCTTGCGCCACTTTCTGGATGTCCGCCGCGCTCGGAATCGAATACGTTGCCGGGCGGTCCGGGGCATTCGCCGCCAGCTGCAGCAGTTCATCCAACTGCGCGTCCACCAGCTTGTCGCAGTTCGGTTGCTGGTAATTCACGATCGTCTTCCGGAGATACTCCTTCACCTTATCCGCGTCCGGAATTTTCAGGTCTACAGCGCGCGCCAGCGCCCAAAAACCGTCGAGCGACTGAGGGGGAGTTGATTGCAGGTAGGCCAGTCCCAGGCGATAGCTTGCCACCGCATCATTTGGGTTGAGCGCCAATTGGGCCTTGTAGGCTTCGATCGCGGCGGGACCGTCCTTGAGCAGCATGTCGGCTGCGCCGGCGGCTCCTTCCAGAGCGGACTGCACGGCCTTTATTTGATCGTCCGTCACCTTCGCGTTGGATTTCTTGAGGTCGGGAAGCAGCTTGACGCCCTGCAGCGCGGCGTCTCGCTGCTTGGTGAGCTGATCGTGGGCGTCCGCCGCCTTGGGGTCAAACGCGCCCGGCGTGGCGAAAAGTTGCATCCGCGCCTGAATTGCCTGGACGCGCTGCGCGACATCGGCCTTATCGCCGAGCGCCACCAGCTTGTCCGTGTATTCGATGGCCTTGGCGTAGTTTTTCAGCTGGAAATAACTCTGGTAATACATCTGGTAGATGTATTCCATCAGCGTGGAGTTCGGATATTGTGCGACGAAAGCGTCGAGTAGCTTCAGCCGCGCCGTGGGATCTTTTTCCGCTTGGGCCGCCTGCAGCGCGTTGTATTCCGGAAGCGTGTAAGTCGGTTGCTGGCTCGTTGCCGCAGCCTGTTGCGCAGCCGCGGGCCTTGGAGACAGAGACGTCAGGACGAGTGCGGCGAAAATAATTGCCATCCTGCTCAGATGCCTGTGCGTGATCACTTTACTGCCTCCTGGATTATGGCCTGGGTTCGGCTGGCCGTTCAGACTCGCAACCGCGTCACCTGCGGGACAATCGCGCAACATATGGAAATCCACGGGATTATAGGGAAACCATCCTACCCGCGCAAGTGTAAAACCTTCCAGATCATCCGATTCCGCCAGATTCGCCTGTTCGCTCATATCGGGGGGCTTACTCCTGCGTGGTAGGATGATGAATCCCAGCCTGCGTGTCGCCTGACGAAGGAGACTCATGTCCAAAGACAAGCCGCTCGACGGAAAAGTCGCGCTGATCACCGGCGCCAGCCGTGGCATCGGCCTCGCCATCGCACGAAGCCTGGCGGAGATGGGTGCGAAGCTCGGTCTCTGCGCCCGTGACCCAAAACGGCTCAGTTCCGCCGCCGCCGAATTGGAGCGCCAGGGCGCCTCCGTCGTCGCCGTCCCCGCGGACGTGTCCCGCTCAAGCGACATTGCGCCGCTCGTGCAGAAGACTGAACAATCGCTCGGTCCCGTCGAAATCCTCGTCAACAACGCTGGAATCGGATATTTCGGGCCCACGCACGAAGCCTCCGAAGCGAATTGGGACGCTGTATTGGACACCAATTTGAAGTCCGTGTTCCTGCTCAGCCGGGCCGTGGCACCAGGAATGATCGCTCGCCGCGGCGGGCACATCGTCAACATCGCTTCGCTCGCCGGAAAGAACGCCTTCGCCGGCGGTGGCATCTACTGCGCGTCGAAATGGGGACTCCTCGGGCTCACGGAATGCATGGCGGAAGATCTTCGCCCGCATGGCATCCGTGTCAGCGCCGTCTGCCCCGGATCGGTGGCCACGGATTTTTCTCCGCACGGCACGAAGGACCCGCGCAAGATGCTCCAACCCGAGGATGTGGCCCACGCAGTCACGATGATCCTGACGCAAGCGCCGCAAAGCTTCATCAGCGAAGTGCTTCTCCGCCCCACGCAGAAGCCCTGACTAACGCGACGACGAGAGCGGTGACCGGAGTCGCGAATCTTTTCCGATGCATTTTGCATCCAACGCTAAGTAACCCAGAGGTGACCCCATGATCGAAATCCGGCCATCCGAGGAACGCGGGCACAACAAGATTTCGTGGCTCGATTCGCGTTTTACATTTTCCTTCGATCAATACTACGACCCGGAGCACACGCAGTTCCGTTCGCTGCGCGTGATGAATGAAGACGTCGTCGCGCCCGGTGGAGGATTTCCCACGCATCCGCACCGCGACATGGAAATCCTGACGTGGATTCTCGAAGGCGCGCTCGAGCACCGCGACAACACCGGCGGCAGCGGCGTCATCCGCCCCGGCGAGTTGCAGCACATGACTGCCGGCCGCGGCGTGATGCACAGCGAATTCAATCCGTCGAAGAAAGATCCGGTTCACTTGCTGCAGATATGGCTCCTGCCCGATCGCAAGGGCCTCGATCCCAGCTACGAGCAGCTCGCGTTTCCGGATGTCGAACTCCGCGGCCATTTCCATCTCGTCGCGGGCCCGCAAGCGGCGGTCACCATTCACCAGGACGCGAATCTCTATATCGCGCGTCTCGATAAAGGCACCGAAGCGAAGCATTCGATTGCGGCGGGACGCCATGCCTGGGTTCAAATCGCGCGCGGCGAAGTGAAGTTGAATGGGAGTATGCTAAGCGCCGGCGATGGCGCGGCCATATCCGACGAAAAGGAAATCCGCGTCGAAGCGCGCGAGCCCGCCGAAGTCCTGCTTTTCGACTTAGCCTGATTTCCTGGCCCCGCGGGGGCTCGGCGCTGCGGGGCCTTCTTCCATCTGCGGACGTGTGATAACTTCCACCAACGTCTGCTGTGAATCGTTTCTTCCGTCGAAAGGAGAACGCGCATGTCGAATTCCTCTACCAGCATCGTTCCGCTCTTCGCGCGGATTCTGTTGAGTGTGGTTTTCATTTTGGGTGGTATCGGCAAGATTTTCGCCTTCTCCCTGGAAGAGGGATTCGTAGCCGCGAAGCATCTTCCACTTCCGGCCGTGGCACTCGGCGTCGCGCTCATCATCGAACTGGTCGGGGGACTCGCCATCCTCGCTGGTCTGTACACGAAGTTCACCGCTTGGATCGTTTTCCTCTACATGATTCCGACCACTTTTCTCTTTCATAATTTCTGGGCGATGCAGGGAGCGGACCGGCTCGACGCCATGATCCACTTCGAAAAGAACCTCGCCATTATGGGCGGGCTCCTGCTTCTAGCGGCATTCGGGGCAGGCGCGTACTCCGTCGATTCCGCTCGATCGCCGCGCACCTGACGGCCAATTCGCTGAATCCGCAACCGGTGCGCCGACATCCGATTCGTGGTCTAATATTCTCCCACTTCAAGGAGGATTCATGCCCGACCACAAGAGACCCGCTCCAGCCGCAGTGCCCATTCACGATCTGATCAGCCATCGCTGGAGCCCGCGCGCGTTCGACGCGAAATCCGTCGAAAAGGAAAAATTGCGCGGCGTGTTCGAAGCGGCGCGCTGGGCTGCGTCGTCCTACAATGCACAGCCGTGGTATTTCATCGTGGCCACGAAGGACGATCCGGAAAATTACGCTAAAGTTCTGAGCACCTTCGTGGAGTTCAATCAGAGCTGGGCGAAAAATGCGCCCGTGGTCGCGCTCAGCGTGGCCGCGCACAAGATGCCGCACGATGGCTCGCAGAATCGCCATGCGTTTCACGACGTCGGCCAGGCCGCCGCGACTCTCTCGCTCGAAGCAACATCGCTCGGCCTGCAAGTCCATCAGATGGCCGGAATCAATCCCGAAAAGGCGCGCGAAGTATTCCACATTCCCGAAAACTTCGAAGCCGTCGCGGGCATCGCGCTCGGCTATCCGGGCGACCACATGACGCTGCCGGAGGGACGGCTGCGCGACACCGAAACCGGCAAGCGCGAACGCAAGCCTGCTTCGTCCTTCGTTTTCACCGGCAAGTGGGGCCAGACCTCGCCGATCGTCGAGAAGTAACAATCCTGTGAGGGTTTTCATCCGGAGGCGGGCGCTTTCAGCCCGCCGAGTGATCTCTCTCGCGGCCGCGTCCACCTCGCCGAAAATACCCTTTCTCGCAAGCCAATCTCCTCTCGCGCGGTTCGCCGTGCGGCGGGCATACGTGCTCCTTGCACCTGCCATCGCCCGTTGATACTCTCCCGTCGCGCGCCCATACAATTGACCCCGATGCAGCAAGGGCCCGCCAAATTTGGAGGTATCGTCACCATGAGAACTCAAGCGATCGTCGCCGTGCTGGCACTTTTGCTTTTTTGTCCCGCGTTTGAACATCCCCAAGCGACGCAGGCGGCGAGCGACAAGAAAGACGTCGCGGCCGAACTCGCGGCGCTGAAAGTTCAAGTCGCGCAGCTTGCCAAGCAGGCGCAGAACGCGCAGGACTACATCGCCATCGCCAATCTCCAGCGCGCGTACGGCTATTACGTGGACAAATGCCAGTGGGACCAGACCGCCGACCTCTTTGCGAAGGACGGCACGCTCGAGATTGGATTGCGCGGCGTGTGGGTTGGACAGGACCGCGTGCGCGCGTATCTGCACACGCTGCCGGAGCTCAAGTATGGAACGCTCTTCAATCACATGCAGCTCCAGCCCGTGATTGACGTCGCCCCGGACGGCATGACGGCCAAAGCCCGCTGGCGCGCGTTCGAGCAATTCGGCGCGCTGCACCGAAGCGCGCAGTGGGCGGAAGGAACGTACGAGAACGAGTACGTGAAGGAAGACGGCGTGTGGAAAATCAAAAAGCTGCACTACTACATGACCTATTACGTGGACTACTACAAGGGCTGGGATCAGGGCGGAAATCCGCCGCCGGGACCCATTGCAGGCTTTCCGCCGGATCAGCCAACGACAGAACCCTACAAGCTGTACCCGGACGTCTTCGTCCCGCCTTACCACTATAAGAACCCTGTCACAGGCAAATAGCGGAAGGGAGGCGTGAATATAATGAAAACTCGAATCATTCAAATCCTGATTCCACTTTCGCTGATTTGCATCCTCTGGATCGCTTCCCCCGGCGCGGCGAGCGACAAGACGGACGCCGCCTCGCAGGTGGAGGCCCTGAAGACGCAGATCGCGCAAATCGCTCACCAGGTCCAGAATTCGCAGGATGTCTTCGCCATCAACAATCTGCAGGACGCCTATGGCTACTACGTGGACAAGGCCAAGTGGGACGAGATCACCGATCTTTTCACGAATGATGGCACGCTCGAAATCGGGCTGCGCGGCGTTTACGTCGGAAAAGAACACGTGCGCGCGTATCTCTACAGACTCGGCGAGCTCAAGTACGGAACGGTCTTCAACCACAGTCAATTGCAGCCCATCATCACGGTTGATCCCGAAGGCAAGACGGCCAAGGGACGCTGGCGCGCGTACATCCAGGTGGGCCAGCTGCAAACCCGGGCGCAGTGGGGCGAGGCAATCTACGAAAATGATTACGTGAAAGAGGACGGCGTGTGGAAGATCAAGAAGCTGCACGCCTACTTCACCTACTACGTTCCCTATGGCAAGGGCTGGGACCAGGGCGGCGATCCTCCGCCGGGACCGCTCGCAGGTCTTCCTCCGGACCAGCCGACGACTGAGACCTACAAGCTGTATCCAGATGTTTTCATCCCGCCGTATCACTATAAAAATCCAGTTACAGGAAAATGACAATCCGATCAGGATTGTCATCCCGAACCCGGCGCATTTTGCTGGGTGAGTGATCTCTCTTCTGTTCCGCGATCCTGCGAAATTCGTGACTCGTGATTCGCAGCCAGGTCTTCGGCACACGCAGCGAACGCCAAAGTCAGTCCTCGTTTTTTGTGTCACTTAGCAGGTACACCCATCGTTTGTTTTCAATGAGTTAGGGTGAAATCTACTCGGCATGGTGTGTCGAGTAGATTGGCGCGGCGTAGCCGAGGAATTCGCGCCTAGTTGCTCCGTACGATTGCGTTTGATTGCGTCCGTGAAGACTGTGTGCGCGCATTCGTGCTGCGGCGCGCGAGCATGAAGAATTGCGGCGTCGAGCGCAGCGTCGGCTGCCGTCGCTCGATTCGAAGCGAATCGCGTTCTTGCGCTGAGTTTGCCGCGCCAACCGAAGTCGCCGCGGCGACTGAACGATTCCATTTCTCTTCCTTTCCGGGCGGAGCACGCCCTCGTTTCACGCTAGCACGGAGAAATTTGGAAGTGTCAAGCGGCGCCTGTGGACTTTCTTCGGTTCGCGCGGGAAGGATGCGCACGTTCAAAAACCCCGCCGTTTGCTGACGCAAAGGATGGGGCGCTCGCGTTGCGCAACGGCACTGGATTCGTGGCGATGGCGCCGTAAGAGTTTATTCTTGTGGTTTTTCGGCCGGGGCTGCTGGATGCCGGACGGCGTATTGCCAACGCCTGCGTGTGCGACTTATTGCCCTGTCATGCTCCCACTTAAGCTTGAGCGCGAGGTACTGTTGGCGGAGCCGAGTGAGATACAAACGCAGAGTACGCATGGAATCACCTTACCGCGCGAACATGGCTCGGGAACGCGTGTCTACCCGCGTGAGGATCGATTGGTCGGCGCTGGAGAGCAGGAAGTACCTGCCGGGTTTCTCTGCTGCAAGCTGTCCCATTCGTTGGTGCGCACTTGAGAGACCTTCAATGGCCTCAACCCACAAGCCGTATTCTTCCGCTGATCCCGAGAAAATATCAAAAGTTTCGTCGTTCACCTCATCACCTCACGCCAAAGAGTCTATGGCTTTGGGATGAGCGAAACTGTCTATAAACGCACACCAGGCAATCCTCAGCCGGACATCCCATGATCGAGGACGGCGTGTGTCCGTTTAGCTGGTTAATCAGGAGTTACAGAACCAGACGATAGGGTCGGCGCGCGCCGTCGGGCAGCCCGAAGCCTCCGCACCTGCTTGATGTTGATGTGTTTGCCTTTAACTCTTTGGTTTGGGAAAAATTCCGCCCACGTGAGCGGTAATCTCGTCGTAATACTCCGGGTGCTTCACGAGAATCGCAGAGATCTCCTGAGCGAGTGGACTTTCGGCGACCCATTTCTTTCGCTGGTCAGGAAACATAGGCTCCATGAGTGGCTTCGCCTGTTGCAGCAAGGTCGTTAACTCGAGATGGTCCGCGTGTTCGTTTGCGCTCATTTTCTATCCTCCAGACATCGTTTGTCATGGATCCGTCCGACAACTCATGGTTTACCACAAACGATTGACGCGGGACAGTTAGGAATGATACCGCCCTGGCAACTCGTTGACCGAACAGGCCGTTTCAGTGCTTCACATCTCCGGTAACTGCGTTAATCAGGACTGGCAGCGCGACGCTCGATAGCGATGCCGATTCATCTGATTGCCGCCTGAGGCAGGGAAAAGAATCAGGAGTATACTTGCCGCGTTTGCTTCGGAGGGAATCCCAACTCAGGAGATTGAAACATGGCGCGACGGTCATTCTTGGGCCAGCTGGCGGGGCTACCTTTACTGGCGTTGGGTGCGAAGGCACAGGAGTCCAAGAAGCCTCTGAATATCATGATGAAGGGTGCGTGGGGACCTGATGACCCGACAAGGGCGTCATTTCCCTTCCTTCACGGACTCGCACTCGCTGAAGCCGGCCACAACGTGCAAATCTATCTCCTCTCGGATGCCACTTCCTTGATGCGAAAGTCAACGGTGAACGCGATTTTCCCTGTTGGCTGGCCGCCGTTAAGCGAAACACTCGCAAAGGTCGTGGCAAAACGTATTCCGATTTTTTCCTGTGGAGCGTGCTCCCGTGCCCGAGATGTCACGGAAGCGGACTTGAGTCAGTGGGGAGCAAAATTCGGGAGTCCGCCGATTTTTGTCTCGCTCGTAGAGTGGGCAGACCGGATTATTGTGGAGTGAATATAGCCCCGATAGAGCTGTCGGCCGTGCGCTATTCATCGGTTCTCAACACCAGCCTTAACTCCCGATAAGTCGGATAACCGGACAAGTTCGTACTGGGCCCACTTTACCGGGTCAATCAGAAATCGCCGGGAAGCCAAAATGTCGCCAACACAGCCAATATGAAGAGCAGTACTCCGGCCATAATCGCCTGAGTGCGGGCGGGGCCTTTAAGAGCGATGCACGATATCGAGGCGGCAACCGCCAGCAGTATAGGACCGGCGTTCATGTTCTCAGTGAGGATGTACCTCCATGACTCATTGATAATTCGGAGAATTGTTAGGACAACAAGAAACAGCCAAACGCAGAGAATGACTCCGAGCGATACGATGCCAGTTCTGTTCCGCCAGGTTGGGAGCGTCTCAGGACGACTTGCGGCTCGGTTCCGAAACGAACAAACAGCCAGTATCGGAATCCCCACAAACGCCCCAACTACGATTAACGCAAGTATGCCGAACATATTCCAAAGCAGTATAAGTGGAAAAAACCAATCATTCGACTGTAGTCGCTGTGCAATCGCTTCTGACAGCGACGGGCTGGCTCCTGATTTGTCGGATAACCGGACATGTCCTTTTCTAGTACTCCACTTGTCCGGTTAGCGCGTTTCTCAGGGCGCAATTACAGACGAAATAATCCGAATACCAGCAGTCCAATTCCGGCAAGCATGCACGGTAAGAACAAATAGATTGGCCACGGCGACCAGCCTTCTTTGGCGCGAACCTTGAGATACTGCCTCGGCGTTTCCAGTCCCTTCGCACTCAGCGGCCCCCTGAGGACATCGAAAGACGTTTTATAGCCAGCTCTAACCATTTTGAGTTGAACGTGAACGTAGAGCACCGACGAACTGCCTACTAAGAGTAAACCAGCGATTACCGCTGGATCGTTTTTCGCCATGTATGACAGGGCCTGAATTTCGTTCTGCATGAGACGTGCGCTTCCTGCGTCGCCAGCGGCTGCGAAGTACTCAAATGATGCTACGGCTACTTGCACCCCTGTCGTCCCGTGGAATTACTTTTGTGCTGAAGCCATAACTCCTGATTAGTCGGACGTTCTCAATGGGTCGACGCAACACTAGCTCAAAGTCCACATGGAGGAGTCTACGAAGCTAAATTCGCTCAAGGGCGTTGATGTGAACGGAACACTGCCCTGCTTAGATTCTGATTGAGTACGGCCTTATAGATCGGTTCCCTAGAGGAAGTGTCGTCGGATCAACTGATTAGAGGGTGTTGCGTCGACCCTCTGAACCGGCAGCGTTAATCAGGCACTAGCGATTAATGATCAAATTTGGAGCTTTGTTTGGGGCTCTCAGCATCGAGGCATTGCTGATTAGTCTAAGAAATTATTGAACGGTGAGATTCACAACTCTTGCGTGCTCTTCGGGTTCGGCGCAAACCGACGCAAGAGTGTAATGGAGAATACCAATGTGAGGACTAGCAGGCCGAGCAAACCAAGCTCAATCATGCTGGCTCGAAATATGCTCGCATTCTCCGCAGAAAACGACCCAGCTTTTGTGAGATTCGCGGCTTCCAGGGTAATCACAAGAATGCGCCGGATCGAGGCGATCAGGCCCACGACGAGAAATGGTTCGGTAACCAGATAATGCGAGCGGATTGATATGCGCACTGTGTGCAGAATCTCCACCAGCATCAGCACGACCAGTAGTTGGTCCAAGACCAGGAGCGTCTGGGCGGCAATCGTCCAGTGACCGAGGCCATCGAATAGCATTTTGCCCGCGTTGGCGATGGTCGCCAGCGCGGTGATAAAGAGAAGCACCGCCAGAATGGAATAAATCGCGACTTCTGCGTGACTCAGGTAGTCGCCAAAGTGGACGCGGATCTTTTCCTGCACCATTTGCGCGGAATAATACCAGCTACCCTGTCCCTTGGGTAGCATTTGAAACTAACGAACCCAATCGTCTCTCTTTAGAAAAGCGGTGGCCACTTGATCCCTGCGACGAGCGGGAGACTAGCTCCCGATAAGCCGGATCACCGGATATGTCCTTTGCTGGTACCCGACATGGCGGGTGAGCGCGTCAATCGGGCGCTAGCGCAATAACCGGCCTTCACTTGGCCTAACTCAGGGCCATGGCAGAGCATTTCCTTCAAATTCGGCGGGTGACCCAGACTATCGCGTTTGGATTTTCGGGTGCGCCGTCCTTCGGTGTGGGCAGGGCGGGGCCTTTTCGGATTTTCTTGCTACTCGACGTGCACGCCGGTCAATGGGCACGGATCGGCCACTGCGGTCATCAGGGTGGCGACGGCGTCCCGGGACTGCTCCGGCGTATATTTCTCTATTCCATTTGCCTGATCCAGACAGAAAACGGGCGCGTCGGCCGGGTTGCCGGCGCTTCTGGGGACGGAGAGGACCAGGTAGATTGGAGCGCTAATGCGCCCGCAGCGAATGAATTTGGTGTCGTAGTCGGATTCGCGCATCAGCGTGCTCAACTCGCTGTTTCCGACGGGATCGAAGCCCACCAGGTACAGCTGGCATGCGTAGCCCCGATCGGGATGCGCGGCGAGGTATGAAACTTCCTGCGCGCCGATCAGATGCAAGGCCTGGATCGCGCTCTCCTGTTGCCGGGCGCTCTTTGCCGGATTCACCGTGTACGGGTCCCCGTGGGCGATGCGCTCGGCGAGCGCGAGGCGGGTGTTCGGATGTTTGTCCAATTCGTGCCGGAAATCCTGAATGAAGCCCAGCATCCCCAGAAAGAGGATTCCCAAGACCGCCAATTGAATGTAGCCGAGGATAAGTCCGGCGAATGCGATTCCGGTCCCTTCTTCGCGGCGCCCGCTCTTCGCGATCTGGCTGCGCGAAACGTGTCCGAAGACGACAGCCGCAATGCCAAGTGGGGGTATCAGCGAGAAAAAACCGAGGATCAGGCTCGCTACCGCCATTTTGTTCAACTTCGGATTGGACAGGCGCGCGCCGCCCGAAATCCGTGGCGGCGCGGAAACCCGCGTCGCAGGCTGCGCAGCAAGCGGTTTCGCGCATGCGACGCAATAGTTGCGTCCTTCCGGATTTTCGTGCGCGCAGTGTGGGCAGTTCACGGGAGCCTCCACGGTGAACGATACAAAAAAGCTTATCACCCAAGCCTTCCGTGAGCTGCCGCTCCGCGGGCGGCGTAGGACTATCAATCACCCCGCACGCTCACCTTCCTGGAGATTTGTGGCCCAGAAAGATGGTGTGGGAGGGACCGCCCTTTTTCAGGCGGCCGCGCACGCGCTCCACCTCGACGACGAACCTGCCATGGCGCAAGCGTTGCTCGAATTTGCGATCCTCCCGGGCCGACCAGACGGCCAGCACCCCGTCCATTTTGAGAGCCGCGAAGGCGGCGGCAATTCCACGGTCATCGTAAAGCCCGGCGTTGTTAGACGCGGCAAAAGCGGCCGGGCCGTTGTCCACGTCCAGCAGCACGGCGTCGAACTGGCTGTGGCGCGAACCGAGCGTGATGGCGACGTCATCAATCTCGACTCGCACGCGCGAATCCAGCAGAGGCTCACCGGCCAGCGGTCCGAGCGGGCCTCGATTCCACTCGACCACCGCGGGTACGATCTCGGCCACGACAACCTCCGCGTCCGGTGGTAGGAGGTCGAGCGCGGCGCGCAGCGTGAAACCCATGCCGAGCCCGCCGATGAGTACCCTGGGCTGCTCCAGCGCCCGCGCCTTTCGGCAGGCGAACGTCGCCAGAGCTTCCTCGGAACCGTGCATGCGGCTGGACATGAGGCTTTTACCATTGGCGAGGATGACGTACTCGTCGCTACGGCGAATCAGCTTCAGGACGGTGCCGTCTCGAGAAAGCGCCTGACCGAGCAATTCGACGGGCTTCACGGGGCGATGTTACAGGAGAAGAAAACGTAAGTAAAAAAGGAGCGCGCGAGTCTTGGCGTCCCTTGCGAAATCGAGAAAGGGCCAACAACCCCACCCTTTGCTTCGCAAAGGATGGGGCACCCGAAAAACCGAGGCGAGCGGCGTTATATCTTCGGCAGGACGATTCCTTGCTGCGACTGATACTTTCCCTTTTTGTCCTTGTAGGAGACTTCGCACTGCTCGTCGGATTCGAAGAAGACGACCTGCGCGAGTCCTTCGTTGGCGTAGATTTTCGCGGGCAGCGGCGTGGTGTTGCTGATCTCGAGCGTGACGAAGCCTTCCCATTCGGGCTCGAACGGCGTGACGTTGACGATGATGCCGCAGCGCGCGTATGTGGATTTACCGACGCAGAGCGTGAGCACGTTGCGCGGGATGCGGAAATATTCCACCGATCGCGCGAGAGCAAACGAATTTGGCGGAACGATGCACACGTTGCCTTTGAATTCGACGAAGGAATTCGGATCGAAATGTTTCGGGTCCACGATGGTGGAATTCACGTTGGTAAAGATGCGGAACTCCTCGGCGACACGCATGTCGTAGCCGTAGGAAGAGACGCCGTAGCTGATCACGCCGTCGCGCACCTGGCGGTCTTCGAAAGGCTCGATCATTCCGTGCTCGCGCGCCATCCTGCGAATCCACTTGTCCGACTTCACCGACATCCGAACCTCCGGGGCACAAATTGAGATTTAGAATACGCGCGCCAAGAACAACATTTGAAGAGAGGCCCCTCAGCTAATTCGTTCGCTTCGGGACAGCGATCCTGGCCGGATCGCTAGAATCGCGCAGTGTATTACAGGGCGTCGCGCTTGACAACCCGCAAACCCCTGTCTAGCATAGGTTTCCGGCCTAAATAGGTGATTCCGGGAGGCATAAGTGATCAAGCTCGACATCGTAAACGCTATCGTTCAGAAAACGAATATTACCCGGACCAAGGCCGAGCAGGCGGTCGAGACGGTTTTCGAAGCCATGAAGAATTCGCTGGGCCGCGGACGCCGCATCGAACTGCGCCGCTTCGGCGTGTTCAACGTGAAGCCGCGCAAGACCGGCATCGGGCGCAATCCGCGCACCGGGCAGCAGGTGAACATCCCGCCGGGCAAGGCCGTGCGTTTCAAGCCAGGCAAGGAACTTCAGGCGCTTCCAACTCCTGCGGCCCCAACTCCCGCCGCAAAGTCCTGACGGTTGGCGCGGCCGGCTTGGCGAGGAACCTGCGAAGCCGCGCGCGGACCATTTTCGATCGTGCACCGGGTTTCCGCCATGCCGCATCCAATTTGTAGCGACCGAATGAGCGCACGCACATGAGCGACGGCAATGGACACTCGCGGACGCCGGTCGAAATCCTCGACATCCATGTTCCCTCGCTCGCGGATTTTCCCCCGCCGCGTCCTCCGCGCGATGCGCTGTGGCCGGCGCTGATTCTTTTCCTGCTCACCGTGGTCTCCACGCTGGCTGTGGGCGCGGAGTTCGGATTATCGTACGCGCAGAACCGGGAACCGTTTTCCGGCTACCAGAACCCATTCGCTCTGATGCTGCTGCCGTTCCAGCACCCGTCGCTGCTCGCGCTTGGGATTCCATTTTCGTTTACGCTGCTGTTGATCTTGTTCACGCACGAGATGGGGCACTACGTCGCGTGCCGGATTTACGGAATTGACGCGAGCTATCCGTATTTTATTCCCGCGCCGACACTGTTCGGCACGTTTGGCGCGTTCATTCGGATTCGCTCGCCGATCACTACGCGGCGCGCGCTTTTTGACGTGGGACTCGCAGGGCCGGTCGCGGGATTCGTGATTGCGCTGCCCGCGCTCGCTTACGGAGTGGCGACATCGAGAATCGTGCCGGGTGCGGAGGAAAGCTCCGCGGTGGTCTTCGGGCATCCGCTGCTGACTCGGATGCTCAGCGCGCTATTTCATCCGAATATTGACGTGAGCTGGATTCTGCTGAATCCGGTTGGGCGCGCCGCGTCCATCGGACTGCTGGTGACGGCGCTGAATCTGCTGCCGGCATGGCAGCTTGACGGCGGGCACATCATGTACAGCTTGTCGAGCGCGCGACACTCGAGAATTTCGCTCGGCGCGTCGTTGGGATTAATTGGACTCGGAATCTGGGCTTGGCACGGGTGGGCGACGTGGGGAATTATCCTGCTGATTCTGTCGCTGCGGTTTCACCACCCGCCGGTCTACGATCAGTGGCAGCCACTCGATCCGGCGCGGCGGGCATGGGCCTTCGGCGCGCTGGTGATTTTTCTGCTGTGCTTCACTCCCTGGCCGGTGTGGTTGCAATAGTCTCCCAGCCCTAACGGGCTGGGCTAGCGTCTGGCGCGCCTACGGCGCTCGGAGCGCTGTGGTTCACCGCAAGGCAATCAAGACAGGTTCGTGGGATCCACGTCAACGATGACGGCGGTTTCCGGGATTTCCTTCGCGGCGCAGAAATCGAGCGCGCCGGCGAGGGCTTTCCCGAGCGCGGAGCGGTGCGGCGATTTCAGCACGAACTGAAAGCGGAAGTCGCGGCGCAGGCGCGCGAGCGGCGCCGCGGCGGGGCCGAGAATTTTCACGCCCTGCTTCTCAAACGGCGCGAAATATCCGGCGAGCGCGCGCGACCAGCGAATCGCGTTCTCGACTTTACGGTCGCGGACAAGCACGGTCGCGAGCGCGGTGAACGGCGGATAATGCAGAACGCGCCGGAAGTGAGCTTCCTTGTCGTAGAACGAAATGTAGTCCTGCTGCGCGGCGTATTGAATCGCGTAGTGCTCGGGATAATACGTCTCGACGAGCACTTCGCCTGCAAGCACGCCGCGGCCCGCGCGGCCGGCGACTTGGGTGAGCAACTGGAAGGTACGCTCGGCGGCGCGAAAGTCCGGGCGGCCGAGAGCGAGATCGGCGGCGACGACGCCGACCAGAGTCACACGCTCGAAATCGTGGCCCTTCGCCACCATCTGCGTGCCGACGAGAACGTCAACCTCGCCTTTGGCGAATGCGCCGAGCACCTGCTGATATTCGCGCTTGGTGCGCACCGTGTCGCGGTCGAGGCGCGCGATACGCGCGGCCGGAAATTGTTCGCGCAGATATTCGTCCACGCGCTCGGCGCCGTCGCCCACGAAGTACATGTATTCGGCGTGGCATTTCGGACACTGCTTCGGCGGGCGAAGAAAATACCCGCAGTAGTGGCATTCGAGGCGCTGGCGGCTTTTGTGATACGTGAGCGCGATGCTGCAATTCTGGCACTGGACCATCGCTCCGCAACTACGGCACAGAAGCGACCATGAATAGCCGCGGCGGTTGATGAGCACCATCGCTTGCGTGCGTTCCTCCAGGCGCAGCGCGATGGCCGCGCGGAGCGCCTCGGAAACGGGCGCGGCGCGATGCTGGCGGCGAAAGTCCTCGCGCAAATCCACGATGCGGACCGCGGCGAGCGGGCGATTTCCGACGCGCGCCGTCAGCTTGAGCAGGTGATATTTCCCGGCGCGGGCGTTGTGGTAGGTCTCAAGCGACGGCGTGGCGGAGCCGAGCAGCACAGCCGCACCTTCGAGCCTCGCGCGATAGACGGCGGTGTCGCGACCGTTGTAGCGCGGCGTTTCTTCCTGCTTGTAGCTCGATTCCTGCTCTTCGTCCACGATGATCAGGCCCAGATTTTCGAGAGGCACAAAAACAGCCGAGCGCGTGCCCACGACGACGCGTGCTTCTCCCCGGCGAACGCGCCACCATTCGCGCGCGCGCTCGATATCCGGCAGGCCGCTGTGCAGCACGGCGACGCCTTCGCCGAACCGCGCGCGCACCAGGCGCCCCACCCACAGCGTCAGCGCGATTTCGGGAACGAGGACGATGGCCGTCTTCCCCCGCGAGAGGACCGCTTCGATCGCGCCGAGATAGACTTCCGTCTTGCCGCTGCCGGTGACGCCGTGGATCAGCCCGGCAGCGAATTCGCCCGCGAGAAGCCAGCGCCAGATTTCGGCGAGCGCCACCTTCTGCTCGGCGTTCAGCACGTTTGCGGGCGGGACGAAGTCGGTGTCCCAGGGATCCTCACCTGGCGTGAGTGGTTCCTCCCACGTGACCAGCATGCCCGCGCTTTCGAGCCTCTTGATGACACGGTGGGTGACGCTGGCTTTTTCAACGAGCAGCTCAAGCGGAAGTGGGCCCCGCGTGTCCGTGAGGACTTCGCGAACGCGCTTCTCGGCCTCGCCGGCAAGAAGGTCCACAGTTCCCGGGCGCCAGGCGACGATCTGCTGCATGCGAGTCTTGCGAGGGCGCAGGACATCGCGGGCGGCGAGATAGCCGAGGCGCACTAGCTTTTCGGCGGCTGCTTCGTTCATTCGCTTTTTGCGCGGGCGAGAGCTTGCGCCATCCACCTGTTGCAGAAGCGCGAGTTCGGACTGCTCCTGGTCGGTCAGCTCGGCGGCAGCGGCGAGGTCCCGGAGGTAGGCTCGGCCGGTGTCGGTGAGCGAGTATTCGCGGTCGTGGCGCAGCTCGATTTCCGGCGGCAGCATGGCGCGAAACGTTTCGCCGATGGGCGCGAGATAGTAGCGGCTGATCCAGTGGCCCAGTTCGATGAGCTTGGGAGGAAGCGCGGGGAGCGAATCCATCACCTCGGCAATTTCTTTTATGCGTGGGATGTCCGGAGGGCTGTCGGATTCCGAGAGGCCGACGCCGACCATCGCGCGCCTGCCGAAGGGAACGACGACGCGACGGCCCACGAGAGGCTCGCAGTCGAGGGAAGCGGGCACGGCGTAGGTGAACGTCGAGCGCAGAGGAACAGGTAGCGCGACCTCGCAATAGCGTAGGGGCATGGCAGCGGAATAGTGTAGCAGCCTGCGCGAATGGATTTGGAGCGGGCTGGTATGGAGAATCGAGGTCAGGCGATCGCCAGCTCGAGTCCATCCTGAAGAACGAGCGAGGGAGCGTATTCGATGTGCAGCACGCGCCTGGGATGGTCCGTGTGCGACTTCGACGAGGAATGGAGAATTAGAGCGCTCATGGCTAGCACGCCGCCTTTTGGAACCACGCAATCAACTGCGATCGAGTCCACAGTGAGTCGGCGAATGGCTTCGCTGTCCAGAATGCCCGTCAGATGCGTTCCGGGCAAGACCCGTAGTGGCCCGTTTTGAGCCGTCGAATCATCGAGATGGAGGCGTAGAGCCAGGACTTGACGCAAAACGCTTTCCGGTGCGAGTGCGAAGATAACTCCTTCCTTCACTGACCAGGGCCCCCAGCCGCTCACGTCTTGCCGCTTAAGAAGAGGCAAGGCCGTGTCTTGATGCCATGCGACCAGCCAGTTGGAGCGTGGCGACTTGTCGAAGAGCGTCGCGCGAAATGGTATTGGGTCACAGCCCAGGATTTCTTTGGCGAGGCCGGCCAGATATGAACCACGAGCAAGTTCGGCAATCGACGGATGACGCATCGCGTGGCGCGAGCCAGCTCGACTACGAGGCAGCGGGTTCTCGGCGAGCCCTCGATTGACACGCGCAATGTCGCTTTCGGGCACGACCTCGGGAATTATTGCGAATCCTCGGTGTTTCACCATCTCGTTCCACATGGAAATTCTTTTTCGTCCCATTTCGTTCAGCAGTATAGACGCGACAGGCGAATTGCGGCCGCGCCAGCTGCTAAGCGGCTTCGACAGTCAGTTTGAGGCCGATTGCTCTGGTGACGGCGACCAACGTGGACAGGCGGGGATTGCCGTGAACCGACAAAGCCCGATATAGGCTCTCGCGCTCTATACCGGCTGCTTTGGCGACTCTTGCAATGCCTTGCGCGTGAGCGAGGTGACGGAGCGCGATAAGCAGAGCGCGAGGTTCGTCGTCATCTTCCAATGCAGCTTTGAGATACTCGGCGGCAAATCCTGGGTCCTTCCGGAGCCGGCGAACCATTGCCTCATCGTGGGAGACACTCGTTTTGCGTTTCATTGAATTCCGGTCCTTTCCTTGTAGTCCATCAGATACCCCAGCGCTTGTTCGACGTCTGACGACTGCCTCCGTTTATCGCCGCCGCAGGAAAGCAGTACACAAACTTTGCCGAGCATCGTGTAGTAGATTCGATATCTAGGTCCCCAATCGATTCGCAGCTCGAACAGGCTCTTCCTGAGCGTCTTGCAGTCGCCAAAGTTCCCGCCGGCGAGCCGGTTGATTCGGCTAGCAATCTTCGCCTGTGCGCGGGAGTCGGCCAGTTTCGTCAGCCAAGCGTCAAAGATATCTTTCCCGGCGCGGTCGAGGTAGTGGCGAGTCTCGATCAGGGCCACTGGTGTAACTTATAAGTTACACGATGGCAAGCCGGCCGGTGGAACGAAGAATTCCATTCGCCAGCAGCCGATCAGAGGCTGACGAGAACGATGCCGACGAAGATCAGGAAGATGCCGAACCACTGGCTGCGGTCCATGCGTTCGTGGAGGAAAATTCGGGCGAGGAGCACGGTGACGGCGCCGTAGAGAGACGCGAGCACGCTGACGACGGCGACGTGGCCGGAGCCGAGACCGGTGTTGTTGGCGACGAAGGCGGAGGTGTCCATCAGGCCGGTGACGAGGAGCAGCCACCAGACGTTGCCGCGCGGGAGCGGAAGTGCTTTGCGGGTGGGCAAGCCGACCAGTAGCAGAACGCTGAACGTGGTGAGCCGGATGACCCAGACGGAGACGCCGCCGCCGATAAGAGGCACGACGTGAAATCCAAGCCACCAGAACATTACGCCATAGCCGACGGCGGCGACGATTGCGAGGGCGGCGCCTTTCGACAGATGCGCGTGGGCGTTATGCGTGTGCGGGTCAATGGCGTGTTTCTCGTCGGGCGCAAAAGTGAGCGCGGCGAGGATCATTCCGATGAACGTCAGCGCGAGGCCGGCTCCGCGAAGGGCGTGGATGCGTTCGCCGCTTGCGACGGCGAGCGCGACGGTAAGCGCCGGGTAGGAAGAGGAGACCGGGCCGGCGATGCTGATGGCGCCAACTTCGAAGGAGCGATAGAGGGCGAGCCCCGAAATGGTATTGATCAGGCCGGCGATGGCGGCGAAGAGCCAGGGTGTCCAACCGGGAGCGAAACTGCGAGTGAAGCCGCCGGTGAGCCAGAGAAAAGCGCTGAGGGCGGTAAAGCCGAAAAACTGCATGACGATGAGCGTGCGGAAGGCGCCGATGCGTCGCGTGGAAAAGCGCGCGGAAAAATCCGCCACACCCCAGCCGAAAGCCGCCGATATTCCGAGGATGATGTCCAAGAAGGCTTTTCTAGGTGCTGGGCGTTATGCGTGGCAAACGCCGAAGAGGGATTCTTCGACTGCGTGACCGGACGTCCGGGCTTCGCCAGGACGAAAAGCAAAGGCGTCCGATCACTTCGCTCAGAATGACAGTCGTTTGCTGGGCGATCATTTTCGTTTCGGAGTCTCGAGGCCGAGAACGGCCATTACTTTCTGCAAGTCCTTCCAGACTTCGCCCTTTGCGGCTGGATTGCGCAGCAGGTACGCCGGATGATAGGTGGCGATTAATTTCGAGCCGCGAAAATCGAACCACTGGCCGCGGAAGCGGGAGATGCCTTCGGTGGTCTGCAGCATCGTCTGCGCGGAGCAACTGCCGAGGCAGCAGATCACCTTTGGCCGAATCACGCCGAGCTGGCGGAGGAGATACGGCGAGCATGTGGCGATCTCGTCCTTTTCCGGCAGGCGATTTTCGGGCGGGCGGCATTTGACGACGTTGCAGATGTAAACGTCCTGGCGGCGGAGGCCCATCGCCTCGATCATTTGCGTGAGGAGTTTTCCGGCGCGGCCGACGAACGGCTCGCCCTGAGCGTCTTCGTCGCGGCCGGGCCCTTCGCCGACGAATACGAGGTCGGCTTTGGGATTTCCAACGCCGAACACGATCTTCGTCCGCCCCTTGTGAAGTTTACAGCGCGTGCAATTCGGGCCGATGTCGTCGCGGATGCGCTCGAGGGAGTCGTTCTCGATTTTTTCCTCGAAGAGCGAGGGCGCGGCGATGGTCGGAATGAAGGCAGGCGCGGATTTGGGCGCCGCTGTCGCGGGTGGGTCCGGAGCGCGGCGTGGCGCTGCGGCTGCAACCGCCGGAGATGAATTTGGAGCGGGGGCGGATATTTCCAGCGGAGTTCCCATCCTTCGCTCCGCGAAGGATGGAGCACCCGGAAACCCGGGCGTCGCCGATTGTTGCGCTGAGCGATCGCGGTAATACGGTCCCAGGCCCAAGTCGTCGGCGTAGCGCAGCCATGCTTCGGCGCGAGTGCGATTATTTTGGTCCACGAAGGTTCAGATTATCCGGGAGAACGCGCGAATTCACAAGGGCGCAAGACTCAGGGAGACGCCTATTTTTTGCGAATACCGAACAATCTGAATAAACCAGCCCCGATCCGGTCTAACGCCTTATACACGCGACGATCGGAATCAAAATGAGACCACGCCAAACCGCCCATAAACAAGGCAGAAATACCGAGCCATGCGTATCCCAAGAAACTGTCGAGCTTATTGTTTAGCGTTAACTGCCCAGCTTCCGGGCTGCTCCTGAAGATTCCGTATCGCGTCAAAATCGGCTCAAAAGCTACAAGAAAACAGGCCCAGACCACGAGCAGCATAGTTGTCTTCCAGTTGTCGCTTATCTTTCCAGTGGAGACTCCGGCACGGTCAACACCAGCGTCAACCATGACAGAGATGTAATGGTCTTCCGTTTTCAGCTTGCGGACCGCGCTGATCCAGTCCGCGAAATCACCTGGATTGTCTTTGCGTATTCGCTTGGTTTCATTGTGAGCTAAACGCGAAATCTTCTTCTCGTATTCGTCCTGATCGTATTCGGAGTCGAATTTGTCATTTACTTCCATGATGTCCGGCAACGTCCATCCAGTTTCCGAGAAGTAGAGCATTTTGCGTTCGATTTCGGACGACGGAACGTTCTCTCGTTTGGCTTCGGCGACAATTCTGGAAATCAGAAACTCTTTGGCTGCACGCGCGTCTGCGAAGCGAGTCATAGATAAACTCTAGACTGCCAGTGGACACTACCCCAGCGTTCCTCCTCGTTGCGTCTGATTACATCTTCGGCTTCACGAGCGCCTGATAGACGGCCGGGCGGCTGATCTGCTCGACGTTGGGCTGATTGGGGCCGATCAGGTGCTGGGTCATGCCGACGAAGACGATGTCGTTCGTGGGATCGATCCAAAACCAGGTATCGGCCGCGCCGATCCAGAAGTATGTGCCCTTGCCGACGATTTCGTCGGCGGTGGCGGGGTCGGTGAAGACTGCGCAATCGTAGCCCCAGCCCATGCCGGGCCGAATCCTTTCGGGGCCGATGAAGAACTCGCCGGTCATCAGGCTGGGCGGCAGGTGATTCGAAGACATCAGCTGCACGGTGGCAGGCGAAAGGATGCGCACGGCGTCAAGCTCGCCTCCGTTGAGAAGCATTTGCGCGAAACGCGAATAATCCTGCGCGGTCGAGACCATGCCTCCACCTCCGGAAGGCATCGTGGGCTGCGATTTGTAGTCACCCAGGCCCAGGGAAGGGGTCGGCGAGGTCGCCTGCAACGCGCCAGTTGAATCTTCGCCGTACAGGGTTGCGAAGCGATTCCATTTTTCCTTGGGGACGTAGAAGCCGCTGTCCCTCATTTTGAGCGGTGCGAAGATGTGGTCATGCATGAAATCAGGCAGCGACTGGCCGGAGAGTTTTTCGACGATGTAGCCCTGCACGTCCATTGAGACGCTGTAAACCCATTTAGTTCCCGGCTGGTAGAGCAGTGGAATGCCGGCGAGCCTGTTGATCATTTCCTGGAGATTTTTCGACGACATTACACCTTGTGCCTGGTAGGCCTTGTCAACCGGGCCTTCGCCGAACAAGCCGTAGCTGAAACCGGCGGTGTGCGTCATCAGCTCGCGCATGGTCGGGGGATGAATGGGATCTTCGACGAGCATTTTGCCGTTCGCGTCCACGCCCTTGAAAACTTTCAGGTGCGCGAATTCGGGGATGTATTTCGAGATGGGATCCTGCGGATTCCATTTGCCTTGCTCATATAGAATCATCATGGCGACGCCAGTGACGACCTTGGTCATGGAGAAGGCGCGGAAAATCGTGTCCGTGGTCATCGGAGCGCCGCTGGCGAGATCTTTCTTGCCGTAGGCGCGAAGCTCGGCCACTTTTCCGTGGCGCGCGAGCAGCGTGACAACTCCGGCGAGCTGCTTCTGATCCACTTGCTGCTGCATCTGCGCGTGGAGGCGCTCGAGCCGTTCGGAGGAGAAGCCGAGCGATTCAGGCTTTGCCGCCGCAGATTCAGCGGCTTTGGCGCTTGCTTGCTGCGCTTGGGTGGAATGCGTACCGCCGACGAGCACCATTGCAACCAGGAGCGACGATGCTGCGACACACAGAACTTTTGTGTTTTTCATGCTGGAGGTTTTAGCGCAGTGGCGGGAAGGAGTCAACGTACCGCGAAAAGGAATTATCGTTTCTGGCCTTCGAGGACTTGATCGAGGATGCGGTTGGCTACTTCGAATTTCGTGAGTTTCGGGAGGGGAAGCTCGCGGCCGTCGCGCAGGAACATGGTGACGATGTTCGTATCCGTGTCGAAGCCGGCGCCTTCCTGCGTGACGTCGTTGGCAACGATCACGTCGGCGCCCTTGCGCGCGAGCTTGCCGCGGGCGTTTTCAGCGAGGTGGTCGGTTTCGGCTGCAAAGCCAACGAGGACGCGGCGGCCATTTTGTCGTACGGGCTCTCGACCAAGCTCGGCGAGAATGTCCGGCGTGGGTTCAAGTTCCAGCGTGAGTCCACCGTCGCCGCGCTTGAGTTTTTGCTTCTGGGCGGCGGTGGGGCGATAATCCGCCACGGCTGCGGCCATGATTACGACGTTTGCATCCGAAGCGCGCTCGCGCACCGCAGCACGCATTTCCTCGGTTGACCGCACGGGCACCCAGTCCACGCTTTCGGGAATTGGCAGGTCCGTGGGGCCGCTGATGAGCACGACATGCGCTCCGCGGCGGGCGGCTGCTTCAGCGAGCGCGTAGCCCATCTTGCCGGAGGAGCGATTCGTCAGGAAGCGCACGGGATCGAGATCTTCACGGGTCGGGCCGGCGGTGATGACGATCGTCTGGCCTTCGAGGTCGCGCCGCAATCCCAGCACCGCGCGAACTTTTTCGACGATGGCGTCGGTTGCGGCGAGTCGCCCCGCGCCAGTCATTCCGCAGGCGAGATAGCCTTCATCGGGGTCCACCACGTGAACGCCGCGCGCGCGAAGTTTTTGCAGGTTCTCCTGCGTCGCGGGATGCTCCCACATGTTGACGTTCATCGCCGGAGCCACGACGACCGGAGCCTTTGTGGCGAGGTAAAGAGTCGAAAGGAAATCCCGCGCGATGCCCTGCGCGAAGTGGGCGAGGATATCGGCGGTGGCCGGCGCGACGAGAAGGAGGTCAATGCGCTGGGCGACGGCGATGTGCTCGATGGCGCTTTCCACGTTCGCGGGCTCCGCGCCACCCGCGCCGAACATTTCGGTGATTACTTTTTTTCCGGTGAGCGCAGCAAACGTGAGCGGCGTGATGAATTCCTGCGCCGAGCGCGTCATCACCACCTGCACGTCGAGCTTTTCCTGCTGCAGGCGGCGGACGAGCTCCGCGGCCTTGTAGGCTGCAACTCCGCCGGTGACGCCGAGAGCGATCTTCATGATCGTTTCAAGAGGGGGCGCAGCAAGCAGCGCCCCTACGGGACATATGATTTTGAGAGGCTGCTACTTGCGGCGCTTGCCGTCCTTGTCCAGCGTGCCCTCGGGCACTTCCGGCAGGGAATACTCAAGGAGCCCGAGAAGCAGCTCTTCTTCCGCGATGCGCGAGGTCTTGCGCGATTTCGGGTTATCAATCATAGGCCGGCCGCCGATCATCAACTGGCGAGCGCGGCGCGACACCACGACAACATATGCAAACTGGCTTTCCGGAATGCTAGTGAGCGGTACCATTAGGACGTCAACCTCCAAAAGATTTCAGAATTTCTCGAATGTGTTCCTCGGTCCGGGCCACCCGGCAACGCGAGCTCAGAGCGATGGCCTGGACTTCGCGGCCCGCGCGCTCAAGGTCGTCATTGACGACGGCGAAATCATAACTGCTATAGCTGAGCATTTCCTGCCGCGCGCGTTCCAGGCGCCGCCGAATTTCGTCTTCCGAATCCTGCCCGCGCTCCCGAATGCGAACTTCAAGATCGGCGCACGAAGGAGGCATGACGAAAACCGCTATGGCTCCCGGCAACTTCTGTTTTACTTGCAACGCGCCCTGGACGTCAATTTCGAGGACCAGGTCTTTTTTCTGTTGGAGCGCCTCGCCCAGCGACTTCAGCGGCGTCCCGTACCAGTTCTTTCCGAAAACCTGGGCGTATTCCAGAAACTCGCCCCGCTGGACCATCTGCTGGAATTCGACCTCGGAGACGAAATTGTACCATTTGCCGTTGCTTTCCGTCTTGCGCGGCGGCCGGGTGGTGGACGAAACCGCCAGCATCGTGCCGGGAAGCTCCAGGATCTTCTGCACCAGCGTGGATTTTCCCGAACCCGATGGCCCGGAGACGATCAGCACCAGCGGTTCGGTTGGGCTCATTCGATGTTCTGCACCTGTTCGCGGAGTTTTTCGATTTCGGATTTAATTTCGAGCGCCAGTCCCGTGATCTCGAGGCTCTCGGCCTCGTTTCCGGGAGTTTTCGACAAAAGCGTATTGGCCTCGCGCTGCATTTCCTGGAGCAGGAAGTCGAGCTTCTTGCCGACGTCGGATGAGCCGGCGAGCAGGGACTCGAACTGGCGGACATGACTCGCGAGACGCGCCAATTCCTCAGACACATCGCTGCGCTCGGCAGCAAGCGCCGCTTCCTGCGCCAGACGCGCCGGATCAATCGAGGCTTCGCCGAGGAGTTCCTTCAATCGCAATTCGAGTCGGCGGGCGAACGCTGGCCGGGCGCGCTCCGCGAGCGCTCCGACGCGGGCAGCATGGCTCGCAATAGTGGTTAGACGGCCGGACATGTCGTCGAACAGCGCGCTCGCTTCCAGTTCGCGCATTTGGTCCAGCTTGTCGAGCGCCTCCGTGAGGCACCGGGCGACTACTGATTCGAGGCGCGCGATTTCGTCGTCGGACGACGCAGGACCGGCGGAAGAACCGATCACTCCGGGCAAGCGCAGAATGGAAGCGAGGTCGGGTTCGGCCTTCATGCCGAACTGCGTCCGCAGATCTGCGGCGGCTCGCAAATACGCCGCCGCGACCTCTTGATTCACGGCGACGGCTGCCGGTCCAGCGAGTTCATAGCGCAGCGTGACGTCGAGATGGCCGCGGCGCACGCGCTCGCGAACAATCTGCCGGATGCGAGGCTCAAGCGGCTCAAAACCCTCGGGAACGCGCAAATGCAGATCGAGGAACCGGTGATTGACGCTGCGCACGGAGATGCGGAGGCCGACGCCATTCTCGGCGGCCTGTGCCTGTGCGTAGCCGGTCATTGACCTAAGAGACTTCGAGCCTTTTGACGCGGCCGCGGATGGATTGGCGAGCTGGGATTTTGTGCCGGACATTTTCACTCGAGACCTGCGACGCGCGTTACGGGTTCGGCGTCGCGAAATTGTATCTCGTACAGGCGCGCGTAGATTCCATTGCGCGCCAGAAGTTCCTCGTGCGTGCCGCGCTCGCGAATCGCGCCATCGTCGAGCACGGCGATCATGTCCGCGCGGCGGATCGTCGAGAGGCGGTGCGCGATGACGAACACCGTGCGGCCGGTCATCAGATTGTTCAAAGCCTTCTGCACGAGCATCTCGGATTCGGAATCGAGCTCGGAGGTCGCCTCGTCCAGGATCAGGATCGGCGCGTTCTTCAGCAGCGCGCGCGCAATCGCCAGGCGCTGCCGCTGGCCTCCGGACAGCCGCTGTCCGCGGTCGCCGATCACCGTATGATAGCCCTGCGGCATCTGAATGATGAAATCGTGCGCCATAGCGGCCTGAGCTGCCGCGACGATTTTTTCGTCGAGCATGTCCGGGCGGCCGTAGCAGAGGTTGTTGCGCACCGTGTCGTTGAATAGGATGGTTTCCTGTGTGACGATGGCCATCTGCTCGCGCAGCGAGCGAAGCGTGCAGTCGTTCACACCATAGCCATCGATGGTGATTGCGCCCGTGGTCACTTCGTGAAAGCGCGGTAGAAGATTCACCAGCGTGGTCTTTCCCGCGCCGCTCGAGCCGACGATCGCGACGACGGAACCGGCGGGAACCCTCAGGTCAATACTTTTCAGGATGAGCGGACCGCTGTCGTAGGCGAAGCTGGCGCGCTCAAACTCGATAGACCTGGAAAACGGCGGCAACGCTTTCGCGCCGGGTGCTTCCATTATTTCGCTCGGCATATCGATGAAGGCAAAAACCTGCTTGGAGACCCCAGCGGCCTGAAGGAACAGTTGATACACATTGCCAAGGCGTTTGATGGGTTCGTATGCCTTGAACAGAGCGAAAGCGAACGACGCAAATAAGCCGAGCGTCATGCGGTCCGCCTTAATCTCATTACGTGCGACGAGTATAACGAGGGCGATTACGACGGCACCGAGGAGATCCATAACCGGCGAGGTGGCGGCGAAGGCCCTGATCCAGCGCATGTTTTCGTGAAGAAGATTGCGTGCGGCCTCACGAAACTTTCGGATTTCGAATCCTTCCATCCCGAACGCCTTCACGACGCGATTTCCCGAGATGGTTTCTTGCAGTATCTGGCTCAAATCGGCGAGGCGCGAACGGCTTTTCTCCGACGACCGGCGGATTTTCCTGCCGAACTTGCTTACCGGCCAGACGACGAGAGGGATCAAGATCGCAGAACCCAAAGCCATGCGCCAATTGATGACCATCAGGACGGTAACAAAAGCGATGAGAGCGAATATCTGACGGAACCCTTCAGCGAACCAGTCCGAAAAGGCGTTGCGAATCTGTTCGATATCGGCAATGACGGCGGACATCACGCGGCCAACGGGATTGTGCTGAAAGAAGCCGATCGGCTGCTGCACGACCTGGCTGTAGACCTGATTTCGAATATCGGTGACGACGGAAAGTCCCACATGCTGGATCAAGATGCTGCCGATGTATTCCGCTGTGCCCTTGACGATGGTCATAAGCACGAGCGCGAAGGCGAAGACGGTCCACACATTGTGAAAATGGCGCGGCGCAAACGAATGCAGATCAACTATGTGGTGCGTCCAGGGAATCTGAAACAGCGTCAACGCTTGAGTCGTAGAGTGTGGGTTCAAGACCACGTCCACCGCGGGGCGCAGCGCGAAAGCGACGAGGAACTCGACGACGCCCATCAGGGCGATCAGAACGATACCCACCGCGAGGCGCGGCGTATAGGGACGCAGGTATCGCAGGAGCCGCCGGATTTCGTCGTGCTCGGTCACGCGCGGAATGCCGTCCATGGTTTCGGTCGCCAAATTCCGTATGGTGGAAGCTTGCCTAGCCTAAGCATCGCCCCGGCATCTTGCAAGGCGTAATCGCAAAAGGGGTGCCATCGCGAGATCAGGAAGCGGTCTTTTCCAGATCGCGGTGCACGACCTTGGCCGAATACCCCTTGCGCTGCAGCGAGCGCCGAATCACCTCGGCAAGCGCGACCGAGCGATGGCGTCCGCCCGTGCAACCGAGCGCGACGGTCAGGTAGCTTTTGCCTTCGCGGATGTAATGGGGAATCAAATATCCCAAAAGGCTCTCGATGCGGCGCAGGAATTCTCCCGTCTGGGGGAACGAGCGAATGTAACGCGCGACGCGAGGGTCCCTACCGCTGAACGGGCGGAGGCGCGGAACGAAATGCGGATTCGGGAGAAAGCGCACGTCGAAGACGAGGTCCGCGTCCGCGGGAATTCCGTAGCGAAATCCGAAACTTACCACCGACACCAGCAGGGGACGGCGGCCCGAACCCTGAAAGCGCTCGGTGATGAGCTGGCGCAGCTCGTGCACGCTGAATTTTGAAGTGTCAATTATGACGTCGGCGAGCCGGCGGATCGGCGCCATGCGCCGCCGCTCCTCGCGAATTCCGTCGGCGATGGAACCGCCCTTGCCGAGCGGATGCGGGCGGCGCGTTTCGCTGAAGCGGCGCTGGAGGACGGCGTCACTCGCTTCGATGAACACAAGCGTTGCGGCGCGTTCGCTGGTCAGCTCGCGATAGATTCCCGGCAACTGGGCGATCTGAGCGCCCTCGCGAGCGTCCACGAGCAGGGCTGCGCGTTCCACCTCGCCACGTCCGCCCTCGTACAGCTCGCTGAAAGTGGGAATCAGAGCAACGGGAAGATTATCCACGCAGTAGAAGCCGAGATCTTCGAAGGTGTTGAGGACGGATCGTTTGCCCGAGCCGGACAGCCCGGTGAGGATGACGAGTTGGTGGGTGCTTCGTTTCCGGGCGGAGGGCGTCACGGCGAAACGACTAGACCTTTACCCGGCGGCGGTGCGTGCTCGGGATGCGCAGATCTTCGCGGTATTTTGCCACGGTGCGGCGGGTTACGTGGATGCCTTCCTCGCCCAATTTCTTGGTGATCTGTTCGTCCGTGAGCGGGTGAGCCGTGTCTTCCTCTTCGATCATCTGCTTGACGCGCCGCTTGAGGGACAAGAGCGACATTTCGCCGCCCTGGGGTCCGTTGACTGATTCCGAGAAGAAGCTGCGCAGCTCGAGCACGCCTTGTGGAGTGTGAACGTATTTGTTGGCGACGGCGCGGCTGACGGTCGAGGGGTGCACCCCCACTTCCTCGGCGACTTCCTTGATCATCATCGGTTTCAGGTGATCGGGCCCGTAGTCGAGGTAATCTCCCTGGCGGCGCAGGATCGAATGGCACACGCGCAAAATGGTGTGCTTCCGCTGTTCGATATTTTTCATCAACTGGATGGCGGCGGTGAAGCGTTCCTTGACGTAGTTGCGGACG